>Ga0222713_10000888_pt1 | contig 34366 bp, 34 predicted proteins | sample C33_649DmetaG_FD_165061 | JGI IMG/M metagenome (GOLD analysis project Ga0222713, IMG submission 165061) | Estuarine water microbial communities from San Francisco Bay, California, United States - C33_649D | ecosystem: Environmental > Aquatic > Marine > Unclassified | place: USA: California... | reverse complement strand
TGCTCCGATGGCGAAGGTGATTCACGAGAATTTTGGGATTGTTCGCGGCTTTATGACCACCGTTCATGCTTACACCAATGATCAAGTAATCCTAGATTTTCCTCATAAGGATCTAAGGCGGGCACGCGCCGCTGCGACCAACATCATTCCAACTTCTACGGGCGCAGCCAAGGCAATTGGACTGGTGATGCCAGAGCTCAAGGGCAAACTCGATGGCTACGCACTTCGAGTTCCGGTGCCGACTGGTTCCGTCACTGACCTCACCGTTGAACTCGAACGAGAAGCATCTGCAGCAGAAATCAACGACGCGATCAAATCAGCTGCGAATGGACCGCTAAAGGGAATTTTGTCCTACACGGAAGACCCGATCGTCTCTGCAGATATCGTGACTGATCCTCACTCTTGCATCTTCGATGGTGGAATCACAAAAGCAATCGGAAAGAGTGCCAAGGTCGCTGGTTGGTATGACAACGAATGGGGATATTCAAATCGCCTTGTGGACCTCGTCAGATTCATAGGTAATAAGTTATAGATGGCTTCAGTCAAGGAGCTCTCGTCACTCGATTTCGCGGGCAAACGAGTCATTCTTCGCGCTGATCTCAATGTGCCACTAAAAGATGGTGAGATCACCGATGATGGCCGCATTCGGGCATCGCTTCCTACCATTGACTACCTGGTTAGCGCTGGGGCATCGATCCTGATTGTCGCTCACCTTGGTCGACCAAAAGGCGAGCGAAAGAGTGAGCTCTCCTTGAAACCCGTTGCATCTCGATTGCAAAAACTCTTAGGGCGAGATGTCGCATTTGCCGAAACTATTGATCAAGCCATGAAGTTCACGGAGCGTGCACAACCAGGAGAGATAACGTGTCTTGAGAATATCCGATTCGAAAGCGCTGAAACGAGCAAGGACGAAAATGAGAGGCTCGTTCTTGCCAAGAAGTTGGCTCAGTTAGGTGAGCTCTATGTGGGAGATGGTTTTGGTGCGGTCCATCGAAAACATGCTTCGGTCTTTGAGCTTGCCTCAATTCTTCCCCATGCGGCGGGATACCTTGTAGCGAAAGAGAGTGAGGTTCTGGAAAAACTCGCTACAAATCCACTTCGCCCTTACGGAGTTGTCCTTGGTGGCGCAAAGGTCTCCGACAAAATCGGGGTCATAAACAATCTGCTTGAGCGAGTTGAGATGATTGCCATCGGCGGCGGCATGGTTTTCACCTTCCTTGCTGCGAAGGGGTATGCAATAGGTAAGTCACTTTTCGAATCGGACCAACTTGACGTTGTGAAATCAATCTTGTTGCGCGCCAAAGAGAAAGGAGTAGAAATCTTGCTCCCCATTGATATAAAGGTCGCTGGCGAATTCAAAGATGTGAGTGCTCGGATAGTGGGAATTGAAGGAATCGGAGAGAACGATCTCGGCCTCGATATAGGACCCCAAAGTGCAGACGATTTCGCCAAAGCCATCAAGAAATGTCGAACTATTTTCTGGAACGGACCAATGGGGGTCTTTGAATTTTCCAATTTCAGAGAGGGCACTCGTGTGGTCGCTGAAGCGCTACGCCACGTTGATGGACTCGCAGTGGTCGGCGGTGGCGACTCGGCTGCAGCAATTCGAGCCTTAGGTTTTGCAGACTCGGATTTTGGTTATGTCTCAACTGGGGGTGGCGCGAGTCTGGAGTACCTTGAGGGCAAGGAGCTACCAGGTTTGGTCGCACTTTCTTAGAGCAAGTCGCGCGGGAATGATTTCGTAGTATCTATTTCGTGGAGAGGATTCTTTAGTGAGTAAGACGGATTCGACAGAGACTCTGGATCTTGAGGAGAAGCGGCCGCTTATCGCAGGCAACTGGAAGATGAATCTTAATCACCTTGAGGCTATAGCTGTCACGCAAAAGCTTGCCTACTCCCTCGAGGATCGAGACTTTGACAAAGTAGAGGTCGCAATTTTCCCTCCCTTCACTGATCTGCGCTCGGTTCAAACTTTGGTTGATGGCGATCGTCTTCGCTTGAGTTATGGAGCGCAAGACCTCTCACCGGAGAAGCCTGGTGCCTTCACTGGTGATATCGCTGGTGCAATGTTGGAAAAACTTGGCTGTACCTATGTGATCGTCGGACATTCAGAGCGACGAGCGGTTCATAGCGAAAGTGATGAACTTCTTAATCGTAAGCTGCGCGCAGCAATCTCTAATGGTCTTCGACCGATTTTTTGCATTGGTGAAGAACTTGCGGTTCGAGAAGCAGGGGAACATATAAATCACGTGCTCAATCAATTACGCGCTGGTTTAAAAGGACTTCATAAGCCAGATATTCGGAAAATTGTCTTCGCCTATGAACCGGTGTGGGCAATCGGTACCGGTAGGACCGCTAGCCCAGAAGATGCTGAGGAAGTCTGCTCGGCGATCCGAGGCGAACTCTCGAAAATTTCCAATGAGGAGATCTCTGCCGAAGCAAGAATTCTCTATGGTGGCTCAGTCAAGTCCGCCAATATCGTGGACATTATGCGACAGCCGAATATCGATGGGGCCCTTGTTGGTGGAGCCAGCCTTGAAGCGGAGGAATTCGCTCGAATCTGCAAATTCCATCGCGTTCTCTGACCGGATGTGAACTGCTCCGGCTGATAGAATCCCGTCTTCGCAGGAGCGCAATCAATCAGCAAGAATCGATGACTGCGCCGGGTACTTGATCGGAGCCAGAAGTGGTTATCACTCTTTCGATTGCGTTGATTCTCATCAGCGTGTTGATGATCGTTCTCGTCTTGCTTCATAAGGGCAAGGGAAGTGGATTGTCGGATCTCTTCGGTGGCGGCATCTCGTCCACGTACGGCGGTTCATCAGTTGTCGAAAAGAACTTGGATCGAATCACAATTGTTGCCGGTGGACTTTGGTTCACATTGATAGTAGCTCTTGGGCTAGTCCTTAAGAATGTCAACTGAATTCAAGATCATCGATAACTAACTTCTAGAGCAAATAAGGAGAAACTAGTGGCTGGTGGAAGCGCAATCCGTGGTTCACGCGTTGGTGCAGGTCCGATGGGAGAAGCTGAGCGTGGCGAAGCAATTGCTCGGTTCAGAATCTCCTACTGGTGCCTCAACGGCCACGAGACCAAACCTTCATTCGCCGACGATGGTACGGTCGAGATCCCCGAAGAGTGGGACTGTCCTCGATGTGGCCTTCCAGCAGGACAAGACAAAAACAATCCACCATCTCCAATAAAGAATGAGCCGTACAAGACTCATTTGGCGTATGTGAAGGAACGTCGCACTGAAGCAGAATCGCGAAAGATTCTTGATGAGGCTTTGAAGCGACTGCGTGGGGATGACGAGTAGTTTTCTAGTTCTTAGTTGTGGGGCTAAGTGTTAGAGAAATGCCTCTAGCAGTTCTCTGATTTCACTCTCTCGATCCCTTAGATGCACCTGAAACACACTCAATCCCTTGGCTCTCAAAGCTGCGGCATCACCAGAGGCCTGAGCCCGAATTAGCTCTTGGAATGAGAATGTTTCCCCGGGAATGTCGAGATCTTTTCGACATTCGCCCGTTATCGAGAGGAAGAGGCCGTTCTTGGGGCCTCCCTTGTGGAACTGCCCAGTTGAGTGAAGAAAGCGTGGCCCCCAACCAAAGCTGACTGGAATCTTAAATCGAGCTTCAAGTCGGTCTCGTAGTTCCAAAAGCAAACGATCATCGCGACGGTTGAGGAAAGCGCAGATCGCAATATATCCAGCCCTATTCGAAGCGCCTTCGAGTTGGGCTTTCATCTCCGCAATGGTCATGGATTGTGTCGGGCGAGTGTCTTTCGACTCAAGCAGGTTTGTAGTTTCAGCTTTTGTCTCTTGTACATTCGGCTGGTTGAAGGGATCAACCTTCAAAATCCAGCCAAGAAGAGCTGTGCTCCACTCCCAGAGAATGAAGTGGGAACCGAGGTTCGCTCCAATATCATCGTCTAAATCGAGCGATGGATAGAGGAGATCGCTTTGATGCGAAATCCAGGGCAATACTCCCTTTTCTTCCTTGCCGGAAGATTCTGCAACAAGTTGTTCGATCCAATCACCTAGCCCCGGGTATTTCCTGCTTTCTTGAATCTGAAGGAACTGTCCTTGAGCCAAAAAACTTGCAAGTCGTTCAGCGAGATTGCCAGGGCGAAATAGTTCTTCAAGAGTCTCACTCGCGTCATCGAGTAACGGTGCGATATCAATCCCGAGGAGCGCCGATGGAACGAGGCCAAATGCGCTCAGGGCGCTAAATCTGCCTCCTACATGTGGATCGGCGTTGAAAACTTGGAAAGACTTCGAACGTGCATAGCTATCAAGCGGGGATTTGGGATCAGTCACCACAATGATCCGTTCGTTCGGGGAAATGCCGCTCCTGCTGATTAAGTTTTCGAAGAGGGCTAAATGCGAGCGGGTTTCGATAGTGGTTCCTGATTTAGAACTGATCACCACCGCGCACTCCTTGAATGAAAGGTGAGTCAAAGGTTCCAAGAAGTCTGGATCAGTCGAATCCACGATGATGAGTTCTTTTCCGTAGCTTCGTGCGATCACTTCAGGTGCGAGCGAGGATCCACCCATGCCACAGAGAAGTACTTTCGATATGCCTTCACTTCGAGCCCAAGCCCAGAGTGCGTCCAGTCGGGGAAGAAGACTCCTTGATGCTTCTGGCAGATCAACCCAGCCGAGTCGAATCGCTGCTTCTTCTGCTGCTTCAACTCCCCAAATGGAAGGGTCTTTCGAAGCAATCCTTCGAGAGATCCTTTCGATTCCTTCAACGAAAGGGAATTCCTGGAGTTTGGGCGAAAAGTGGATGTTCGACATTTAGGAGCGCATCGCCAACTTCACGGATTCCCCTAAGGCAACCCATGGATCCAAGAACTTCTTCAACCCTTCATCTTCGAGCTTGGTTGCAACCTCTTCTAAATCGATTCCAAGTGAAGCCAGAGATGCTAGAAGCGAATCACTTTCTTCGTAGCGATCTCTTATCGGAACGTGTGAAAGGCCTTTGAGAGCTGAAGATGCCTCGAGCGTAGCTTCAGGCATTGTGTTAACGGTATCGGGCGCAACGAGAGTATCGACATAAAGAGTCGGCCGATACGAGGGATCCTTTACGCCGGTTGATGCCCAAAGTGGACGCTGAAGATTGGCTCCGGATTCGGCAAGCCTGACCCAACGCTCGCTTGCCATCTCCTTTTCGAAGAGGCGGTATGCAAGTACCGCATTGGCTACCGCCGCTTTCCCTTTCAGATGGGCGACAGTTGATTGGTCAATAATCTTGGAGAGTCGCGCATCTACCTCGGTATCAACTCGGCTGACAAAGAACGACGCAACGGAATGAATCTTCGAAATATCATCGCCATTGCTGAGGCGTCGTTCAAGGCCTTGCAGATAGGCATCAATCACTTCGCGATAACGTGAAATAGAGAAAATCAAAGTTACATTGACGCTCACGCCTGCTTCGGTTAATCGAGTGATTGCGGGCAACCCCTCCTTAGTTGCTGGAACCTTCACCAGTAAGTTTGCGCGATCAACCTTCGCTTGAAGTGATAGTCCCTCGCGAATCGTTGAATCAGTATCGCGAGCAAGTGCGGGATCAACCTCGATTGAAACTCGGCCATCAACACCTTGGGAAGAACGAAAGAGCCCTGCGAAGAGATCGCAAGCTCGTCTGACATCATCTGTAGTCAGTTCATCGATAATCGCTTGCGCCGAGTATCCCTTGCTCGCAAGGCGCAGGATATCGTCACGATAGAGATCAGAGCCTGAGATTGCAGCTGCGAAGATCGCAGGATTTGTGGTGACTCCTCTTATCTCGAACTGATCGATGTAGAGAGCAAGAGAACCAGCAAGTCGCTCTCGCGAAAGGTCATCTAGCCAGATCGATGTACCAGCCGTAGTGATCTCTCGGAGAACGTTCATTAATGCGCTCGAGCTTTAACCAATGATTCTTTTGCCGCAGATGCGATTCGTTCAGAAGTGAAGCCGAATTTCTCAAAGAGAACTTCAGCGCTAGCGGAGGCTCCGAAGTGATCAAGTGAAATCGCAACTCCAGCATCACCAATCAACTCATGCCATCCTTGCGAGACGGCAGCTTCAACGGAGACTCGAGCGCGAATCGAAGGGGGGATTACTGAGTCGCGGTATTGCTGTGGCATAGCTTTGAACCACTCTAAGCAGGGCGCACTTACGACTCGTGTACTTATCCCCTCTAGCGAGAGAGCCCCAGCAGCATCGAGTGCGAGATGAACTTCGGATCCAGTGGCAATGATGAGAGCTTGGGGGGAATTCGCTCCCTCTGCAAGAAAGTCTTTAAGTACGTACGCGCCGTTTTTGACTCCATCGCTATTCGTTCCACCCAAAATCGGGAGGTTTTGCCGAGAGAGAAGCAGCGCTGATGGCGCTGGATGTTCTACCAATCGTCGCCATGCTGCGACAGTTTCATTGCCATCAGCGGGTCGAATAACGGCAAGGTTCGGTATAGCTCGAAGTGCGGCTACATGTTCGACAGGTTGATGGGTCGGACCGTCCTCGCCTAATCCAATGGAATCGTGACTCCAAATATAAGTAACCGGCAAGTCCATTAAAGCTGAGAGCCGTACCGCACCTCGCATATAGTCGCTAAATACTAGGAATGTACCGACATATATTCTCGAAAGACCAAAGAGCGCAATACCATTTGCGATTGCTCCCATCGCATGTTCACGAATGCCGAAATGGATATTTCGTCCATAAGGATCAGCACTCGGCATAGTGGAGCTCGAAGGCAAGAAGGATTTCGATGAATGAATCATCGTGTTATTGCTTTCAGCTAAATCCGCGCTTCCGCCCCATAGTTCCGGCAGTGCTGAAGCTAAGTTTTGGATGACATCTCCAGAAGCTTTTCTGGTTGCGACAGATTTTCCTGATTCAAAGGAGGGAAGAGAGCCATCCCACCCTTGGGGGAGTTGCCCAGATTCGAGTCGCTCGAGCAACTTAAAGCCTTCTGGATTTGCGTTAGCCCACTTCGCGAATTCCAAGTTCCATTCTTCGTGCATTTTTTTGCCACGTGAGATAAGAGAGCGCGAATTTTGCAGAATCTCATGCGGAATCGCGAAAGATTCGCTGGGATCGAGACCGAGCTCGATCTTTGCCGCTGCCACCTCTTCTACGCCGAGGGCCGAACCATGCGACTTGGCAGTGTTCCGGGCTTTCGGAGCGGGCCAAGCTATGACGCTTTTCAATCGTATGAGGACCGGTCTCTGCCTGATCGATAAGGCATCCTCTATTGCTGCTGTGAGTGAGGCGAGGTCAACTTCGCCGGATTCACGAGCATCAACTTCGAAAACTTCCCACCCGTATGCACGATATCTGGCTGAGACATCTTCGGTGAATGCAAGATGCGTATCACCTTCAATCGAAATCCGATTGTCGTCGTAAATAACTTTGAGATTTCCGAGCGCTTGAACCCCGGCAAGACTTGATGCCTCAGCGCTCACTCCCTCTTGTAAATCGCCATCAGATGCGAGAACCCAGATATTCTGATCAAAGATCGAAGTGCCCTCGCTCTTCTTAGGATCGAGGAGGCCCCGCCTGAAACGTGAGGCCATCGCCATTCCAACTCCGTTAGCAACTCCTTGACCCAGTGGTCCTGTCGTTGTTTCAACGCCATGTGTATGACCGAACTCGGGGTGTCCTGGTGTGAGTGAGCCCCAGGTTCGAAACTCCTTCAGGTCCTCGAGCTCAAGGCCATATCCAGCCAGAAAAAGTTGGATGTAGAGAGTGAGCGAAGAGTGTCCGCAAGAAAGAATGAATCGATCGCGTGCTATCCAATTGGGATCAGAGGGATCATTACGTAATACTTTTTGAAAGAGAAGGTAAGCAACCGGCGCAAGAGCCATCGCGGTACCTGGGTGGCCATTGCCGACTTTCTGAACGGCATCCATCGCCAACGCCCGCGCATATCGCACGGCATCGTCATCCAACGTGCTCCACGTACTGTCGAGAAGGCTCTTGTGCGCCACGTCAGTTAGCCCCCTTCGAACTGATTACTGGTGAGGAAACGCTACCCGTGATGTACAAGTTCCAAAGGGAGAGCCACACCGAGACAGCGCCTATGAGATGGAGCGCGACAAGGAATTCCGGCACCCCGGTGAACCATTGCAGATATCCAAGAGCACCTTGGGCAAGGGATAAACCAATCACCCAAGAGATCTTCTTCAAGAGTGAGGTGCGGGTCGCTCCATTTTCACCGAGATGCACTGCTAGCAGGGTGGCAAAAAGTAGACCTATGAAAAGGATGACTAGATCCGCGTGAAGCCAAGCAACAGTTCTCACGTCGAAATCAAAACGCGAAGAATCACTATCGCCAGAGTGGGGACCTGTTCCCGTAACGATACTGCCCATCACGACCACGGCAAAGCCAGCACCAACCAGTCCTTTGAGAAGTCGTTTCGTCAAAAGCGTCGGAATGTTGTGCTTTGGGATTGCGCCATAGACCCGCTGTCGAAGCGAGAGCGCGCCAGCGATGAGAACTATAGAGACGAGAAGATGGGCAACGACGGTAGTTGGATGCAGACCAGTTAAAACTGTTATACCTCCGAGGATCGCTTGCGCGATGATTCCAAGAAGTTGAAGCGCCGCCAGCGCTCGTATTCGCTTTATTGGAATAAAGGCAATCGCGTAAACGAGAGCTGCTAATGCCGCAAAACCCAAAAGGAATGTGAGTAAGCGATTAGCGAACTCGATCCAGGCGTGAATCGGACTTTCTTCTTGAAGTGGCGACGGGGTATATGAACCCGGAGCGCACTCTGGCCAGGTCGGACAACCGAGTCCTGATCCAGTGATTCGAACAATCCCACCTGTCAGAACGATGAAGCATTGAAGGAAGAGCAGAACTGTGAAAATACCTCTGCCTTTGCCGACTCGCGTTAATCCTGACAAGCGAACCCTCCATCGGCGCTATCCATCAAGAATCTGCCATGTTCAATGAGCCATTCATTCCCTGCCAAACCCTGCCAAGGGCATGAGGGGAATGAGAGGAACCTAACGGGATTAGAGCCCAAATGCCTCGCCTTCGGCTGGAAAGGAGTTGCGATTTAGGCAACAATAATGTTGTGAAAAACCTCGTCGCCGATGAAACCAGAACACGCGAACTGGTGGCACGAGCAATTCTTGAGAACGGGCCAGCGACTGCCGGAGATTTAGCGTCGAGGCTGGAGATCACCCCAGCGGGGGTTCGAAGGCACCTTGATGCACTCGTTGGAGAGGGCGTCCTTGAGGCTAGAGACCCTCACGTTCGTAGCCTCTCGGGGCGGGGGCGTGGCCGACCAGCAAAAGTATTTGTCATGACAGACACTGGAAGAGAACAGTTCGAGCATTCCTATGACGATCTAGCACTAATGGCAATCCGGTTTATGTCGGCAAAAGTCGAACCAACGATGGTTGAAAACTTTGCGAGCTATCGATCAGCAGATCTCGAGCGTCGGGCAAGAACCGCCATCACCGGCAAGGGCGATCGAACAACTGCTCTTGCGAAATTCCTCACTAATGATGGGTATGCAGCGAGTGTTCATAAGCAGGGAATCGGTCACGAACTATGTCAGCACCACTGTCCTATCGCCCATGTGGCGGCAGAGTTCCCTCAGATGTGTGAAGCGGAGACAGAGGCATTCGCTCGAGTTTTAGGAACCCATGTCCAACGATTAGCGACAATCGCTGGTGGCGATGGTGTATGCACGACATTTATACCGAATCCTCATCTGCTTCAAGAGAAGAAGAGCAAAGCAAATCTAAAGAACTCAAAGAGAGATCTAGCCAAGAACACAAAGAGGAAAGTGAGAACGAGATGACACAGATGGCTCACCCGGAGTTAGAGGGACTTGGTAAGTACGAGTACGGCTGGTCAGACAAAGATGACAAAGGAGCAACCGCCGAGCGAGGACTCAATGAGCGGGTGGTTCGTGATATCTCATCGAAGAAGAATGAGCCTGCCTGGATGCTCGATCTTCGCCTCAAAGGTCTTTCGCTCTTCGGCAAGAAGCCAATGCCCGATTGGGGCTCAGATCTTTCAGGGATCGATTTCGACAATATCAAGTATTTCGTTCGCTCAACAGAGAAGCAGGCGCAATCTTGGGAAGACCTGCCTGATGACATCAAGAACACCTACGACAGACTCGGAATCCCAGAGGCGGAGAAGAATCGACTCATTGCTGGCGTCGCTGCGCAATATGAGTCAGAGGTTGTCTACCACTCGATTCGCGAAGATCTTGAGAAACAGGGCGTGCTCTTTCTCGATACCGATACTGGTCTGAAAGAACACGAAGAGATCTTCAAGGAGTACTTCGGTTCAGTGATCCCAGTTGGCGACAATAAATTCGCAGCGCTCAATACCTCAGTCTGGTCCGGCGGTTCCTTTGTCTATGTGCCAAAGGGCGTACAAGTAGATATTCCGCTTCAGGCTTATTTTCGAATCAACACGGAGAATATGGGTCAGTTCGAACGAACCCTGATTATCGCTGACGAGGGTAGTTATGTTCACTATGTCGAAGGTTGTACTGCCCCCATCTATTCCTCTGATTCGCTCCACTCCGCTGTGGTTGAGATTATCGTTAAGAAAAATGCTCGAGTCCGTTATACGACAATCCAAAATTGGTCGAATAACGTTTATAACCTCGTGACAAAGCGCGCAATATGTCAAGAAGGCGCAACGATGGAGTGGATCGACGGGAACATCGGTTCGAAGGTCACGATGAAATATCCGGCGGTCTTTCTGATGGGCCCGCATTCAAAAGGGGAGACCCTCTCGATTGCATTCGCTGGCGAAGGTCAACATCAAGATGCCGGTGCAAAGATGGTTCACGCAGCTCCGCACACGTCATCGAGCATCATCTCAAAGTCTGTCGCCCGTGGAGGTGGAAGAACTTCCTACCGCGGTCTTCTCCAAGTACAAGAGGGAGCCCACCACTCCAAGAGCACCGTTAAATGTGATGCTCTGCTCGTAGACACCATCAGTCGCTCCGATACCTATCCGTATGTAGATGTTCGTGAAGATGATGTGACTTTGGGCCATGAAGCTACTGTCTCCAAGGTAAGTGATGATCAACTCTTCTACCTCATGTCTCGTGGTCTTGAGGAAGATGAGGCGATGGCGATGATTGTCCGCGGGTTCATCGAACCTATTGCTCGTGAGCTGCCGATGGAGTACGCCCTTGAGCTCAATCGCCTCATTGAGCTCCAGATGGAAGGTGCAGTCGGTTAATGACGATCAATAGCAATATTTTGGAACGTCATGATTTCCTTGAACCTACTGGGCGTGAGGAGAAGTGGCGATTCACACCGCTCAAACGGCTAGGCGGACTTCATCTGAAAGCCACAGAGGTCCGATCTAATACTTCAACCGTTTTTGAAGGCGTGGGTCAAGGCTTCGCCGTCAAAGTGGTACCAGCGGATTCAGCACCATCGCGTTCTCACAGTGATGATGTGATCGTCACTCGGGTTCGTGAAACCGTCAAGGAGTGCACAGTTGTTGAAATCGATCGTGATTTCGAGGTCAAAGAGCCGATCATGCTCTCGCGCAAAAACCTTGGGAGTGCTGAGCTTTCAAGAACGATGATCATTGCCGGGTCCCATTCAAAATCCACGATTATCGTCGAGAGTTTTGGAAGTGCGATCCTTGGCGAAGAGATCGAGATAGTTCTTGAGCCAGGTGCAAAACTCGATTTCATCTCACTTCAAGAGTGGGAAAACGATGCGATACATCTCGGCCGTCATCACGCAATGCTCGGCAAAGATAGTGAGTTCAACTCCACAACCATTACGGTGGGAGGATCTCTGGTCAGGCTGCTCCCTTCTGTCGAATACACCGGTCCTGGCGGATCCGCCAATCTTTTGGGTATTTACTTCGCCACGAGTGGGCAACACCTGGAACATCGTGTTTTCGTTGACCATAACGTCGGCCACGCTAAATCTCGGGTCAACTACAAGGGTGCCTTAGCAGGAGAAGATGCTCGAACTGTCTGGTTTGGCGACGTCTACATTCGAAAAGAAGCAGAGGGCACCGATACATACGAAATGAATCGGAATTTGCTTCTTACGGATGGCGCTAGAGCTGATTCGGTGCCAAACCTTGAAATCGAAACCGGGGAGATTGTCGGTGCTGGACATGCTTCTACAACGGGTCGCTTCGATGAAGAGCATCTTTTCTATCTCATGTCCCGTGGCATCGCTGAGAGTGATGCTCGTAGATTGGTAATCCGTGGATTCTTCGCTGAAGTAATCAATGAGATTCCGGTCGACTTGATCAGGGATCGCTTGATGAAGCGGATCGATGACGAACTGGTGAGGGTTGGACGATGATTGAGCTAAAGCTAAGTGAGCTCAACGAGAACAAGGCGATAAAAGTCGATCTTGATGGCACCGATATCTGTGTTGTCAGACAAGGTAGCGAGGTATTTGCTATCGCCGATTTATGTTCGCATGCGGAAGCATCTCTCTCGGAGGGAGATGTCACCACGGGCAGGATCGAATGTTGGCTCCACGGCGCTGAATTTGACTTGCGCACAGGTGAAGCGGTGACACCCCCTGCTTCGGCTCCAGTTGAAACATATCCAGTTTCGATCGAGGGTGACACGGTTCGAATCGGTTAGATCAAGGTTTATAACTAGAGAAGAAAAATTGAAAAAGGATTTTGAGAAGAATATTTAAGAACGAGATGTCAGAGAAGTACTGAGGCAGAAAGAGATAGAGAGGTAAGCGATGACAAAGCTAGTAATCAAGGACCTAAAGGTAGGCGTTCAAACCGATGCGGGGATGACTGAGATCCTCAAAGGGGTCGACCTGACGGTCAATTCTGGTGAAACGCATGCAATCATGGGGCCGAATGGTTCCGGAAAATCAACTCTCGCTTACTCAATCGCGGGCCATCCCAAGTACACCATTCTTGGCGGGAGCGTCACGCTCGATGGAGCAGACATTCTCGAAATGTCAGTGGATGAAAGAGCAAGGGCTGGCCTCTTTCTTGCGATGCAGTACCCGGTCGAAGTACCTGGAGTTTCAGTCGCGAACTTCTTACGTACTGCCGCAACGGCAATACGCGGTGAGGCACCGAAGCTTCGCGAGTGGGTCGGGGAGATGAAGAATGCGATGTCATCACTCAATATCGATCCCGTCTTTGGCGAACGAAGCGTCAATGAAGGTTTCTCTGGTGGCGAAAAGAAACGTCATGAAATTCTGCAGCTCGAACTGCTCCGGCCTAAGGTCGCAATCCTTGATGAGACTGATTCCGGTCTAGATATCGACGCTCTACGGATAGTCTCTGAAGGAGTCAACCGTGTTCGTCAGAGTAGTGATGTTGGAGTTCTTCTCATCACCCATTACACAAGAATCCTCAAATACATCAAACCTGACTTCGTCCATGTTTTCGCTAAAGGCAGGATTGTCGAAGAGGGTGGGTCCGAACTTGCGGAGAAACTCGAAGAGAAAGGTTATGCGGATTACGTAAACGCGTGATCTCTGATTCGATGGCACTTGATGTAGCGAAGATCAAACGAGATTTTCCGCTACTTTCGCGTACGGTGCGCCACGAACTTCCTTTGGTTTACCTTGATAGCGGGGCGACGAGTCAGAAGCCGTTGGCGGTGATTGACGCGGAATCCGATTTTTATAGAAATCACAATTCTGCGGTACATCGTGGCGCGCATCTAATCGCAGAAGAAGCGACGGACATCTATGAAGGTGCAAGAGCCAAGATCGCTCACTTCATCGGCGCCGATGATGTGGATGAAGTTATTTTCACGAAGAGTGCAACCGAATCGCTAAACCTCCTTGCCTATTCATTCGGTCAGAGTGAAAGCAGCTCGGCGATCTCGCTCAAACTAGGTGACTCGATAGTGGTGAGCGAATTAGAACATCACGCGAATCTGATTCCTTGGCAGGAGTTAGCCAAAAGAACAGGCGCCTCACTTCGTTGGTTCCCAAGCACCGAAGATGGCCGACTTGACCTTTCAGGGCTCGAGCAGATTATTGATGTGAGCACCAAAGTAGTTGCTATCACCCATCAATCAAATGTCACCGGGGCAATATCCCCAGTCTCAAAGATCCTAGAGCGAGCAAGAAATGTCGGGGCAATCACCGTGCTTGATGCTTGTCAATCGGTGCCACATTTTCCGACTGACGTGAAGACACTCGGGGTCGATTTCATTGCATTCTCTGGGCACAAGATGGTCGGCCCGACCGGAATCGGTCTCCTTTGGGGGCGAAAGGAACTTTTCGAACGTTTATCACCATTCCTTTTTGGCGGATCTATGGTCACATCAGTCTCGATGACTGAAGCAACCTATGCCACAGCGCCGAGGAGATTCGAGGCCGGAGTTCCCAATATGGCGGGAGCAGCGGGACTTAGCGCGGCTGTTGATTATCTTGAATCAATTGGGATGGAATCGATCCATAACCATGAACTTGCGCTCACTGAGTATGCACTGACGCAACTGCAGGCAATATCGGGGCTTACCTTGATTGGTCCAAAAAATAGCGTGGATCGAGGCGCCGTTTTCTCCTTCACCCTTGATGGGATCCACCCACATGATGTCGGTCAAGCCCTTGATGATCGTGGCATTGCAGTGAGAACTGGGCACCATTGCGCTTGGCCTTTGATGAAGAAGTTCGGAATAACTGGAACGACCCGAGCGACTTTCTATCTCTACAACTCACTCGAAGATGTCGATCGATTGGTCGAAGGAATACACCATACTCAAGATTTCTTCGGAGCTCGAGGAATCTCGTGATCAACTTGGAGTCGTTGTATCAGGAGCTCATCCTTGACCATTACAAGAACCCATTGAACAAGGGTCTTTCAAAAAATCCCATCGCAAGCGTTCATCACGTCAATCCTTCCTGTGGCGACGAAGTGGATCTGAACCTTGAACTTGATGGTGAAATGAAACTCGGTGTCACGTGGGATGGAATTGGCTGTTCTATCTCGCAAGCGTCAACATCGGTACTGAGTGATCTAGTCAAGGGAAAAAGTTCCTCTGAGGCCCTTGGGATTATTGAGGCATTCTCTGAAGTGATGTCGAGTAAGGGAAGTATCAGCGGAGACCCGGAACTTTTGGGCGATGCGGTCGCTTTTGCGGGAGTCTCAAAATATCCGGCTCGGATCAAGTGCGCGCTTCTCGGGTGGATGGCGCTGAAAGATGCGATGCTGCAAGCGAAGCTAATCGATTAGTAAATGAATAAGAGTTGGCAAGATATGATGAGCAAGTAATGGCAGAGGGGTGCTAAGAATGAGCGAAAAGAGAGCTGTTTCGGTCGCTGATATCTCTGAAGCGATGAAGGATGTTATCGACCCTGAACTAGGCATTAATGTGGTGGATCTTGGTCTCATCTACGACATGACTTTAGAGTCAGATAACGTTGCTGTTTTGGATATGACGCTCACCTCTGCCGCTTGTCCGCTGCAAGATGTGATTGAAGATCAGACCAGAGAAGCGCTCTCACAACTCGTCAATGATGTTCGTATCAACTGGGTCTGGATGCCTCCTTGGGGTCCTAATCGAATAACCGATGATGGTCGGGAACAGCTCCGAGCTATCGGCTTCACAGTTTGAGATATCTCCTCTCAAAACGGCAAGAGACCAACCTTCTGGATATAGGTTTATAACGCCATGAGTATGCATGCGATTTGGATGACGCATCGCTCGATGACGGCCGATCAGTCGGTCAAGGACCAGAAACTCAAGCCGGGCACCATCAAACGTATCGTCGGATTCGCCAAGCCATATAAGCGTCCCTTAGCTCTCTATCTTGTAACCGTTGTGGTTGACGCGCTTCTGGTGGTTGCTACGCCACTTCTTCTGAAACGACTTATTGATGAGGGAGTCATCCCCGGCAATTCTGGTCTCGTAACTTCGCTCGCAGTCGCAGTCGCAGCAATCGCACTCATTGATGCCCTCTTCAACATGATTGGTCGTTGGTATTCCGCCAAGATCGGAGAGGGGCTGATCTTTGATCTTCGTAGTGCTGTTTTTGATCACGTCCAAACCCAGTCAATCGCTTTCTTCACGCGCACCCAGACGGGCGCTCTGATCTCTCGAATCAATCAAGATGTCATCGGCGCCCAACAGGCCTTCACCGCAACGCTTAGCGGAGTGATAAGCAACGTTTTATCGCTGGTTTTGGTCTTAGTGACGATGATGATTCTTTCGTGGCAGATAACCATTATCTCCCTGCTCTTGCTTCCGCTATTTCTAGCGCCAACCAAATGGGTGGGAAAGAAGCTCCAATTCCTGACAAAGGAGTCTTTTAATCTCAACGCTGAGATGTCCTCTCTGATGACGGAGCGATTCAACGTTTCGGGAGCTCTCTTAGTCAAGCTCTACGGAAATGAGAGAAGCGAGAGTAGATCCTTTAGCCATCGCGCTCGAAGAGTTGCAAATATCGGAGTATCTATCGCACTACTTAATCGATCCTTCTTCATTGCCCTAACTTCTGTCGCTGCGATAGCAACAGCGATTGCTTACGGCGTCGGGGGACAACTAACGATTAGCGCCGCCATCTCTTTGGGTACTTTGCTCGCTATCACCACCCTTCTAGTTCGACTCTATGGACCCCTTACCTCCCTCTCTAATGTGCGAGTTGATGTGATGACTGCACTCGTTTCTTTTGAGCGCGTATTTGAGGTTCTTGATCTTAAACCGATGGTCTCCGACCCCACTTCGCCAAAGAACCTTCCACCAGGTCCCTTAGAGCTGACTTTCGATCGCGTCTCGTTTCGATATCCAAAGCCAGAGGAAATTTCTCTCGCTTCATTGGAATCAGCAGCTAAACCCGAAGTAATTCAGTCAGGTGAAATCTTGAGTGACTTGAGCTTCACAATTTCTGCTGGTTCTTTTGCAGCACTGGTTGGCCCCTCTGGTGCTGGCAAGACCACCATCTCCGCATTGATACCAAGACTTTATGACGTCAATGAAGGCGCAATTCGAATCGGAGATATTGATATCAGGGAACTTAGCCTTAGCCAACTCCGGGATTCAATTGGGACAGTGACCCAAGATCCCCATCTCTTTCATGACACAATCGCTGAAAATCTTCGGTATGCAAAAACAGATGCAACCGAGCTCCAGATGCGCGAGGCATGCGCCGCTGCGCAGATTATGCAACTGATTGACTCCCTCCCTAATGGCTTTGAGACGGTTGTCGGTGAGCGAGGTCATCGTCTCTCTGGCGGAGAGAAGCAGCGACTTGCAATTGCTCGTCTTCTCTTGAAAGCTCCACGAATCGTTATCCTCGATGAAGCAACCGCTCATCTTGATTCTGAGAATGAATCGCTAGTTCAAGAGGCGCTGACCACTGCTCTCAAAGGCAGGACCAGCATCGTGATCGCGCATCGACTCTCCACCGTAAAATCAGCCGATCAGATCTTGGTGATAGAACAGGGACACTTGGTCGAACGGGGAAAGCACGACGAGCTGTTATCCAGGGGAGGCCTCTACGCGGACTTGGTCGGCAAGCAAGCCTTCAACTGATCTATCGTTTTTCACTCCGTAAATCTTCTAGTGCAATTAAGACGCGACCGAAGAGTACTAACACACCAAAGAACCACCATTGAATCGCATAGGCCATATGAGGGCCATCACTTACTAGGGGAGCGGGGGTTGGTACCAGAGGTTTGAAATCCCCGCCGATGAGGTCGAAATAGAAGTCTTCGCTTTCAACTTTTTCCTCTTCATTCCATCTAGCGAGTTGAGATTGCCCTTTCCCGGTTGCGAAGAAGCTTCCGCGAATCTTCGCGTCGAGAGCATCATCGCGAAAGCGCACTATTAAAGAGAGATTCGATCGTGGAACACTTTCGATTTCAGGCACCGCGGTAGCAGAGGCCCCAGCTTTGACCCAGCCGCGATCGATCCAAACTAAGCGGCCATCATCGAGCTCAAAGAGCGTCGCAACTGCGAAGCCATATTGTTCTTGAAAATATCGATTCCGCATCAAAATCTCTTGATCTGGAAGAAAGCGACCATTGATGCGCACAAGTCGGCCCTGATAGGAGGAACGGTCTTTCTCTAAGTTCTTCGGCAGAGCGATGACTGGTTTCTCGAAATTGCCGCGAACTATTTGATTCTCGGCTCTTCGATCTTCCCCTCGTTGATATTGCCAGTTGCCCGCTATCACGCAGAAAGACAGAAGTAATAGAGCAAGTGAAGTAAGACCAAAGGAACGTTTCGAACCGAAGAAAAGTTTGGCTAGCCGCAACATCTCGGTCGACTTGGTCAACCCTCAAGAGCCTTCAGATCGCTTGGATTCGATCTTCGTAATCTGATCGTCTCGCGCCCAGCGTTCGCGACAACAACAGCAATGTATGGAAGTGTGACGGCGCCTGCTAAGGCGAACCAACGGTATGGATTCGGGAGTACGACTGCCAAAATGAAACAGAAGGTGCGAATCATCATGGAGATGAAATAGCGACGTTGTCGACCTGATTGGTCTTCAGTGAGTCCGACCTGGGCATCTGTAATTGAATGGACGATGACGCCTGGTGTCGCCTTCTCGTTTGATGACTCTTGCGGAACCGACTTCACTCTCGAAGGGTAGGGCTTGGGATGAGGGGTAGCACTTTAGAAAGATGAGGAGATCGGCTGAGTCAGGTTCGAAAAACAGATGTGGGCGAGTAAAGTCACAGTCGTGAAGCCCGCAGTCCTTGTATCAGGTGCCAATCGGGGGATTGGATTAGCGATCGCAGATCGGTTCTTTACTTTGGGTTACGAAGTATTCGCAACGTATCGGAGCGAACCGGCCGATAGGCCATTTAGATGGTTTCAGCTCGATGTGCGCAATAGGGAGGGGATCGAAAACCTCTTTACCGAGATCGAGAGCTCTGAAGTGAATTTCGAGGCTTTGGTCTGCAATGCTGGCGTTACCAAGGATGGTCTGAGCCTTCGAATGAGCGAAGCAGATTTCGATATGGTGATCGAATCCAATCTCAAAGGATCATTCCTCCTCGCACAACGGGCAACGAAGTCCCTGCTTAAGGCGCGCAAAGGGTCCATCACCTTTATTGGGTCAGTGGTTGGAATGAGTGGCTCTGCCGGACAAGCGAACTATTCGGCGAGTAAGTCTGGCTTGATTGGCCTGGCTCGATCGTTGGCCCGCGAACTTGGTAGCCGATCGATTCGAATCAACGTCATTGCGCCGGGATTCATCGAGACTGATATGACCTCCGAACTTAGTGAGGATCGAAAGCAAGAAATTCTTACAGATATTCCACTCGGCCGATTTGCAACACCGGGCGAAGTTGCGGAGTTAGCCTCGTTCCTTGCCTCGGATTCAGCTCGATACATCACCGGAGCGGTGATTCCAATTGATGGCGGACTTGGAATGGGAAATTAATGAGCATTGTTGAGGGTAAACGAATCGTAGTCACCGGTGTATTGACCGATTCCTCCATCGCCTTTCATGTAGCGAAGTTGCTTCAACTCAATGGGGCAAAGATCGTGCTCACATCATTTGGCCGGGCGCTCTCCCTAACAGAACGAATTGCAAAGCGATTACCGGATAACGTTGAAGTTATTGAACTAGATGTGCGTGACGAGGGTCATTTGGATGCTCTTGCCGAGAGAGTGAAGAAGACACTCGGTGACCGTATCGATGGTGTGGTGCATTCGATTGGATTTGCCCCTGAAGGCGCTCTCGGCGGGAATTTCCTCAATACGAGTTGGAGCGATGTTGCAATAGCTTTGGAAACTTCTGCTTTCTCATTGAAGTCATTGGCTATGTCTTTGGAATCATTATTTGACCCGCAACATGGCGCGAGCATTGTTGGCCTTGATTTTGACGCAACTGTCGCATGGCCAAAATACGATTGGATGGGTGTGGCGAAAGCTGCGCTGGAATCGACTGCTCGTTATCTCGCCAGAGATTTGGGTCCGCGAAATATTAGAGTCAATCTTGTAGCTGCTGGACCGTTGAAGACGATCGCCGCGAAATCAATTCCTGGCTTTAGCGAGTTCGAGTCCGTATGGAAGTCGCGTGCACCCCTCGGGTGGGATGTGAGCGATCCAGAACCTGCCGCTCGAGCGGTAGTGGCTTTACTCTCTGATTGGTTTCCTAAGACAACTGGCGAAATCATCCATGTCGATGGCGGGGTTCACGCAATAGGTGGCTGATGCTCCAATTTCCTTCTTTATGGATCCTCGGCTAACCTCTCCTCCGTTCGGGGCTTGGCCTCGGAACTCAAAGTGAGGCCCGCGCCTCCACCTCATTCGCCTCGGCGGTTTGGTCAAGATTAGCTTCTTGGTTGCGCGCTCATTGTGAATTCTGAACCTATCTTCGAATCCAACTGTTCCTCTTTTTCGTCATCGAAAGGAAACACCTATCACTACTGAACCTCGTATCAACGACCGAATTCGAGTTCCTCAAGTTCGCGTTATCGATGCTGAAGGTCAACAACAGGGCGTTGTCACAATAGATACCGCTTTGGCGATGGCTGAAGAGTCGGGATTGGACTTGGTAGAAATTGCACCAGAGGCTAACCCTCCGGTCTGCAAGGTAATGGATTTCGGAAAGTACAAGTACGAGTTGGCTCAGAAGGCCAGAGAGGCCAGAGCCAATCAAACTCATATCGTGGTTAAGGAAATTCGGCTCGGGCTGAAGATCGAAACTCACGATTACGAGACGAAGAAGAATCAGGTGCTGAAATTTCTTGGTGGTGGCGACAAGGTGAAAGCAACGGTGCAGTTCAAAGGTCGAGAGCAATCTCGTCCGGAGATGGGCTTCAAGCTCTTGCAACGGCTCGCAGAAGATGTTGCTGAAGCAGGGTTTGTTGAATTCGCGCCAAAGCGTGAAGGCAGGAGCATGACCATGGTTCTTGCCCCCCTTCGAAAGAAGAGCGAAACGAAGAAGAAGAGTGTTCCCAGCAGTTAGCAGTTAGCGGTAAACGTGATCAACAAAGGTTGGTCATCGAGATAGAAGGAGGGCAGCGATGCCGAAGATGAAGACCCATAGTGGTGCCAAGAAGACCTTTAAGGTCACCGGCAAGGGCAAGATCAAGCATGAGCGCGCTGGAAAGCGCCACCTCCTCGAAGGAAAGTCATCGCGCAGGACGCGTCGCCTCAGCAATGAGCCAGCAGCCAAAGGCCATGCCACTGGACAGGCGCAACGCTTGCTTGGACTCAAATAGAAGATTCTCAAATACCCCAGAAATGGGGAAACCGTTCAGTTTTGTGATTGATAGAAGAAGGAGAAGATAGAGATGGCACGAGTAAAGCGCGGAGTACACGCAGCAAAGAAGCGTCGAACCATTCTGGAGCGAGCCGCTGGATATCGCGGTCAACGTTCTCGACTTTTCACCAAAGCAAAAGAGCAGGTAACTCACTCCTTGGTCTATGCGTTCAATGACCGCAAAGATAAAAAGGGTGATTTCAGACAGCTCTGGATTACTCGAATCAATGCAGCAAGTCGAGCCAATGGGTTGACCTACAACCGGTTCATCCAAGGCTTGAAGGCCGCTGGAATCGAAGTTGATCGTCGCGTGCTCTCAGAACTTGCAACCAATGATGAGAAGGCCTTCGCTCAACTCGTAGAGATTGCCAAGCAGAACATCAAGTGATCACAAGTCTTCGCTCACCCCAAATCGGGAGAGTGAGGGAGTTACTTGATACCCACTCACCAAAGCGGCGAGAGGAACTCGGCGAGTACATCATTGAGGGATTACGCGGTGTAGAGACAGCCCTCGCGCTGAGAGAGAGCTCGGTCATCGAACTCTTCGCAACTGCCGATGTAATCGATCGCTTCAGGGATCGGGACGCGACCTTGGTAAGCGATGATGTGATGAAGAAGATGAGTGGCACGGTAACGCCACAGGGCGCCCTTGCTGTTCTCTCGCTTGCGAAGCAGGAATTATCAGGACTTCTCGAGAAGCGAAGAATCGTTTTTCTCAGCGAGATCAATGATCCAGGAAATCTTGGAACGGTGATTCGAAATTCCCATGCCTTTGGTTTTGACGCAGTGGTCGTCTCGACAGGATCGGTTGATCCGTTCTCGGGCAAAGTTGTTCGTGCATCGGTGGGTTCAATTGTCGTTCCAGCCATATACAACGGATTCACAGTTCATCAAATCCTCGAATCGCTAAACCCCAGTCATACTCTTTTAGCGCTTGATATGCATGGTTCTGAAGGCACTGACTTCAAGGGAATCGAGAAATTGGTCTTAATGCTTGGAAGTGAGGCGCACGGTCTGCCAAAGGAAGTTTCATCCAACCCGGAGATAAGGAAGATATCTATTGCAATGCCGGGTGGAGCGGAGAGCCTCAATGTTGCAACAGCGGCATCAATCGCCATGTATGAAATCTCCCGCTCTTAAGCATCAAGGAAAGTAGAATCAGCGAGTGTCCGGTAAGGGTCCTGAATCGATGAAGGCGGAAATCGATGGCGCCCAAATCGAAGCTACGCAAGCTTTGACCTTGGCTGGTGATTTGGAGTCTCTCAAACTAGCTCGAATCTCTCACCTGGGGGATCGGTCAACAATTGCAAGGATCAGTCAGTCGCTTGGTTCTCTAGATCCATCGCTTAAAGCCCCGATAGGTAAAGCTCTCGGAGAGGCACGAAATCAACTCAACGAACTTTTCGAAAAGCGCTTGGCCGAACTAACCCTTAAACGTGATCAAGAAGTCATTGAGAGTGAACGAGTCGATGTGACGCTCCCGCTACGAAGAACTCCAAAGGGTGGTATCCATCCGTTAACTTTGATCGATCAAGAGATTGCAGATATTTTCATCGGACTTGGATATCGCGTGATGGAAGGTCCGGAGTTAGAGGCTGCATGGCTTAACTTTGATGCCCTCAATATTCCTGCAGATCATCCCGCACGAACCATGCAAGATACTTTTTTTCTCGAGCCTCTTGAATCGAATTTGGTGTTGAGAACACATACTTCCCCAACACAAATCCGAACCATGTTGACCCAGGAACCCCCGATTTACGTTATCTGTCCCGGCAGAACCTTTCGTTCTGATGAGTTAGACGCGACTCACACCCCTGTATTCAGTCAGGTCGAAGGCCTTGTGGTTGACCAGGGGATTTCCATGGCAGATCTCAAGGGAACTCTTGACTATTTCGCAAAGAAGATTTTTGGCGATGAAGTTGTCTCACGCCTTCGACCTTCGTATTTTCCATTCACCGAGCCTTCGGCCGAGGTAGATATTTTCTTCAATGGTCGTTGGATTGAGTGGGGCGGATGTGGCATGGTCAATCCCAATGTTCTTGAAACATGCGGGATAGATACCGAAAAGTATTCTGGTTTTGCCTTTGGCATGGGTTTAGAGCGGACGCTGATGGTCCGCCATCAGGTCGCAGATATCCGTGCAATTGTTGAGGGTGATGTTCGCTTCAGCCGGAAGTTCGGGATGGGCGGTCGTTGATGTTAGTCCCGTTATCTTGGCTGGCCGAGCATGTGAAGATTCCTGACGGCACGACACCCGAATCTATTGCTGAGGCTTTCGTCCAAGTTGGTTTTGAGGTTGAAGCCGTACACATCACGGGCGCCGATATTGAAGGTTCATTGGTGGTTGGACGAGTGCTCGAGATAGAGGAGCTTGAAGGGCACAAGAAACCGATCCGTTTTGTGACGCTTGATTGTGGTGAGGGTAAAGAACGGGGCGTCATCTGTGGTGCGCGGAATTTTGAGAAAAATGACCTTGTCGTAGTGGCAATGCCGGGCTCAATCCTTCCCGGAGATTTCAAGATTGCTAGTCGAATGACATATGACCGGCTCTCTGACGGGATGATTTGTTCGATGCGTGAGCTTGGGCTGGGCGATGACCATTCGGGAATCGTGGTCTTGCCGGAAGGATCTGCGCAAGTGGGCGACGATGCCCGCGAAGCTTTACAAGCAAGTGACATTATTTTTGATATTGCAATCAATCCTGATCGTGGCTACGCGCTTTCAATCAGAGGTCTCGCACGAGAGCTTGCAGGATCTCTTCGGACCACTTTCTCCGACCCGGTAGAACGTATTCGTTCGCTTGAACTAGAAACAAAGCGCTCCGTACCGCCAACTCAGGTAAAGATCGACGATGGCGCAGAGAGGATTTACCTACGAAGCGTTGTTGATGTGAGAGCACACGCTCAAACCCCGCTATATATCCGACGTCGGATAGAGAAGTCGGGAATGCGTTCCATATCAGCAGCGGTGGATGTAACAAACTATGTGATGCTTGAACTCGGCCAACCAATACATGCTTTTGATCGCTCAAAAATCGCGGGAACATTGGTAGTGCGCAAAGCTAGTCCCTCCGAGACATTGAAAACCCTTGATGGCACTGAACGAAAACTTGTCGCGGAAAACCTTGTCATTGCTGACGATCAGAAGGTTCTTGCCCTGGCCGGGACCATGGGGGGTGAAAATTCCGAGGTGAGTGAGGCGACTGTCGAGATCGCCATAGAAGCTGCCCACTTCGAACCCATTGCAGTGGCAAAAAATGCCAGGTCGCAGAACTTGTCCACTGAAGCATCGAGGCGATTTGAACGTTATGTCGATCCAAACCTTGCTGAGATCGCCTCAAAGCGAGCAGTTGAGTTGTTACTTGAAATCACGGGAGGGTCTTACATCGGAAGCTCTGATGCGGGCGCAGGAGTTAACGATGTTGAGATTGAGGTGAAGGCAAGCGCGATCAACTCTTTAATCGGCTGTGACTATTCAATTAGTGAGATTGAAGAAGCGTTTCACCTCGTAGGGTGCAAAGTTGTGGGTAAAGGTGAGGAGAAAGGTGAGCTATTGAAAGTCACGCCACCAAGTTGGAGGCCTGACCTTAGACGGAATTCAGATTTCGCTGAAGAAGTGGCAAGGATTCATTCCTATGATCGGATTCCACTCACGCTTCCATTCGCTCGAGCTAGCGGGAAACCTTCCGATGTTTTAACGCTTCGTCAGAGACGCAGAAGATCGGTAACAGCCTTCCTTGCTTCCCGGGGATTTTCGGAGACTCAAAACTATCCATTCTCTAGCGATGAATTCATTAAGCAATTGGGTTTCACCGGAGATCGTGCGAAAACATTCCGTTTGGCGAACCCTTTGAGCGATGAGTTTCCTGTCCTTCGAACGCACATATTGCAAAGTCTCTTGCCTACAGCTGCTAGAAACATCAACCGAGGAAACAACGGTGTAGCAATTTTTGAAATCGGAAGCGTGTTTCGGGCGATTGATGGAGTAGCTTCGACAGAGATACTCACCACCGGAAAGAGACCAGACCAGAAATCGATTTCAGATCTCTTTGCCAGTGTCCCAACTCAGCCCATGATGATTGCGGGGGTGATTGCTGGGTCAGTTGAATTAGCGGGATGGTGGGGTAAAGGACGTCAGGGGGATTGGAGCGACGCGATTTCCTTTGCAATGGAGATAGTCGAACTTTGTGGCAGTAGCGGAGAAGTTCGCAGATCAGATTTCGCACCATGGCATCCGGGAAGATGTGCCGAAATCAGGGTTGGCGAGAGAGCTGTAGCCCACGCCGGGGAACTACATCCTCGTGTTGTTGAATTATTGGGTTTGCCAGAGCGAAGCGTTGCTTTCGCGGTCTTGCTTGATGCGCTTGCCCAATCACCTGTCATCCACCCTGGCGAGCTTTCGACTATGCCACCTGCGATTCAAGATGTGGCTTTGGTCGTGGATGGTGATGTATCAGCAGAATCTGTTCGGTTGGCTTTGATTGAGGGCGCTGGTGAATTACTTGAGAGCATTGAGCTCTTTGACCGTTATGACAAGGTCGGGGAAGGGAAGATATCGCTGGCCTTCACATTGACTTTTCGGGCACCGGATAGAACTTTGACCGTAGAAGAGGTCAATGAATTCCGGCTGAAGGCTACGGAGCTAGCCAAAGAACGAACTGGAGCGCAGCTTCGAAGTTAGCATGTATAAATATGCAGGCTTTTGCATATATATGCAAACCCAGGTAACCTGTACCCATGAAGTGCGGGATTCTTGGCGCGAGTGGTTATGCCGGTGGCGAGCTGCTTCGACTACTCATAGGACATCCAGAGTTTGAGGTCGAGTACGTTGCGGCGGGAACTAATGCAGGGGAGCGAGTGGGTCAGGTTCACCCGCACCTCTCGCCGATCTCTTCGATGGTTTTTGAAGCGATCAACTCGAATCGAATGAGAGATTGCGAACTACTCTTCTTCGCCCTACCGCACGGTCAATCTTCGCAATGGATTTCATCGATCCAAGGCGACCCTTTTATCGTAGATCTCGGAGCGGATTATCGTCTGAAGAACGAGCTTTCTTGGCAGAAATATTATGGAGGCGATCATGCAGGAAGTTGGACCTATGGACTTCCGGAGATAGATGGAGCAAGAGCAGAGATCGCATCTTCAAGAAGAGTAGCTAATCCCGGATGTTATGCAACTGCTATCGCCCTTGGAGCAGCTCCTTTGCTTGCACAAAACTTGATTGACGGATCAGATATCACGGTTGTTGCAGCGAGCGGCACGACTGGCGCCGGTAGAAGTGCCAAGGTAAACCTGCTGGCAAGTGAAGTTGCCGGAAATTTGATTTCGTACAAGTTCGGTGGGGTTCATCAACACACACCAGAGATCGAGCAGACGCTTTCCGCAGTATCGAAAAATGAGGTCAAGTGCTCCTTTACTCCAATACTCGCACCGATGCCTCGCGGAATTCTGGCAACCATTTCGTCAAAAACCAGAGTCAGCAGTGAAGTTGAACTTGTTCAAGCCATGAAGAATTACTTCGAAGCTGAAGCGTTCATCGAAGTCCTCGAGGATCTGATGCCATCAACCTCATCGGTTCTCGGCACAAACCGAGTTCAAGTCAGGGTCGCCTTAGATAGTCATACTGACCGAGCGATAGTTTCGGTAGCGATAGATAATCTGGGTAAAGGAGCGGCTGGACAGGCGCTCCAGAACGCGAATCTGATGGTTGGACTACCGGAGAATTCAGGGCTTTTGGGGCTAGGCGTTCGATGACACTTTTTCCAAAGGGTTTTCGCGGAAGCGCGGTTGCGGCGGGACTCAAGTCCAGTGGTGCACCAGATATGGCTTTGATCGTCAATGATGGGCCCACACATTACGCATCAGCAATTTTCACTAAAAATCGCATCGAAGCTGCACCTGTGACATGGTCCCGTGGCGCAGTCGCGGACCATCGTATTGATGCCATTCTGCTAAATAGTGGCGGAGCCAATGCTTGTACTGGGCCAGAAGGATTCGCGGTTACACACCGGAGTGCGGAAAATGTTGCTCGTGGTCTTGGTCTCGCCGCATCGGATGTGATGATTTGTTCTACAGGAATGATTGGAGTTCAACTTCCTGAAGCGAAGATCACCGAAGGTATAGCGAAGCTGATCGTGAAGCTTGCCGACGGTGATGTGGCTGATGTTGCTCGCGCAATAATGACGACTGACAGTGTTCCAAAAATCGCAGAGCGCCAGGACGATGGGTGGCGGATTGTCGGCATCGCTAAAGGCGCAGGGATGCTTGCTCCCTCCCTAGCGACGATGCTCGTGGTCATCATGACGGATGCCATCATCGATGATGATTCATTAGCTGAGGCAACAACACGAACATTCGAACGCATCGATTCTGATGGTTGCACCTCGACTAATGACACGGTGGCTCTGCTTGCCTCCGGCGCCTCTGGTGTGCAGGCAAACCCAGAGCGTTTTAGCCAGTTGCTGGGGGAGTTATGTGCAGAGTTGAGCCTCAAACTTATTGAGGATGCAGAAGGACATACAAAAGTGGTGGCGATTAGAACTTTTGGAGCAGCGAGTGAGGCGGATGCTGTTGCTGTAGGACGATCAGTTGCCCGAAATAATCTTCTTAAGTGCGCCATTTCTGGGGAGGATCCCAATTGGGGTCGAATCTTGGCTGCCATCGGAACCACCCATGCAGTCTTTGATCCCGAGCAAATAAGAGTCAACATCAACGGGGTAGAAGTGTGCCGAAATAGCGCGCCGTTCCTTCCTAGGGAAGATGTGGATATGACGGGGCGCTATGTAGCAATCGAGATTGATTTAGGAGCTGGCGCTAAGGAAGCAACCATTCACACCAATGATCTTTCGGTTCAATACGTTCACGAGAACTCGGCCTACTCAACATGATTGTCGTCAAGTTCGGTGGCAACGCTCTCGCCCAATCATCTGAGAATTCGTGGTTGGATCTAGTGGCGGCTTATCAGAAAAGTGGCAAGAATGTTGTGATCGTGCATGGGGGAGGGCCTCAGATAGATGAGGAACTTTCTTTACATGGTATTTCTAGGCACTTTGTTGAAGGTTTTCGCTTCACTGATGCAGAAACTATGAATGTTGTTGAAATGGTCCTTGTAAGTATCGCCCAAGGTTTAGTCAGGGATCTGCGAGCAAGGGGAGTAAAAGCGGTTTCGGTAAGTGGTAGCGACGGCGGTCTCTTTGAAGTGAGCAAAAGAAAATCGCCTTCCGGATTAGAACTCGGTCAAGTGGGCGAGGTTAGATCGGTAGATATCAAGCTACTTGAGGCGCTCCTTGCAGAAGGCTTCCTGCCGATAGTTTCTTCAGTGAGCTCGACTTCAGATGGCCTGGGAATCAATGTCAATGCCGATCTGGCTGCGGGAGCTCTGGCCGGCGCTCTCTCTGCCGAGAAAGTAATCTTCATGACTGACGTCAAAGGGATTTACCGAAAGTTTCCGGAAGAAAGCAGCTTGATAAACGTTTGCTCTAAAGAAGAAATTGCTCAACTCTTGCCAAATTTGAGTGAAGGAATGATCCCTAAAGTTGAGGCCGTTATACAAGCCTTGAATCTTGGAGCGAAAGGTGCCCAGGTTATTGATGGCAGAACAGCCGAGGCGCTCTCGCGTGCGCTGAATGACGAACCAGTAGGTACGTTGGTGCACAATGACTAAAGTTGAGAGTAAAGCAAATAAGGGTGCCGATTTCGCAAAAGAGCATGCACTTGTAATGGAGAGTAGTTATGCCACCCCAAGCATCACCATTGTGCGCGGAAAGGGGTGTTATCTCGAGGATGCAGACGGTAAACGCTATTTAGATTTTCTTAGCGGAATCGCTACGAATGCACTCGGTGCTGCCCACCCGGATCTCATTGACGCGGTTACGACACAGATGAGAAAGGTGAGTCATTTATCCAATTTTTATGGAAATCCAGAGTCGCTGAAATTGGCAAGAGAGTTGCAGCGAATGATTGGAGACGATGAAGCAAGAATTTTCTTCAGCAATTCAGGGGCTGAGGCGAACGAGGCAGCAATAAAAATTTCGAGACTTACTGGGCGGACGCGCTTGGTTGCAACGCTTGGGTCATTTCACGGAAGAACAATCGGCGCGCTCTCATTGACCGGTCAGGAGAAGAAGCAGAAGCCATTTCGTCCATTATTAAAAGATGTGAAGTTCGTGCCTTATGGCGACTTAGAGGCAATCACTCGAGCGATCACAAAGAGGACTGCGATGGTTTTGGTGGAACCGATACAGGGCGAGAATGGAGTAATAGTCCCACCCCCTGGTTATCTGAAGGGGATAGAAGAACGGTGCGCAGAAACAGGAACTCTTTTCGCACTTGATGCGATCCAGACCGGAATCGGTCGTTGTGGATCATGGTTTGGCTGGGAGGAAAAACTTGCTCCCGATTTGGTGACGGTTGCCAAAGGGATAGGCGGAGGACTCCCATTGGCGGCAACGATCATCCGCGGTCGTTCGCCTCACTTCGCGCCAGGGGAGCACGGAAGTACCTTCGGCGGAAATCCCGTCGCGGCGGCAGCTGCTAATCAAGTTCTAAAAACGATCAGCGAGAAAAAGCTTATGGAACGTGCCTTGACGATGGGATCTTTGATAAAGAGTTCCATAGGCAAGATTGATGGAGTCGTGGAAGTGAGAGGTCGTGGACTATTGCTCGGCATCGTCCTTGAGCGACCGATCGCAAAGGAAGTGGTTGCCGACTTATCCAAACTGGGAGTTCTTGCGAACTCTACTTCCGAACAAGTGATACGGATTGCTCCGCCGTTGATCCTTGGAAAAAGGGAAGTGGATAGTTTTACAAAAGCCTTCTCGAAGTCCATGAATGCGTTGAGGGATTCGAAATGACTAGGGAACGACTGCAAAGACAGAGGTTGATATCAATCGCTCTGGCCGAATCTGCCATCCATTCTCAAGCCGATGTGGTCAAAGTTCTCAAGGAACATGGGATACGAGTTACTCAGGCAACCGCGAGTCGCGACCTGGAAGAACTTGGAGCTGTCCGAGGGAAGGGAATTGATGGACGAATGATCTATCAGTTACCAAGCTCTCCACCTCCAACTTTTGGGGCGCGAACACTAGAGATCAAATCCAATGGACAGATCCTGGTGGTTAAGACAGCTCCTGGTGCTGCCCAACTAGTGGCTTCAAGAATCGACTCCGCAAAGATTTCCGGGATCATGGGAACTATCGCCGGGGATGACACGATTTTCATAGCCTTAGCAAAGCCTTCATTTACCGGGCGCGTGTCAAAATCCGTCATCGAGTTAGTCGATGAAACTATGGGTCGCGGTAAACGTAAGCTCTCTAAAAGGAAGGTGCGGAAATGAATCTCTGGGGAGGAAGGTTCGAGTCGCTCCCTGCGGAATCACTTTTTGCTCTTTCAAGGAGCATTCACTTTGACTGGCGTTTGGCCCGTTACGACATAGCTTCGTCGCTGGCCCACCTTGCATCATTAGTGGAAGAGAAGGTCGTTTCGGCTGACACTGCGAAGCTTCTTGATCAAGCTCTCAGAGAGATATCGCGCGAGATCACAGCAGGAGAGCTTCATCCCACAGTTGAGGATGAAGATGTTCACAGCGCTTTGGAAAGATTATTGAAAGAGCGAGTAGGGGAAGTGGGCGGCGCCCTGCGCGCGGGCAGAAGTAGGAACGATCAAATCGTCACAGATCTCAAACTTTTCCTACTTGTGCAGATGCGTGACGTAGCTTTGAAGGTGGCCTCACTCGCAAAAACGGTTCTTAAGCGTTCGGAAGAGAACGTTGATGTGATAGCTCCAGGCTTCACACACCTTCAACATGCTCAACCGGTTTCGTTTGGCCAGGAACTTGCAAAACATGCATTTGCCCTTGAGCGCGACCTGAGTCGAATAGCGAACTGGATTGGTCGCACGGATCTCTCCCCTTTGGGATCGGGAGCTCTCGCGGGATCCTCCCTGGTGCCGCTACCTGAGAAAGCAGCAAAGATCCTCGGATTCTCAGGAGTTGTGGGGAACTCCATTGATGCGGTGAGTGATCGAGACTTCGTCGCAGAGGCCCTGTTCATACTCTCTTTGATTTCAATTCATCTCTCGCGGATGGGAGAGGAATTCACTCTTTACACAAGTCAAGAGTTTGGCTGGGTTGTTTTAGCCGATGCGTATTCAACCGGTTCGTCAATCATGCCGCAGAAGAAGAATCCCGATATAGCTGAGTTAGCTCGCGGAAAAGCGGGTCGAACTATCGGAAATCTAACAACGCTACTGACTGTCCTGAAAGGTCTTCCATTCGCTTACAACAGGGATCTGCAGGAGGATAAAGAACCAATTTTTGATTCGCTCGAGACGCTTCAAATTCTCTTGCCGGCAATGGAAGGCATGATTTCCACCGCTACATTTTCAAGAGAAAAAATCGAATCTGGATCTGGTCGAGGTTTCGCTCTTGCTACAGAGATTGCCGATTTTCTTGCTGCAAGAAATGTTCCATTCTCCGAGGGGCATGATGTCGCCGGTAGGGTAGTGAGATATTGCGAGGAGAAGGGCATTGAACTATCAGATTTGAAGGAAGTGGATTTGCAATCGATTGATACTAGGTTGACTTCAGACTTGATTCCGCTTTTGGATGTTCGAGGCGCCGTTGAATCGCGTCGTTCATCACTAGGAACTTCAACTTCGAAGGTTAGGGCGGCAAATAATCTGCTGCTTCGAAAGATCGCCGATCATGAAGGAATGACGAAACAAGGATTGGGAGCTTTGAGTAAGGTTCTCGGACTATGAAACTCTGGGAGGACCTGGTCTGGCGAGGTTCCATCGCCCAATCCACTGACGAAGTCGCGCTGAGATCGGAGTTGGAGAAAGGTTCACTCTCTTTCTACGTCGGATTTGACCCAACTGCACCAAGTCTTCATATCGGAAATCTCGCCATCATGGTTGTGATGAGACGTCTACAGGAGGCAGGTCACCGACCGATTCCGTTAGTTGGTGGTGCTACAGGATTGGTTGGCGATCCCTCTGGCCGAAATCAGGAACGAAGCCTTAACGAAGAGAGCGTTGTCGCAGAGTGGGTAGAACGGATAAGAAAGCAGCTCTCCGGCTTCCTTGATTTTGAACACGGTAAGAATAGGGCGGTTCTTGCGAATAATCTCGATTGGACCGCGCCACTTTCGGCCTTGGATTTTCTTCGGGATATCGGTAAGCATTTCAGCGTCAATCAGATGTTGGCTAAGGACTCGGTTTCCGCAAGGCTTGAGTCGGGTGGTATTTCCTACACTGAATTTTCCTACCAGGTGCTCCAAGCACTCGACTTCCTTGAACTCTTTAGGAGAGAAAATTGCTTATTGCAGATGGGTGGAAGTGACCAGTGGGGAAATATAGTTGCAGGAGTTGATCTGATCAGGCGCATTGAGGGAAAGAGCGCTCACGCATTAACCATTCCACTGATAGTTAAATCTGATGGAACGAAATTCGGTAAGACTGCCTCTGGCTCTGTCTGGCTCGATCCGTCGATGACTTCTCCTTATTCTTTCTTCCAGTTCTTCCTTAACACTGACGATCGAGATCTCGTTCAACTACTCAAGTCATATTCCTTCAAGTCTCGCGAGGAGTTAGAAGGAATTTTCGCACAACACGAAGCCAACCCTGGAGCTCGAAAAGCCCATCGCGCGCTTGCGTTAGAAGTTACTGGCTACATTCATGGCCAAGAGACAGCGCATCGAGTAGAGAAAGCCTCGCAAGCTCTCTTCGGTCAGGCGGAGTTGCGCGATTTGGATGAAGAAACTTTAGAAAGCGCAATCTCTGAGTTGCCGCAGGTTGATGTAGGTGTTTCAGAGTCGCCACTGTGGATTGATCTCATTGCGAGTTCAGGAGTGGTTGACTCGAAATCAGCAGCGCGTAGAGTTGTTAAAGAGGGCGGTGCTTATCTCAACAACATGAAAGTTGGAGATGAAGGAACAATCTTGACTGAGGCAGATTTCCTCTTCGGTCGCATAGCTCTCCTTCGCAAAGGCAAACGAGATTTGGTGGCCGTTCTACGAAAAGCGTAGAAAACTGGATTTTCAGGGAGCAGGCTTGAGCCCTCGATCCCCAAGAACCCCCGAAAATGCCCTTTTTTGAGCGTCCAAGGTCCGATTTGACCCTTTTCCCCCTGAGGGCCTATCCTTCGGGCTCTTCGTTGTGCAACGGACAAATGCGGTTCTTCCGCACGGCCGGATAGCGAAGCTTCCTCCAGACCTCCAAGTCATTACTTACCGGGGAAAACTGCGCTCTGCGTAGTTTGCTTCGGTGATGCGTGATGGAATAGGTTTGGTAGTCGCCCTACAGAAAGACGAAAGTCTTGATGAAGTGTGCAACCGTAACTTGAGAACTCAACAGCGTGCCATAAAGTCAATGCCAATTACCTCAATGAGGTATGACAGCAATGTCGTACCCGTTGATCCTTTGTAAGAAATCTATTGGTCAAAGACAAATAAACGACAGTTGTTTATGTCTTTCGCCGGAGTCAACGTCTCGTTGAATCAAAATTCAATGGAGAGTTTGATCCTGGCTCAGGACGAACGCTGGCGGCGTGCTTAACACATGCAAGTCGAACGATGAAGTTCCTTCGGGAATGGATTAGTGGCGAACGGGTGAGGAACACGTGAGAAACCTGCCCATCATTTTGGGATAACACCGGGAAACCGGTGCTAATACCGAATACTCCATCGCAACGGCATCGTTGCGCTGGGAAAGAATTTCGATGATGGATGGTCTCGCGGCCTATCAGCTTGTTGGTGAGGTAACGGCTCACCAAGGCGACGACGGGTAGCCGGCCTGAGAGGGCGACCGGCCACACTGGGACTGAGACACGGCCCAGACTCCTACGGGAGGCAGCAGTGGGGAATATTGGGCAATGGACGCAAGTCTGACCCAGCGACGCCGCGTGAGGGATGAAGGCCTTCGGGTTGTAAACCTCTTTCAGTGGGGAAGAAGCGAAAGTGACGGTACCCAAAGAAGAAGCACCGGCTAACTATGTGCCAGCAGCCGCGGTAATACATAGGGTGCAAGCGTTGTCCGGAATTATTGGGCGTAAAGAGCTCGTAGGTCGTTTGACACGTCGGATGTGAAAATCTGAGGCTTAACCTCAGACCTGCATTCGATACGGTCAAACTAGAGTGTGGTAGGGGAGACTGGAATTCCTGGTGTAGCGGTGGAATGCGCAGATATCAGGAGGAACACCAATGGCGAAGGC
>Ga0222713_10000886_pt1 | contig 34392 bp, 27 predicted proteins | sample C33_649DmetaG_FD_165061 | JGI IMG/M metagenome (GOLD analysis project Ga0222713, IMG submission 165061) | Estuarine water microbial communities from San Francisco Bay, California, United States - C33_649D | ecosystem: Environmental > Aquatic > Marine > Unclassified | place: USA: California... | reverse complement strand
CTGCCCCCCGCGCTGGTCGGGGCGCGGGGGGGCGGGCGGGGGGTGCCGCGGGGGGGGGGGGGGGGGGGGGGGTGGGCGGGGGGGGGGGGGGGGGGGGGACTCGTTCACTGGTCGTGACTCATCATGTCACCATCGAGCACCATGTCGTCGAAACACCCGGGAGTGACGCACATCTCCGTCGTCGTCGTGCACTCGCGTCGAGCGCGCCTATTCGCGTCGAGCGCGCCAAATCGACGATCGACGAACTCGCGGCGAACGCGTGAGCGATGTCGCTCGCGCGCGCGATCGCGCGCACGTCTCGCGCGCTCGCGTCGCGCGCTCGCGCGATCGCCTCGGCGAGCGACGCGCGCGCGACCGAGGAGGACGCGCGAGCGAGAACGACGGCGACGAGCGAGGACGCGGCGCGCGAGCGCGCGACGGTGTCGTTCGGGTACGCCGATGTGGACGTGAACGAGAAGGAACGGTTAGTGCGCGGGGTGTTCGAACGCGTCGCGCCGTCGTACGACGTGATGAATGATGTGATGTCCGCGGGCGTGCATCGGTTGTGGAAGGATTATTTAGCGCACAAGGTTGGGGCGTTCGCGGGGATGACGCACTTGGACGTCGCGGGCGGCACCGGGGACGTGGCGTTTCGAGTGCTGAGAATGCTTCAAAAGGCGGAGAGGAATGCGGAGTTGGATGGGCAGGTGTTGGATGCGACGACGCGCGGGAAGGTTGTGGTGAGCGATATCAATCCGGCGATGCTGCGAGAGGGGATGAAACGCGCGGCGCAGCGCGGACTGTCGTCGACGCAGCTGCGGTGGCTCGAGGGGAATGCCGAGAAGCTTCCCGTGGAGGACAATTCCGTGGACGTGTACACAATCGCGTTTGGGTTAAGAAATGTTACGAATACGAACGCGGCGCTCGCCGACGCGCACCGATGCTTGAAGCCGGGTGGCAAGTACATGATTCTTGAGTTCAGCCACGTCGAGAGCGAGCCTTTGAAGAGCTTGTACGATTTCTATAGTTTCAATGTCATCCCAAAGCTCGGCGAGCTCATCGCCCGCGATCGAGGGGCGTATCAGTACTTGGTGGAGAGTATTCGTAAATTTCCGACGCAGGAAAAGTTGAAATCGATGATGCGCGACGTCGGCTTCAAGCACGTCACACACGAAAATCTCACCGGCGGTGTGGTAGCCATACATACTGGTTATAAAGAATGACACATCAGCGTTGATATTCATATTCATCTACAGTAGTATTCGGTATCGTCTCATCTGTTGTCAGTTTGATGTCACAAAGCGCCGTGCGGTTCACGCAAAGAGGTCGTCACCATCAAACTCGTACGGGTCACTTCCTTCTTCGGCACGCTTCGCGCGAATTTTTTCTTTTAACATGCGTTTTGATAACTTCTGGCCACCCAGTGTTTTCATCGTCTTCGTTCTCTTCTTTGATGGTTCTCGCACTACGAGCGTCGGCGATGGGATCGCAAATTCCACATCGTCGTCCCCTTCGTCCTCAAGGTCTTCCGTATCATCGTAAGTGACAATATTAGGAACCGCGCGTGCGCGCACACGTCGTTTGCTGCCAACTTTTGGACTGCTGATGTTCGGTGTATGAACCTCTTGGCGTATCTGCTTTGCGGAAGAACCCCGTGGCTTGCGCATCGATTTCTCAGTCGTCGTTGGATGTTGTTCGAGCGTCGCTGCAGTGATCTCAGGCACGTGTACCTTCGCGCGCTCCTGTTGCAATTGCTCTCGAAGTTCTTCAACGGTCTTTCGTAATCGCTCAATCTCTTCACCGTGCTGCTCGATTTGCTTCGCGTGTTCTTGGTCCTTCTTGTTGATGTACTCCTTGTTACGCGCAGTGATTCTTTCGACTTGAGCCTCAATCTCGGATTGAATCTGTTTTCTTGACGCCTTTTCCAGTGCCTGTTCCTTTTTCAAGTGCTCAGACTCTAACGCAACGCGTTCGCTGGCCGCAGAACGTTTCAAATCTGAGATTTGAACTTTGAGCGCGGTGATATCTTCATCGCGGCTGTCGGCGATGTTTTGCGCGTTGGATATCGTCGCTTGAAGTGCATTCTTTTCCTCCTTGTGCAAGGATTCGAGCTTTGCATGCTGTAACTCCAAATCCTCAACATGCTCGTTCAATTCGTCTATTGTACTTTCTGCCTTGGAAAGGGATGTCTTTACCTTATCGAGTTCGATGTTCTGATCTGCTGCTGCGGCTGCGGAGCGAGAGGAATTCGCTTTGAGTTCCAAGAAATCTTTCTTGACACTGTCGTGCTCTTTTGCCTTTTTCTCCAAATCTCGTCTAAGATTGGTCACATTACGCGAAAGTTCAGCGTTCTTATCTTCCCACTGGCTCATCATCTTCTGAGCGGCGACGCGCATCTCTACTTCTCGCTGGAGTTCGTCATCCTTTGACTCCAATGCTGTGAGGTGCGCTACATTCTTCTCCTCCAGCATCTTATTCCACAGGGAAGTCACTGACGCGTGCTCTTTCTCTAACTCGATTATCATTGAATCTTTCTTCCTCAGCTCGTCCATCTTGGAATCTCGCTCGGACTGAAGAGTCTCAATCTCCTCCTCTAATTTGGCTTGAGTGTCCTTATTCGATTCTTTCAACGCGACATGCTGCGCAAGTAAATCGTCATGGATCGATTGAAGGTCGCCCAAATCGGCACTCAAACGTCGGTTCTCACTTTTCAACGCTTCTGATTCGGCAGTTCGCGCGGTCCAATCATCCGTCATGGTCTTCAACTTTTCCACAAAACTCGCGTCGTCTTTTAATCGATCTTCGACCAACTTGCTCGCAACGCCGTAATTGCCCTTCGACTCCTCAAGTAATGCGTCCGTGCGCAACTGATTGCGTTTGATATCCTCAATCGTACTCTCCAGCTCGGTTTGCTTTAGCATCAACGCCTGTCGCTCTCGCTTTCCACCATCCAGTGCAGCGCGTAGAGCTCCACACTGCGCGCCGAGCTGATCGCGCTCTCGTTGCAACGTCACGATTTGGCTCTTCTGTTCATCACTCACGCGTTTCAACTCATCGCACGTCGCGCGCATCGTTTGAAACTCAGATGCAATTCGCCCTACGATCTCACGCGCGGGCGCTGGTCAGTCCCGATTCGTCGCGTCTAGTAGCGCGTTCGCGCGTCGTCGCGTCGTCGCGTCATCGAGGAATCCAAGAATTGCTCGTACCGGTCTCAGCTCGAAGATTGTTCAACGTCCCGCTCGCGCTCGGCGCGCTCAACACGGTCGTCCGGGAAAACGACCGCATTTCAAATCGTCCAGGGTCGTTGACGTTCGCCGTGCTGAGCGCGCGAGCGGCAGATGATGATTGAGCCGGCACACCGCGGCGCGGCAACGCGGCGACAGGCGCCGTCAACGCCTTTCTCATCGACATGTCTCCTGTGGATAATTCGCGCGCGTGCGACATGCAGCCTAACGAAAGACACGCAAGACGTTGAGTGGTACAGTCGAGAAACAGTCGCGAAAGCGTCGGACCGAAACCGACGACGCGTGATGAAATGACGTACGCGACTTCGATCAACGTCGCGAGAGACTCGCGAATTATTGGGAAGAGAAATTTCGGCGGCATACACAACGACAACTCGAAGGCAACACATTCAACGGTACAAATGTGTGTTATTTAAATCCTAGCTTGGCCGTCGTCCTCAATCCCATTTACGTCGGTCTCCCTCCTTTGTAATGTCCTTCTTCACATCGCCTCCAGCCCATCCAGCTTTTTGCTGACCATCGCCTCCGCTCTTGCTGCCTCCAGCCCAGCCGGCAGTTTGAACCCCACGGTAGCCACTGTATGATCCGCCGGTGGCACCAGTTGTCAAATTCAGATTCGAATAGCTTCCACCTTTGCTTCCCATGCCACTCATTCCGCCGCCTATGCTGCCATACCCGCCGAGCGGGCGCGAGCCACTTGCTGCGTACGACGATGGAGGCTTTTGTTGTGGTTTACCCGAAGACCAACCCGCAGCGGAAGAGCCCACACCGTAACGACCGGTTGTGGGTGCCTGGCCTGCGCCAGGTGGCGGCGGTGGAGCCCGTTGACCCGGTGCAAGTTGACCTTGCGGCGGCGGCGCTTGAGGTGGGCGCGCGTTACGGCCAGGATCATCCATTCGCTGACGCTTGCTCTGCTCTTCCTCGCGCTTCGCCTCTTGGCGTCTCTTTTTCGTTTGAAATTCGTGGGATGGCTCATACCGCGGTATTTCGTGTGGCTTGCACGCAAGCGGCTCTTCCCAGAACCAGTCTGAATCGAGCGCATCCTGTGCGGTGATGCGCTTCGCCGGGTCTAAAGCCAGGAAGCGCTCTAATAGGTCTTTCGCACTCGGCGTGAAGCGGCTAAAGATTTCACGCACCCGTCTCGGGTAGATCTTTTTGAACTTCACTTTCTGAGCGTGCAGAAGTTTTTCAGATTCTGGCCAGTTCTCCTTGGTCGGCGTTCCGCAAAGTTTGAATATGAGTTCAAGCTGATCAATCTCAGACTTCCCCGGCAAAATCGGCTTACCGTGTAAAAGCTCAGCCAAGATGCATCCTGCACTCCAAATATCAACGCTCGGTCCATATTGTATGGATCCGAGCAGCAATTCAGGAGGACGGTACCAAAGCGTAATAACTCGGTTTGTCAAAGGGTGGGCATTTTCATTTGTGTACGAACGCGCCAAACCAAAATCCGCAAGCTTCAAGATCCCTTGATTGTTAATCAACAAGTTGCTCCCCTTGATATCACGGTGAAGAATATTATTGATGTGGCAGTAGTGCAGCCCGGTGAGTAACTGCTTCATGTAGCACTTGATTTGTGGCAGACTAAACTTGATGTCGGGACGATCCGCCAGCCCGGTCAGATCGTGGTCCATGTATTCAAACACCAGATAAATGCTTCCTTTCTGCCCGTTAGAATCAGTCGCCTTACTCGTCACAATCTCCTTTAAGTCAATCACGTTCACGTGTCGTAGCTTCTTCAAGATTTTAATTTCTCGAATCGCTGTGATGGGAAACCCCTCCTTCTCGTTGTCCATCCGCACCTTCTTCAACGCCACGATGTCACCCGTCTCTCGACACCGCGCCATATACACCTATGCATCGCGAAAAATCACAAGCATTTTACTCAGTGCGTCATCTCGACTCGCTGCGCGCCATCGTTCGTGGTTCGCGTCTCCGCGTTCGCAGCCTAAACCTTGCTCGCGCGCGAGTCGAGATCGCCTTCAACCGTCGCTCGCTCGTTCGCTCTCGCGTGTCTCACCTGCCCGTACGTCCCTTCGCCCACTTGTTCGAGCTTCTCGTAGCACGTCACGCTTCGCGCGCCCCAGTTTTCATAGCGCCTCGGCTGGATGTCCCCCGCGCTCCCGCTCTTGGCCAGGGTGGGCGCATTCGCGTTCGTTGGCGCGCTCGACGCCGCGGTTTCCGCGATCGGTGCGCGCGCGGATAAGCCTGGCGCGCGCGCGTCGTCGCTCATCGTCTCGCGCGAATGGGGAGACGCCGTCGTAGTGCGTGGTGACGTCTGACGGAGACGTCGTCGTAGTGCTCCGAAGCTGGCTGAGCGAAACGACGAGCGCTCGCTTTCAATGTGACGCATGGACGCGCGCCCGCGCGGTCTTTGCCGAGATGAGCGGTCGTGATCGATATTTAAAACAATGACTATGAATACAGGCGAAAGACGCCGGAACACACGTGATGGCGCGTCGCCGCACGGTCAGAGCGCGGTGACGTAGGCATCGAGCGCAGCTTCAAACGCGTTGGACGCGAACGGTTTCATCGGCTGCAGGGAAACGTTCCTCACCACATACTCGATATAGATGACCGAGTATATGTGTTTCATCGCCGCGCGGAGGTCGCCCGCGGTTTCGTCCGTAGTGAGAAGGAATCGCAAGCCCGTGGCGGTTTCATAAAAGTGTAGCTTGTAGTTGTTCGTCGTAAACGCATAAAAGTTACACGGACCTTCTGCGCCACTGCATGGTAAAATCCGAAGAGACGACGCGGTTAGTGCGGGCCTAAAGGTATGTGCTAATCTTGATAGGCAGAACGGACGCGATCGCCAGCGAGTGCGTACCCGAGCGGATCCAACTGTTTCGCAAAGTCCTTCAACGTGAAGAATAATCCAAACAGCGTCTTGTGCTCCGTTTCCTCGTCCGCGCTCACGCGCTCCCGTGACCAATCACGCTGGTACATGCATTCACCCTGTGCACGAAATTCGACGGATGGTGAGTTTGGCGCGGCGTCGCAGTCCCGGGTCTCGGCGTACCGCTGCGTTGAAAATGTTGAAGGCAAAGACACGCATGACTCAAGCGGGTGGGTACTTCAACGCAACGCGCGCGTGCGAAGAGGCGGTGCGAGTATGGATGGGTTTACGTCACTCGTTATCGGTCGTTTAGTGGCGATTCCTTGGCGAGGAGCGTCAAGTGTTGCTGCCCCTCTCGGCGGGCTGCGCGCCGCGCGCTGAAGTCGTCTTGTTGGGCGAATGAACAGAGAAGTTGATACGTATGAATACATGCGTCACGCTTCAAGCATGCTGAATGCATGGTTTGTGGCATGCGTAAGCTAATGAAATCTATAATGTAACTGCGCGTGCGGCATGCCGAAAAATAATCGAATAGTTACAAGCGCCCACCCGGCAGCGACGCTTAGTTAATTGCGGCTTTGGGTTGAACCGCGGCCAGTGATTGCTGAGGCCTCCGTTCCTTGGAAACGCCGCGAGCAAATTGCGGATAACCCGTCCATCTACTGTTGTTACGCGTATTGTGCGACTGCAACGATTGATAAGAGTCTGGAGAGCCGAACTGTTCGCTGTCTGACATGTGATCGCTGACTTCACTTCCCGCACGACTCCCTCGGCGACGGTGCATCGGGGTAGAAGGCGTGTCCACGGCGTCATCGTCGAGGTCGATCAAAGTTTTCCGTGCGTCGTCGGATAATTTGTACCAGTTCGATTTCAAAACGTTGTCCAGCTCGGATTTCGTTCCGACTTCAACTTTGCTGAGTTCTTCCACGGCATCCTCAACCATGGCTTCCATTTCAGAAGCTGGCGCGGCGCGAAACGACAGCGGAGGAGCGAGCGTCTTGGAGGAGCTGAACTTCTTCACAACAGTCGGCACGGCATCTGTGATGATTCCAAACACTCCGAGCTCAACTTGTGTTCCTGCAGCTCCGTCATCATCATTCCCTTCGCCGTAAGTGGCGAGAATTAAACCACTATGCCGCACGCCAAGCGCGTCAGCCGGGCTGCGCATGATAGCCTGAACATCAGAAACAACGCCGCATAAACCACCTTCTAGAGCCACTTGCATAGCCGCCGCAACCGATCGTCGACGGGGATCAACGTGATCCGCATCCGCATCCGTGAGAATCATCACTGGGTACGAGCCTTGAATGGCACGCATCAGTAATGCAGCGTCCGGATCAAACGAAGAGAAAACGATCCTTCTCTCCCTGTAGCTTGAGCACACCGCCAATATCGATCGCAGCTCGGCTACTAGACGGCGAGTATTGCAGCTGTTTTCTTCGTCGTACTTGAGCTCGACGTTGAACCCGAGCGACGCCGGTGAGTTGCCCAGAATCTGCGCGAGCGTTGGGATTTCATCTTCAATTTCCATCACCCAAGGCTGAGGCTCGGGATCCGATCCAAACACGCGATAGAAAGTTACGTCATCCTGCGCGTCATGCTCTTCGTCTTGATCATCATCTTCGTCTGTGCTGAAGATGCGCTTGGCGTTCTCAACACCCAGTGCGTCGGCCGGTCGTTGAGCAGTACGTTTTGCAGCCCGCGATAATTCGCGTAAATCAGCCCACGCAATCTCACGAACGCTGAAAGACTCTAATGGACCTTGACCCCGGCGAATGATGACTACGTCGTCGTGCCAAGCAACTGGTACGCCGTCGGAAGTGACTTGAACATCGAACTCGCACCATTCCGCGCCACCCTCCGCCGCGGCTGTGAACGACGCGACGGTGTTCTCACGAATACCAGCCCCTGATGAGCGATTCGCTTGAAGACCGCGATGCCCAATCACCGCACAACCAGTGGGCTCAAAGAGACCCGGAAGATGCGCGGAGAAAGGCTTGGATGATCCATTATTGGTGCTTATACGCGTGTGTTCGAAACCCTTTTTCGTGTTTTTCAGTCTCGTGGATGGCATCGACGGATCCTTCGATGAGTTCTCGCGTCTACGGAATGAAAGCATGTCCTCCCCATCCATGGTCCAGTCGCGTCTTGTTGCAACTCCGAAATGCTCGAGCAGTGTAGGCGCGATATCAGTGTCGCGAGGTGAAGGCAAGAGTTCGCCGACCATGTTTAACCTGGGCCCGCTTTCAATCATCACCCATCCAGCACTGTGCTGCGGTAATTCAAGTAGTCCGCTCACGCCATTCGAGCGAAGCTGACGTCCACCTCCGTCGTTCCAGTCGTGCGCATCGAAATCACCCTGCATTCCAGCAGGCATATCCGAGCGGCAAGTTCCACCTGATGGGGACGTCAGGATCACGAGCCAGTCTTCCGACGGGTTGGCAGCTTGACGTCGCTGCAGAGCTTCGAGCACGACACTCAAACGGGAATCAGCTGTCTCGATGGCGCTCATGTACTTGTCCACGTGAGGACCGAAACCGTGCTTGAAACCGGCTTTTTGAATCTCGCCCATATGAAGGAATATCACGTCGGGCGCTACAGTCGATTCGAGGGCGCGCGTCACAGCCTCAGCGGCTTCAGTGTCAGTATTTTGAGATTTTCCGAGCAGAGCCTTGGCTTCTTTCTGCAAGATTTTGTGCAAATCTTCAGCTTGACCGACGGCAAACGCTCCTTTAACCCACGAACGAACTTCTTTAAGCCGCTCGAACAATGATGTCAGAGTTGCCTCATCGTCCTCATCTATAGCTTTCAAGACGCTCACAGATTGACCAGTGAGAACTGGTAGCATCGGCGAGCTTGCACTCGTAGAACAGCGCATCGCGCTCGCTTGCATGTCGAGCGAAAAGCACGAATTCTTCTTTCCGCGAACGAACGACTTAAGCGTCGGGGTATTCGCAATCAACATAGCGTCGACACGACAACCAGCAACGGCAATTAGGAGCACTTTACGCATGGCCGGCGCCTTTGTTGAGACAACTGAGGAAGACGCTTCTTCTTTCGTTGACTCCGGTGAAGACGCCTTGACATCGTCCACGTTCGTTTCTAAGTCGATATCAGAGAAGTGACTCTTAATGAACTCATCAAACGTCGAGTCTGGCTCGAACATGTCTCTCGTGCCGTGATTCGCGTCGAGCGACTTGCACACTGGGCACCTCCCTGGAAACATGGCCACACGATTAGCTGGCGTCTTCATCAACGGAGAATCGGTCAAATCACTCAGAACTGTCACGGAGTTCGTCGTAATCAGAGGCGCGCTCGCCGACGGCGCGGCGTTTATGATGCACTTGAAGCAGAATTTATGCTTGCAGTGCGGGAGAACCACCGGGTTGCTCAGCACGTCTTCACACACCGGACAGATCGAATCCTCAAGCACTTTCGACGACGTCGGCGGTGCCGCATGCACGGCGAGCATTTCAGTTCGTGTAACGAGCTTCGCCAAACCCAACGAGTAGAAAATCGGACTTGCGCTCAAAATGCTTACAGCGTTCTCCTTGCGGTTGCAGTTCTTGTTGAATTTCTTCACCGCTTTCACCACGGCGGTGTAGTTCAGCACGACAAACTCTCGAAGCTCCGAAAGCTCGGGATAGAATTCTTTCACCAACACCTTTTTCGAGCGTTTCAAAAGCGCTGCGTCGCTGCCATCGCTCCTTAAATCCGCTTCCAAAGCGTCGAGACGTTGCTTCAAACTCTTCTCGCGCTCACAATAAAATGCATTCGCCTGCACATCAAACAAACGCGCGCCGCCGTCAGTACTCGCATGCGATCGATTCTCATGCGCCTGAACACGTATTTTCGTTCTCGCGAGTTTGGCGCGCCGTTGACGCGATCGACATCCACGCCTCGCTCGCGCGCTCCGTTCTCGGACGCCGCGGAATATTCTAACCCTCATCGAGGTCTCACCTTTTGAATCTCTTCCCCGAGCGCGCGCATGAACTCGTCTTCGCGCGTCCCGTCGGTTTTCGCTTCGTACACCAACGCTTTCAACGCGCGGTAATCGACGTAGTGCTCGGCCCAAGATGGAAACCGCTGGGTGTCCAAGCGCTGCGCGAACTTGACCATGTGACCGCGGCACGCGCGACGCGCGGGAGACGACTTCCGAAAGCGACGAAAGAGAAATAAAAACGAACGAAATAAACGAACGATCGACTCGTGATCGATCGTCGCGCGGACGCGGCGACGCCGATCCCTTCGTGGATGAAAATGAAGTATAAGTCGTCGCGCGAGCGGCTCTTGGAGAGATTTGACTACGGTACGTGTACATCAATTTACAAAAAGCCCAATTCCGCGGCTTCTAACGCCACGCGCTCGAGATTTGACTACGGTACGTGTACATCAATTTACAAAAAGCCCAATTCCGCGGCTTCTAACGCCACGCGCTCGAACGGGTCATCATCGAGCACGCGACGACGAGTGGTGTCCGCGCGCTGCGTCAGCGCGAGAGGAACGGAAATCAACGTCTTTTCAGACGTATCTCGAGCGGCGGCGCGAAGAAACGTCGGCGTTTGGACAACCGATGGGTTGACGAAAACTCGCCGACTTTCGAGTTCTCGAGCGGTTTCCAACGCGGATGCGGAAGCGCCTCCTCCGCCTCGCGCGAGCTCGTCGTTCGTGGCGAGCGCGGCGCGAATGGCTTTGGCCGCCGCCAAGGCGTCGGCGTCGGCGCGTTCGTCTCCGTATTCACCCGTAAACCCCGATGACATCGGCGCGGCGACGCGGCGACCGACGAGGTCGATCGTCCACGTCGTCCGAGCGCGTCGTCTCGCGTCGTCCTCCGCCTCTCGCATCTCTCGCGCTTGCCTCTTCAACTCCTCGCGCTCGTTCTCGTCGAGCCACGCGTTGCCGTCGATTTCGTAATACTCGCTTTGGTCATCGATCACCGTCGTGCGCGTCGCCGATGTTTGATCAAATCGCACCAATCGATCTTTCGCCGCCACCGCCGCGGCGACGGCGGCGTCCTCCTCCTCCGCGCCCGCTCGAGCGCCGCTCCCGACCGAAGTCTCCCCCGCGCTCGCCCCGTCCCCTCCCGCCTGTGCGTCGTCGTCGTCTTCCCCGCCATCGAACGTGGACCCATCCGCGAGGGTGACCTTGACGAATGTCTCACAAAAGCAGCACCGCGCGCGACGCTCCAAAAACTCCAGCGCGAGCGACGACGTCGCCCCGTCGCGCGCGCGCAAGTCGTACACTTTCCCACAACGCAAGCAATTCACGCACGTTTTGGCTAAATCTGCACGCACCAGCGCGTCCCTTGTGCGTGTGCGTGCCGTCGATGCGTTCGTTTCGTGACCGCCCCCGCGCTCGCGCGCGCGAACGAATCGCACCGACTTGGTCTCTCGCGCCGGCGCGCGCCGCTCGCGCGGCTCGACGCGAGTCGACGCCAGCCGTTCGCCAAAAAACGCGTCCGCACGCGCGCTTGAATGTACGAATTCTTCGTTCGTCTCGACGACGTCCACGGGCGCGAATTCCGCGGATGCGACCATCGGGGTGGGGAGGAATGACGCGCGCGCGCGCGGGCGAGCTCGCGGCACACGCCGACGCGCGCGCGAGGACGTTCGATGAACGCCGATGACCGCACGCTCGAGCGCGAGTTACGAAAAGCCGCGACCGATCGGGCGATGATGGCGGTGGAATTGACGAAGGCGATGGACGCGCGCGACGCGCTGGGCGTGCGGTGCGAACGCGCGGAACGACGCGCGGCGGAGCTGACGCGCGCGCTGGGCGAGGAACTGGACGCTATCAAGACTCGGGCGAGCGACGACGAGCGCACGCGCGCGCGAATTGCGAGCGAGAACGAGTTATTACGACGTCAGGTTGAGTTACTGAGCGAGAAAGCAAAGGTACAAGAGGAACATTACGGGAAGACGCGCGACGCGCTGGAGACGACGGAGGCGTTACGAGCGGCGGAGGCGAGAATGGCGGGAGAGACGATGAGACGAGCGAATGATGAGTTGAACGAGACGAGAGCGGAGATTAAGAGACGATTGGAACGCGAGTTAGAGTTGATGAGGGAGTTGCAGGCGTACGGGGAGAAGTTTGAAGAGTTTAAGGGAGCGGTGACGAAGAACGACGCCTCGTTGGAGGCGTTCGCGAGAGAGGTCAGGGAGGCAAAGATGGCGTCGCTGGAGAGCGAGAAAAAATATTTAGAGGTTTCGATGCAGATGAAAAAATCCAACGTGCAGCTCATAGAACTCGCGAGCGAGCGCGAGGCGTTACGAGGGCGAGTGCAGCAATTGGAAAACCAAAACATCGGATTGGAAAAGTTGTCGAGGACGCTCGCCGAACGACTAAAAGCGGCAAACGGCACCGAGGCATAGGATTAGAAAAGTGAGCTTTATTGAGGGCGATAGTTTCAGGGCTTCATGCGGTGCTCGAGCTCCAGGCGGTGCGCGGAATAAATGACGAGGAGAGTTATGTGTAATTTCAACGGAGCGAGGAATGTATCATTCGAGCGGAGGCTCGACGTATTCGATGGCTCGCCGTCTTTAGGTGAGATGAAACGGTATACGCTGATGCAGGGCGTGTGTGTCGGATACATCTCGAATATTATTCTCTCCCCGCCCATCGCAAAACGCAGTGATCGATTTGGCTGACTTCAAAGTCACGGCGTCGCTTTCGCGATGACGACGATTTAGACGATTTGGACGGTTCGATTAGAACGCTTGTTCGTCGGCTTCTTCATCTTCTTCTTCGAAACCATCATCGCTGGTCGCTTCTTGATATTGCTGGTATTCAGAAACGAGATCATTCATGTTGCTTTCGGCTTCAGTGAATTCCATTTCGTCCATACCTTCACCCGTGTACCAGTGCAAGAAAGCCTTGCGACGGAACATGGCGGTGAACGCTTCGGAGACGCGCTTGAACATTTCTTGAATTGCGGTAGAGTTGCCGATGAAGGTGGAAGACATCTTGAGACCCTTGGGTGGCACGTCGCAAACAGACGACTTGACGTTGTTCGGAATCCATTCCACGAAGTAAGACGAGTTCTTGTTTTGCACGTTCAAGAGTTGTTCGTCAACTTCCTTCGTGGACATGCGACCACGGAAGAGCGCCGACGCGGTAAGGTAGCGGCCGTGACGAGGATCAGCGGCGCACATCATGTTCTTCGCGTCCCACATTTGTTGGGTCAACTCGGGAACGCTCAACGCGCGGTATTGTTGCGAACCGCGAGACGTCAAAGGAGTGAAGCCAACCATGAAGAAGTGCAATCGCGGGAACGGAACCAAGTTCACCGCGAGCTTTCGCAAATCGGCGTTCAACTGACCCGGGAAGCGCAAGCAGCACGTCACGCCAGACATGACGGCAGAAATCAAGTGGTTCAAGTCACCGAACGTGGGCGTGGTCAACTTCAACGTGCGGAAGCAGATGTCATAAAGCGCCTCGTTATCGAGAATCATACACTCGTCGGCGTTTTCAACTAATTGGTGCACGGACAACGTTGCGTTGTACGGCTCGACGACGGTGTCGGAAACTTTGGGCGACGGTACGACGGAGAACGTGAGCATCATGCGATCCGGATATTCTTCGCGAATCTTGGAAATCAAAAGTGTACCCATACCAGAGCCAGTGCCGCCGCCGAGAGAGTGGCAAACTTGGAAACCTTGAAGGCAATCGCACGATTCCGCCTCCTTGCGCACGACGTCCAAAACGCTGTCGATCAATTCTGCGCCTTCGGTGTAGTGACCCTTGGCCCAGTTGTTACCAGCACCGGTTTGTCCGAACACAAAGTTATCAGGACGGAAGATTTGACCATACGGGCCAGAGCGAACGGAGTCCATGGTACCAGGCTCGAGATCCATGAGCACGGCGCGCGGCACGTAACGACCTGAAATGCGACGCATGAGACAAAATTAGAACAGCTCGCAAGAGTCAACGCACCGCCGGAAGCTTCGTTGAAATAAACGTTCACGCGTTCGAGTTGCAAGTCAGCATCACCAGCGTACGTCCCAGTCGGGTCGACGCCGTGCTCGTCGCAGATAACCTATGAATGTGAGCATCAAAGCGCGCGACGGTCAGCTCGCGTCTCGTTTGACTTTTCGCGTCCAGCGCGCGCGTCGGCCGCGACGTCGTCAAGTCGCGCGCGCGAGCGCGCGAGCGCCGCGCAGCTGCGCGCACAAACCTCCCAAAACTTGGCACCGATTTGGTTACCGCATTGGCCCGCTTGAATGTGCACAATTTCTCTGCGTGTTGGTAAAAGTCAAAGCGGTGAGTCTCTAGTCATTGACTGGCCCGTTCGGGCGCGCTCGCCGCCGCGTTTCATCCCATCTAGTACACGCGCGCTCACCAACGCGCTCGCGCGCGCGCGCGCATCGTTCGTTCACGCACCTCATTTTTATTAACTTTTGTACTTAAGGAGTCGAATAGTGACGACGGGTGCGTGGAGTCGACGCGTTTTGCGCGCGCGCGCGCTATTTTCGGCTCGAGCATTTTTCACCTGTTAACAATTGTTGACAGAAAGCGCGAATGGCGAAAGCACTTGACGTCACTTTGCAAAGCCCGCGAGCGACGTTTGTGGACGGCATGAAAACTATGACGACGTGCTCGCGAACGAAGATTTCGATGCCGACGACGTCGCGGTCGTCGCCGGTAGACGTCCGCGTCGCTTCGCCGCGGCGCACCCTAGGGCGGTTGTCAACGCCGCCCTGCGAGAGACGCTCGACGACGACGTTAGCGCTCGACGCCAGTGCGTCGACGAAAATGGTAGACGCAGAAGTTTTCGTGATCGCGAACGATGGACATCGAAACGAAGGGATACCAGCGACGCCAGGGGTGTACGCGATTTACAACGAGGCGGGCAAGTTGCAGTACGTCGGGTTGAGTCGCAAGGTGAGCTCGAGCGTGAAGGTTCACGCTTTCGAGCTACCGCAGTACTGTCACAGCGTGCGATGCTTGGCACTGCCCGATGCGAGCAAGGCGGATTTACAAACGGCGTGGAAGACGTGGATGATGGAGCACGTGGAGACGAGCGGCGGGTTGCCGCCAGGTAACGCACCGGATAATAAATTATTCAGTGAGCGTCGATCGAGACCGAGCAAGGCGTGCGTGCGGCTGACGGATGGTAAGACGCCGGATATCTCAGCGAAGGAGCTCTCGGTAGCGATTCAAAATTGCGTGTCTACGCACAAGATTTTGGCGTTTATTAAAGGCACACGCGAAGAGCCCGATTGTGGCTTTTCCCATCGCTTGGTGAACGTATTGAATGAGCTGTGTTTGGATTACGATACGGTCAACGTGCTGGATGATTATTACAACCCAAACTTGATCTTCGTCATCAAAGACTATTCCAAGTGGCCGACGATTCCGCAGCTATATTTCAAAGGCGAACTCTTGGGCGGGCACGACATCGTTAACTCTATGCACGCTTCGGGCGAACTTCGTAAAACACTCGGCGCATAGCTTTAGAGAACTTAGTTTGTAAAGCATATACTGCAAAACAAGAGAGTAGAACTATTCATCGCATGAAGGAGCACCGTTCGATTTACTTTGCACCGACGCCCCATGTGGCTTTCTTTCCGTCTGGAATGTTCAGCAGAATCATGGGGTTTTCAGGATTCACGTATACGCGGTCGACGATGAAGAACCCTTTACGTTCAATTTGAACAATCGTTCCCTTGTTATAGGCGCGCAAGTTGCCATCACCGTGTGCGAGCGTTATCACTTCCGTCGTTTTGTTGACAATGTCCTTGAACTCATCAGATTCTTCGGGTTTTTTCTTGGTAATCAGGTAATCGAAATCCTTCATGATAACCGGCACGAGCTCGTTCCAGTTCGCCAACCACGTGAGCTTGAGGTTGGTGGTCTTTACGTCCCCATCGGGATTGATTTCGCAATCCATCGACTTCACCACATCACCCTCCTTGACGATATTCTTAAAGAAGGCGTTGCCCCAGTCCATCAACGTGCATTCTTCACCCTCGCTGATGGCTTGAGCGTCGACTTGATCGAGGAGGATTTCAGCCATGCGCAACGTCACTTTAACTCCCAACTCCGGATTCTTCTTGTTTTTCGGCGTCGTAAACCAGTGCTCGCCTTCAGGGAAGCCAATTACTTTGACCACGACGCGGTTAGCGTCAGTTACGCACACGTGTCGCGGGGCGATGGGGTCAATAACCTTCTTGTTCATTGACCAAATCTTTGTCCATTCCATCAAGTTGCAATTTTTACTCGCCCCTTGAGAAAGCATGAACTCCTTGAGTGCTTCAATCTGCAGACCTCTGCGCGCTACACCTTGCACGGTGGGGAATCGAGGATCGTCCCATCCGGTTGAGTAACCTTCGTCGACAAACCACTGCAGCTTGCGTTTAGAAAGCGTGGTGTACTCCAAGTTCAAACGACTGTATTCCCAAATGTGAACCTTGCGCAAACCCATGGCTTTTTGAATCCAAATGTACTGGTCTTCGCGATCAGCGTATTCCGAAGTTCGCAACGCATGCGTGACGCCTTCATGCGCGTCGACGAACGGACATGCGCAATCGTACGTGGGGTAAACTTTGTACTTCGTCCCAGTGCGATGGTGCGGTGTGTTCACGTTGCAACGGAAGGCCACAGGGTCGCGCATGCACCCGTTGTTGTGGGACATGTCAATCTTGAAGCGCGCGGCGCACTCGATGCCTTCTGGCGAGCCAGCTTTCATTTCCTTCCAGAGGCGCATGTTCTCCTCTATGCTTTGGTTTCTGCATTTGGATTCGACGCGAGCCATGCGCTCTTCGCGCATCTTGTCCACGTCCGTGCTGTCGATGTACATCTTGCCCTCTGATATGAGTTTGTCACCCATGTCGATAATGAGACCGAAAGAATCAGACGTGTACGTCACAATATCCGGTTTGAGGTCCAACGTATTGATATCCTTCATGATGCTATCGACGAAGTCGTTGTTCTCCTTATCAGGGTTCGTGTCGTCGAAGCGCACGATGAGCTTACCGTTGTAACGGCGAGCGAAATAGTGGTTCAACAGCGCCGCCTTGGCGTGCCCAATGTGCAAGAATCCAGAAGGCTCGGGCGGGAAACGAGTGACGACTTTGCCGTCTTCGGCACCGGGAAGATCAACTTCGAACGACCCAGTTGTCGCAGCAGCCTTGACCTTCGCACCCGCGGCGTCTGGCGCCGCAATGGGCGCCTTTTTACTCAGAATCGGATTTCCAGCCTCAGATTCGGCGATGACGGTGCGCAATGTCTCGTCCGAGTTCAACATCGCCAACCATCGTTGCACGTTGATGCACTTGTTCTTCTTCACGACGACGGGCCATTGACGATTCGTCGTGAACTCGGCCCACATGACCAAATCCGCGAGCGTCAACCCATGCCCGACCAAATACGTGCGCGCGGCCAAATACTCATCCACTTGTTCGCACTGCTTCTCGAACCCACCCCCGGGAAGAAGCTTTTTCGATTGCGCCAACCATTCCAGTACCGACGCCTTATCGTCGTCGCTCGTCCCCGCGAGCGCCGATTCCCCTTCCCCGGCGATCACCGCGATCGCGTCCACCATCTCCCCCGCACCCACGATCGTCCCCCGTCCACCGTCAACTTTCGCCGTCGCCCGCTCCGGTGCCGTCTTCGTTTGCTCCAAGCACGTCGTCTTCACCCCCAAGATCTTCGCCGCCGCTAAAAACGCCAGCGGCGCCGCGAACGGGCGAAACTCCACCTCCACCTCGCTCGCATTCGTCAACACCCCATTCGCGCTCGCGCGCGCCTTTGATTCTTTTATTTCCCCGTTCTCATTTCCCCTTAAAACGTCCTCCTTCGCGTTCGCGTTCGCGAGATCCTTCGCGTCGTCGCGCGCGATCGCGTCGCTCGCTCGCTCTCCCGTCGCCCCATCCCTCGATCGCGCGTTCGCCCCGACCTCGATCGCGCGCGCGTCGTCCGCGATCGTCAACGTCTCGACGTCTTTCGCGACGTCGTTCGCGTTCGCGCCGTTCGAGCTCGGTGACGCGCCCATGTCGCGTCGCGCGCCGAGCTCTGGAGCCAATTCGCGTCGCTCGCGTTTCATCCATTCACGCGATCGATCGATCGATCGATCGATCGATCGATCGACGTCGAAGGCGATCGATGTCAAAGGCGATCACGCTGACGAAAGCGCGAATGAAAGCCGCGAGTGGGCGAACGGTCGAAGCGCTCGACCGGGGCGGACGCGGGAAGCGCGCTCGCGGAGCGCGAGCGAGCGCGAGTCGCGAGCGCGAGCGCGGGACGTATCTATGGCGCGCGCATCTCACGCGCTACGAGCGAGTGGGATCGCGCGACGCCGAGACGCACGTGGTGTTCATCCACGGATTTGGCGTCGGGAAGTTTCATTTCGCGTCGCAGTTGAGCGCGCTCGGGGGAGGAGGGACGTGCGCGTGGGCGCTGGATTTGTGCGGCCAAGGCGAGAGTTGGCCAGTGGATGACGATGCTGTGGAGGAATTGCACGCGCAAAAGTTTAGATATTCAGTGGATACGTGGCGAGATCAAGTGGAGGAGTTCTTGCGCGACGTCGTGGGGAAGAAGAGTTACGTATGCGGGAATTCGTTGGGTGGATATTTGGCGACGTACGTGTCGGCGACGTCGCCGGAGCTCGTGCGAGGATTAGTGCTCATGAACGCCACGCCGTTTTGGGCGTTCGTTCCGAATGATGAAAGCTCGATTGGATACCGATTGGCACCGTGGCGCGGGGCGCTGCCGGTGCCGAAATGGGTGAGCACGCCGTTTCGAGCGTACTGGGATTCATTCAGATCGGAAGCAAACGTCAAAGGACTGCTTGGACTAGTGTACGCGAACAAGGCGCGGATAGATAATGAATTGATCGAGCGTATCATCGCGCCGACGAATAATCCCAACGCGCTGTTCACGTTTTGCTCGGTGGTGTGGAGCCCGAAATCATCGATGTCGTTCGACGACATGTTAGCCAAGCTCAGGGACGACGAATCGATTCCAATCGCTCTGGTGTACGGTCGAGATGACCCATGGGTCGTCCCGCTATGGGGCCAGCGCCTGAAGCGCGCGATACCGCGCGCGGAGTACTACGAAATCTCCCCGGGCGGTCATTGTCCCGCCCATGAGTGTCCGGAAACGACGAACGCGTTGATTTCCGATTGGATAGAATATTGCGAGAGCGGTCGCATTGGCGCGCCTCCGTTTGGAACCCCCGACGGTGCGGGCACGCTCATTCAAGGCGAGCCGAGGAATATATTTGAAAAGATTGACGCGTTTCGCGCGTCGACTTCGTGACGCCGAGATGCGTTCACGAACATCGGCGTCGACGCCAGCGTACCGACGTACAGACAAAAGCCCTCGACGACATCTTCACACTCGCGCGCGCGGTGTCCGGGATGGATCGCCCGATATCCGACGTCAACATCATTAATCATTCGTCATCGACGTGCGCGGACGTCTATTCGCTCGCGCTCGACGACGCGTCGTCCTTTGTGTACGTCAACGAAGGCGCCGCGCACTGCGTCTTCGAGCGCCGCGCGCGCTTCCCGGTCAACGCTCTCGACCGAGCGCTGCTGCGCGTGAGAAAATACAAATTCTCATCGAGCGCGCGTTGGCGTTTCGCCGCGATCGACGAGGCGGTTTGGGGACCGCGCGCGTCGTGGGTCGACGCCGACGCCGCGGCGCGGGACGCCTTCTACGCCGGCGCCCCAGCGCTGGTGCGCGAATCGTGCGATATCGACCGCGTCGCGGTGTCCTTCGACGGCGAATTCATCGCATCTCTGGCGAAAACGTGCGAAAAAGCCGAACGGAGGATCAGTCGCCGGCGACGCGACGGTGGCGGCGTCGACGCTCGCGAGCGCGTCGGTCAACTGTCCATCGTCGCCGCGCGAGAGCGAGTGACGTTCGCGATCGCTCGCGAGGTGTACGTGGTGGAGATTAAACCAAAATCTGGCGCACGCGCGGGCGGGGCGAACGGGGCGAATGAGAGGACGTACGCGGCGAGGCAGCGACTGAAAATCTCGCGAGGCGAACGAAGCGTCGCGAGCGCGTACGACCCGAACGACTTGTTCTCGGGCGATTTCGCGCGGATCTCTCGCGCGGTGAACGCGCTGTTTGAGTGTCCGCAAAATAATCTGCGCGTGTGTGATCGGGATTTCGCGGCGCTGGTGGATGAAGACGGCACACGGGCGGATGCGGCGGCGACGATTTCTGCGCTTCGAGCGGCGTTGCCGAGCGTCGTCGCCGCGAGCGCGGACATTTTCGCGCACATTCTGCGTGCGCAATCGAGAGATGAGATTGGTTATGAACGCGCGCACGCGCTGGCGATGAGTTTCAAGAATAATCAGGAAAGTTTGACGAGGGATGATTTGGACGCGCTGCGGAATTTTATGGTCGCGCAAATCGCCAAAGACTGTAGCGTCGTGTTTACCATCGCCCTGGACGACGACGGGACGGAGGTCGAACATTCTCCAGGCATGCGTTCCGCTTTGTTTACCGCCGACGATCGAACGCATCGTTCGTGCGTGTTCGCGCCGCAAATCATCGACGTATCGATGAAATCGCTCGAGAAAACCGCCGAATGGTTCGCGCGCGACGCTGAAATCTCGCGCCTCGTTCTCGCCAACGAACCGTGACACCATCGTCGCCGATGGGTTCAATAGCTCATGAAACCCAATAGTTCACCGTCGCTAACCGTCGCGTCGCGCACATCGATCGCGGCGTTCGTCAGGAGGTGAAATTCCCCGCCGCCGCCGCTCGCCGCCGCGCCGAAGCCGCCCGCGTCACATCCCGACGCGTTCTGCTCCACTCGCGCTCTCGCGACCGTCGCGCGCGTGCGCCCGGTCCGCGCGATCGTCCGTCCATCCCGTCCCTCTTCATCGCTTTCATTCGCGAGCGCGTTGGCTTTCATTCGCGAACTCGTCGAGCTTTGTGTGGCTTTGACGCGCGCGCGGCTCGTCAGCCGCCACACCGCGAAGCGAAACGATGGGGAAGTCCGCGCGCGCGGCGTGCAAACGCGAAGTGCGCGTGTCGCGACAAAACGCGGTGAACGAAAGCGAGGGAGAACGACTGAAATTCGAAGCGAAACAGCTGGCGATGGCGAAGGCGATGGCGAAGGCGAAGATACCGGTTGTGAACTCAAAGGCGCACCAAAACATGACGTACGACGACGGAGTCGCGGCGATGGAGACGGATCGAGGGACGATGATTGAAATTGATGAGGCGACGATGGCGCGAGCGAAAGAAGCGGAACGAAGGAACGATGAAGCGATCGCGTGGGGATTGAATCCCGTGGGTAAGGCGGATATTTTTTTGAAGAAAGCCAAGGGCGGCGGCGTGCGCAAGGAGCCGCGAAAACGACAAGGGAGCTCGGCGAAACAAGCGGCGGCGATGACGTTTCAGATGGATGCGAAGAGTCGAAAGAAGATGAAGCGGCAGTTGAAGCAAGTTCGCACGGCGACGCTGAAGGCGTGAGCGCTTGGGTAGGTTTGGTTGTAAAAGTGTCCGTCATCGACGTCTCCAACGTTATTTTGTTTTCATACGACGCGTTTGGACGACGGAAGGGCGAATTCATCTAGGGCTATCGAAGTTACGGGTTTGACGCTTTCGGTTTCGGGCTCGGTCTTGATCTCGGGCCCGGACTCGAGCTCGGGCGCGGGCGGCGGACGCGGCGGGTCAAAGTGACTCATCGGTAGAGGCGCCTGGACGCCCCACGCCGCGGCGTCCGGCGGATACTCAAACGTCGGACCAAAGTTGAACACCAGCTTCGCGGGCTCGTCGTTTGGCATGGTATATAACGCTCCGGCGGGAAAATACGCGCCGTCGCTCGCGTTCAAATTCGTGAATGCTTTGCCTTGAAATTTTCCGTTTCGTGAAAACGCGACGAAGCTCGCGTTCTCCGCCGCCGCCTCGCTCGTCGCCGAGGTCATCGCCTTCCTATCGCGCGATTTCACGACGTCCGCGTCGACGTAGATGTAGCACCCAATGACGTCCCCTTGGCCAAACGCTTCGCCATACGCCGACGTCACCGCTCGGTGCACTTTTTCTCCACCGATGTCTTTATACCCGTACCCGTACGCGTCGTAACCGACGGGCGCGTTTCGCTCGCCCGATTTCGATTTCCACCCCACACGCGCGTGTCCCGTCGACCCGAGCGCGGCTACGGTGATTTCATAATAATAACCTCCCGCGTTCTTCACCCCGTGCGAGGCGACGCACGTCCTATACCCTCCCGAGCTCGTAAACGTTCGCCTATCGTCGCTCACGTCGCTCCCTTTCGGCTTCAACTTTGTGTTCAACGACACGGGCCAATACATCGCCGCCTCCCGTCGCTCTCGTTCGATCGCATCCTTCTCCTTCTCCGTCATCGTGATCCCCACCGCCTTCTCCACGCGATCGGCTAAACTCTCTCTCGCGCTCGCGCTCGCGCGTTCGCGCGCGCCTCCGCCGCCCACGCGAATCGCCGCCGCCACCGCGTCCATGGTCACGCGCATCTCATCAAACTTTGCGTTCCGTCGCACCTATTATTCACACCAATCGTCCGAGGCGTCGTCGTTCGTCGTCAGTCCGTCGCACCGTCATCATTCGTGTTCGTGTTCGCGTTGCTCCCTCGCGTCTCGCCTTCGCTTTGGTCGCTCGCCCTGTCGCGCGCGCACGCACTCTGAGCGCCTCCGGCGGCGGCCCGGGTTTCCGCGGCCGAGGTTTGTTCGGGTCCCTCGGGCGTCCTCGCTTGCGTTTCACCGTCGAAGGTTTCATGTATGAAAGACGAACGAACGCGCGAAGTGACGCTCTGAGCTCGACTTTGAGCTCGACTTTGAGCTCGAGCGCACTTCATTCCATCGCGCGCGGTTGGCGAGTGAGGAAACGCACGCGATGGGCGCGCGCGCGCGACGAGACGCGCGCGCGCTGGAGGCGGTCGATGGGAGTTGGTTGATGAACCTCGCGTCGCGCGCGCGCGAAGACGCGAATGATGATGATGATGATGATGACGATGATGATGACGATGATGATGATGATGATGACGCTCGATGGGAAACGGAACGAATTCGATCGCACGACGCGCGCGTTTTGTCGCGGGCGAACGAAAAAGGAGAAAAGAAGGAGTCAAGAAACGGGCGCGAATCACCTCGCGCGAATGCGGACGCGAACGCGAACGACGCGAAGACGCGATGGACGATGAAGATGCGCGCGCTGGCGAGCGAATGCGGACGAGCTCGGGAACGAGGGAATAAAGCGCAATCGAGAGCGACGAAGGTCGAAAAAGAGCTCGAGCGCGTGAGAATGGAGTATGAACACATGAAACGAACACACGCGGCGCTGACGTATTCGCACGACGCGTTGAAACGAGAACGCGAACGCGAAGGAGACGAACGCGCGCGCGCGAATCGGGCGTTAAAGACGAAACTGGCGCACGTCGTCGAACGCGAGGCGAAGCAGAGGAAGAAATCGGTGATGGCGTTGAAGATGGCGCTCGACGCGTTGCGCGCGTATGCGCCGACGACGACGAGCGGACGCGTCCCGGCGAGCGGCGCCGCGCGCGCGGTGATTGCGGAGTTAGCGACCGTCGCGGAACGAATCGCTCTAGGCGACGTTTTCGCGGACGATTTGGACGACGAATCGACGGTGGTGCGCGAACGCGCGGTGGCGTCGTCGCGCCATGTCGGCGACGTCGAGCGCGTGAAGGCGAGAGTGGAGATTTTAGAGCGCGAGCTCGACGAAGCGCACCAAGTCATTCGAACGGGCGAGAAGCGGCGCGTCGAGCTCGAGCGCGAATTAGCGTCCGCGCGTCGAGCGCTCGACTTTCAGGCGGATAGGCACGAAGAAGAGTTACGCGACGCCGCCGAAGCGACGTCGCGAGCGATCGAGATGATTCGAGACGGTAACGCGCTCGAGCGCGCGACGAGAGCGTCAAACGCTCGCGACGGCGACGCTTCGTCCTCCGAGGACGATCGCTCGTTTCGCGAATTCGCCCCGACGACCATAACGCGGTCGCTCGACGTCCGTCGCGACGTCGACGCGCTCGAGCGCGAGCTCGAAGCGCTCCAACGCACGATGGCTGTCGCTCTCGCCTCCGTGGACGACGTCGCGCCTCGACTCGACGTCGACGCGCGCGCGCCGTGACATCATTCGTCGCGTTCGACAACACAGAACGCACGACCTCGACCCCGTGCGACGCATCCGCGCGAGCACTCATCGGTCGCCGCGTCGCACTCGATCGCGCATCGCGGGAGTACTGGTGCTGTACGATGTATTTAATCTTCGGCTCTGGTCGCGTTCGCGCGCGTTCGCGCGCGCGCGCGCCATTCATCGACGACGAACGTCGTCGCTGAATGTCTCGCCTCGCCGGTTTTCGCGCCCTCGCGTCGTTCGCGCATCACATCGTCATCGGGGTCTCGACGTCGGCGTCGACGTCGACGTCGTTCCGAGCGCCGCCGTCGCGCGCGCTCGCGCTCGCGCTCGCGCGGGATCGCGATCGCGAGCATCACCCTTCGCTCGCGCGCGCGCGCACGTTCGCGAGCGCGCTCACGGTTGAAGGCGGCGTCACCCCGGCGTTTGATGCGGTACCGGAATCATTCGTTCGCGCGAGCGAGAGCAGACGACCGGCGATCGATCTCGAGCGAGGGTTCGTCGTCGCGAAGAAGGCGGCGTACGCGGTGGTACAGATCAGGTCGATGCAGTTTAAAGTGAGTCCGGACGATGTGATATTCGTGGATAAGATGACAGGGTTCGACGTGAACGACATCGTGTCGCTCCCGCGAGTGCTCATGGTGGGGAATCGCGCGCGCACGGTGATCGGGCGGCCGTGCGTCCCGGGAGCGGAGGTTTTGGCGGTGGTCGAGGAACAACTCATCGATGGGAAGAAGATCATATTTAAGAAGAAACGAAGGAAGAATTACCGACGCCGAACAGGGTTCAGGGCGCAACTCACCGGCCTGCGCGTGCTGGAGGTGAACGGTATCGAGGAGGAGTGAGCGACGCCGCGCGGGGCGACGGGGTCGCGGCGACAGGGCACGAGGCGAGAACGGTAGAATAAGAATAGGCTTGAGAATGTACGTAGTTCACAACAACAGACGGTAGAATTACCACGGTAGTATGGAAAACTACGCGAACACGCGGCGAATGCCGTGTGCGAAATCGGAATCTCGAAACTTGGGAGCGTTCGATTCGGGGTCGACGGTGAAATGCGCCTTGAGCGGCGACAAACGGTCTTTCAGCGCGTCGGCGTACGGCTCGAGGTTGCGTTTCATCACCATCGACACGTCGCCGACGTTATGAATCTCTAAAGCCTTACACGCGGTGAGCGTGAGACCGAGCGTGCCCCAGATGGCGAGCGTGCCGCCCCACGCCATCGCTCGACCTGGAGTCGGGTCGGGGAGCAATTTCAGACGCTTCCCGGCGATTTCAACAAACGTCGTGTCCACCATGTGCTTCGCCACGCGCGACTCCAACGAGTTCGATACGTGCTTTGTCTGGCTCGCCATCAACTCGGGCGCTTTGGAGACGCTGAAAATCGTCGTCCCTTCGACGCCCGATCCCGTCGTCCCCGCCGTCCACTTGCTCTTCCCGAGCGACACCCGTCCGCCCATCAAAAACCCATCGGTATACCTTAAATTCTTCGTCAACGTGTGACGATTCATAAACTCCCGATCAATAATTCGTGTCTCGTGCTTCACCTCGCGGTGTGCGCTCAGGCGCAAATCATGCGCCATGATTTGCGGCAACGCGCTCGACGCCCGTTCGACGCCGACCCGCGCGCTCGCCGCCTTCATCGCGCTCTCGTACCGCCCCTCCGCTTTTAATCGCTTCACGTACGCCTCAACCGCGCGCTCTTGTTCGGCTTTGAAGAATTTCTCTTCGTGCACCCGTCGCACGCCATCGAGCGCGGACATCGCGCGCGCTTTCGTCTCGAGCTTTCTCGCCCGCCGCTCGCGCGCCTCGTCAGCGCCGCGCGCGACGACGCGTCTCTCCCGCGACGTCCTCCGCGCGCGCGCGAACGATCGCGATCGATCGACGTCTATAAACGTCGACGCGAAGGATGTCACTCGTCGGTCGATTCCCGACGAAAGCGCGCGAAACGTCGAGAAACGCGAAAAGAAAAGGAAAAAGGTGCGTGCGGGACAGTGACGGTTTCGAGACGCGAAAAAGTGTCCATGGATGACGTTTCGGTTTCGAGCGGCGCGCGTAGTATTGGAACACACGCGCATGCGAACGAACGCGAAGGGCGAGAGAAAAGAGAATAGAAATGATGAATGGTAGAAGGATACGATACAACACTGAGGCGGTGAACGGGGGCGTTTGATGCGCGCGCGCGCGTCGTCACGCGGCGACGACGAAGCGCGTCGGAGACGTGCCGTCGTCGCCGACGACGTATTGAGCGATGAACGCGTTGGTGTCGTAATCGCGAGCGATCCAAACGTGACGTTGGAACGTGTGCAAAACGCCATTTTCTTTGGGGTGGATGTCTAAGTAGTGCACTTCGACACCGGAGAAATCGACCCAGTACATGGAAACGAGTCTCGTCGAGGCGTTGTGAAACGCCACGCGGCGGCGTTCTAAACCCGGGACGGATTTCACGCTCGCATCGAACGGCTCGCCCGCGTCGAACCCGCGTGCGCTCGGCCTCGCGTTCGCCTTGCGTTCTAACTCCTCCACTATCCCTTCCATCGAGCGTTCGTTCGATTTCTCCAACTCGTGTAGTTTTTCTCTCAACCGATTCCCATCCGCCCCAGAGCGTCCGAAATCTGCGGTTATCCTCACCCCGTTCATCCCCCCCGCGTGCGCGTGCGTGTTAAAATACGTCACTAAATCCTCCACGTTATCTAATCGAATCACTTTCACGCGCGATCGTCGACCGTTCGGCGGCGACACCAGGGTGTCCGCGTTCGCGTTCGCGCCTCCGCCTCGCGCGCGCGCGCCGAGCTTCGAGCACGTCGGTCCTTCCGTCGACGCGCACTCCCCCGGGCGGACGTCCTCGGCGAGTTCATCGCCAATGTCCTCTCGAGGGAACGCGACGTGCGCGGCGACGACGTCGGCGTAGGTCAGCGCGGGTAAAGGGTTCGCGCGCGGCGTCGACGCGAGCGCGCCGCGCTCGATGATAACGTCCGCGCGCGTCGAACGAATGGCGATCGACACTGTGATGATGACGACGAATGTGGTGAACGTCGAGGCGCGCGAGCGCGCGCGCGGCATGTGGAGAATGAATGCGTCGTGCGAGGGAATGGAGGTCGATGGAGGAGGGCGCGAGCGGGACGAGCCGCGAGGACGCGTCTTCGTCGAGCGAACGGTCGCGATCGCGGTGGTGTACGTACGGTCGCGAGAACGACATCGAGCAAAGGGCGATATTTATGTGTTGTCTCGAGTGACGTAAAACGTGATCTACGCCGCGTGCGCGGGAGGAGTGTTTTTGAGCTGGCGCAACAACGAACGCATCTTGGAGAGATCGGTGAGGGAACCCGGGACGAGATTTTCGTCGCTCACCAAGGAGGCGACGGCTTCCCAACCAGCGGTGCTCGCGAGGAGCTCCTCTTCCGCGGTTTGAAGTTCGCGGTTCGTCGCCTTGGCGGCGTCGATGACTTTCGCGCGCTGCGAGTTCATGAGCTCCAGCTCCGCTCGCGCTTCCTCCTTGATGCGCTCAATTTCCAGTCGCTCGGCTTCGGCTTTTTCATCCAACGCCTTGGCTTGCTTCGCGCGGAACGCTTGCAAATGCGGGGAATTATACGAGTTCAACCCGTGGTCTTGCGCGCGCACGCTTTCCGTCGAAGATGAAAACGCGTCTTCGCTCAGCGCTTCGCTCTTCGCCGCGAACGCCGCGCGTCCATCCGCGTCGGTCGCGCTCTCCACCAGTCGCGCGCTTTCCGTCGTTCCTCGATCGATCGCGCCTTCACTCGCGTTCGCTCGGGTGAAATCCCCGAACTCATCTCCGGTCGCGTTCGCGTTCGCGTTCGCGTTCGCGTTCGCGTCCTCCGCGCTCGCGACGAGATCCCCGAGCGACGCGCTGCGCGACCCCGCGCTCGCGTCGAGCGCGCTCGAACTTCCTCCTCGATCGTTCGCCATCGCGACGTCGTCGTCGAACGACGGCGGTGATGCGTGTTCGCTCGCCATGATTCGCGACGACGACGACGGGAAGGCGTCGGATAGTGACGATCCAATGCGTTCGATCGAATCGAACCGAACCGAATCGATCGATCGATCGAACGCAGTCAACGCCTTCATTGTTCGCACGTCAACGCTCACGCGCGCGAGCGCGGAGGACGTCGGGCGCGCATTTGCGTGAAACACAAAGCGATGACGTCGAATGCCTCATCGAACGCGCTGAATAGGAAAGAGAAGAAACGATTGGATGATTGCGCGCACGTGTACGCGCTCGCGCGCGCGTTGGAGAAACTCGAGCGCGCGTACGTGCGAAGCGCGTTTGGTGATGACGAGTACGAACGAGCGTGCGTTGAGACGCTGAGAAAGTTGGAAATAGCGCGAAATGCGCTCGCGGGAGATGGGATTTGGGATTTAGATGGGTTTTTGGAGACGTACGGGGCGAGAGCGTCGAGCGCGATGCGGCGCGTGGAGGCTGGAGTTCCGGCGACGATGGAACGCGCGGGGAAAGGACAGAATGAGAACTCGAATGAGGTCAAGTATGTTGCAGAAGCGACGCATAGCTTCATCACGGTTTTGGATACGTTAAAGTTGGATTTCAGGGCGAAGGACCAAGTGGGACCGGCGCTCGCCGACTTGGCTTCGGCGTTGCGAAACGTAGCGCGCGCTCCGCAGGATTTCGTCGGTATGACTTCGGTGAAGAGATGGCTCGCGAAGCTGGAGACGATGCGGGCGAGCGAGGCGTTGAGCGACGATGAGGTGAGAGAGTTGTTATACGAGATGGAGAGCGCGTACTCGGAGTTCATGCGAATCTTGTCGTAGGCGAACGGAAGCGCGTGTATTATTGAATTGAATTGAATTGAATTAAACTGAATTGTACGGTGTACAGTAGTCTTAGCGTGTTGTAACATTCGGTTTCTAACATGTTGTATCATTCCACTACGCCGCCTCGACAAGCGTGCGTTGAATGGTTGGATATTTTGACTGTTTGTAGTTCTTGGGCGGCATTCGAGGCGCGTCCGGGCAAATCATGCGAACTACGCCGATGCCTTTTGTTCTGCCTTCTCGGAATATGATTCGACTGCCTTCACATAAGAACTCGGGATGATGACACCATTCAAACGTCACGAGCGCTCGGTCGCCGGCGCGCAGGAGGTCTTTGCCAGCGATGTCCAAAATCTTTGCGCTTTGTCGCACGGTTAAACAGTGTAAAATCGGCGAATATCCGCGCTTTAACGTCGTAGGGTGCGTCAAGATGAGCACTTCCGCCTTAAACTGCCACGTCGCTCTCGGGTTCATGGACGGGCAAATCAAAGCCATGCCTTTGCGAATATCATGCTTCGTCAAATGCCCCACTTTTGACCGCAGTTTGAGTGCGAAGGACCCGGTGTTTCCGCTCTCGACGTGATCAACAGGAACACGCTTGTTCTGCACTCCTTTGATCGTAACTGGAATAAAAACACCGTTGCCATCGGGTCCGAGCAGCATCGTGCTGTGGTTAGAAATTTTCCCACTTGTCACTACGCCGCTGACGACTGTACCGATGCCTTGTACCGTGAACGACGAATCGATGTGCACAACAGGTGGATTTCCATCGCCGACGGTCGATTCAAACACTTTTCGAGATGGTACATGGTTCAGAAACAAACGAATGAGGTCCATTCCGGTGCCAGTAACGCAGCTCGTTTGAAATACTGGCGTCACCACGCCCCCGGCAATTGACTTGACGCAGGTCAGCACGTCTTGCTCGTTTTTAACTTGTAATGGTGTCTTGTTAATGCCTGGCTTCTTCAACATGGCCATCAGCGCATTCAAGGTAGCCAGCCGGTTTTCTTCAGACGCCATATCAATTTTAGTCAACACAACAAAAAACGGAACCTTTAGTCCGAGCATAATCGATAGATGTTCCTTGGTCATGCCGACGATAGACCCGCGGTTAGCGTCAATCACAAGCATCGCAAAATCTGGGAGCGAGCTCGATATCCCGTGCATCGTCGTTTTCAAATACTTTTCGTGCCCACACAAATCGCTGAAGTGAATGACCTTTGAAGAAGATGCAACGATTTGCTCCCAGCCCAGCTGATGAGCGTGCCTGACGTCGGAGTGACCGTAGTTCACGATCGACCCGTTCGCGTTGAAGCCCAAAATGTCAGTCGCGACCGCCGACGTTCTCCCAGTCTCAATCTCGTGCTTGTGCTTGAAAATCGCCCCGCGCGCCAAACCTCGTCCATTATCCAATCCGCCTTTTGTGAGAACGCCCAACATCGTGGACTTCCCTGAATCGACGTTTCCGAGCGTGGTGATGCGAATCTCCAAGTGTTTATTCTTGTCCAGTCGCCGCCGCACGAGCGCGGTCACCACGCGCTTGTGCATATCTTCCTTAACCCGTCGATCGCTCACCACGCTCACATCGCACTCGACCTCGTTCGCCATCTTTCGCAACGTCGCGAACGACGTGGCGATGTCGTCGTCTGAGAGTCCGACCACCGTGCCGTCGTCGTCGACGCCCAATTCGTACAACGCTTCGCCTGCGCCCTCGGACACGCGCCATTTGAGCTGCGTCACGAGCTCGTCGAATCGCTTCGCCGTCGGCGCGCACAGATGTCGCTTATACTCGTGGTTGCCTTCGTCGTCGATCTCGGGCGCGAGCGCGCGCGCGAGTTCGGCGACCGCGAAAATCTCAGTTGGTGACTGCGCGGCGTGTTCAACCCTCCCCAACTGTTTCGAGTCGTCCGTCAGCCGCACGTCGACGGCGTCAGACGGCGCGGCGTTCGACATCGCGGCGAACTACGAAGCGCCAAAATGACGAGGCGTCAAAACGGCGCGCGGCGATCGACGCGAGCGGCGAAGTGTTGCGCGTGAAAGTTACTTGCACAGAGTTTTACAATAAAAGCGTCGACGGGCGGCGGTTACAACGGTTGGTCGCCAAATCAGGTCATGGACCAAGTGATGATGTCTACGGCTTGCCACGAGCTCGCGCTCGAAGCGGTGAATCCGACGTAGGCTTGGGAATTGATCGAGGCATTGCGTAAGATGGTCTCCATGTTGAACGGCACGCTCACCATCGGCGCACTAAAATCGTCGACGTAGACTTTGATGATGCCCAAGGAATCGGCGGTGTGCGAGACGAGCGCTGGGCTCAGAAAAGTAATCTCGCCAGACTCAATGGCGGCGAACATGTCTTCAGCAGTGACGTTCGGAAAGTATTCTATGCGCACGCTATGCACTTTGCCGTCATTGAACGTCCATCCGTCGAGCGGAACGGTGCCTAAGCTCGCGCTTGCGTGCGCGGTGTTTGGGCTTTTCCCTCTAGTGTGAATCGCGACGTGACTCTCGCGAGGGTCTGAATAGGCGGCGGTGTAAACAGTATCGAACTCTATCGCGATTGAGTTGTTTATCCCGCCGTACCCTAAGCTAGGCCCACCGAGGCCGTAATCCGCACTTGTCGGCGCATTTGACGTATCGTCTCGAATGACGAACGCGAACCCTTCGCCGCCAGAAGTCTTGCAGGTTTCATAATAGCTCGCGTGCAAGGTTTGAACGAAGGCTCCAGTGACTTTTTTAACCTCATCGCACGTAACGCTGGCTTTAGTGATCATAAACGTAAAGGTTACGTTGAACGCTTTTAGAACCTCTTGCGAGTTTGGATACCACACGGCGCCGACTGATGAGTTTGTCGCCTCGATGATACGCGCAGCGGAATAGTCGCACGACCCAAGCTGATCGCTATCCTGACTCCTTGTAGTCGTGGATAGCGTGCGAAGTTCGCCGTACGAATCAATCCGCCGCGGGCCACGGCTGGTGCTGGCAGTGGATGCTGTTTTCTGCCCAAAGTCCTGCGTCCACCAACCGCCGCTAACGCGCCATGACCCGCCAGCCCACGTGCGAGATATCAAAGCTTGCCGCCACTTCTCACTCGGCTGCATCCATGCGCGTTCACAAGTCGGAGGTACGGGTTCGCTCTCAAAACGCCACTCTGAAGAACAGACGCACCGTTGATCGGCCCACTCTGTGATGTAATCGTAGATGCGCTCGACGTGGGAATTCCATGGAAAATCTTGCCGCCCTTGGGCGGCTTCCCAGGCATCCGGCATGGATGGGCTATTGGTGACTATTCCTAAATAATTCGCGCCAGTCTTCTTACCGTGTAGTCTATGCGAGCCGCGGAAGCTGATGCCCGTACAGAACGGATAGATCAAACCGGCGAATCCATCTTTGATGAGCAGCGGTTCGTACGCCGTAGTGTTCAGTACGAGCTGACTCGAAACCGTAACTTCGTTCGGAACCCGTACGTCGCTCGTGGATGAAACGATATCGGCACGACCGTCGACATAAATAGACTTCCACTCGGCGACGTTGTCTGCGTTCACTGACGTCTCGCCGTAAGTCACGACTTCCACGACGTCTCTCGCCGCCGCGTTTGCAATCATCGTTGTAGGCACGACTTGGTAGACGACGACATCCCCAGTCTCGAAGTCCGTGTACGTCACGGAGCCCGATATAACTTCACTCTTTGAATACGGTCCGACGACTACGCCTTCGTCCAGTTTGATCAGATACAAATCTTGGCAATCGATCAAGTTTGTTATCCAGCCCGTGGCGTTTTCAATCAGGCAGTTGCCGCAGACGTCTAGAATTTTGCCACTATTTGGCACCCCGTCGCATCCGCAGCATCCACCATTCCCATCATCACACGCCGCTTTGAACGCCGCTGGATCGCTACATCCGCTACCAACGTCTCCGAGTGCGAATCTCGGCGTCTTGCTCCCCGTAACGTTGTCGACCGTGTACATGCGCGGATCGATTTCGCGCGAACCGTAACACGCGTCGAATTCTTTCCCGCTCGCGACGACGCCGTCACACCCAGTGCACGCCACCCCGTCGTCAGGCCCGCTGCATATGCCGCACATATCCACTTCTGTCAAACCATCGCACTTGGAGCAGTCGTCGAGCAGTAATCCGCCGAGCGGGCCGATTGGCAACGGCGTTCCCGTCGTCGCGCATCCCAAACAGTCAATCAGCGTTCCGCCGCACACCCCGCAGGCGTCACGCGAGTTATCGGTCGGAGCGGTCGACGATAACGTTGGAAAACAGACGTCTTGATTATTATTCGCGGCGTCGAGCGTGTCCACGAGAGCCCACGCGGCGACGAAAGCCGTTTGCGCTTCTTCCAAGAAAGCTTTCGCGCTCGTCTTTGTTCGCGGCGCCGATTTCGCCGCGAACGCCGTGAACAATTCCCTCGCCTTTGCGAACGCCGCACGGCCTTGCGCCCACAGACTTTCGACTTGCGCGTGCGTCGTGGGCTTTCCGACGACTCCACCGCCGTAATACAGCGTGGACTCCACGCACTCGCAGCATAAATTTATAACCGAAGTCCCAAACGCGACGCCGTTGCAGTCGCAACACCAGCTCCATTTCGATCTATCGCTATCGTCGCACCCCACTCCTCCGCACACCCCACACGCATCGAGCGTCTTCCCCGAATTCGCCACCCCATCGCACCCGACGCACTTCCCGAGATGATAATCCGGCACGCCCGCTCTCGAAAACGTCCCGCTCGTCGGCGCCTCGCACGCGCCGCACGCGTCCACAACCTTCCCCCCTAAGGCGACGCCATCGCACGACGCGCACGACGCGTTAAACGCACATTGCCCACCCGCACTCTGTCGGTCGCACGGCGTCTCCGCGCACACCGCACAGGCGTCGAACATCGCGCCGCTCGACGCGACGCCGTCGCACCCGCGACACGCCGCGCCGTCCCCGTCGCACGTCCCGCACGCGTCCACGACCCCTCTGCGCGCTCGAGCGTCCCCAGCGTACGTCAGCGACGCAAACGCTTCGTCCTCGCTCGCCGTGAACGCGCTCAAGACTGCGCCAAGACGAAGTGCGAAGCACGCGAGCGTCGCGAGCGCCCGCGCGCGCGTCGCGCGCCTCGGACGCGAACTCGTCATCTCTCTCGATCGCCAGTTCGAGCGCGTTCGCCTACGCGCTCGTCGACGCGCTCGACAAAGACGTCAAATCGCTCGACATCGATCGCGCGCGTGCGACGGTGTACTCGTCATCGACCACGGCGGGCGATGGGTGACGCGAGATGCACCGCCATTTATTCGTGTTCTCGACATTCGATTCGACGCATTCGATTCCACGAATTCGTGTCGAATTCGACTCGAATTCGACACGAATTCGATCTCGTTTTTCGCCCGACGAATCAAATTTTGAGCCCACGACCGCGATTCGAGCGGCGTCGACGCACACGCGGTCCAAAATTACCCCAAACCAAGT
>Ga0222713_10000882_pt1 | contig 34439 bp, 38 predicted proteins | sample C33_649DmetaG_FD_165061 | JGI IMG/M metagenome (GOLD analysis project Ga0222713, IMG submission 165061) | Estuarine water microbial communities from San Francisco Bay, California, United States - C33_649D | ecosystem: Environmental > Aquatic > Marine > Unclassified | place: USA: California... | reverse complement strand
GGTATCAAAATGCGTGGTGCAGGTGCGGCTACCAAAGGCGTTATGAGCAGAGGCCCAATGGCATGAATTACGCCCAGCTAGTCACCGCAGTATCTGATTACTGCGAAAACTCTTTCCCAACTGACAATATGAATACGTTCATTCGTCAGGCGGAGCAACGCATCTATAACACAGTGCAGATTGCTAACTTGCGAAAGAACATGACTGGCACATTGCAAACCGGCAATAAGTACTTGTCTGCACCTGATGATTTCCTGTCTACATACAGTTTGGCTGTTTATCCATATAACACTACAACTGCCACAGGAACATCAGGTCAGATAACAATTGTGGTGGCAAGCACTACAGGGATTGCCGTAGGACAACAAGTTACTGGGTCTGGCATCGGAACCAACGCAACAGTTCGCAGCATCAATGGAACCACAGTCACGCTGACTGTAGCCAACAGTAGTACCGTTTCTGGTACGGTTGTGTTTCAAGGCGACTATTTGTATCTGCTTAACAAAGACGTAAACTTTATTCGTGAGGCTTATCCTTTGTCAGCCTATGCGGCAGAACCAAAACACTACGCAATCTTTGGCCCAAATTCGGCGAACGTAAATGAGTTGACATTTATTGTTGGCCCAACGCCTAGTGCAAACTACCGCGCTGAACTGCATTTTTATTATTATCCAGAGTCTATTGTTACGGCCAGCACCACATGGTTGGGTGATAATTTTGACTCAACTTTGTTGTACGGAACTATCTGCGAAGCGTACACCTACATGAAGGGTGACGGGGATATGGTTAAGTTAGCGCAAGAACGCTATGTTCAGGCTATTGCACTCCTCAAGAACTTGGGTGATGGCAAACAACGCATGGATGCTTATCGTGACGGTCAGGTTAGGGTTTCTGTTTCATGAGTAGCATTCTTCAAACCCAAACAACTAGCTTTAAAACAGAGCTATACACGGGCGTTCACAACCTATCTACCAATACGTTAAAGATAGCCTTGTATACGGCCAATGCTAATTTAAACGAATCAACTACCGTTTACACAACGGATGGTGAAGTTACAGGCACTGGATACGTTGCTGGTGGGGTAACTCTAACTGGCGTAACAATAAACTCGTCTGGGTTTACAGCCTATGTAGATTTTGCCGATGTGGTTTTTAACGCATCGGTTACGGCTCGTTGTGCTCTGATCTACAACGTTACGCAAAGTAATAAAGCCATTGCTGTGTTGGACTTTGGGTCTGACAAAACATCTACTAATTTCACCATTACAATGCCAGCCAATACTGCATCGGCTGCATTAATTCGCAGTTCTAACTAAGGAGCATACATGGCACTTGTAAACACCACTAAAGGCGAAATGGACGAATCTTTGCTTGAAAAGCGAGAGGGTTCATTGGATAATGATATTGAATACACAACTTGGGTTGAGTATTGGTTAGAGGGTGAGCTTGTTCACCGTTCTGCTCATGTTCGCTTAAAGACTTCACCCCCGCTGTTTGCTGAAGCAGCATCTTTTGCATAAGGAAATATTATGGCTAATACCCAATCAATGACCACTTCGTTCATGGGCGATCTAATGGTCGGCGCTCAACAGCTTGGCACAGTTACTTTGGTTTCTCGCGGAAGCTTAACAGCGCCAACAGTTGATACTCTCAAAGCTGCTTTGTATTTGGCATCTGCTACTGTTAATGCTTCTACCACCGTGTACTCTTCTACTGGTGAAGTTGTAGGTACAAACTATGTGGCTGGTGGCGTAACAGTAACTAACGCAACTGGCCCAACGGCAACCAACTCTTCTACAACAGCGGGTGTTGCATACTGGACACCTTCAGCAAGTATTACGTACACCAACGTAACGTTGACTACTGCGTTTGATGCTGTGTTGTTGTACAACTCTACTCAGAGTAACAAGTCAATCAGTGTTCATACTTTTGGCTCACAAACAGTGACTGCCGGTACGTTCACTTTGACAATGCCTTCAAATACGACAAGTACAGCGTTGATCCGCTTGGCTACAACCTAACTAGGGACGGCGGGGTAACTCGCCGTTTAGTCTATGTTCGGTATAGCCCCGTTTGCAGGTGCTCCGTTCTCCTCGCTTGCGGGGGGAAATGTTACTGTTGCCCTTACCGGTGTATCCTCATCGGGGTCGGTAGGATCAGTCTCGGAAATCAATAATCCGACTGAAAACGGGGTAGTTGCCAGCGGTTTTGTAGGCACTGTTACAGTCGCAGAACGTAGTATTGCCCTGACAGGTGTTTCTGCTTCTGGTTCAGCGGGCACTGTTACCGAAACAAACAGCTTACCTGAGAATGGTGTTGTAGCCACAGGCTCTGTTGGCTCTGTAACTTCTAGTCGCACAGTCGCAATAACAGGCGTTTCAGCCGCTGGTGCTGTTGGCACTGCTTCAGTAGACGCAAGGTCTATTGCAATAACAGGCGTGGCGGCTTCTGCAAACGTAGGCAGTGTTGTTGCTACGCCGCTGATTGGGTTAACAAGCGTCACTGCTTTTGGTACTGTTGGTGGAGTAGACGAGACTAACTTACCTGAGATTCAAGAAGTCCATGCTGATGGATATGCTGGCACAGTTATCCCAACGTATGCAATTGCTCTGACTGGTGTATCGGCAAATGGTTCTGTTGGTACAGTTGTTGCAGATGTCGTTCAGAGCGTAGATATAACGGGCGTTGAGGCCGCAGGTAATGTTGGCACAGTAACAGTTGCTGAACGTTTTATTGCCCTTACAGGTGTATCTGCCAGCGGCCAAGTTGGTGATGTTACAGAGGTAAACAATCCTACCGAAGAGGGTGTAATTGCCATAGGCTCGGTTGGTACAGTTGGTGTTGGCCCACATCAGTTTTCGTTATCTGGCGTAGAAGCCAGCGGAAATGCTGGTACAGCTAATGCGGCGCTGACAATAGCTTTGACGGGCGTTTCAGCTTCTGGCGCAGTTGGTTCTGTCGGGCTAGTTAAAACTCAAACATTAACAGGCGTTGAAGCTGTAGGATCGGTTGGATCTGTAGAGTTTGCCAAAGTTGCGGCCTTGACTGGTGTGGCGGCTACGGGTGAAGTTGGTACAGTTACGCAGAGTAGCTCTGAAGATGAAGATGGCGTAGTTGCTACCGGCTCTGTTGGAACTACCATCCCAGTTACAACTGTTGCTTTGGTTGGTGTAGGCGGCGATGGTTTTGTTGGTACAGTTACGGGTGAAGCTGTTTATACGCAAGCACTTACGGGTGTTTCAGCTACTGGGTCGGTTGGAAGTACGGTTGGGCAACGTCTGATTGCAGTTACTGGCAATCAAGCGATGGGCGCTGTTGGTGATATGGGCGTATTTTTCTGGTCATTAATTGATGACACAGAGGATGCAAACTGGCAAAATATAGACAATACACAAACGTCAGGCTGGACAGTTGTTGATGATGAACAAACGCCGGGGTGGGTCATTGTTGACACAGTCTGAAAAGGATAAATTATGGCTTTTGTTATAGCTGACAGAGTAAAAGAAACTACCACAACCACGGGTACGGGGACAGTTACGCTTTTGGGAGCCTCTACGGGGTTTCAATCATTTGCTGTTATTGGTAACGCAAACACTACGTACTACTGTATTGCTGGACAGACTGGTAATGAGTGGGAAGTAGGTATTGGTACATATACAGCGTCTGGGACTACGTTAGCTAGGACAACTGTTTTTTCCAATAGTTCAGGAACACAGCCCTCTGCGTTAAGTTTTTCGGCTGGAACAAAAGATGTTTTTGTAACGTATCCATCAATAATGGCTGCGTTTGCCAATGGTACAGGTGCGGTTCAAGAGAACTACACAACCTTGACTGGTACATACACAATGACACCCGGCAAAAATGGTATGAGCGTAGGCCCAGTTACCGTTAGTTCAGGTTCTTCTTACACAGTTGGCAGCGGCCAACGCTGGGTTATCCTTTAAGGAAAAAATATGACAACTGGAACAACAACTCTTCTTGGTCTAGCTCTTCCCGTAGATGGCGAACTTGACGGTACTTGGGGTGATGTCGTTAACTATGGCATTACTAATTACGTTGATATTTCTGTTGCGGGTACGCTAACTTTAAATGGTGATGGTGCAGTTACTTTAGCCAATACGACCGGAACCGCATCTGGCACAAACATTACCAGCACAACAGCGCAGTATGCGATTATTCGCATTACAGGCACACTAACCACAACCAAGGTTGTTACAGCACCAAGCTACAGCAAAACCTACATTGTTGATAATGCGGCTACTGGCGGATCGGTAACGTTTAAAGCGGCAGGCCAGACCGGTGTGTCTGTGCCAGTTGGTGAAAAAGTCACTGTTTATTACAACGGCACTGACTATGTAAAAATATCAGGCGGAACTGTTAACTTAGCTACACAGGTAACGGGCGTATTACCTGAAGCAAATGGCGGCACAAATCAATCAACATACACCACTGGCGATATGCTTTACGCATCTGCGTCAAACACTTTATCTAAAAGAACAGTTGGTTCTACAGGTCAAGTTTTAACTGTTTCTGCCGGATTGCCAACATGGGCAACACCAGCTTCTGGTTTGCCATCACAAACTGGTAATGCTGGTAAATACCTCACAACAGATGGATCATCAGCAAGTTGGACAGAAACAGGAGCCGCCGCTGGGGGTAGTATTTATGTTAACAATACGTTAATATCTTCAAACTACACTATTGCTTCTGGGCAGAACGGATTTTCTGTTGGCCCTATAACTCAAGCGCCGGGAGTAACGGTCACTATTACAGCGGGTCAGCGCTGGGTTGTTCTTTAAGGAAAAAATATGAGTACGATTGCAGCAGGAACCACATCTGGCACGGCGCTAGTAAGCACCGGAAACACAGATGGAACGATTCAACTTCAAGTTAACGGCACAACGCCATCGGTTACTTTAGCCACAACAGGGGCTATTGGTGTTGGGTCAACTCCGGGTTATGGCACATCTGGTCAGGTTTTAACATCGGCTGGTACTGCGGCGGCTCCAACTTGGGCTACGCCTACTTCTACAGGTATTAATCTCCAAACCTTCACATCCTCTGGCACATGGACTAAACCATCCTTGGCCGCTGGCTCTCGTGTTTTGATTCAAGCATGGGGCGGTGGTGGTTCGGGTGGTAAGAATACATCGTATGGCGGTGGCGGTGGCGGTGGGGCCGCATACAAAGAACGTTGGGTTACTTTATCAAGTATGGGTTCAACAGAAACTGTTACTGTTGGCGCTGGCGGCGCGGCTTTAACTGCCTCTAATGCAGGAAACACTGGTGGCAATACAACAGTTGGGTCTTTAGTTACCGCCTATGGTGGTGGGGGAGGCGGTCAAGGTTGGAATAACTGCTGTGCTCCTTCTCATAGTGGTGGAGGCGGTGGCGGTGCAATCAGCGCTGGGACTCTACCAGCCGCATCAACTTATTGGGGTGTAGGTGGTATGCCAGATGGTGGTGGCGGCCCTCCTAAACGAACCCTTGTGACATACACAACAGGCCCAAGAACAATTGCCCCAAATACGGCTTCTCCTGACAACTATGTTAATGATGCTTTTAGTGAAATTGCAGGAGGCGGCGGTGGCGGAGTTTATTTCAGTGGCGGCAATCAAGCCGAATTAAATGGCGGCAAAGCCGTTTGGGGTGGCGGTGGTGGTGGTGGTTCAACTTATGGGCCTACTGCTGGAACTAGCCAATTTGGTGGAGCTGGCGGTGCTGGCAGCACTACAGGAACAGCCGGAACTCAACCAGCTGGCGGCGGCGGGGGATCATCTAGTGGAAACTCAGGCAAGGGCGGTGATGGTCAAGTCATCATCACCGTATTCCCAGCATAAGGATTAATCATGACGCAAAAATGTTTATTAGATAGCGCTACAAAAGTAGTGGTAAATGTCATTGTTTTGGAAGATGGCGCTCAATGGACTCCTCCTGATGGTACAGAGTTGGCTCCACAAAATGATGGCACTATGGGTGACACATGGGATGGCGCTCAGTTTGTTAGGCCTATTGTTGAAGATCCTACAGAACCAGTTGTTCAACCGTCAACCACAGGAACGCAAGTTTTATAACAATGCAACGCCTTTTACCAGTACATAAATTTACGATGGAAGGCGCTACCTTGTCGGTTTATCACGCCGATAAAGGCCAAGGGTTGCCGCAACACAGCCATGATTACGATCACGCAATGGTGTGCCATTCTGGTCGATGCTCTATTCGCAAAGAAAATGTCTACGTTGAAATGACAAAAGAATCGCAGCCTGTAACATTGAAGGCCAACGAGTGGCACGAGATAGAGGCACTGGAAGATGGCACTGTTTTCTGTAATGTGTTTGCAGAAAATAAATATTAATAGGTGACACTATGCCAATGGTTATAAATGGAACTTCAGGGGCTACGTTTCCTGACTCCACAACGCAAACTACTGCATTTAGTACGGCTTCTCCATTTTCAATTACGGGAAATTCCTCTGCTGGCGCATCTATTCGTCTGCCAGAAGACACGGACAATGGTAGTAACTACGCCGCAATCAAAGCGCCAGACTCATTGGCCTCTGATGTAACTTGTACTTTGCCCTCCACAACCTGTACATTGGGCTATCTCAATCTACCCGCAGTTGGCACTAAGACTGGTAGCTATTCATTGGCTACAGCCGATGTGGGTAAATATGTACAGGTAAGCACGGGCGGCTCGATCACAATCCCTGATGCTACCTTTGCAGAGGGTGATGTTGTCGTAATTGCCAACAATACTACAGGCAATATAACCATTACTTGCACGATCACAACTGCTTATATTGGTGGTACGGATGCCGATAAAGCCACAGTTACAGTAGCTACACGGGGTATGGCTAACATCTTCTTTCTAAGTGGCACTGTTTGTATCATTACAGGAAACGTGTCATGAGTGGTTTCATTGCCGCTTTTGTTGGTGCAAGTTATAAAACTGCCCCCGGCGCTCCAACAATCGGCACAGCTACTGGCGGTAATGCACAGGCATCTGTAACTTTTACAGCGCCAGCTAGTGATGGTGGATCTGCTATTACAGGATACAGGGCTACATCCACTCCCGGAAGTGTTACTGCAACAGGCGCGTCATCCCCGATCACGGTTACAGGACTGACAAACGGCACTGCATATACATTTAAAGTGGCCGCACAGAATGCAATTGGCTATGGTTCAGAGAGTGCCGCTTCAAACAGCGTAACTCCTGCGGCTCCTGCTACTCCTCCAACTGTTGAGTATTTGGTGGTTGCTGGTGGCGGTGCGGGTGCGTATGGCAATAGTCAGGTGGGTGCTGGCGGTGGCGGCGCGGGTGGTTATAGAACCGCATCAGGCTTTGCCGTTTCTGCTGGCTCTTCAATTACGGTTACAGTAGGCGGTGGCGGAGCTACAAATACAAGCGGTTCTACACTGGGTGGCAAAGGTAATAACTCTGCATTTAGCAGTATTTCCGCCACAGGTGGTGGTGGTGGCGCTAACTACAACTTAAGCCCCAATAGTGGTGCTACTGGCGGATCTGGCGGCGGCGGTGCTCGTAATGTAGGTGGAAATTCTAGTTCTGGAAACCAAGGTGGGTATTCTCCCGCTGAAGGTACTGGCGGCGGAGCTTCTTATGATGATTACGCTGGCGGTGGCGGCGGTGCTAGTTCTTCAGGTGGAACGGGTACTTCTGCGCCATTGGCCGGAGCTGGTGGAGCTGGTTCAACTTCTTCTATTTCTAGCAGTTCTACAACATACGCTGGAGGCGGTGGCGGCGGAGGCCGTGGGTCAAATACCTCAAACACAGGTGGCTCCGGTGGCGGTGGCCGAGGCGGTGATTCAAGTAACGTTGCAACTGCTGGCACTACCAATCGTGGCGCTGGTGGTGGCGGCGGTGGAGGCAACACCAACCAAAATGGCGGTGCTGGTGGTTCTGGTATCGTTATTATTCGTTACTCAGATACCTACGCTCTTGCATCGTCAACTACGGGTTCTCCTACAATTACAACAACGGGCGGATTCAGAATTTATAGCTGGACTGGTTCAGGTTCAATTACTTTCTAAGGTGACACATGGCGCATTTTGCACAACTTGATGAAAACAATGTGGTACTACAAGTTATTGTGGTGCATAACAACGACTGCTTAGATGAAAATGGCAACGAGTCTGAAGCTGTTGGCGTAGCGTTTTGCCAAAGTCTTTTAGGTGGTAATTGGAAGCAAACCAGCTACAACGGCAATATGCGTAAAAACTACGCTGGTATTGGTTACACATATGATGCTGGCCGCAACGCTTTTATTGCGCCAAAACCATTTGCAAGTTGGGTTCTAAACGAAGATACTTGTATTTGGAATTCCCCAGTTCCTTACCCTACAGATGGCAACCGCTATAGCTGGGATGAGGCAACAACTTCTTGGATCGTTACGGAGTAAAACATGGCAACAATACTTAACGCAGATACCGTTGTAGGCGGTGCAATTGTCACGGCTGATGCCTCTGGTGTATTAACGCTTCAAGGTGCGGGTAACACGGGTATCACCATCAGTTCAGCAGGTGTGCCTACGCTAACCACACCAGTGCTTGGAACTCCAACATCTGGAACGCTGAGTAACTGTACAGTAGATGGAACTGATGCTGTTGGTTTTAGAACTATTCCATTTAACAGTCAAAGTGCGGCGTATACAGCAGTATTGGCAGACTCAGGGAAAGTAATTTTTCATCCATCAACTGACGCTAATGCTAGGACATTCACAATTCCCGCAAACGGGTCTGTGGCTTACCCAGTTGGTACGGCAATTTCATTTATCAACATGACGAGCCAAGTGGTGACGATTGCAATCACTACTGACACTATGTATTTATCTGCCGCTGGCACAACAGGTTCACGTTCTTTAGCGCAATATGGTTCAGCTACTGCAATCAAAATGACTTCAACAACTTGGTTAATCTCAGGGAGCGGTCTAACATGAGCGGCGCACTTCAAGCGGTTTTCCAAAACCAGAGATCGTTTGTTACTGTTACACCCACTGTTGAATATCTTGTTGTTGCTGGTGGAGGTGGAGGTGGCCCATTTGGCGGAGGCGGTGCTGGCGGATTCAGAACTGCCACAGGCCTTGCTGTAACAGCTGGCTCTGCAATTACTGTGACTATTGGAGCGGGTGGTTCTGGAGTATACATACCCACAAACGGCGCTAATTCTGTATTTAGTTCTATAACTAGTACTGGCGGCGGTGCTGGTGGTCAGTCTGGCGGCGCGGGAAATAGTGGTGGCTCTGGTGGCGGTGGCGGGTACAGCGCGGCTGGTGGCTCTGGAACCTCCGGTCAAGGTAATGCGGGGGGTAGTGGTTTATTCACTTCAGTTCCACTTGGTGGTGGTGGTGGTGGCGCAGGAGGCACAGGAACAAATGCTGCAAGCGGTAAAGCAGGTAATGGTGCAAATGGAACAGCCTCTTCTATTTCTAGCTCCTCTGTAACTTATGCTGGCGGTGGTGGTGGTGCAACGTCTAGCGGCACTGCTGGTACGGGCGGTTCTGGTGGTGGTGGTAATGGTGGAGTCAATGGTTCTAGCTTTTCAGATGGCTCTGCAAATACCGGTGGTGGAGGCGGAGCATACGGGTCATCTGGGGCAGATGCCGGAAACGGCGGATCAGGCGTTGTAATAATCCGATACGCTGATACATACATTGCCGCTGCAAGCACAACTGGTTCACCCACAATTACCGTATCTGGTGGCTACCGCATTTACAGATGGACGGGCAGTGGCTCGATTACGTTTTAATTATGCGTAATGCGTTGGCTCATACTGTTACTGCTGTTGGGGCTAGTTGGAGCCGTAGCCAAGAATGGTTGCCATGTGCGCGAGTTCTATGGTATTGGCTACACCCAGCACGACCCAACACTGCGTCACAGGGAAATGATGGCTTGGCTGGATCAGAACGCAGAGTTTTGCAAAGCCTCAGACTACGTGGTGATCTGGAACAACTTGTCCGAGTGGGCGGGCGCTTCAGATTCCACATGGCTTAGAGCCAAAGTTGTACATGGATACAAAGATGCGGAGCAACGTGAAAAGAAATGATCCAGCTACGCAAATGGTATCCGTTTGTGTTCCCCACGCCGTACGATATACGGGCAATAGCTTCTGAGAAGCGGGCGGAACGGCTGGATGCTGAGTACAAACAGGCGGTGGAAGCCAAAAAGGTAAGCAAAGCAGTTGACGCGCTTGAGATTGAGTTGTACAACAAGCGGTCGCGGCAACGCACAATTGAGTTGGAAATATTTAATAACACACGACATTTTGACAAATACGTATGACCAAGAAACCAATAGTCAGACCAGTCAAGAAACCGCAGATAGAAGTGAAAGAAAAGCTAACGCTGTGGGTAACTTTAATGGTCAGCGCGACCCTGTGCATCTCTGTTTTGGCTATGGTGGTCAGCTTTATGCTTGGCCTTTGGGCCAAAGAAGTGGACAACGCAGAAATCTTCAAGATGATTTCACCCGCTTTTTCTACTCTTATCGGCGGCATGATTGGGTTCCTGTCTGGTATCAAACTCATGCAGAATGAAGACACTAAAAAGGATAGCAAATGCTGACACTTCTCTCAACCCTGATCTCGTTCCTAATGGGCGGTCTGCCCAAGCTTCTGGAGTTCTTCCAAGGCCAGCAAGACAAAGCCCATGAACTGGCTCTAGCTCGGTTGCAGATTGAGCGTGAACTAGAACTGCGTAAAGCAGGCTTTGAAGCGCAGGAACGTATCGAGCATATCCGTTCAGAACAGTTGGCTACAGAAAGCGCCGCTAACACGGCTCAAGTCTTGATTGGCGCACAGCAAGCTGAGATGCAGGCCATCTACGCCCATGACGCAAGTTTAAACGAGGGGACTTCAACATGGATGAAAAACCTGAGAGCGAGTGTCAGACCTGTTATTACCTATGGATTCTTCTTCTTGCTAGTCTTTGTGGATATTGGGGGCTTTTGGTATGGATACTATATGTCTGTCCCGTTTAACGACTTGCTAGAGATGCTGTGGGATACAGAAACTCAAGCCCTGTTTGCTTCCATCATTGCGTTCCACTTTGGTGGTCGGGCATTTGGTAAATGAACATCTCAGACAAGTGCCTGCACATGATTCGCCACCATGAAGGTGTGCGTTTAAACCCATATAAATGTCCAGCAAAATTGTGGACTGTGGGCGTTGGGCACGTACTTTTCCCGGAGCAGGGTAAGCTCAAGATAGACCAGAGGGATGCGTTTACACCACCCGCAGAAGCAATGCGTAAATACTCGATGGAGGAAGTTGATGCAATACTTAGGGCCGATCTTGCTCGCTTTGAGAAGGGAGTGGCTACTTATTGTCCTGTTCCTCTTACTCAAGGACAGTTTGATGCGCTGGTATCCTTTTCTTTCAACGTTGGTTTAGGTACTCTCCAGAGGTCAACAATGCGTCAAAAGGTACTGCGTGGGGACATGGAAGGCGCGGCAGAAGAACTCTTGAAGTATTGCATGGCTGGTGGCAAAATACTCAAAGGGCTGCAAAAACGTCGTATTGACGAACGGGCCGTGTTTTTATCCTAAGACTACCCATGACGCTCAAAAAATTATTACTAAAGCCGGGTGTAAACCAAGAGAACACTCGCTATACCAACGAAAACGGTTGGTACATATCCGACAAAATGCGGTTTCGTCAAGGTACGCCTGAAAAGATTGGTGGCTGGCAACGTATTTCTAGCTTTACCTTTCAAGGTCTTTGCCGTTCTTTGTGGAACTGGGTAACGCTTGGAAACTTAAACTTGATTGGAGTAGGAACCAACTTAAAGTTCTACATTGAACAAGGTGGTGCTTACTACGACATCACTCCAATTCGCTCGACAACAACAATTAATACAGACCCTTTTGCTGGTAATGGCACTACCACTGTTACTGTGACAGACACGGCTCATGGTTGTGTTACCGGAGACTTTGTCACATACAGCGGAGCTACGGGCACTTACGCTTCTATATTCAATGCTGAATATCAAGTAACGGTAATTGGAGCCAACACTTACACGATTACTACTGCCAGTGTTATTGCGGCAGGAACCTATGGCGGATCGGCTGTTTTAGCCCAATATCAGATTAATGTTGGCCCAGCTTATCAAGTCCCATTAGTTGGCTGGGGCGCTGGTTCGTGGGGTTCTGGAACATGGAGCAATGGCGGCACAACTCCTAGTGCTATTCGTTTGTGGAGCCAGCAAAACTTTGGTGAAGATTTGATTTACGGCCCTCGTGGTGGATCTATTTACTATTGGGATGCAACCGTTGGGTATGTTCCAATTAACTTCACAGTAACTATTGCTACTCCCGGCGTATTCACATCTACGCTCCCTAATGGGACGGCAGTTACGATTACAACCACGGGTGCGTTGCCTACGGGTTTATCTGTAGGTACTGTTTATTATGTTGTGGGAAGCACTGGAACCACTTGTAACTTATCAGCCACCTACGGCGGCGCGGCAATTACTACAACTGGATCCCAGTCTGGGGTTCATTCATTCTCACCTAGAGGTATTTTAGTAACCAGCTTGGGTGGTGCGTCTGACGTTCCTACTGTGCAGAACTTCATCTTTGTATCTGATACAAGCAGATTTGTATTTGCTTTTGGTTGTAATGATTACGGCTCAACAACTCAAGATCCCATGTTGGTGCGTTGGTCGGATCAAGAGTCTGTAACTAATTGGACTCCAGCCGCAACCAACCAAGCTGGAAGTATTAGGCTTTCTCATGGTTCGCAAATAGTGACTTGCGTTCAGACCCGCCAAGAGATTGTAGTTTTTACTGATTCTTCTTTGTATTCATTCCAATATCAAGGCCCACCTACAGTTTGGTCAAGCCAGCTCTTGGGCGATAACGTTTCCATTATCGGCCCAAATGCGGCTGTTATTGCTTCTGGTGTGGTGTATTGGATGGGCGTAGAAAAGTTCTATAAATACGATGGACGGACACAGACATTGCGCTGTGATTTGCGACAGTACATTTACCAAGACATTAACTTAGGCCAATCAGATCAAATTTTTGCTGGAACCAATGAAGGTTTTAATGAGGTTTGGTGGTTTTACTGCTCGGCTAACAGCACTGTTATTGATAAGTATGTAACGTTTAATTACTTTGAAAACAACGGCGAAGGTGTCTGGGCTTTTGGAACTTTAGGCCGCACAGCTTGGCTTGACTCTGGTTTAAACGATTACCCATTGGGGGCTACGTACAACTATAACTTGGTTAATCATGAGTTTGGGGTAGATGATAATGAGACTGCCACAACAACAGCCATTAATGCCATCATTAGTTCTGCTGAGTTTGACATTGACGATGGCGACCACTTTGGGTTTGTCTGGAGGATGTTGCCTGACATTACCTTCCGAGGATCTACAGCCGCATCTCCGAATGTCACAATGACTTTAATCCCGATGCAGAACTCTGGTTCGGGATATAACGATCCAATATCTTTGGGTGGAAATTCAACTGCTACAGTAACGCGAACAGCTACCGCAGTAATTGAGCAGTTTACTGGTCAGGTATACATTAGAGTTCGTGGCCGTCAAATGATTCTTCAAATTGAATCTAACCAGATTGGCTGTGCGTGGCAGTTGGGTAGCCCCCGTATTGACATCAAACAAGATGGCCGTAGGGGCAACTCATGATTGTTACTTCTGTATACGAGCTTAATCAAGTTGCCGCGCCAAATTTGCCGTTGGCTACAGAGGAGTATTCTAGGCAATATACCGATCAACTAAATAACGTCCTGCGTCTTTACTTTAACAGGCTAGATGCTATTCTTGCCCAGTTAAGAACTAGTAATGATATTGACCCAGCCAACATTAACTTTCCTAACGGGTTGTTCTTTAACACGGCAGATCAAACGCTTGCCGCTATAAATACAGGCTACCCCATCACGTTTAATCAAACTTACCTTAATAACTTTGTAGCCCTCCAAACCGCCAGCACTTCTAAAATTGAGGTTGCTGTTGGCGGTGTTTATAACTTTCAGTTGTCGGCTCAGTTAAAAAGCACTAACGCATCGGGCAAAGATGTACAGATTTGGATTAAGCGCAACAACATCACAATTGGGTATTCGGGCCACAGATACACGGTTGAAGGCTCAGACAATCACTTTAACGTGTCATGGAACTTTGACATTGATTTAGCAGCTAATGAATACATTGAGATGTACTGGGGTGCAGACGATACTGCTGTGACAATGGAAGCTATTCCTGCATCTGCCCCATATCCTGCTGTTGCTTCGGCAGTAATGGCTGTAAACTTTGTTGCGCGGTTGCCTGACCCCCGCCCAACTCCTCCTTAAGGTTTAAACATGGCAATATCACAAGAACAAGTAGACGCATGGTTTGCAGAAAACAAAGACGCAACTGCGGATGATGTAGCCAAGGCCGTCCAAAGCATTGGTGGTTTAGAAGCAAATCAAGGTTTAGCTGACATACTTGCCAACCGATATAACATTGGCGAAAAAGATGTTACTGATTACTACAACGCTTACACAGCACCCGCTGAGAAGTCTTTTGCACAACAGTATCTTGATGCCAATCCTGATGTAAACGCTGAATTTGAACTTTTTAAAACAAAAGAACCTGCTAAGTGGACACCAGAATCCTACGCTTCATATCATTACGGCAACTACGGAAAGAATGAAAACCGTGCTGGGACTGAAGGTTTAACCGGAAATATTGACACCCTTGCAAATCAAATTCTTGGTCAAAACCTGACCTCAAAATGGTCGGGCGAAGGCTTTGGATCTGCTGAAGCAAATGCCAAAGACATGGCTAACATCCTAACTGGTATTGGGATTAAAGATATTAAAGACTTTGGAAAGATTACCAAAAAAGTTCCTGTCATAAGCACAGATGAAAACGGCAACGCATACGAAACGGGTGAGACACAAACAGTTACCACTTACGGCAATATCAAGACTGGTCAAGAGGTTCCAAATACATACAGTGAAAGACAAATAGGTAATGCCTTTGGCGGCACATTCACAGGTGAAGGTAATACAGGTTACCGTGTCCAGTTTGCCCCTGATGGAACTCCAATTTTCTATACAACGGGTGCATCGTCTAATGACTTGGTAAATCTCTTTGCTGACGATCCAATCCTTGGAGCGATTGCTCAGGCTGGAGCGGCCTACTTTGGTGGCCCATTGGGCACAGCCGCTTTAAACGCCGCTATGGGTAAAGACCTTGGCGACATTGCAAAGGCTACAGCCTTGTCGTATTTAGGTAATCAAGTAACGCAGGGTGTTACTGGAATGGAAGGTTTGTCAGATACTTTTGGTGACGTAGGTGCTAAGGTATTAGGTAAAGCCGCAGGGCAAGTGGTATCTAGCGGGGGTCAAGTAGACCCTGTGCAGGCGCTTTTATCGGGTGGTATTGGAGCCGGAACTGATGCTGTTCTTGGGCAAATCCCTGACTTTAAGACACTTGATCCAACTATACAAAAGCTGGTTACAAGAACCGTATCTAACACTTTATCGGGTAACCCCGGCCTAACTCCGGCGCAATTAGTCAATACCGCTCTTAATGAAGGTTTAAGGGCCAGCAAGAGCAAGGATAGCCTAAAGTCTTCATTTGCAGGATTTGATGCTAACCCAGATGATTTTATTGAGGGTTACTTTAAACCCGGTGGTGAAGGATATATTGACACAACTAACGGCGAGATGACGGTGCGCGAAGAGCCAGAGAATCTTGATGCATTTTTGCGTGAGTTGTCTCCTTATGCAACAGATGGAGGCAAGTCAATCTTCACGCAGTCTGAAGAACTACCCGAGTTTGAAACTGTATCTAACCGGCCTATTACGTCAATTGAAAGCATTTTGGGTACGCCTGATATTTTGGAAACAGTTGAAGCGGATGTGCCCGAGTTAGTCGTTACGGACGACCGCGAAAAAGACTATGTCCCCGGTATACGTACCAAAGACATTGTGTCGGATATCCCAGATGAGATTAATCCTGACGATATCCCCGTTTTATTTCCCGATTTAAACATCAACGACATTCTTCAGACGGTAACACCGGACACCAAGACGACCGTTACACCAACTAAAACTGTTACTCCAACCAAGACAACGACCAAAACGACAGAAGACTTGATGGCTAGTCTTGGCTTGGGAAGAGAAGCCCCTAGCCAAGATCCATATGCCAATATAAAATTGATGGAAGAATTGTTTGGTGGTGATACGGCTTACAAATTACGGGCGCTTGGAGCGCCTAAAAACTTAGCATCTGCGGATTTGGATGCTCTTGCAAGACTATTAAGGGGTTAATTATGTTTGGAAATTATGAATTTTCTACAACCGATTTTGAAGACAAGGAACCCGGCGGCAGTACGTTTGACCAAAACACCATTATTGACTTGCCCGGGCAGCAAAATTTAGGTTTAAACAACTCTCTTTATGACGACACCGGCAAAACTGTCGGCAATCAAACTTTGTACAGCACCACCGCTGACAATTTTAATAATGTAAAAAATGTAAATCTTTCTGATGGGTTGGCTGGTTTAAAACAGTTTGTCAACGACAACAAATCTTTAATTGGTTTGGCTGGCGCTGGTTCAGCATTATTGAGTGGCAGTAATTCAGGAGTAAACAAAACTGGTTACCAAGGTTCTATTCCTCAGCTAACGGCTGGTAGAACAATGATTACCAGACCTCCAACAAGAGCGCAGGGATATCGCCCCGGAGCGGGTGGTATTGACTACGGTGGTGATGTTTCTTATGTACGCACCCCCGGCCTTGATCCTTGGGCTTATTTGTCTGGCACATCTGGAACTTCTGCGGGCGCTAACCTTACAGAAGTACCGGGTAACGTAGTTACCAAAACAGACGGAAGCACAGTTGTAAACGCTGATGGCAGCACAGTTGTTACGGGTGATAAAAATCAAGTTGCTACAAATGACACTTGGAGAAAGGGATTAACACCCCAGCAGCAGTATTCTGTAATCAACCAGTGGATTCTAGACCGCCCAAATCTAACCACCAAAGAGCTTACCGATGCTTTGGCATACTTTAAAGTTTCGCCAGCAGATTTTAAAACTGCTTTGGGGCAAAACAAAACTTTATCTCAGTCAGACATTAATGCTTTAATAAGTGGTAAAGGCTTAAAAGAAATCAATGCTCAACAAACCACCGATATTAATAAGTGGATTGCTGACAATCCTTACGCAACAGCCCAACAAATTCAAGACGCTGTTGCGGGCTATGGTTTAAACACTACTGACATTAAAGAAGGTTTGGCTGGGTCTAAGATGTCCAAGGCATATCAAAATGCTTTAATTGGTGGGATGACTGATGCCAAAGGTGGTATCCCTCAGTTGTATGAAAACATTGTGGCGTTCATAAATGACCCCAAAGGCCATGCCCCCGGAGAAATTGCAAGAGTTGCCGCCGAGGTTGGGGTATCCAAAGCTGACATTGATGCGGCTAAAGCCTTTGTGGAAAACAAGAATGAAGTTAAAGAATTTCTTGGAAAAACCGCTGGTTTAACGGACAAACAAATTGCCGCTGAGATGGTTAAAAACAACTGGTCAGCTGCTGAAGTGGCGGCGGCTACAGGCTTGTCGGCTAAAGAAGTTGAAGACAGAAAGAAAGCCGCTGGTTATGCTATGGGCGGTATGGCTAAAGGTCGTTATCTTCAGGGCGGTACAGATGGCATGGCAGATGAAATCCCCGCACAGATTGGAAAAGACCAACCCGCAGCTTTAAGTCATGGTGAGTTTGTTATCCCTGCGGATGTAGTGTCCCACATGGGTAACGGTAACTCTGATGCCGGAGCTAAGAAACTCTACCAAATGATGGACAAAATTCGTATGGCACGTACAGGCAATAAGAAGCAAGGCAAGAAGATCAACCCCGATAAGTTCATGCCCGGTGGCTTGGCTCAAGCATATGCTTCTGGTGGTTCAGTTAAACACTTTCAAGAAGGTGGCGCAACAACCGCCAATAAGAATGCCAGCATGGGAATTTCCGGCATTGAATCCAACCTGTCTAACTGGGCTGGCCCGTATGTAACCAACATGCTTGGTCAAGGTCAAGCTTTGGCAAACATGCCTTATCAGGCATACATGGGGCCATTGACTGCTGGTGAATCTCCTTTACAGACCTCGGCGTTTAATACTGCCGCCAGTTTGCAGACACCATCTAGCATTGGTACTGCCGCTACAGCCGCAGGGAATATTGGCACTAAAGCTCAAGGGTTGCAATACACCCCTACAACGACATCGTTTGATGCGACTCAAGCACAGAACTACATGAATCCATACTTGCAGGCTTCTTTGAATCCTCAGTTGGAAGAAGCTCGCCGTCAGTCTCAGATTACCCAACAGCAGAACGCAGCCAAAATGACTCAGGCTGGTGCTTTTGGTGGCTCCCGTCAGGCTATCCTTGATGCGGAAACACAACGTAATCTAGGCACTAACCTAGCCAACATCACAGGCACTGGATACAACACCGCATTTAACAATGCACAACAGCAGTTCAACGCAGATCAAGCCCGCAAAACGCAAGAGAATCAGTTTGGCGCTAACTTCGGTTTGCAAGGTTTAAACACGGGCCTATCAGCCGCCCAAGCTCAAGGTGCGCTTGGTACTCAACAAAACCAAGCAGGCATCAATACCCTTAATGCGCAGCTTGGTGCAGGCGCACAACAACGTGGCATTGAGTCTGAAGGCATTGCCGCAGACAAAGCACAGTTTGAAGAAGCCAGAGCAAATCCATATAAGATGGTTCAATATCAACAATCTTTGTTGCAAGGTTTGCCATTGGCGGCTCAGAGCTATCAGGGTATTGAGCCTACAGCGTTGGTTAAGGCCGCTCAGGGCGCTACCTCCGTAAATGGCTTGTTAAAAGCTCTTGGACTTATTGATTAAGAAGGATAAATAATGTTTACACCACCGTCCGTTAATCAAATTGCATCTGCGTACAAGGGTAATCCTGCGCCTTTAAACGCAAAGGTTCAAGCAGACAGGAAACAAAATGGTGGGATCCCAAGTGATCTGCGCCAGCTTATGGCTGCTTACGATCTTAGCCAAGGTCGTCAGAACATGGGTATCCAGCAGGCTCTTCAAATCCCTACCAACATGCCTACCGTTGCTCAAGATGTACAGGAACGTGCCCGTCAGGCATTGCAGGCTCGTCAAATGCAGGCAATGCAGGAGATGCAACGCAAGAATGGACAACCTAACACAGTTCCTATGGGAACTCCCCGCCCTCCAATGCAAGCACAAGGCTTGGATTCATTGGAAACCAATGTGGGTGAGGGTTATGCGCATGGTGGAATTATTGGGTTTGATGGCACAGGAAGTAGTCAATTTGTGCGGGACATTGCTGCACTGCCGCAAGCGTTTGATGAAATGAAAGAACGTGTTCGTGAAGAAGATGCAATTAAAGCGGCACAAGATCGCCGTATGGCGCAACGTAAGCAAGAGGCGTTAGATGCTCGTGGTAAAACTAGCTTTTTTAATTACCTTTTTGGCTCTCCCGAGCGTGAGAAAGAAGGTGAAGCCAAGCTTGCAGAGTTGTCAAATGCGCCACTTAATGCGCCAACAAAGCCTCCTGCAACAGAAGCCACACCATTGGCAAATATTCGCAGTCAACTTAATACCGCAGATGCGGGTGTTAGAGCGCAACCCGGAACGCCAGCGCCCCCACGGGAAAGACCTGCTGCACAAGCGCAGACTCGTGTAAACACAGACAGTGCGCCCATGCCCGCTGGCCTAAAAGACTTGGCTGGCATTCCTTCTATGGGTTCGGCTCGTTCTTACGAGCGAGATCGTCTTAGAGAAGACCCCGCTAAAGCTATGGCTGATATAGAAGCAGAGTACAACAAAAAAGTGGGGCAACGTGATCTGTCTATTTATGACCAAATGGCGGAACAACTTAAAGCTCGCAAAGAACGTTTAAACGCTCCCAAAGCAGGTTATGACGCAACAATGGAACTGTTAGAGCAAATTGCTGCTGGCGGTGGTCGTAACTGGATGGAAGCCGGATCTCGTGGCGTGGCTGGTCAAAGAGCCTTACAGAAGTCTAGGCTTTCAGAGCAAGATCTACTTATGGAGAAAATCCTTGATCTTGGCGCTAAGAAGTCAGATGCTCTGTTTGCCGAGAAGAAAGGCATGTTTGACCTTACTCAAGGTGAAAAGAATCGCATCATTAAAGACAAACAAGAAATTGCCAAGTCACTCGGTTTGTCTGAGGATAAAGAACGTGAGTTAATTGAGCAAGGCTTGCAGAAAGAGCTTGACCGTAAGAATGAAATTCGCAAAGCAAGCATTGCCGCTCAGGATCGTGATAACTTGATGAGTCGCGCTAGGGCTTTGATGGCGGCTGATAAGACTTTGACTCTTGAGCAGGCTATGACAAAAGCCGCATTGGCTGCTGGTGCATCTTCTGTATTGTCAACAGAAAGCAGAGACAAGGCCAAAGGTATGGAAGAATTAAGAAAGCTTAACACAGACATACCGGTAGCTTTGCGCACTGGTAACAGTACTTTTGCCAAGGATAACCGTAGACAGTATGAAACTACCTTGGCTGCTCTTGAAGCTAAATATGGGCCTCTAACATCCGGTTTAAACGCATTGCCCGGCGCAGCGTCATCTGGTACAGTACCTCCACCCCCCGGATTTAGAGTGAACTAAGAATGGCACTACAGACTGCTACCAACCCAAATACAGGTGAAACAGTTGCGTTGGTTGGCAATCAGTGGTTGCCAATTACCAAGACAGCTTCTAATGACAAAGGTCAAAAGGCTTACTTAGTCAATAACCAATGGTTGGTTGACCAAGAAGAAGAAAAGAAAGCCGCTGGCTTCTCCCTTAAAGACCTAGCCCTGTCTTTTGGTCAAGGTGTAGGTGGTGGTACGCAAGCACTTACTGACATAGCTGGTGCGGGTAACATTGTCTCTAAAGGCTTAACAGGTCTTCAAGAAGCCGCTGGCGAAGCCATGACTCCTGAGCGTCAAGCTGAGATCCGTCGCCGTCAAGAGATTAAGAAAAAGGCTGAAGGCAATACATGGGAAGAAGTTAAAGCTACCCTTGGTGGCCTTGCTGAAGCGCCATTGCAATCCGTTGCACAAGGTCTTGGCTCAATGGTTCCAATGATTGCTGGAACTGCGCTAATGCCTGCCGCAGCAATCCCTGCCGCAGCCGCTAGATTAACTGCGTTGGGCGTATCTGCTGGCACAGCCGCCAAAGTTGCATCTACCCTCCCCGCATCCACTATCGGTGCAATGATGGGCGTTGGCGGTCAGAAAGGTCAAGACTACGAGACTGTCAAGCGTGAGTTGCTTGAAAGAAAGATCCCTGAAGCAGAGGCAGAACGCCTAGCTCAAAAGGCCGCAGAATACTCATTAGAAAACGCACCCCGTCAGCTTGCAGGCGGTGCGGCTGGCTTCCTTGAAGGCGCACTGGGTGCTGAAACTCTCATTGGTCGTGCAGGCAAAAAGCTTCCTGAAGTTAAAGGCCCATCACAGAAACTACCTGAGCCAACAGTTGCACAAGCTATTGGTAAAAGCACGGTGGGCGAAGCTATTCCCGAGGGCATCCAATCTGCGGTTAGCACCGTTGGTACAAACCAAGCCCTTAACCAAGCCGGTATTCCTACAGACTTAACTCAAGGCGTATTAGCCAATGCGTTAAATGATGCGTTGATTGGCGGTGTAATTGGCGCTGGGGCATCTCCTCTCAAGTTAAAAGAGATGCGTCAGCAGTATGTGCAAGACGAATTCAAAGGCCAGCAGGAATACGCAAAACAACAACAGGAAGAGATTGCAGCTAACCAAAAGAAGATTAAGGATGAACTGAATCTGACCCAGAACCCACTGGGAATGTTGACTGTTGACGATCTTGGCGCAGATTTATTTAAAACTGTTCAGCAACACCGTGCTGATACAGGTAAGCCAGCACTCACTTCTTTTAGTTTAGATGATGTGGTTGATGCGCTGCCGGGCAAAGACAAGGCAGCAGAGGCGGCAAGTTTAAACGCAATAATCGCAGCAAAGACCGGCTATGCTGGTGAGGTTTACACGCCCGCGCAGGTCATTGAAGCTGCTCAAGCCAAGAACGTTGAAACAGGTACGCAGGGTTTTGATGACTTTCTTGTTAGGACAACTGGTCTCAGTGATCCTGCTCAGATGTCTCAGCCCCAACTTCATGCTGCTGTCACTGCGCTCTCAAAGCTGCCCGGGTTCACATCAACGCAGTCGCTGCCTGAAGGTTTAAACGCCACAAACTACACGCCGCAGCAGTTTACACAGGCTATTGACAGTTTAAACGCCAAGATGGATGAGCTTGGCGCAGACGAGTTAAGTTTCAAAGACGTTACAAAAACAATAGAAACAGCCACCGGACTCAAGGGTTCGGCTGTTAACGCTTTGCTTAATGATGCTAACCGCAGTGGTGACATCGTTACAGATAACAAAAAAGTTAGTGTCCCCTCACGTACTACACCTACTGGATACGGCATTTCTGAAGAGATTGGCGCTGAACAAGAGCAGGCTACCTCCTATGAAGTTAGACGTGGCGATGAGATTCTGGACGAGCATAAAACCAAAGAATCTGCTGACCAGCAGGTTGAGGGTTTAAACAAGCTTACCGCAGAAGAGATTAAGAATATTGATGAATCTCTTAAGACGGAAGAAGCCAAGATAAATAAGGCTGAGAAGGAAGTCCAGAGACTTATTCTTGCAGGCAACCGCAGTACGCCAGAATTTAAAGCCGCACAAGATGCTTATCAACAAGCAACCGACGAAGGATTCCCCCGCATTGCTGAGTTAAAGGCTAGGAAAGAGTCCTATCAAACTCCCCTGTCTGTTGCCCCTGTCGGGGTCAAGAAGGTCAAACCTAAGTCCTACGTGGTACGTAAAGGCGAAGGCATCCAGACCGTCAAACAGACCCGTGAAGAAGCTGAACAGGCTATCTTTGAGGATCTGTCTGACGCAGACCTTCAGGAACTAGCCAAGAAGCGTTCGCCTGCGTTGCAGAAGCGTGTAAACGCAGAGATCCAACGTCGTGCTGCTGCGCCTGTAAAAACGGCTCCTGCGACAGAGGCAACAGCTACAACTCCTGAGCAACAAGCCAAGCTAGATCAGTTCAAAAAAGACCTGCCAGCCATGCTAGAGCGGTTTGGCTTAAAAGATGTCGGCCTTAAGATTGTTGATGCCATTGAAGGTGGCGCTGAAGGTTCTTACCAAGCCAAACTTATTCAAATTGCATTAAGCGCAGACAAACCTATTCAGACTCTGCGCCATGAAGCTATTCATGCCTTGAAAGAACTGGGTTTCTTTACTCCACAGCAGTGGATGGCATTGAGAAGACAGGCTCAAGCAGAGTGGGTTCAGAAGTATTTGAAGGACAAACCATCTCCTTACAAAGATAAAGATGGTAATTTCTTGAGCCGTTATGACGCTTATAAAACTCCTAAGATTGCAAGTAGAGATGGTTTAACTGAGGAAGACCTCATTGAAGAAGCGATTGCTGATGCTTTTGCTGATTGGGATTCATCTAAAGCACCCGGTGGAATGCTGACTGCGCTCTTGAACAAGATGCGCAACTTTTTTGAAGCATTAAAGAGTTACTTAAAAGGTCGTGGTTTCCAGACCTATAGAGATGTCTTTGGCAATATTGAAGCGGGTAAGCTTAAAGCTACCGCTCCTGCCGCTACCGCAGGCGAATCTAAGAAAGCCATTAAAAAAGAAGCAGTTAGTCCTTTAGAGTCCTACATCAGCCCAACAGATGCTGCTAGTAGAGTTCAAAGACGTTTAAACAGAAAACCCGGTGTTGGTGCGCCGGTTAATGATCGTATAGTTTTTAAAGCAGATGGCAAAAAAGACTTCCCTGTTGGCAGAATTACCATTGACGATTGGATAGCTCGTGTAAAAAACTTGATGTCCAAAGAGGAAATCAAAGAATCTCGCAATTGGTATCAACAACTCCATGATGAGTTTGACCCGTTGTTTGGTGCAGATGCATCTGAGTATGCTTTGGCTTGGTTGTTATCTCAACAACGTGCAAGTCCTACCAAAGGTTTTTCTGATGTTCTTCGTGCTGCCGACATTGTTGCAGGTAAGAAAAAAGTTGCTATTGCCGGTTTAAACGAGAAAAATCTAATCCTTGCGCTGCAAAAGAAAACTCCTACTACTGGGGTGGGCGCAAAGCTTTTAGATTTCATTGACAGCGAACTGGGTAAGAAGACACGTACCGTTGCCCGTGGTGATAAACGTGCCCGTCAGCCTGCGGCTATTGATGTATGGGCAGAACGAGACATTGGTTTTGTTGACCCAACTGTCATGGAGTACATCCGTAAAACCTACGGAGAAGACGCTGTAAATCAAATTAAACTTGATAAAACAACAAGTGCAGAAACCCAATACGAATACGGAATTGATTTTTATAACGACGTAGCAGAACGTTTAAACGCAGATAACTTTATGGGCGGCAAATGGGCTGCGCGTGAGATTCAGGCTGTTGGTTGGGTGACCATGCAACGTGCTATGGGAGTTCAAGCAGAGTTTGTTAAAGACATTATTGGTGGTAATACTCGTCGTGTTTCAATAGGTCTGGCTCCGGGAGAAGGCTCAAGCATGAGCGAGATCCTTTTAAACGGTAAAGAGATACCTACAGCGTCTGCACTTAAGGTAATTGATGAGTTTGCCAAAGTTACAGGCGTAAAGATCAAGCAAAACATTACTGGAGTTGGCGCTTATCTTACTTATGTAGAAGGAGCAATGCAGATTGACACTATTGGATCTCCTGAAGCTGTACAAGACTTCATGGACATGGTGGGTTTTGCATTTCAACAAACTGAAATTATTAATACACGACCCCTGCGTTCTGGCAAAAACATGGCGATTGATGTCATGTCTGCTGGTTTAAAAGAAGACGCAGATCAAGTTAAATTCTTTATGGAGTTTTTAAATAACTCTCCAAAAGATAAAGACGGAAACATAATGACTCCCGGCTTTCAGCCCATTGTTATTGATGGCGTACCCGGCATTCGTTTGTTAAACTTTGATGGTAATTGGAGACAAAGCAACGTAGAAAAAATAGTTTCTGCATTGAATGTTACCGCAACTTCGCTTAACATTAAGCTTGAAGAAGCAGTTGCAAAACAAGTTGTGTTAACCAAAACAGGCAATGATTGGACTAAGGAACATAATGGAAAACAATATCTCGATTCGTTACGCGACAGAGGAAGACTACAAGAAGTCCAACTTCTACAACGTGAGTTCTCTCCGACGCGCATCGACCTCGCCGGTGACGGAACAATTGGATGGGGAGGAAAACGATACAGCCTCCCAACAAAAGGAACAGCCGGAAGACCAGAGCTAATTACTCCGGAGGCTAAAAACTCTGAGCAAATGCGTGGCATCGTTAGCGATGAAACGTTAGAAGAGGTTCAGAGGGTTCTTAATGATTACAAAGGCAAGCCAAAGATAGAAATTACCGATGAGCAACGCTCCATAGGTGAGAAGATGCTTGCCCCATTCCTGCGCAAAGCAGAAATGATTAAGCCTAAATTTACCAAAGATGTAAATGAAGTTGCCGATGCAGTGGGTGGCACTGTTCGTAGCGTAGGTCTTAAGAGCATGGGGCGCTCTGTAGAGAAACTGTGGAAAGATACAGAAAATGGTTTGCTTGGTCAGCCGCAAGGATCTGACATACTTGATTTGCTAAGAACAACCATTGTTGTTGACAATGAAAGTCAAATTCAACCAACCATTGATTTGTTGACCAAAAAATTTGGTCGCGTCAAAAAGGGTGTTAAACGACTGTTCCGAATTAAAGATCGTTTTGCCAAACCTTTAAATGGTTACCGCGACATTTTGACAAATGTTAAGTTGCCCAACGGTTTGGTCGCTGAGATCCAAATCAATGTGCCAACAATGATTACCGCCAAGAACACTGGGCACGTAGTCTATGCAATGAGCCGTGTTTTGCCAGAGGGAAGCGCAGAAAGAACGCGCCTTGAAGAATTAAGCTTCAAATTCTATGAAGAAGCTTACAAGTTTTCCCAAAAATCAAAGTCGCCTTTGACTGCGGGTTCTGCACGAGCAAACGTTTCTGGTGAAACAGGAACATCAGGTTTATTGGCTAAAACTGTTGAGCCATCTTTAAGTCGCAAGACTGGGCAAGAATCTCCTAGAACCCAAACTGTTGCGCCTTCAGGAACTTTAAACATACCAACCTCCTCTAAAGAGCCAAGTATAGGAGAAAGCAAGAAAAGCCTCAAGTCTTTCTATCGTTCTCCCGAAGCCGCAGAGAATGCTGCCTACAAGAAAGCTCCACCAACAACATCAGAGTTTAAACGATGGTTTGGCAATAGTATTTTTAAAGAAGAAGGTCGTCCAATGGTTGCCTATCATGGGTCGCCAAATGAATTTAACATCTTCTCTGAGCGTAAGCCTATTTTTGTTAGCACTAATCCAAATGATGCTGAGTTCTTTGCCTCTCTTAAACGCCTCGGCAAGGCGCAAGGCAAGCCATACATCTATCCTTTGTGGGTACGTGCTGAGAAACCATTTGATTACGAAAATCAAAACCACATTGACGAAATTCGTAGGACATATCGGGCATTTTTAGACAGTCGTAACGACCGTGGGAATCTGCCTGAAACCGCCATTAAAAACGGCATCTGGTCTATTATTGAGAATTCAGATGTCCAACAAGCAATTAAAGATGCGGGTTTTGATTCTTTCTATGTTTTAGAGGGTGGAAGAAAAAACCTTGCAGTCTTTGACGCTAACCAAGTTAAATCCGTTACAGGCAACTCAGGTGAGTTTGGCGAGACTAAAGACATGCGTTACAGCCTGCCTACTGGGCCATTTAACGTTGATCCCGACAGCAAAGAGAAGCCCATCTCCAAGTGGCCTCGCATGGAAGAACCCGGTGGCTTTGAAGCCAAGCCCGGTGAATACATCACAGTTGTTCGTTTAGCCAGCATGGAAGGTTTAAACAATAGCAACGCAGCCAGCACACAAGGTTTGTCTACCTATTTATCAATGGTTGATGACAATGAAGTATCTGCGGGTGCTGAAGCGTCTGACTCTGACACCATATATGCATACAGAGTCCAAGTTCCAGAAGGTGGTTTTGGTGACTACCAAATGGCTCGTAGGGGCAGGGATGTTGGAACTGCGGGTGCTTTAACTAAAGCAGGCCGTGAGCAAGCTAAGTACGGTGGTTATTGGTATTCATTCCCAGATGGAACTAATGCTGAATTGCTAGGTTCTATTAGCTTGGGCGATGCCCGTGCCGCCGCCGCCAAGATTGAAAGAGAACAAATTGATCAGCAGCCTTTTAGCAAAGCACCGCTAACTGATGCGCAAGCCGCCAAGCTGAAAGGTAACTTTGACACTATTGGAACTAATGCAGGAACTGCCGCTTTAAACATGGCGTTTAATAAGTCAGGCCAGCCTATCCGCTACAGTTTAAACAAAGTTAAGAACGAAGTAGATTCCCTGCCTAACGGTGCGGCTATCAACGCTAGTATCAACCGCCTTGCTCCGGGCCGTGAGCAAAAAGGATACATCGAGCGTATTCTGGAATTGTTTAAACCACAGAGCGTAGATGCGCTGCGCCAGCAGTTCCTGAATCGCTACAACCAACTTGGTGTGTATGACAAGGAAGTTGCCAAGCAGATGGGTGGAGCGGCCCTCCTTGCTGACTCAAGCGCAGAATCTGCGGCTTTGATGTCAGACAATGCCGCCGCCATTGCTACTATGGCTTGTGGTATCGAGGGTAAGGGTGGCATCCCTGTTTTTAACAAGGGCTACACAACAATCAGTAATGCCAATGGTGAGAAGGGTGTCTTAGAGATCCTCATGCCTCTGGCTAAGAGGGGTGACCCACGTATCTATCAAACCTATCAGTTTTGGGCAGGTTCTCTACGAGGTTCCCGTCTGTTGGCTAACGGCACAGACCACACCTACACACAGGCTGAGATAGATTACGCCAAAGAACTCTTGGTTAAGTATCCTGAGTTTGAACAAGTCCAAAAAGATTGGATTAAATACAACAATGGCTTGATGAACTACGCAGTAAAAACTGGAGTTCTGTCGCCTGAGAAGGCCGCAGAGTTTATGAAGTACTCTGACTACATTCCTTTTTATCGTCAGATAGATGGAGAGAAAACCGTCGGGCCTAGACTATTCCAGAACATCTCGGGAGTTACTCCTCCCAAAAAGCTGAAGGGTCTGAAGGAAGAGCAAGACATTCCTTTTGCTGACTTCTTAGAAACCATTGTCCGTAACACGCAGTCCATCATCCAATCAGGAATGAAGAACACTGCGGCTCAACGTGCTATCGGTCAGGCTGTGTTCTTAAAAATGGCTGATAAACGACAAGATATTTCCTACGCCCCCGGCGTTGTAACTGTCTTGGAGAACGGCAAGCCTGTTTCCTATGACGTAGCCGATCAGTTGTTTGTTGACGCAGTTAAGAGTTTAAACATGCCGGAATTGCCATTCCTGAGTTTCTTCGCTGCGCCAGCAAATCTGCTCCGTAATTTCGTGACCAAAGATCCCGGCTTTATGATGGCTAACTTGATGCGTGACTCACTGTCTGCGTGGGTTACCAGCGGTGCAAAGATGACACCTATCGCCGCTACCATCTCTAACTTTGGTAAAGCCATCGGTGGTACTGATCCAGCATATATTGCCCTGCGTAATGCAGGTGTGATTGGTGGTTATGAGTTTGCCGCTGGTGTAGAGAACAGCGGTGTTATCTTGGGTGAAAGTCTGCGCAGAGCCACAGGAACTCAGACAGGTACAGAGAAGGCTCTTAAGCCGTTTACAAGCCTCTGGCGCGGCCTAGAGAAGGGTACAGAGGCATCTGATGCCGCTACCCGCATGGCAGTGTACAAGGCTACTTTAGAGAAGACGGGCAACGAGGCAGAAGCCATCTACCGTGCAATGGAAGTAATGAACTTCAACCGTAAGGGTAACCTTGCCATTGTTCGCATTCTGACTGCGGCTGTGCCATTCCTTAATGCACGTATGCAGGGCTTGGATGTGTTCTACCGTGCCGCCTTTGGAAAGATGGCTAGTGCAGATGCCGCCGCTATTCAGAAGTCGTTCTTCATCCGTGGTGCAACCCTCATGGCTTTGACATCCATGTATTGGTTCCTAACACATGATGATGAGGAATACTTGGCCCAAGAGCAAGAGACAAGGGATAACAATTGGTTGTTCCCGTCAGCAGGTGTTCGCATCCCAATTCCGTTTGAAGTGGGTGTGCTGTTTAAAGTTATGCCGGAACGTATCCTTGAATATTCATTTGGTAGCGACACCGGCAAGGATATGGCTGACTCGTTTAAACGCAACTTGATTAATACGTTTGCGTTCAACCCAATCCCTCAAACTGTTCTGCCTTTTGTTGAGGCTCGTACAAACTACTCGTTCTTCACAATGCGTCCCATTGTGGGACAGGGTATGGAGAACGTAGCCAAAGAGTACCAAGTGGCTCCTAACACATCAGAAGCCGCTAAGAAGCTTGGTGGAATCTTGGGTGAGTCCCCAATCATTGTGGATCACATTATGAAGGGCTACACAGGATCTCTTGGTATGTATGCAATTGACTTGATTGACGCAGTCCTGTTTAGTAATGACGCATCACCTAAGCCTGCAAAACGCTTTGAGCAGATGCCCGTGATCAAACGGTTTGCTTTGGACAAGGAAGCCAAGGGAACTGTGACCGCTTACTACGACCTGAAAAACTCTGTGGATGAGGTTGTGCGAACAGTCAACTTGATGGAGCGCACAGGAAACGTGGAAGGTATGGGCGACTACATTGAGAAGAACGCTTATCTGTTGGGCATGAAAGGCTACATCAGTAGCGTAGAGAAACAGATGAAAGTACTACGTGAGGCGGCTATTCAAATTCGTTCCTCTGATATGTCTCCCGAAGAAAAGAGGGAGTCATTGTCATCCATCACACAGGCGCAGATTGCAATGACAGCTAACATCCGAGAGATTAAGAAATCTATCCAACAGTAAGATGACCCCCCTCAAAGAGCCACCCAATGGTTCTGCGATGGGCTTCATCCCAGATTTCTTTCCGGGCTTCCTTGTTTAAACTCTTGCCTTGGTCAATATTTGCGTGGCAGCTAAAACATAGCGCAGCGACTCGGTAATCATGGGCTTTCAGTCCCATGCCCTTTCCATCTTTTTGTTGGTTGGAATGGGAGGCGACCACCGTGCCATCCTGCGCCCCGCAGATCTGACAAGGTGATTCCCTCACAAGGTCAAGCAGTTGTCTATTCCGGTACATCTTGCTTTGCCAAGAAGTCAACGTAGTTAGAAATCTCCTTGCCGGTGTAGTCAATGTCTCCGTAACTCAAAAACCGGTTGGATATCCGTTTAAACACAGCCTGCTGGGCTGCCGTCCAAACTTCGTAACTCCACCCTCCGTCATCTTCAAAGGCTTTACTGCCGATGAAGTCACAGTATTCCTTTTTGCATTCGTTCATCTTCAACCTGTTTCTCGTAATGGTTAATCGGTAGCTTGGCTTTCTTTTTAACAAACTGACGGAGCCAGTCAGCCCCGCCCAGTTCTTTAAACATTAGCCATTCCACATCAGACATCCGCATGTTGCGACCTTTGAGTGGCGATGGTGGTTTAGGTCTAGGCATTCTTTGGTCTCCGTGTTGCTCTAAGCGTCCAACACCCAGCGCAGTACCATCTGTTTAAACCCATCTGGATACCGCCTTCTGGTGGTTTCTGCTGCGTACATTTATCACATTGTTTAAACTGGTGTGTGCTGGGTGGCATCCCGTTTAGGTCTAGCTGTTGCTTTACAAAACCATTCATTCCGCGCCAACTTTTCCGTTCATTTGACCGTGTAACCGAGGCCAATGTTTGTTTAAGTTTTCTATCATTGCGTCTGCTTCAAACTTGCATGAAGCCCACTCAAGCAAAGCTGTCATTCCTTGATAAGGGTGTTGCAATCTGTCAAAACATTCTCTTGCTTCGTCAAATGCCAAGCATTGAAGATACCTCAAATAATAGTATTCAGCTAAGTCTGTAATGCGTGGTCGTCCTCTCATTTTTTCATACTCCGTATATAAACGGCAAAACTTGCCGTAGTGTCTCCACCGTTTTTCATTTCATCAAACTCTTTAGCCACCTCTTCTAGGGTGTTGTTCCTGATCTGATTGGTTACAGGGTCAAGTTGTTTGATGATCATCTGCCGCTTGCGCCATCCCAGCGCCCTTTCCCATATGTTTAAACTTTGTTCGCTCATTATTTGCCTTTCTGTATTCCAATACTTCTTTTAGTAACTGCTCCATCTCATGGGATGCATTCAAATGAAACGGACTAATTGGCTTGCAATTAGCCATTGATCGCATCATGCCAATAGTCAACCTTGCCGTGCGTTCACTTAACTTTTTCATACTCTTGCCTCTTCGGCTACTTGGGCACGTTGTTTTAAGCTCTCATCCAACTGGACAATTAAGTCTGCAATGTCTGAGTCAACTAAGTGCAACTTCTTAGTCCAACGGGCGATAGTCAATTGAAGATCATGGACAAACTCTTCTTTCATTGAAACGCTTGTCATTACATCCGCAACCATCCTATAGCCACCGCCAGTTTCACGGTCTGACGGCAGACTTATAAACGCACGTACATGCGTAGGTTCATCCGCTAATACAGTGATCCGACATCTTTGGATCAGGGTTCTGGCCTGCTCCCTGCGGTATTGAACAGCCGCTTCTGAGTCATCCCACTCAAAATGACTGTGCAGAATACTGCCCTCGTCTTGAGCCTCTTTAATAACGTCATCAATCATCAGCACCCCGCCATTGCGACGTGCCATCTTCTCTAACAGTTTTCTTTCTTCGTTCATAGTTTCTCCTTTGTGTTTAAACATAAATGCCTGCCTTGCCTCACCGGAACTCACATCGCCCCGCCCAGCCTTGCCTGCCTAACCGATCCAAGCCCGACCACGTCTTACCCCTCCGTGCCACGCCTGCCGTACCTATCCCCACCGTGCCCCACCTGTCCCGAACATGCCTGTCCATGCCTGCCTTGCCCTACCACGCTATGCCTAGCCGAGCCATGCCTGCCTATCCAATCCTGTCGCTTCCAAGCCATGCCTCGCCCTGCCTGCCAAACCATGCCCATCTGCGCCATGCCCGTCCAGTCCATGCCTCGCCTGCTATGCCAAACCTCACCACACCTATCCGGTGCAGTCCTAGCCACGCCTTACCTGCCTTACCAGACCGGAACCCGCCAAACCCCGCCAATACGGGCCTATCCAAGCCTGCCTTGGTTTAAACGTTACTCAATACCAAACTTGGTTTTGATTGCGTTCTCTCGGTCACTCTCTACAACTTGGAACAAACCAAACCCACATCCGGCACTAGCCTTGCTGTCGGGTCTGCCTGCTCCAATTCCTACTTGCAAGCCACAACGGCTGATCAAGTTAATTACATCCACAGTTTTAAACTGATCCATGTCAAAACGAATACGTAGTTTTACTGCCCACTCCTTGTACATAGGGCGTGAACGCACATCCACAACTCCGGTAGCGTTGCGGGTGTGTGCTGTGTAGGTATCGCTCTTGCCGTAGACCCGAACAAGTGGAATGCCGTCTTGCTGATCCCAACCATCCGCTTCTACGAACGTGGACAGCTTGGCAAGGGTCATCTTGAAGCCAACCAGACGACACGCAGAAATCATCGCAGCACGGAACGATGCAGCGTTTACACCCTCCCAACCCTGCATACTGCGGTAACGGGCATCCTCTGCTTCCTTCTCGTAGTCCCGTGCATCACGAACCTTTTTACTGCCTGCTGATTTACCTTCTTGCATCTTTGCCATCAGTTCTGCTTTCTTGCTGAAGCGTTCAACTACTAGCGGTGCAATGCCCTCCAAGTAAACGTCCACAGTTGCAAACTTTGGTGGGGAAATAACGTATGTTGTTTCAATTTCTTTAGCCATTTTGGTACTCTCTTTATGTTAAAAATTATTCGCCTAACTCTGAAAAAACTTGATCTGTTAGATCACGGATTCGGGCTAACGCTTTCGCCATGTCTGCTTTGTGGGTGAACTCACCCGTCACAGCCATTTTGATATTCGTTAAAGCCTTGTACATTTCCGGCCCTTTGATTGCAAACAAAAGTTCGTCTTCATCATCGGGGTAGTAAAACTCAAGGATGGCTTTGGCCTGCATCTAGTCTCCCTATTGGCTTGGCAACCAACCAATGATTACCTAAACGCAGTACTGCACGAACCCACTGGCGTTGATTGTGGCGATTGGTGTGTTCGGGAACCATATCGTTGTTGTAAATCTTCCGAGCCTTACGTCTTAGTTGTTCAGTCATCAACATTTTGTAAATTCCTTTTCTTCATATGATCCGGCATCTTTGAAGCAATCCAATAGCCAGCCGCGTTTAAACTAAAACCTTTTTCAATCATTTCTTCGGGGGTTCTGCATCTGCGGTCTACTCCATACTGCCCTGTGCGGTGTTTCTCAAACGCACCTGTGCTGTTGAAGTATTCCTTGCATCCCTGACATTGATTGCGATCACCCCTTAATATTTTCACCTTCAACCTCCCTCATAATTAAGTGGGCAATCTCCTCGTTAATCAACTCTCCAAACGACTTACCTGACGGGAATCTCATCTGCGAGGCTTGATGCTCATTGATAACTTTGGTGGTGGCATTTAGCCCGTCGTTAAATCCTTTGAGGTAGGGATTGTCCTGTGCCATACGCACCTCTAATCCCTCCCGCAGAATCCTAGCCATCGTTACCCTCTTTGACTTAGCAAACTTCTTTAGCTTGACGTAATCAGCGTCATCCAAGTAAGTCATAAACGGTTTTAGTTTTTTAGAAGGGGTCATTGTTTTTCCTTACGGATTCAAATTCATGGAGTAACAAGTCAAACTTGTATATAGCGTCTGTGTTTCCATGAAGCAACGTACGTGATTCAATTCCACAGCGTTTACACAAAATGTGCGCAGCGTCTGTTTCGTTGTCACACAATAGGAATTCTTGGAAGTCAGGGTCTCGGCAAAGCATCCCTGCCTTGGCAACTCGGTTGCTGTACTGCGTTGGTGATTCATCATCTTGGATGCGAACCACCGCACAGGCGTATCTCGCCCCAACAAAGTCACGCAGAATCTCTTCCGGTACTTCATCAGGGTGCAGAGCAAGCGTCAGGATAAAACCTGTACGGTCTTGCTTCAGTGCCACCTTACGGGCTTCAAACTGTAACGCCATCTAACTGCCCCTGTAGATAGGAGATGACTGCACGGTAACCAACTATGTCTTGCTCAAGCTGACCTAACGCCTCATGGGCAGAAAGGTACAACTCACGCCAGCCGTCTAAGTCTTCGTTTAAACGTTTAATCTCTTTGCGCAAAGTATCTTGTCCTTGCGTAGGGACAACTGGCTTCACCGCCTTTACCGCCTTTTTC
>Ga0222713_10000880_pt1 | contig 34552 bp, 56 predicted proteins | sample C33_649DmetaG_FD_165061 | JGI IMG/M metagenome (GOLD analysis project Ga0222713, IMG submission 165061) | Estuarine water microbial communities from San Francisco Bay, California, United States - C33_649D | ecosystem: Environmental > Aquatic > Marine > Unclassified | place: USA: California... | reverse complement strand
GGTTAGGTGACCTAAACCCAGTTTTTGGATTTGGTTTTCTCAACACAGTTCCGCAGACCAGTTTACAAATCAGGCAAAACAGTTGACTCAAATGAAAACAGAACCAATCGTTTCGCTAAATGAATCAGCTCGAGCTATGGGACAAAAAGGTGGGCGCTCGAAAAGCGATGCAAAACTTTCGGCGTGCAAAGAAAACTCGAGGTTGTCGCGTGGTGCGGTTGCACAAATGGCGAAACATTTACACGGGCGAAATCTGCGAGCAGACGATAAACGAATTCTCGAGATCAAAAGAAATCTCAAAATTAATTTGCCGGAAAATGTGCATAAGAAATGTAAACTCGAAGTCGAAGGGATGGAGGCATGAAACCTTTTTGAAAAAGGTAATTGAAGGCGACGTCATTGAGTGGCTGACCGGCGGTGCCGTAAAAAACGGAAGCAAATCCATTCAATCAAAAGCAAGCGCGAGCAAAGCGTGGGACAACATCATCGTCATGATGGCTCGTTATCACCAAGGAAGCGGATGCAAAACAATCGCCAAGGAATTTGGAACCTCTAGCGGACAGGTTTTGCACGCGCTAAAAGAGGCGGGAATCGACACGACTAAGCGAAGGAATTACTTTAAGCCAAGCGATTCGCTGACGCCCAGCGAAACGAGAAAAGCGAGATGGCGCGAGAACATGGAGATTCCGTCCGCAAGGCTAAGAAAGACCGTGATGAATCGAATATGGTCAGCCATGAAAAGTCAGCGAGTGAATGGCGTCGGCTCGTTTTCTCTGGTCGGTTGCCCAGTTGGATTTCTCAGGAGTTACATCGAGGGCAAATTCGAGAGAGGAATGACGTGGGAAAATTACGGCGAATGGCACGTCGATCACATCCGCCCATGCGCTTCATTTGATTTGAGCGACAAAGAGCAGGTGATTCAGTGTTTCAACTGGCGCAATCTTCAGCCAATGTGGGCGTCCGAAAACTGCAGCAAAGGCTCCAACTATGCCCAAACCTGAGCCCGAACTAACCGCCATCGCCGAGGCGTTGCAAATCGACGTCCGCACGCTGCGGAACTGGCGCAAGCGCGACGGCTTTCCGCACGGCGAGGACGCGGCAGCAGTCAAGGTCTGGGCGGACCGAAACGGGCTCGGCAGGCTCAAGGACTCTACGCTCGCCGAGCTCAAAGCCGAACTCATGCGCGAGCAAATCCGCCTCGCCCGCAGCAAAAACGAACGCGAAGCCGGTGACGTCATCGACCGCGAAGTCGTCGAGGCGATGCTGGTCACTCTCGGCCAGAAGCTCAACCTGCTCCTGCGTCTCAAGCTGGAGGTCGAGCTGGGGCCGCGCGGCGTCGGGATGAACGCGGCGGAGCTGAACGTCGAGGGCGGCGTCATCCTGCAAGAAATTCGAGAGGTCGTGAACGCGAACATCGCGACGTTCGAGGGCGAGGCGTTGGACAGGTCGAGAGGGGCGGAAGCGATTGTTTGAAATAGCGCTTGCAATCAATCAAACGCCTCCCATGCTCTCGGGTATGAACTTCACCGCCGCCAAATTTAACAGCCTCGCAAACGCCCGCAGCTACTCGGACCGCACCGTCAAAGCCTCGATGGTTATTCTGGGCGATGACATGAAATTCTGGGTGGTAACGATGGCGGTCGCCGCAAAACTTCTGGCCGCCGGTTACGAGGTCGCCGCATGACCGCCGGTGGCAAACGCACCGGAGCAGGCCGCAAGCCCCTCCCGCCCGACCAGCGGGCCGTCGCCGTGACGGTGCGCCTCCGTCCGCAAGTCGCGGCGCGTTTTCGCGCTTGGTGCAAGGCTCGCGGCATCAGTCAGAGCGAAGCGTTTTCGACGTGGGTGCTTCACCTGATCGCGTGACCGCCTCCGACGCTCTCCTCACCACCCTGCGCCTCCCGCAGCCCGACCGCTCGCCGATCTACGAGTGGGCGCGCAAGCACATCATTTTGCCCGAGTCCTACGCGACCTCAGGCCCCTTCAACGTCAAGATTTCGCCGTGGCTGATTCCGATCTTCGACGCGTTGCAGAATCCGCTCGTGAGGCGCGTGCACTTCCGTAAGGCCGTGCAGATCGGTGGCACGCTCGTCGCTGACATCTGGGTGCCGTGGCTTATCTGCAACGACGCGGGGCCGATCTCATGGACGATGCAGACTGACGAGATGATCGATAGGCACGCAAAGTCACGGCTCAACCCGATCTTCGAAAGCTGCAAGCCGGTCGCCGCGATGCTCCCGCGCGTCGGACCGCACCGGACGACGACCGAAATCTACTTCGGCGGCTTCTTCTTTTTGCTCAACCCGGCCAACCTTTCGTCGCAGCAGTCGCAGTCCATCCGCTACAAAATCAACGACGAGATCTGGCTCCCGAAGTGGCAAGAGGTTTACGGTCACGCCGTAGCGCGCGTCAGTCGCTTCGAGGAAGTCGGGCGCTCGAAGATTTACAACACGTCGCAGGCGCCGATCATGGACCTCGAGACCGGCAACGTGGAGGACACGAGCTTCCGCCAGGGCACGCAGCAGGAGTGGAGCACGGAATGCCCGGCGTGCCGCAAGGTTCACCCGCTCGCGTTCAGACTCGAGAAGAACGAGGAGACCGGGCTGCGGGGCGGCGTGGTCTGGGACGCCGCGGCAAAGCGAGACGACGAGACCTGGGACGTGGCTCGAGCGGTCGCCTCGTGCCGGTTCCGCTGTCCTCACTGCGGCCACGAGTCGCCCGACACCGACACGACGCGCAACGGATGGAAGCGCGCGGGGCGCTTCGTGGCGATGAACCCGGCCGCGCCGGCGGAGATCCAGAGCTTCCGCGTCGAGTCGGTCGTCAGCCGGCCGATGCGCTTGCTCGTCGAGGAGTTCTGCGCGGCGGACAATCACTTCGTGCGGCAAGGCGACGACAAGATGAAGATCGAGTTTAGAACCAAGCGCGAGGCGAAGCCGTGGGTCATGGAGAAGAAGGTCGTGAACCTCTTCGTGACGAAGTCGGATTACACCGTGGCGCAGTTCAGCAACGGCGAGGGCATCGACGGCGAGGTCATCCGCTTCATGGCAATCGACCGCCAGCAAGATCACTGGTGGGTGGAAATCGGCGCGTTCAGCTCGGCAACTGGCCCGACCTACAAGCAGCTCTATTTCGGCCGCATCGAGACGCGGGACCAGCTCCGACAGATGCAGCACCGCTACAAGGTGCAAGACGCGTGCGTCGCTCAGGACCGCGGCTACCGGCCGGCCGACGTGGATCGCGACTGCGCGGACTTTGGCTGGCGAGGGATGCGTGGGCACGCGCGGAAGACTTGGACGATGCGCGACGACGCGAGCGACAAGCTGATCAACTTCCCGTTCTCGGAGCCGCGCACGAGCGACTACCGCGGCGGGGATGTGTATTACTACGACTGGAGCGGCGACTACTTTAAGGACCTGCTGGCAAACGCGCTCGAGGCCAAGGGCGACCTCAAGTGGCTTTTACCGGCCGACGTCAATCCGCTGTATCTGGAGCATCTCAAGGGCGAGTCTAAGGTCGAGATTCGCTCGGGCGTTTGGGCCTGGCAGGAGGTCAAAAGCAACGCACCGAATCACGGCTTGGACACGTCGGCGATGATGCTCTGCATGGCCACGATTGCAAACGTCGTCCGCTACACGCCGGTGAAAGACTAAGGCCGGTTTGACGTTTCGGGCAGTGGTATGCTCGACAACCCATTTCTCGGACTGGATAGCGCCACCCTGACGGCGCTCAAGACCAAGACGATTGACGCGATTCAAGCGGTGCTTCTAAACCAGAGTTACAGCTTGAACGGGAAGAGCGTGAGCCGCGCGGACCTAAACGCGCTCAACAATATGCTCGGGAACTTGCAGGACGCATTGACGGACGCGGCTGGCACGTCCACAGACACGACCTTCGTGAGCTTCACCGGCAACTGAACAACATGGAAAACGACATTTTCGACGCGTCAAAATTGATCGCCCAAAAGCCGTGGCTCGACCGCGCGCTGGAAAACATCGCACCGACGTGGGCGCTGAAACGGCTAGAGGCTCGCGTCGCCAAGTCACTTTTCGAATACAACGCAGCGCGGACCAATCGGCTCTACGCTCCGAAGCAATACGCGCAGCCGGTCGAGAGCTCGCAGAATCAGCGGGACCGAGTGGTGCTCATGTATGAAGCGCGCGATCTGGTGGACAACGCTCCTGAGATTCGTGAAGTCGCGCGCAAGTTCGGGCTCTACCTGACGCCGCATGAATACTCGCCGACGACTGGGGATCATGATTACAACCAAATCATTTCAGAGTATTTTCACGCGTGGTGCAAAAACTGCGACGTGACGAACCGGCACTCGTTCAAGAAATTGGTGCAGCTCGCCGCCGAGGAGCGTCCGGTGGACGGCGATTGCGGCTTTGTGATTCGTCGCAGCGGCGAAGGGCTCAAGCTCCAACTCGTGCCCGCGACGCGCATCGGAAATCCGAACGACACGGCGGTCGCGTCGAACAACTACTTTCAAGGAATCATCACGAACGACTTCGGCCAGCCGGTGGCTTACCGAATTTTCCGCGTCACGCGCGACGGCGTTTATTTCGGCGCGGAGGACATCCCAGCAAATCAGTTCTGCCACTTTTTTGATCCAAATCGTGTGGACCAATACAGAGGCGTGTCTGATCTCGCGAGCGGGATTCAGACCGCGCGGATGCTTCACGACATCCTGCAAGCCGAGAAAGCGGGCGTGCGTTTCTCATCGCAGCAGGCCGCGCTCATCTTCAACGACCGAGGCACCGCCAACCCGCGCAATCTGTTCCAGCCAAACCCTGCGCTCTCGCTCCCGAGCGGACAGCAGCAGAAGAACGAGCTGACCGAGGTGGGCATGATTCGCTACTTCCAGAACTCGGACCGCGTCGAGGTCATGCCCTCGCGTCCGTCGCAGGCGTTTACAGGTTTCGTCCAACATTTAATGCACGAAATAAGTCTTTCGGTGGGCATCCCCGAGGGAGTGTTATTCGGCACAAGCGAGTTTAAGGGGCCAAGCGTCCGCGCCGAGTTCGCCGCAGCCGACCGCGTCTTCACCCGCCAGCAAGGCGTGCTTACCGACAAGGTTCTCGACCCGATCAAGGATGCCGTGATTCTCGACGCCATCGCGCGCGGAGAAATCCCGCCGCCTCCGCTGCTCGCGGGCGAGACGATGGTGCACGCGCTGCGCCGCGCGACCTGCGGTGAGTGGCGTTTCCCTGCGAAGCTCTCAATCGACGTGGGCCGCGAGAGCGCCGCGAACATGAACGAGAATCGGCAGGGCGCGAAGTCGCTGCAAGAAATCGCGGCCGAAGAAGGCACCGACGCCTTCACGCGCCTAGAGCAGATCGCGATCGAGGCCGCTTACGTGAAGCAGCTCGCCGAAAAATACGGCGTGCCCGAGACCGCGATTCGGCTCACGACAAACTCGCTTCCGAGCACGCCCGCAGCCGCAGCCGCAGCAGGCGACGCGGTCGGAGCCAGCGCGGCAGAGGCGCAGGCGGCGAGCGTCACGGCTTCAGCGACGGGCGGCGAATCGACGGACGTGGCCGCTATCGCAGGTGTCGAGTCCTTCCCTGATGTGTCGCCCGAACTCGCACCGCTCAACGGCGCGCAGATTGCGGCGGTGCTCTCCATCCTCGAGAATTTACGCGCGGGCGATCTCACGTCCGAAGCAGCCGAGACGCTCATGGTCTCCGCTGGCATGGCGAAAGAATCCGCAAGCAAGGTCGCCGGTTCCGTTGCGGGACTACCGAAACAGCCGTCGAAAGTATCAGCTTCCTCGATGCACCACCGCATCCGACTTGCTCGCGCGCACGAGGATTCAAACCTCGTCACGATCAACTTCGCGGACGGCTCTTACATCCCGACAAACGGAATGGCCGACAACGCGCGCCGCGCGCTCGCTATCCGCGAAAAGAAACCGATGTCACAGCGCGGGATGACCAGCGTTGGCATCGCGCGCGCTCGCGATCTCATCAACAAGCGTCCGATGTCGGAGGATACCGTGCGGCGGATGAAAGCCTTTTTCGACCGCCACGAGGCCGACAAGCAAGGCGAGACGTGGGACCAGCAGGGCAAGGGCTGGCAAGCGTGGAACGGCTGGGGCGGTGACGAGGGCTATTCGTGGGCCACGGCCATCGTCGAGCGGCTGAACAAGGCGGAAAAGAAGCAGACGAACTCCGCGCCAGTCGATGCGCGCATCGAGTTCGACGCGCGCGCGGTGGCGAGCGATCCAGCAAGATCGGAAAAAAAGATGTCGGCGACGGATTGGATTGAAGCCATTACGCACTTTCGGCGCGACGTGAATGATCGAGTCGCGGAAAGCGCAAAGCCAATTTTGAACGGCAAAAGCATCATCGAACTCGCAAAGCCAACCGAAAAAACTCTTTAACAAAATGGACACCCAGACACAAATCGAACGGCTGATTGAGTTGGCAATCGTGCAACGCACCGAGCTTCGCGAACTCGTGGAGCAACTGCCTACTCTGCGCGAGCATCTCAACGCGGAAATCGAGCGCACATTCGAGGAGGCCGAGCCGCAGATTCGCACCGAGCTAGAAGAGTTCTGCCGCGCGCGTGCGACCGACGAACACGCGAAGACCGGCGCGGCGCTCGCTGCGAAAGTCGAGCAGCTATCGAAGCAGCTTGAGGTCACAACCGCCGCGAAATACTCGGTGCTCATGGCCGAGCGCGCGGAGAACGCGAATCTGCTCGCGAAGGCCGAGGCGCGCATCGAGGACGCGGCATCAATGCTCACGCACGCCGTGAAGGAAATCGTCACCGACGAACTCTCGCGCTTCCCGCGCGCGGGCGAAATCGACCAGCTTCGCAAGGAGTTCGCCGAACCTCGCGGGCTGAATCCTCGCGGCCGGTGGATGCCCGATAAAACGTATCAGCGGCTCGACTTGGTCACGATCAACGGCGACAGCTTCGTGTCGAACATCGACGGCAACCGCGAGCGCCCGAGCCGCACGGCTGGGGACTGGACGCTGAACGCAGCGCGCGGCAACGGGGGCGGGGGCGGCGTTACCTCGCTGACCGACCTTGTGTCGGTGCCGAGCAATGGACAGCTTCTCATCGGCAACGGCTCGGGCTTCGTTAACTCGACGCTCACCGCTGGCACGGGCATTTCTATTTCCAACGGCGCGGGCTCGATCACGATCAACGCGACCGACGGCAACATCACGCTCGATGACGGCACGGCGGCGGCGCCTTCGCTGAATTACACGAACTACCCGACAACCGGACTTTATTCCAGCGCGGCAAATGCAATCGGATTTGCGACGAGCGGAGTTGCTCGCGCGGCGATCAGCTCGACGGGACTCGCGGTGACCGGCACGATTACCCCGACCGGCAGCGTTCACGCGGCTGCGGGCTCTGTCGGAAATCCCAGCCTCGCGTTTAACGCCGACCAAGACACCGGACTTTTTGCCATTGGCGCGAACAATCTCGGCGTGGCGATTGGCGGGGCGAAGGTGCTCGACGTTGCGAGCACGGGGCTGACGGTCACGGGCGCGCTCGGGGCAACCTCCCTCACCTCCCCCGCCTCGACCAACCTGACGCTCGCGGCTGGCGGCACCAACCAAAACGTCGTGCTCACGCCGAGCGGGACGGGAGGAGTCGGCATCGGGACGACGACGCCCAGCGTAAATCTAGAAATTAAAACAACCGGATCATCCACTGCTGCGCTGAGATTAACAGACGGGAATAGTAGATATGCTGAACTGCGTAAAGCGTCATCAAACAACGCGATTGAGCTATACAACAGTTATACAAATACGCTAATTTTAAGTGCCGATGAAGGTGGGACCAAAACGAGTTTGATGAGCGGCAACGTCCTCATCGGAACGACCAGCGACACAGGCTTGACCGGAGTGGGCGGGCTGAAGATTAACTCTTCCACCGCAGGCTCGGCAGGCGCGGGTGCGCTAGTGATCGAAGGGGGACTGGCGGCGGGTGGGGCGAGCTATTTCGGGGGCGCGGTGACGGCAATGATCGCTGGCACGCGCACAGGCATTAACGACGATAGCGTTGCTACGTTTACGCCGCTGGTCATTGGCGGGGTCTCGCGTGGGCTTTTCGTGATATTAAATACCGATTACAGCCAATCCATTATTGGCGGCTATTTTAGTTCAGGAGCGAATTATTTACTCTACACAATCGTCAAGTCGGCAGACGTGACCATTACAAACAGCACTACGATGACCGGAACAACTGGAACGGATGGCAAAATGAACATCGGTTTCAATAATGGCATTATCTACATCGAAAACCGTTTAGGCGGTTCTGCAAATTTCCTCTACCTCCCATTTGGCGGCACAAGTTAATCTCACTACACCCATGACCATCATCCCTATCGCACCCTACACAATGGGCTCACCCGCTCAGCCTAAAGTCGGAACTCAGTTCGAGGTCCGTTACATTCAATACACGTCGCCCACCGCCGTAGCCGACTGCCACTTGCTCGACGCGGAGGGCGTGGAAATCATGGCCGTGGGGCTTGTGCCTGCGACGGCAGAGCAATGCGCCGCGTGGACGGACGACGCTGCGTTTGCGTGCGTGTTGGCCGTGAACGCTGGGTTTGAGCTGTTCTTTGAAGAAAAATTACCATGACCAAAGACGAACACAAATCCGCGATCGTGCAGCAACTCCAACAGCAGAGTCTCAATCTGCTGGTGGACTCACTCGCGGCTGCGCTGGCGGAGATCGAACAGCTCAAGGCCGCTGCCGCTGACAAGCCCGCGCCGTGAAGGCGCGAACTTACATCCGCCCCTAATGTATGGACGCGCTCGAAATCCTTGTGAAGGGCTGGCCGATTTTCTTGGGCATGATTACGCTCATCATCGTGCTCTCAAAGCTCGACCTGCGCGTCGCCGTTCTTGAGGAGAAAATCAAAGCGTTGTTCGATATGTTCAACAAAAAGTAACCATGTTCCCTCTCGCTGAAATCCTAGGCATCGGCACGAAGTTAATCGACAAACTCATCCCTGACCCCGAGGCCAAGGCCAAGGCGCAGCTTGAATTGGCGCAGCTCGCGCAGAGTGGCGAGCTGGCGAAGATGAACGCGGACTTGGAAGCCTACAAGGTGGAACAAGACAACCTCACGCAGCGGTTGCAGGCGGACATGGCGAGCGATTCGTGGTGGTCAAAGAACATCCGCCCGATGACGCTCGCGGCAATCCTCGCGGGCTACTTCCTCTTCGCGGGCATGAGCGCGTTTGGCTACAACGCTAACGAGGCTTACGTCTCATTGCTCGGACAGTGGGGGATGCTCATCATGTCGTTCTACTTCGGGGGTCGCACGCTTGAGAAGATCATGGAAATGAGGGCTAAAAAATGAGCGACGAAGGCTCAAAGCACGCGCTCATCGAGAAGGCTGCATTTGCCGTGCTGCCGATTCTGTTTTCCTGCGTCATTTATCTGATGTCCTCGCTCGCTTCAATTTCCCATGAAGTCACGGTGCTACGGCAGCAAGTGTCTCTCGTGGTGACGAGCGACAACAAGCAGGCCACGAACACCGGAGCGGAGTTAGCTCGCGAGAAACTGAGGCAAGACCTTGAGCGCGAGATCCAGCACAACCGCGACATGATCGCGGAGAACCGAACGAGCATTGCAATTATCACCGAGCGAATCGGACAATTCAAAAAATGAACTCCGACAACATCCGAGCCGTCCTGACCGCCGCCACGCCAGTCGCCGCGATGGTCTCGCTGTCGCAGGTCAACGAGGTCGCCGCGCTCGTCGGCACGCTCCTCGGCATTGCTTTTCTGCTCTGGCGCTGGCGGCGCGAGGCAAAGAAGGAGGATTGATTTTGACGGGCATCGCATAGGCGATGGAACCCGTCATCACATTCGCAGCCTCCGCAGGCGTCATCGACGCACAGACCGGAATCATTCGCGGCGTCTCGCTCATTACCAAAGGACCGGCTCTCGGTCATGGCGTGATGATCGACGACAAGACGCTAGAGCAGGTCAAGAAAGCCGCCGAGCAATACTCGGGCGGGCTCAAGGTGAAGCTGGACCACAGCGGCGGCGCGGGCGACATCGTCGGCTAGATCGACACGCTGCGCATCGAGGGCGAGAAGCTCCTCGGGGATTTGCACCTGCTCGAATCCTCGGTCCATCGCGCTTACATTTTGGAGATTGCCGAGCGGATTCCCGACACGTTCGGGCTCTCGATTGCGTTCTCGGGTCCGTCGGAAAAGAGCGCGGACAAGCTCACGACTTTGCAGAGGTGTTCTGAAATCTACTCGGTTGATCTCGTCAGCGAACCCGCTGCGAACCCGAATGGATTTTTTGCGCGCAAGCTGGAGCAACTCCAGACCGCGCCAGAATCAAAAGCAAAAATTGAAACGATGAATGACGACATGAAGAAGGCCATCGAGGGCATGATTCAATCAGCCATGATGAGCATGAACGACAAACTCGCGAAGCTCGAAGCTGCGCTGCCTCCCGTTGAAGAGAAACCCGCCGCCATGAGCGCACAGACTGAGGTCGTGCAACTCGCGGCCAACGCTGCGGCTCTCGCTGCGGTCAAAGAATTTGCCAAGTCATTCGGTGCGCCCGCCGCCCCGATCGCCTCGGCGGAAGCTCCTAAACCAGTCACGCAAGCGCAGAAATTCGAGGACGTCGTCGCCGCCAAAGCCACCGAGCTGAAGGGCGACAAATCCTCGGCCATCTCCTTCGCGGTCAAGAATCATGCTGACCTTTACGCCGTCTATCGTGCGCGCGTGCAGGGCGGCGAACTCGTGAAACTCTAAAAAAACTACCATGGCTACTTCATTCCAAAATGCGGGCACGTTCGTCGCAAACTCGGCTATCACCGCGTTTCGCCTCGTGTCCATTTCCAGCAATCGCGGCGTCGGACTTTCCGCCACCGCTTCTCTCCCTGACGGCGTCGCTTTGATCGACGCTGCCTCTGGCGATCAAATCAGCGTCCAGTTCCTCGGCGGAAATTCCGTTAAGGCCACTCTGCTCGCTGGTCCGGTCACTGTCGGCGATACGGTTTTCAGCGTGGCCTCCGGCCAAGTTGCCATCACCGGCACGATCACTGTCGGCAAATCGCTGACCACCGCGTCCGACGCTGGTGCAATCATCGAGATGATTCCGAAGAATCTCTAAACCCTAAAAAAATCTTACCATGTATACCAATTCAGCAGCCATTTTTCGCGGCGACATCGCCGGTGTAGTCGAGCAGGCAAAAGACTATGAGGCCGGACTCATCGGCGTTCAGGCCATGCCCATCCTCGACGTGCCCGTGCGCGCCGGACAATACCCTTCCTTCGTTCTCAAAGAGGGCCAGCTCCTCAAGAGCGACGTTAAGAACCGCGCCGCTTACAGCGCATACGCTCGCGGCACGCGTGCGTTTAACCAAGACACCTACACGGCGTTGGAATATGGATACGAAGAGGCCGTGGACGATACCGTCACCCTCGACGTCGCCCGATTCTTCGACGCCGAAGTCATCGCCGCCAAGCTCGCCAAACGTAAACTGCTCCTCGCGCACGAACTGCGCGTTGCTGCGAAACTGTTCGACAATTCCACGTTTACCGCGACCAACAGCGGCACCGCCTACACGACCGCGAATCTAGCGACGTTCGATGTCGGCGCTGACGTGCAGGAGGCTGCTGACCGTCTGCTCGCAAAGGGCGAGAGCGTCACGAACTTGTCCGTCATCATCCCAAACCCAGTGTGGACCCGCATCCGCGCTTCCACGAAGTTCCAGAACCGCCTTCGCGGCGCTGGCATTTCGTCTGACACCATCCTCAACGCGAGCACGCAAGCCGCCGCCGAGGTGTTCGGTGTCAGCCAAGTGCTCATCGGTAGGGCTTCTTATGATACGGCCCCTGAAGGTGTCGCGTTCGCTGCCGGTAATGTCTGGGCCAATACGTTTATCTGGGTCGGCTCGGTCACGCAGGCGTCTGCCGGTTTCTTCGGAGGTGGCGCAGGCTTCACGCTCAACTGGTCCGAGTATGGCCCAGCAATCGGCGTCTCGACCTATCGCGAAGAAGCGATCAAGTCGAACATCGTGCGCGCCTCGCAATACACCGCCGAGAAGGTGGTCAATGCGAACGCGGGTCAGCTTATCACCACTCAGTATTCCTGATCTGAATACACCTGAGTTTACAGCCCCACGCCTCACCGCGTGGGGCTTTTTGTTTTGACGCTGCGGCGCGATTCGCCACACCGGAGGCAACACACAACATGACGATTTCTCTCTGCGTGATTGCCGGCAACGAGACCGCGCACATCAAGACCATGCTCGATTCGTTCGTCGGCATTATCGACGAACTCTCACTGGTGCGCGCCATCGGCTCGCAGGAACCGGACGACACCGAACAGCTCGCGCGGGACTGGTGCGAGCGCAACGCGGTCCCGATTGTCTTCTCCGACTACCGCAACGGGGTTACTGCGCAGGCGTGGCGGCACGTCGATTCGTTCGCGAGGGCTCGGAACCAAGCCTTCGCCCAAGGCACCGGCGATTGGCTTCTTTGGGCTGACTGCGACGACGTGCTGACCGATGCGGCGGATCTCCGCGAAAGGCTCAAGGAACTCACGGAGGACGTGCTCATGCTCCGATGCCCCTACGACGTGCGGGGCACCGGCAAGAAGTTGCAACGCGAGCGAATCATCCGCCGCACAGCGTTCGCCTCGGGGCGCGTCTGGCACCACGACGTCCACGAAAACCTGCTCCTGCTGCCGAACGATCTTCACAACGAATGGAAGGTGCCAGTCTGGCGGCATCAGCCGGTGTCGATCAAGCAGAGCAACCGCAAGCGCAACCTCGCAATCCTCGGGCGAAGCATCGCGGAGTCGGCGACCCAATACTTCTACATCCACCAAGAACACTACTGCGCCGGCAACAAGACCGCCGCCGAGCAGTTCGGCCGCATCGCGCTTTCCTTCCCGAATCTCGACGACTCGTTCCGCTACGAGGTGCAGCTGAACCTTGCGCGACTCGTCGCGTCACGGCGCGAGGCGTTGCAATTCGCTATGGGTGCGCACGGGGTTTTCCCGTGGTGCCGCGAGGCCATCGCCTCCGTCATCATGCTGGCGTTCGAGCGCAACGACGGCAGGCGCGCGAGCTTCTGGGCGGAGCGGATGATGTCGCTACCCGAGCCCAAGGAAAAAGACCGACCGTGGACGCACGAGGTCAAGTGGTATGGCTGGGCCGGTCTCGATCTCGCTGCGCGGTCCTACCGGCTCGCGGACCAGCCGAGAAAAGCGGACGGGCTTCAGTGGGCTTTTCACAAGCACGAAAAACCCGCGATTCGGCTCACGCAGAAAACCCTCGGAGACTCGACGCGCTCCGTCTCCTTCCGCGAGGCGTGGCTGGGGACGTCAGCGCAACCGGAAACCATCGAGCACGTCTTTCTCGTGCGCCCCGACGACAAGGAGACGATGGCGATGGCCAAGCAGTTCATCCACGACGTGGGACAACCGCGAGCCGTAGAGCGTGCCATGATCTCGGTGCACATCGAGGACGGCATGGTGCCGCCGCACGACTGGGACAAGCTCGTGCTGGCAAGCGGCGTGACGCTGATCGACGCGGAGAACATCAAGGAAATCCTCGGGGCCAAGAAGCCATGAGCACGCCCGCGATTATCGTCTGCACGGTCAACGGCGCCTGCCTCGACGTGATGACGGCTTCGCTCAACGCCTACGTCCCGCAGGACGTGGAGAGGTATGTGCATCACAAGGTCGGGAAGAACTTCGGCGACGCCTACAACTTCGCGGCGCGCGAAGCGTTCAAGCGGCACGACGAGATTTTGATTTGCAACGACGACATCGTGTTCACGCCGACGACGTGGGCGGTGCTCCTCGCGGATGTAGCGCATCTGCGCAAGGTCGTGCCCGATCTCGGCTATGTCGCGACGCGCTCGGACTACGCGCGCGGCGAGCAGAACGTGCGCAGCGGGCGCGGGAAAATCGACTTCCTGCGCTACCAGTCGGAGCGGCACATCGTCGAGACGCCGGTCATCGCGCCGATTTGCGCGTGGATTCACCGCGACGCGTGGGTGGATTTCCCGCCGATAAATTGGTTTTCGGACGACGTGCAATGCCTCGACATGAAGCGGCGGCATTTCATCTCGCGGGCCTACGTTCACCACGTCGGCTCGCAGACCTGCGGGCAGGACGCACAGCGGTGCTACGAGGACGCGGAGCCGTGGCTCCTCGCGAACCGGCCAGAGCTGCACGCGCGGTTTTATTTTACAGGCGCGACATAGGTATGGCAGCCGTGCGAGACTTCGACCCGACGCAGATCAATTCCGATTTCTCGGCGATACTGGCGCAGGCTGGCATCTCGTTCACTTATCAAGGCGTGAGCGTCACGGGCATCTGGTCGTCCTCGCGTGATGCGTTCTCGGAGTTTGAGGACCAGCGCCGAACCGACAGCAAGTTCACGGTGTTTCTACTCACGTCGAGCGTGAGCGCCACGCCGCAGGTCACCCAGACGCTTTCTCGGGCGAGCATCACCTATTTCATCGAACGCGTGACCTTGGACGCAGAGGGCGCGGGCTGTGAAATTGAAGTGGCGAAGGCGATATGATCGACATCGAAACCAGTTTTTCGCGGCTAGAGTATCAGCTCGCGCGTCTTGCCAACGCGGCAAAGGTGGACCTCGGGCTGGTCATCAAGGAGGAGGCGAAATACGCGATTCAGACCATCGTGAAATTCACGCCGCCCAAGAGCAAGCAGCAGGGCGCGAACGCGGTGCGCGCGGACTTCAGCAGGCTCGCGGAACCGTTGGTTTTCGAAGACCTGCAAGCGAAGGCGACGAAGGGCGGATTCTACAAGTCGATGGCGAGATATGTCCGCAACCGCGACGTGGAGAAGCTGCGCGCGCTTTTCCGCAATCCGAACCTGACGCACTATTACGGCAGGCCGTTGCTTGAAAACGAAGACGCGATTCGGAAATACAAGAAGGAGCAGCAGACGCCGTGGCGCAGGATAAAGGGCAAGCCGCGAGTTCTCGCGTTCGGTTCCGACTTCCGCCGAGTCAGATCAATCATGGAGGACCGCGTGGGCTGGACAGTCAGCGGATGGAACTCATCGGCAAAAGTTACCGGCGCTCGCTACAAGAAATTCAGCGACAAGCTCAAGGCTCAGGCAGGCGGAAACATCCGCTTCGGCTCGGTACAATCGAGCTTCGGGCCGCAACCGTTTATCAAGGCCACGGCGCACAACGTGAAGATTCCAAACTACCAACGCATGATCGACGCGGCCATCAATTCACGCGTCAGAACGACCGCGAAGAAAGTCGCCGCCATCCTCGCCAACCGTGCCGTCAATCTCGGCTTCACCCGCGTCGGCGGAGCAATGCCAATCAAAACAGCAGCCGCATGAGCACACGCACCAACATCCGCACCGCGACGGCCAACGCTCTCACCGGCGCGCTCGTCGTGCCGACCGCGAACATCCTTCGTGGGCGCAATAACACCATCGCAAGCATCTCGTTTCCAGCCGCCGCCGTTTATGCGGTCAGCGAGCAGATTGAGGTGCGCACGCTCGGGCCGAGCAACCGCACGCAATACCGGCAGCTGCAACTCATCGTCGATTACTTCACCGTCGAGAGCGGGACGTATTTAATCGATGACCTTTTCGACACCGGCAGCGCGGCGGTGGAGGCCGCAGTTCTCGCCGACGTGACGCTCGGGGGGCAATGCCGCGACCTTCATTTGACGAGTGTCGACTATGTGATCGAGCCAGACGAGGACAGGCGCTTCGGCACGGCTCGGCATACGTTCAACTGCATTTATTTAACCACCGACTAACATGGCAAATCACCTCGGGCGAGAAGGTCTCGTCAAAATCTCCACCACTGCAATCGGCGAGTTGCGCAACTACGCTCTCAGCCACTCGTCGGACACCGTCGAGGATTCCGTCATCGGCGACACCTACCGCACGCGTCTTGCGACGATGAAAACCTTCAGCGTCTCGGGCGATCTTTACTGGGACGAGACCGACGCCGGCCAACTTCTGATTACCATCGGAAGCTCGGTCACGCTCAACCTTTACCCAGAGGGCGCGGACACCGGAGACCGATACTATTCTGGCGCGGCCATCGTGACGAAATTCGACGTCTCGGCATCGTTCGACGGCATCGTCGAGGGCTCCATCGCCTTCGAGGGCAACGGCGCCCTCAGCACGCTGACGGCCTCCTAATTTCTCAGTAGCAAAACACACACAACACATGGAAGCAATCGACCTCGTCAGGGAACATTTCGCATCACTCGGCACGCGCAAGATCGACGTGCCCGAATGGAAGCTCGTCGTCCACGCATCGCCGGTCACGCTCGGCGAAAAGAACCGGCTTTATCGGCGCAGCAAGGAGAACGACATGGAGCTGCTTGTGGACATCTTGATAATGAAAGCCACGGACGAGCACGGCGCGAAGCTGTTCACCATCGAGCACAAGCCGACGCTGTTGAACAAGGCCGACAGCAACGTCGTGGGCCGCATCGCCAACGCCATTCTGGCCGAAAACGGGCCGAGGCCTGACGACTTAAAAAACTGATTCACGGCGGAGAAGCTGCCGACTTCCTCGCCGTGTATGCTCTCGCGGACCGTCTCGGCAAATTCGCAAGCGAAGTGCTCGCCATGCCAGCGCAGGAACTCAACGGCTGGATCGCATACATCGAACATCAAAACCGGAAACTGAAGCACCATGGCTGAAGCATCATTCACACTTAAAGCGGTCGATGCGACTAAGGCGGCGTTTGCGGCGGTGCAGAACTCGCTCGGCAAGCTGGAGAAATCGACGCAAGGGCTTTCCAAGATCACCAAGCTGGCGTTCGGTGGCGAGGCCGTGATGGGCGCGCTGAACATGATGAAGCAGCGGCTGGACAAGGTCGCGACGGCTGGCGAAGAAGTGGGATTCAGCGACGAGCAAATCGTCGCCGCGATGGAGATGCAGAATCTCGTCGAGGGAACGCTCAACTTTTTCATGAAGCTGCCGCTGGCTCTGGCGCAGGTCGGCATCAGCATGGGAAACGCTTTCAGCCCGCTTACCAAAGATGAAATCAGGCAAAAGCTCGACGACCTGAAATTGGTGAGATTCAAGAAAGAGATTGAGGCATCTGGCGCAACTCTGGCCGAATTGAAAAAAGACTTCGACCAGATAGGAATGTCACAGGAGCAACTAACTGCGGCAAAAAAGAATCTCGCTATCACGCTTGGTGCAGAACTTGACGCGATGCGCGGGCAAGGCGACCCAGTGGCCACCGCGAAAAAAGAAATCGAGGTTCAGAAAGTTCTCAATGACTTGAGAAAAGACGAAGTAGCAGAGGCGGATAAACTCAAGAAAGTAACCGATCAACTGGGGGTCGTTCAAAGCCAAACATCTGTTGCGACCATTCAACAGTTGCGCTCAAACCTTCAAGCAGATCAGGAGCGGGTCAGCGCATTACTAGGAGGGCGCGAGGCGTTCGGTTTGAATCGAGACGTTCCGGAAGAAAATATGCAGATTCAAATTAGGACAAAAGAGCAGCTTTTGGAACTCCTCCCGAGAATCCAAGCGCGTGAGGAAAAAATCAACGCGCTCATGAAGGAGCAAAACCGACTCTTCGACGACGCTGGCCAGATTCTCGCCACCGGATTTGAGGACGCAATTTTGAGCGGGCAAAAACTAAGCGAGGTGCTTCGCGCAATCGGACAGGACTTAGTGCGCCTCGTCTTCAGCAACATGATAACGCAGCCTCTCGCGAAGGGAATCGGGACGATCTTGTCAGGGATGCGTGCCGAGGGCGGACCCGTAAACGCAGGCGGTGCCTACGTCGTCGGGGAAGAAGGTCCAGAGCTCTTCGTTCCACGCTCCTCGGGCAGCATCGTGCCGAACGGCGCAATGAGCAGCAGCGGCGGGGGCTCGGGCGGCGTCACGGTCAACTACAACATCGCCGCAGGCGTCTCGCGCGCCGAGCTGGTGCCAATCCTTGAACAAGAGCGGCGGCGGCTCAAGGCCGAGATTCCCGACATGGTCCGACGCGGCGGCGGATACCGCGCAGCCTTCGCCTAATCGTCATGGCCATCACCTATCCACTCACGCCGCCTGATCCGTTCTACCTCTCGCGCTTGTCGCTCACGGGCGTCTCGGCGGTGTCGCGCAACACGTCGCCCTTCACCTTGCAGACGCAGCAATACAACCACGCAGGCCAAGCGTGGCTCGGCTCGGTTGATTGCCCGCCGATGACTCGCGCGGATGCCGAGACGATGATCGCCTTCTTGCTGTCGGCGCAGCGCGGCACGTTCAACTTTCAAGACTACGCGAACCCGCTGCCGCGTGGCTCAATTACTGGCACGCTGACCGTTGCGACGGCGACCGCTAACGGAACGACGCTGACTTACAACGGAACGACCAACAGCACGCAGTTCGCCGTCGGCGACTGGCTGCAAATCAGCACGTCATACTACAAGGTCGTGCAAGCAAACGGAGTGGGCACCGTTGATCTTTTCCCCGCTCTCCGCAAAAGCTACGCAGGAAGCACGGCGATCGTTTACGGTCTAACGACTGGCGCTCGGGCAAAAGGCGTCTTCCGCCTTGCGCAGCCGACGACGGAGTGGTCGATAGAACTGGCGAGCGTTTACGGCATCAGCTTTTCAATCGTCGAGGACGTCGAGTCATGAGCATAACCACAGCAGGACGCGGACTCACAAACGACATGGTGACGGAGGTGAGCGCATCGCAGCTTTCGCCGATTCTGCTCGCTTCGCTATCCTTCGCGACGCCGGTGCACATCTGGACCGGCTACGGCACGATCACGGTCGGAAGCACGGCGTATCTTGGAATCGGCACGCTCGGCTCAATCTCGCCGGTTGAGGAGACGACGGACCTCGCGGCGCGCGGCATTTCCATGCAGCTCTCGGGCGTTCCCACGGCGATGCTGGCCGTTGCGCTCACCGAAAATTATCAGGGCAGGGAGTGCTCGGTTCTTTTTGGCGCGCTTGAAGCCAGCGGTGCACTGGTGTCGTCGCCGGTCACGATCTTCTCTGGGCGCATGGACGTGATGAGCATCAACGACGACGGGCAAAACGCTACGATTGGCATGAGCGCCGAGAACAAGCTCGTGGACTTCCGCCGCCCGCGTGAAGTGCGCTACACCGACCAAGAGCAGAAGAACCTATTCCCGTCCGACAAGGGGCTAGAGTTCGTCACGGCGATTCAGGAAAAGCAAATCTACTGGGGCAACGCAAAGCTCGTCGCGCCGGTGAACGAAGGCGGCGGTGAGAGCGAGCGCACCGGCTACGAATGAACATGGCTACCCGCTGCAATAACTGGCCGGACCTGCTCACGGCTTACATCGAGCGCAAGCGCCACGAGGCTTTTGCGTGGGGCTCGAATGATTGCTGTCTCTTCGCGGCGGACTGGGTGCAGATCGCAACCGGCCGCGACATCGCAGCGCAATGGCGCGGGCAATACGCAAGCGCGCTCTCGGCGCATCGAGCACTCAATCGAGGCGGCGGAATCGAGCGCCTCGTCGATGAAGCTGGAGGAATGAAGATCGCCACCGCGCTTGCTCGTCGCGGCGATCTCGTGGCGCAGGACGGCGGCGACGGCGTCGCGCTGGGCATCTGCATCGGCAGCGTCGCGGCTTTCCTCGCTCGCGATGGACTGCAATTCGTGACATTCCCAAACGCTAGAGTCTGGAGATTTTAACCATGCCACAAGTATTGATCGCATCCGCTATCGCTTCCGCGTTCAAGGCGGCTGGGTTTTACATTACGTCGCAGGCTCTGGCGATGGTCGCGGCCACGGTGCAATTCATCGCCGTCACCGCAGCATCAATGGCCGCGTCGAAACTGCTCGCGCCCAAGATGCCGAGCTTCTCCGACTCGTCGCTCTCGGAGCGCGGCCAGATGGTGCGTTCTCCGATCGCGGCGCGGTCAATAATTTACGGTCGCTGCCGCGTCAGCGGGACCATCGTTTACATTTCGACGACGGGCACGAAGAACGAATACCTCCACCTCGTCGTCGCTCTGGCCGGCCACGAGGTCGAGGCAATCGACGAGATTTATTTCAACGATGAAGAGGTGCCATTGTCAGGGAATCAGCCGACCGGATTTTACTCGGGCGTCGCGCTCATTAATAAAAAGCGCGGAGTGCCAAACGACACAGCGGACGCGGATTTGATCGCCGCCACCGTCAATCTCACGGACGGCAAATGGACATCAGATCACAAGCTCTCTGGCATCGCCTACCTCTACGTCCGCCTGACATGGGACGCGGAGAAATACCCGAGCGGCATCCCAAACATCAGCGCCGTCGTGCGCGGCAGAAAGGTCTTCGACCCGCGCAACTCTCAGACTGTTTATTCAGCCAACGCCGCGCTCTGCTTGCGCGACTACCTCACGAACTCGCTCGGCATGGGGATGACGACTGCGGAGATGGACGACACGGCGTTTGGGGCGGCGGCAAACATCTGCGACGAGAACGTCGAGATAAAGCCGGTGACGACGCCAACGCCGACCGAGGAAAACCGATACGAGGCGAACGGCGTCGTCTCGACCAGCGCGTCGCCCGATGAGAACATCGGCAAACTGCTTTCGGCGATGGGCGGACTGATCGCCTACACCGGCGGCAAGATCGCGCCTTACGCTGCCGCCTATCGCATCCCAACGGTGACGTTCAGCGAGAAGCATTTCGTGGGGCCGATCAGCGTGCAGACGCGCACGAGCGCACGCGACCGCGTGAACTCGGTGAAGGGCGTTTACCTGAGCGAAATCAACAACTGGCAGGTGACGGACTTCCCGACGATCACGGATGCCGCCTATGTCTCCGACGACAATGGCGTCGTTTTTTTCCGAGACGTGGTGCTGCCGTTCACGACTTCCTCGTCTTGCGCGCAGCGTCTCGCGGTCATCGAGCTTCGCCGCGCTCGCGAAGAAATCACGATGTCGGCGCGCTTCCGACTCGAGGCGATGCAGGTTCGCGCGGGCGATACGGTGATGATTACCAATGCGAAGCTCGGGTTTTCCTCCAAGGTCTTCGAGGTCATGGAGTGGAACTTCGCGAGCGGCGGCAATCCTCCCGAGGTATTCGTGGACATGACGCTGCGCGAGACCGACTCGTCGGTCTATTCGTGGAACGTCACGGATGAAATCTACACGGCTGGCGCGCTCAACACGACGCTGCCAGATCCGTTCACGCTCGCGGCTCCGAGCGGCCTCACGCTCACAGCCAACGGCACGACGCAACTCATCCAAGCCGACGGCACGGCGCTGCCGCGCATCCTCGTGGCGTGGACCGCGCCCGCCAGCGCGTTCATCCAATCGGGCGGCGTAGTTGGAATCGAATACAAGGAAAGCACGTCAGCGACTTATCTCACATGGAGCCGCGTCGCAGGGGACCAGACGCGCGACTTCATTTCGAGCGACGTGAAGATCGGGCTGACCTACGACGTGCGCATTTACGGCGAGTCTTATTTCGGCGTCTCGACAAGCTACCTCACGGCGCAAACAGGCGTCGCCAAGGACACCACCGCCCCTGTAACGCCCACCGGCCTCACCGCCGTAGTCGGCACGGGCCGCGCGGTCTCGCTCGACTGGAACGACAACACCGAGCCCGACTTTTCGGAATACGGCATTTACCGGAAGACCACGGCAGTCACGCCAGCAAACGCCAACACGAGCAAGATCGCCGAAGTCCGCGCATCGCGCTTCGTAGACACAGAGGTGGACATCGGGACGACGTATTATTATTGGCTCAACGCTTACGACACGGTTGAGAACGTGTCAGGGTTTACCAACTACGTGCAGGCCACGCCATCGGTCATCACCGCTGGGCCTATCGACCCGACCGCGCCAAGCACGCCCAACGCGCCAACCCTCATCAGCACGACGGTCTATCTGTCGAGCGACGGCGGTTCATTTGCGCGCGTCTCGCTGACCGCTCCACCTCTGCCATCCGGCGCGGTCGCTCTCGATGTCCTCTACCGCCGCACGGGCGCGAGCGATTACATCGTTGGAAATCAAATTGCCTCGTCGGTGTCCTACGCGGTCTCAATCGACGATCTGACGGTCGGCGAGTCCTACCAGTTCGCTGCGCGCGGGATTTCGTTCTCGGGGGCGATCTCGGAGATTTCGACTGCGCTGAGTCAGAGCGCGCCGAGCAACACGACGCCACCGGCTGCGCCGAGTGCTTTGACGTATGTCGCAGGGAACGACGCCGCGTTTCTGCGACCGCCCGAAACAAGCGCAGGAGACGTGACATTCTCGGTGCGAGTGAACTGGACTGCATCACCCACGAAAAGCGTCGTCGGCTACGAGATAGTGGCGACGACCGCAGATACGGACGCAGCGGCTGAAATTGCGTATGCCGCAGGATTTTATTTCTCGTCACCGATAGCCGAGGAAATTCTTTCGAGAGCACTTCCAGCAAGCGCCTTTGTTCGCGTGCGCGCAGTTGATCGCAGCGGAACGAGGAGCGCGTGGTTCGGCGATAATGTAAATCTCAATACGCCGACGACATACTGGGGCGTTGCGGCTGGCACGATGATGAATCAGGAAGCGAACGCCGTAAACATCACCGGCGGCTCGGCAGATCTGACATCGGTAACGGCATCAACCGCTCGCACCGCCTCACTCGTCGTCGCTCCCGCAGCCGCAACGAGTCCGCGCGCGCAGCTCGCGCTCTACGCGGGCAGCGACGCATTTAACTTCACGGTGTCCTCAGGGAACTATGACCTCGACGTGGACATCACCAATCGCGGATTCACGGCGAAGCCAGACTGGGGGCTTATCCAGATTTATGATACGAACTATCTCGGCGTTTATGATTTCGACGCTGGGTCGAGTTCGACCAACGCGCGCTTCGTGATCTACTCGCGCGACGGCGGAACCCGCACGACGGGCAATCGCCGCTATCATTTCATCCTCGGAAAATACACCTGACGCGCTCGACGTATTAGCAAAGCGGATGCAAGTATGGGCCGCGCAATTACACCCTTGCAACCGCTGCCGATTTTGCTCTCCTCGCAGCACCATGCGGCTGGGAGGGCTGAGGCTACCAGCAAGCCCGCGAGCGGATTTACCGCTGCGCGGGCTTTCTTTTGCCCAGATTCCACATCCATCGCCAACATTTGATTGGTTTTAAGTGGCGCAACTGCAACGGCTTAGGGAAGTAGCAGGACAAAATACGCAATTGAGCTTTACGTGGAAGGGGCGTTCGGATTGAGTGTGGACGTCGGAGGAGATTAACCCGAGACACAAAACCAAAACACAAAATGAAGATCACCCTAGAAAACACGAACCACCTCACGAGCGAAGAAGCGACGATTGCACGCTGCCTCGCATCGCACGATAAAACGGAAACCATCTGCGAGTTTGCTCAATTTATGCGAGTTGCTCTAGGCGGAGAATGGTTCGTGCACAAGGGCGGTTCTCACGTCGCTCTTCACCGCCGAAAAAATGACTGGACGCGAATTTTGATCGCGACCGAATAAAGTCGCCCCCCTCCCGCAAACCACCCTGCGCTCTCTTCGGAGGCGCGGGGTTTTCCGGTGCCAGCCGAAGCGAATTAACGCCGAGGCGCGCAACTCAACCACATGAAAATCGATACCACCCTTCCCGTCCTCGTTTCCACTCGCGAGGTCTTGCACCGCGTGACCTTCGAAAGCGGACCAATAATCGCAGAGGTCCAAACGATTCGGATGCCAGATGGCTCGCTTGTCGAGGTGGCGATCTGGAAAAACGAAGTCGGCAAGGTTTGCAAAGTCGGAGCGCCGGTCACGGTCGGAGGTGCCGCATGAGCACCACCCAAGCTCTGACCCAAGCGCTGATCCTCGCGATCACCGCGCCCGACCAACAGCGCGCCGACCGCGCAATCGCTCTCGCCGAGTCAATCGGCGCGGGCTGCACGCCACGACAGGTCGCCACCGCAAAGCGCAACGCCTCAAAGCTCACGAAATGAAAACGATCCTTGAATCGCTTCCGCCACGCTTTCGCGAAGATCACGCTGAGCGCGGCTTGCCCGACACGGTTGAATCAATCAAAGCTGACGCCGAGTATTACGCTGATGCGGACGGACCGGACGAATGCCCGAAGGGAATTAAACAGAGCGCACGCGCCACGCTACGGAAGATAGTCAAAGCGGAGATTGTCGCGTCAAAACTATTAACGACGCCATGAAACCTTGGAGCATAAATCGCAAATTCATGGTCATCGAGGCCACTGACCTTTACTTCATCGAATCGCACAACAAGTGGTATCCGGTCCCGAAGCACTGGATTGGAACCTTCGTGATCCTCAGCAGCTTTACGATCAAGTCGCGCAACTCAAAATGAAACCCACATTCCTCCTCCTCGCGCTCGCGATCTCCGCGCACGCAGCGCCACCACCCAGCTTCTTCCGCGCGCTCCACGTCGTCGAGACGAGCGGGCGCACGGGGCTGATTCTCGGCGACGGCGGCCGCGCGCTCGGGCCCTTGCAGATTCATCGAGCCTATCACGCCGACGCACGGGTCGGCGGGGATTATTCCCGCTGCGCGGACCTGGACTACTCGCGCCGCGTCGTGACCGCCTACCTCCAGCGCTACGCTCCCGCAGCGTGGGCGGCGGGCGACGTGGTCACGCTGGCGAGAATCCACAACGGTGGGCCGCGCGGGGCAACGAAGCCCGCGACCGTGGCCTACGGCGCCAAGGTTGCGAGGCTCAGCAAATGAAAACCCTCAACGACATCAAACGCGTGGTCGCCAAAGCAGGCGCAACCGTCGAGGAGGATTGCGGCTATCGCGACATGAGAGTCATCCAGCTCGTTGCTCCCGTTGGTAAACTCTGGGCGGGCACGGACTGCCAATGCGAGCCGGTGCAATGGGCGTGCGGATCAGCGCCTCACGCGGTGCAACACAACGAGCAGGCGTTCGCGGACATCCTCGACACGTTGTCGCACGGACTCCGCGAGATGACGCTGGAGGAAGCGGCGGACTACGCCGAGGATTGAACCAATAGATAACTTTCGGCGCCACCCGAGCACCAAGGCCAACGAGCCCGACCGTGGGCGTGCGAAAATACGCGGTCACTAATCAGCAACAAAAACACACACAGGACGACAATGGAAAACGACGACGACAACGAAATGCTCTGGGCGGCGCAAGACCTGCGGACGCTCACGAGCAACAAAGCCGAGATCACGATCTCGCGCCGAGTGACCATCAAAATAGGTGCGATCAAACCAAGCTGGGATTACCAGATCACGTTCGGCGACATCTTAAACCGAGGCGCGTGGCGCTGGGAGTGCGCGCAATCCGATGAACTGGAAGGAGCGATGGACATCGCTCGCGGCCAGATCACTGTGCAGGGCGACGAGAAAAATCGCGAACTCCTGCAACTGACGGACGCCGCCGCGAAGCTCGGGCTCAAGCTCGTGGAGGCCGCGCCATGAGCCGACCACGCACACCGGAGCGCGAGCAGATCGTGCGCAACTTACTCCTCGGCTGGAGCACCAAGGAAATCGCCTACGCGCTCGGGATGACCTCGGGCGGCGTCTCGAAGATCGCGTGGAACTCGGGCATCAAAAAGCAATACGTCACGGACTTGGAATTTCGCCAGCTCCTCAACCAACGAAAAGGCATCGCATGAACCTTGAACTCATCCACGCGGAGTTAGTCCGCATCCGCGAAGCCCTCGAGGCGCGACCCTACGCATCGGGCGCACCGGCTGCAAAGCCTGCCGCCGCTCCACGCTCGGACGAGGTGCCGATGCCCACCGAGATCATCGACGACGCGGGCAACGTCCAAGTGCATTTCGGCAAGAACAAAGGCGTTGCGCTCTCGGCGCTGGGTGAACGCTCGGTGGCGTGGTATGCTCAAGAGGCCGAGCCAAGAATCGGCAACAACGGCAAACCCTTCCCGCCGCGACCCGAGGACGTGCTGCTTAGAAACGCAGCGCGGACGATCATTCACCAAAAGCGCGGGACCATTGCAGGTGCCGCAGTTCCTACCGCTCCCGTCGCGAACATCGACGAGGGCAACGTCCCGTTCTAAAAGCAAAAACCCGCCGAGGAAACACAACCTCGGCGGGCAGCTAGCAGTAACAACACAACACAGAACAGCCAATCGTTAAAATGAACACATCAGAAACACCGACAGTCACATCAACCGCCGTGGTCGAGACGCCCAAGAGCGTGACGAGCCCAGCCCAAATCAAGACGCCGATCAACTACGGCGCACAAGGCGTGAAGCTCGCATCGCTAGAGGATGCCTTCCGATTCGCAAACGCAATCGTCGCCAGCGGCTTCGCGCCGCGCGGCATGGAGAAGCCCGAGGCTGTCCTCGTGGCAATTCAGCTTGGCGCGGAGCTGGGGCTGACGCCGATGGCCGCGCTGCAAAACACGGCAGTCATCAACGGGCGACCGGCGATCTACGGCGACGCGGCGCTGGCACTCGTCCGCGCATCCGGTCTGCTCGAATCCTTCAACGAGGAGGAGGTGGGCGAGGCCGGCAAAGACTCGTTTGGTATCCGCGTCACGGCTACACGTCGCGACGGCTCGAAGGGGTCGGAGACGTTCACCATTGCCGACGCCAAGGCGGCGAAGCTCTGGGGCAAGTCGGGACCGTGGACGGATTACCCGAGGCGGATGCTCAAGTTCCGCGCTCGGGGCTTCGTCCTCCGCGACGTATTCGGCGACGTGCTCAAGGGACTCCGCACCGCCGAGGAGGTCCGCGACTTTCCCGAAGAGCGCAACGTGACGCCGCTTGCGGAAAAAGTCAGCGGCGGATTGACTGCCGCGCTGACGGCTGGAGGTGCGACATGAACGCTGGCGAAATCAAAAACCAAGCTGTCATCAACAACGCAACCGAGCAATTCCGCTCGCTGCTCGAAACGCACTTCATCGCCATCGCCCGAGCCGCCGAGGAATCGTTCGTTGAGGACGAGAACCAGACCGAGCCTAAAGCAAAGGCCACGTTCGCGGTCGAATGGGACGCTCTCTCGCTCGCGCCGAAGGTCGTGGTGAAGATCGGATGGTCGGTGCGCTACAAGGATGAATCCGAGGCAATGGTGGATCCGTTGCAGTCAAAGCTCGGACTGATGGAGGACTCTAAATGATCTCCGAACCCAACGAAGTCTATCACGCGAACGAAGCGATCTCGCACAGCAAGCTCGAGCTGTTCCGCCGCCGCCCAATCTCCTACTACCGCCGCTTCATCGCCAAGACGGTGGCGCGACCGGAGCCCACCGAAGCGTTTCGCCTCGGCTCAGCGGCTCACTGCGCGGTGCTGGAGCCTGCGACATTCTGGGACCGCTACGCTCTCCGGCCGGAGGGCATCGACCGGCGCAGCAAGGAGGGCAAGATCGCCTTCGCAGCGTTTGAGGCCGAGCACGCGGGGAAGACGATCATCACGCAGGAAGAGGCGGGGTCGGTGCAGGAGATGACGGCAGCGGTGCAACATCACCCGCTCGCCTCGCAGCTCCTCGCCGCAGGCTTACCGGAGTTGAGCTGGCGCGTGCAGCCAGACGTGGGCATGGACCTGCAATGCCGCACGGACTGGTTCAACCCTGCGGGCTGCGAGTTGAGCGGCGGGCGACCCTACGTCGCGGACCTCAAGACCGTCGAGAGCTTGGATGCGGATGCGTTCCGCAACTTCGAGCGCGCGTGCTTTAACTTCGGATACCACCGGCAAGCAGGGTTCTACCTTCCGCTCATCACGGAAATCATCGGGTCGCCGGTGTTCGATTTTTTCTTCGTGGCCGTTGAGAAGTGCGAACCCTACGGCGTGGCAGTTTATCGACTCAGCGACGCGGCCACGGCACGCGGGCACGACGAAACGATCACGGACTTGATTCGTTTGCAGGCGTGCGTTAAGAGCGAGCAATGGCCCAACCTCCCGAACGACCTCCGAGAAATCGGACTTCCGAAGTGGTATGGAGGGAGCGAATGAACTGGCTCACCGAAACGGTCTTCTTCGCGCTCTTCGTGATTCTGCTGATCGTGGCGTATCCGTTTATCTTCACCGGAAAGGACGACGACGATGATACATGACGCACTAATCCTCGCCGCGACATTCGCGAGCGGCGGGCTGATCGGATACATCGTCGGCTCGTGGCGCGGCTGGCAGCGCGGGCGGGACGAGCAATGGGTTGACTGCTTTCTTGCCGGCGAAGCGCGCGAGAAACTCCGACGCGAGAAGGACGGACGATTCAAATCAAAAACAAAATGAACAAACGAAAATCTAACGAGGCGAAGCGCATCCAGTGTGACGCTATGCTCGCGCAGTTTTTGCCCGTTAAAACGGTCGCAATGGCCCTTAGAATGAGCCGTGGCACCGTGAGTGAGCGGGCGAAGCGCGCGGGGATGACGAGGCACTACATCACGGAGGCCGAGGCGCGGCTGCTGTTTAAGAATCGGATTGGAGGCGTCGCGAAATGAGCACGCTCGCATTCACAGTCGCCGGCGAGCCGAAGGGCCAGCCGCGCCCGCGAGCGTTCGCGCGCAAGATGGGCAACGTTCACGTCGCGAGGTTCTACGACAGCGACGTGGCGGACGAGTGGAAGCGCGCGGTCCAGATCGTTGTCCTCGATGCAGCCATCGTGCACAAGTGGCCGCTGACGCTCGGGCCGGTCGCGATCTCGATGGCCTTCTCTCTGCCAAGGCCCAAGTCGCACTTCGGCGCGAAGGGGCTCAAGGCGAGCGCACCGGTGCATCACTCAGGGAAGCCCGACGTGGACAACCTCGCGAAGTTGGTAATGGACCAGATCACGAAGAGCGGGCGCATCTGGCGGGATGACTCGCAGGTGGTCAGCCTGCGCGTCGAGAAGCTCTGGGCGTCAGGGAATGAGTCGGGGTGCTCGGTGCTGATAAAGGACGCAAATGAGTAAGCGATTCACCGAAACCGAGAAGTGGCGCGACCCTTGGTTTAGAAAGCTGACGCCAGCCCAAAAGCTCCTTTGGTTCTACCTGCTCGACAACTGCGATCAATCAGGCGTCATCGACTTCGACCACGAGTTTGCCGAGTTTCAAATCGGCATCAAATCCTCCGCAAAGGACGTTGCGGCGCTTTCCAAGCAACTGCTCAAGCTACCCAACGGAAAGCTCTGGCTTCATAAGTTCGTTCGCTACCAATACGGCAAGCTCTCGCACGATTGCAAACCGCACAAGCCCGTCTTTGCGGCATTGGAAAAACACGGCATTTCCCTTGAGGAAGTATTCAAGGAAAGGCTTTCGATGGCTATCACGGAAGGCTTTCAAAGCCTTCAAGACAATACAAAGACAAAGACAATACAAGAAATGGAACAAGAAAAGGAAAAGGAAAAAGCTAATGCGGATGCTAGTGAGGCGATCTACTCGGCATATCCGCGCAAGGTTGCGCCCGTTGACGCGCTCAAGGCGATTGCCAAAGCAATTGCGAAAGGCAAGACACCTGCGCATCTGCTCGAACGGACTACGGCCTACGCCGCCGCAACTGCGCTTTGGCCTGAGGACGAGCGGCAATTCATCCCGCATCCCGCCACATGGTTCAACGGGGGGCGTTACGACGACGACCCGAAGAATTGGTTGAGCAAAGGCGCCCCGCGCTCCGAATACGCCGACGCATTTTGATCAGCAACAACACAACAACACGACAATGCAATACTCAGAGTTCATAACTCGAAAGCGGCACAGCATAGGAGACAGCGGCATCGAAGCCTGCTGGATTCCGCCGTCCGCCTTCGACTTTCAAGCGCACATTATCCGTCGCGCTTTGCAGAAGGGTCGCATCGGCGTCTTCCTAGACACGGGGCTAGGCAAGACAATGATTCAGCTAGCGGTCGCAGAAAACATCATTCGGCAAACCAACGGGCGGGTCTTGATTCTGACTCCGCTTGCGGTCGCTTTTCAATTCATGATCGAAGCCGAGCGGATCGGCGTCTCGGACATCGAGCACACGAAGGACGGGAAGCACTCGAAGAAAATCGTGCTCTGCAATTACGAGCGCCTGCATCTGCTTTCCGCAGATGACTTCGTTTGCGTGATGCTCGACGAGTCTTCCATTCTGAAGAACTTCAACGGAGCAACGCGCGATTCAATCGTGGCGTTCATGAAAAAAACACGCTTCCGATTTTTGGCTACTGCAACGCCATCGCCCAATGACTTCATTGAACTGGGCAACAGCTCGGAGGCGCTCGGCTACATGGGTTACATGGATATGCTGACTAAGTTCTTCAAGAACAACCAAGGCAGCGCAGACTCGAACGACCGCAACATCGGGGAAAAGTTCTACCTCAAGCCTCACGCCGAGAAGGACTTTTTCTCATGGGTCAATCAATGGTCGGTTATGATTAAGAAGCCGTCTGACATTGGGTTCGGGGACGAGCGGTATTCTTTGCCGGAGCTTAAAGTCTCGAAGCATATCGTGAAAAACGAAAACCAATGGAGTGTCGAGGGACAGGGACAGCTCTTCGTCGTTCCAGCGAAACGGCTGACCGAGGTTCGCGAGGAGCAGAAGCTCACCGTGCAGAGCCGATGCGAGATCGCCGTCGAGCTAGCGCGAAAGAAGACCTCGGTTTATTGGTGCAACCTGAATGACGAGAGCGATCTTCTCGCGGAGATGGACGAGGATGCCGTGGAGATTCACGGCGGGATGAGCCTTGAAGCAAAGGAGGAGGCGCTTGTCTCGTTTGCGCGCGGAGAAATCAAGCGGCTGATCACGAAGGCGAAGATGACCTCAATGGGGCTCAACTGGCAGCATTGCAACCACACGGTATTTTTCCCGACATACAGCTACGAGCAATACTACCAAGCCATCCGAAGATTCTGGCGATTCGGCCAAACAAAAAGCGTGACGTGCGAGATGGTTATTTCAGAGGGACAGGAGCGCGTGATGCAGGCTCTCGAAGAGAAAACAGCCAAGGCTATCGAGCTTTACTCGAACCTTGTTTCATCGGTGAACAATTTCAGGGAAGTGAAAAAAGAGTTTAATCAAACAGCAAAAAAACCAGCGTTTCTATGAACAACACAAAAGACCAAATCCACACAACGAACTATTCGCTCTACAACTCGGACTGCATGGAAGTGCTTCCGACCATCCCGAGCGCATCAATAGACCTATCGGTTTACTCGCCTCCCTTCGCGGGGCTTTACAATTATTCCAGCTCCGAGCGCGACTTCTCAAACTGCGAAAACAAGGAGCAGTTCCTTGAGCAATACGACTACCTCATTGCCGAGATGGGCCGCGTGATGAAGGCGGGGCGCATCACGGCCGTTCACTGCACCGACGTTTTCGACAACTCCTGCCGACTCTGGGACTTCCCGCACGAGGTTATTCGCCTGCACGAGAAGCACGGCTTTCAATACCGCAACCGCATCACGATTTGGAAAGAGCCGTTGAAAGTTCGGATGCGCACGATGGTCAAGAGCCTCATGCACAAACTGATTGTCGAGGACTCAACGCAATGCTTCACGGCGATGCCGGACTACGTTTTGATTTTCACCAAGAAGGGCGACAACGCGGTGCCGGTGACGCATCCTGAAGGGCTGAAGGAATACTTTGGCGACACGCCGATCTTGCCGAACATCCTTCAAGCGTTCAATAACGCTAACGAATCCAAGTTCAGCGCGACGGAGCTTTGGGATTATCTGAAGACAACGTATTCCGATCACAACGACCCAAAATCGAATAAGCTCTCGCACTACATCTGGCAGCGTTACGCATCGAGCGTCTGGGATGACATCCGAATCGACAACGTGCTTCCGTTCCGCGACAGCAAAGAGGAGGACGACGAGAAGCACGTTCATCCGCTGCAACTCGACGTCATCGACCGAATCATCGAGCTTTACAGCAACAAGGGAGAAGTAGTTCTCACGCCGTTTATGGGTGTCGGCTCAGAAACTTACAGTCCCGTTTCTATGGGTAGGAAGGCGATCGGCATCGAGTTGAAGGATTCGTATTTCAAGCAGGCGAAGATTAACATGACGCACGCTGAATTGCGATTTTCAGTAGCGAAGGAAAAGCAGGACCAACTATTCGCGTGACGATAAACACAACAACCCAATGAACACACCCACACCCACGCCGCGCACCGACGCGGCAACATATCCCGCCGACTGCTTAGGCGCGACGCTCGTCACGAATCGCGATTGCGCCCGCGAGCTGGAGCGCGAACTCATCGCACTATACGCCGACCTGACCGTCGCCCTCGTAAAATGGAACGGCGCGCTTGCACGAGCCATGAAAGCCGAGGCCGATTTGGTCGCCCTCGCGCAATGCCACGACGATAACTGTCGCGCCGTGGTGAAGATCGACGCTGAACTCGCCGCCGAGCGGGCGCGGTTGGATCACGTCTTAAAAACCGATTGGCCTTTTTATGACCGCGAAGAGATCGACTCGGCCATGAAGGAGGGCGCGAAATGAAAAACGAACTGCACTATCTGCGAGAGTCACTCGCGCAGCATCGCCGGTTCATCGAAGCCATGCGCAAACGCGCATCAGTTTATGGTTCCGATTTTAGCGGGTCAGTAGAGGTCGATTGCGAATCGTTTCTTCGTGATTTGCCTGCACTTAAAAACTCCACCCACACCGTGATAACTAAAGCATTTTTGAAACGTATCATGAAACGAGCATTGTTGAATATGCGAAAGGAGTCTGCAAAATGAGCGACCATCTAATTGCCGAAGCAAATCGACACGCAAAGGCTCTCACGGATGAGCGAAATAATCTAGTCGTGGAGCTGAATCTACTGCGCGAGTGGCAACGAGAGGTAATACAAAATGCGCAAGCGCACCACGCGGAACGCAAAGATGCCATCGCCCGTGCCGAACGCGCCGAGGCGTCTCTGCACGCTCTGCGCCTCGTCTGCGGCACGACGGACGCGGACAAGTTTTCGACGTGGGTTGACCGCGCCAATGCTCGTGCGGAGAAAGCCGAGGCCGAACTCGCCGCCGAGCGGGCGAGACTGGATTGGTTGGGTCAACTGGATAACGAGAGTCGCAAGTGGTATCTCATCATGGATGCCGTAAACATTCGCGCCGCAATCGACGCAGAGATGAAGGAGGCCAAATAATATGTATCTATCCGATCACAGTAAAAACCTCATATCAGCGGAGGAGAAAGTCGCTGAGTTGATTAAGCAGCGCGAGCAACTCCGAAACGAACTCGCCGCCGAGCGGGCGCGGCTCGACTGGGTTTTCCGCAACTGCAAAGTGACCGCCGATGATTTCACGACCGGCAACCGCGACGTGTATGCAATTCACGATCGCGAGGATTTGGGCGCGGCGATGAAGGAGGATGCATGATCACGTCCCGCACAGCCTACTGGCGCGAATACAACCGCAAGAACGTCGCCAAAAAACGCGAGCAGCACGCGGCGTTCCGCGAGCGCAACAAGGAGAAGATCGCAGCCGGCAAGCGAGCGCTTCGGGCTGCGGGCAAGGTCGCGCCGCGCAAGGCCAAGGCCAAGGTCGAGGCGGTCGGCACGCTGCGGGAAAAGTTCGCGGCGTTTCGGGCAAAGCGGGCGGAGGGGCGGGAATGACCGCGCAACCGATGGCCAGCCTGCTCGCAGGCGTCGTTCCTGAGGGATTCTTGGCCACTCCGTTCGATGGTGAGGCCGCAAGCGCGCATTTCCTTGCCGAAGCCCGCAAACGCGACGCAATCGCCCGTTTCGAAACCGCGGTTCCGCCGGCAATGCGGGAATCGGACTGGGGGCACGCTGGGATGCTGCTCAACCGTGCGCAGATTGAGCGCGTGCTAGCGCATCAAGTCGGGGCTAAGGGGCTGCTTCTGAGCGGAAGGACCGGACGCGGCAAGACACGCTCGATGTGGGCACTCATGCGTCGGCTGGCGCACGACGAGGCGCGGGACATCCGCTACTTCCACGCGAGCGATTGGTTCTCGCAGCTCCAAGCGTGCCTGAGCTACGGGCGGGACGACGCGCGGGGATGGGTGGATGCCGTGGCACGCAGGCCGGTGGTCTTCATCGATGATCTCGGGCAAGAGGCGATTCAGACGGCGCGCAGCGATTGGGCGATGTCGTGGTTCATGCGTTTTCTGGACATCCGCGTCTCGGAGCGTCTGCCGCTCTACGTCACGACCAATCTCGACGCGCAGGGGATTGCTGAGCGCGGAGCATCGAGCGTGCGGGGCGACCCGATGGTGCGGCGGCTGATCGAGATTTGCGAGCCGGTTAAGTTTGTTTGAGGCAAGTTGCGCGTGCGCCCGAATCGAGGCTTGACACGCGACGCAAAAGGGCCGAAACGGGTCGCGTGCGCGGCACAGACAACAAACCCAAATCAGTCAGCGGCCACGCGTGGGCGAAACACAAGCGACTCAACGCACAGCTCACGCGCGGAGGCCGGCGGAGGAAACACACAACATGGAAACGAACACCAATGACCAGCGCGAGTTAGAGGCTTTGCGCTTTTCCTCGCGGGCTGCGCGGGCGATTACGACGCTCGAAGTGCAGCGCAAGGCGATCGGGCGCGAATACGGCGAGCGGATAAAGAAGATCAAGGCGCTGATCTTGATCTTGCAACAGCGCGAGAGCCTCGGGCAGATGGGCATCGAGGGAATTGATGCGGTCGAGATCACTCCCGAGCTGAAAAAGTTGATCTACAATCCGGTCGGTGACTTGTCGTGAGCTCGATCACCGCCGCCGACTG
>Ga0222713_10000879_pt1 | contig 34559 bp, 49 predicted proteins | sample C33_649DmetaG_FD_165061 | JGI IMG/M metagenome (GOLD analysis project Ga0222713, IMG submission 165061) | Estuarine water microbial communities from San Francisco Bay, California, United States - C33_649D | ecosystem: Environmental > Aquatic > Marine > Unclassified | place: USA: California... | reverse complement strand
TACCAATTACCATGGCCCATTTTTGCCCTTTGCTCATACGTACACCAAACAAACCTTCAACTTCGCTTACGGGGTTATTTGGTAATGGCGCACCTTGTTCACTTTTTTTATCTTGTGGTGGTGGTGGGGCAAATTTATCGCCATACTTTTTTTGGTACTCCTTTGATAACCTAGAAGCTTCTTCCATGCTATGCCCCGCTAATAAAAAACTCCCTAGGTCTCCTGGACGTTGGCTCATACTAATTATTTTTTATTGATTATAGACCCAATAATTAATGCACCACTAATCATTGCAGCACCAAGGATAACCATGAATGTTGTTTGGTTAGTAAGCATTTTGTTTTCCATAACTTGTTGTTGGGCTTGCGCTTGCATTTGGCCCGTAAAGTTCATGTAGGCTTCCATAGCACCTTTTGTAGATGTAACACCACTTGTGCCACAAGAACAACCTTCGGGCTTTTTGCCGTACTTTTTTTCAAAATATTCCATGAACAATTCTTTGTCAGGGTTATTTTCTATAATTTCTGTTAGAACGGGCTCACCTTCGTAGCTTACTAGTTGTTGTAACACGCTAGAAAGGCCTTGTTCTTTATCAAATTCATATCCGTACCTATGTGCCAAAGACTTGACAAAGTACGGGTTTGATGCAGCCGTATATGCGTATATGTTTACGTTGTTAGACATATTGTGCAATTTAAAGTATTTATATCAAAAAAAAAGGGCGAAGCTGATAAATTATCTGCCTCAGCCCTTCTTTTTTTATTTTAATCAGAGACTAGCGAGAAGCGGGTCTGATGATTTTTGGAGATCCGTATTGCTTTGATACAGGGTTACCCGCTAAACCACGTGCAATATTGATTGTATCAGCAGGATAGAATTGGAACTGAACTGATGAACTAGCAAAAATGCTAAAAGTCAATTTAGTAAAACCATCAATGCGGAAAGCTTGTTTAAGCTCAATAACACCTGATTGTAGCTGATATGGATCAATTACGGGTGTCAAGATTTTAACGGCTTGGTTACCATTTGCATCTTGAGTAGTTAATGTGATCGGTTGTAACACTTGGCTTGTTGTACCATTTACAGAAGAAATCAGAGTAGAACCGATTGTGAACGGAGATACTGATGATTGGTTAAGTAAGTTGTAGTAAGTAGTGTTAGAAAGATTTGAACTAATTGTTACGTTGTTCACAGTCAATGAACCATTGCTGAAACCCGCGTTGTTCAAATAGATATACGCACCAAATACGTCTACTGAAACCGCTGCGTTAGACGCGTTAGAAACAGTGATGATGTAAGGTTGGCTACGCATTGGAGATGCAGCCGCAACGGGTGCAGCAGCAGCGTCAGCACCGAAGAATCCCTCAGCGCCCGTGAAATACATGTCGTCATCAATAAAACCATCAACACCTACGAATTGCTCGTTTACGGCGCGATTAGCGTTTTGAAGATATTTTTGAATGCTACTCATTTTATTTTATTTAAGTAGGTTTTTAAATAGGGTTACTTTGTGCTTTAATTTGTTTGGTTCTTATTTTGCCATTGCTTTGTCAGCCATTGGCTTTACAAGTAAATTGTAAGCAGCTACACCCGCCATAACAACTAGAACGTCTCCTAAAATTTTTTTGAAATCCATTTTTTTGAATTTTGATTAGTTATTTAATAATATGCTTTGCATACAGATACAAAACAATACACCAAACCTATGTACTATATTCTAATTGGTAATTAATTTTAAGTACAACTTTTGCAACACTTTTGCAACACAAAAAAACCCCATGAAATTAATCACGGGGCTTTCTTTATATTTGGGGGGATAGTAATACTATAAAGGCATTAAAAGTATTGTGAGGTTAAACGTTTTTTTACTTCTGCACGCGCCTTTGTTTCATCATACATTTTTTTGTTATTAGCATCTTTACGCACTAGGTAAGGGCGTAGTAGTTCGCTATAAAATTCTGCTATGTATTGGTCAACCGCATTATCAATCATTTCTTGGCTATATTTTCCACGTATTTTTTCTTCATCCATGTCGATATAAACAAAAAAGCGTTTGTTGCCCGCGTTGTATTCATTATTAACCATAATTTCAGCAATGCGCATGTACTCAAACTTATCAGGGAATTTATTTTTATGGCGTTCAACGCTTTCTACGTTTTTATGATAGCGCAGTACGTTTAAATTACCCCATACTTTTGTATTAATACGCCCAATGCTTTGGAAGGACATTATAATATCTAGCCCTACGTGTCTATTGGTACAAATTGCACCTACCAAGTCAGCGGGCATGTGGTCACTTACGAACTTATTTAAATCTTCAATTACTAATAAACCATTACGAAATACGCTTAAAACCCAAAATAGTGCTTGTGCCCATTCGTCTAGTGTAAGGCGGCTACCATCGGGCTTAAAAGGGCGCACACGGCGCATTTCAATACGGCTTTGTATTGTAAACATTGGTACATCGGATAAGGAAATTGCGGGTATGTTATAAGTACCATACTCGTCATTAACATCCATCACCAAGCATTTACGGCCCGCAACTTGATGGTACGGGTCGCCCGTAATGTATTCATTCATTAATATCATGTGTTGGTATGACTTACCAACCCCTTTTTTGCCAACTGCGGCAAGTAACATTGGTTCCCTAGCCATTTCTATTTTCTTTTATTGCCATTTCAAACCTTATAGTTTCATAGCTTTTTGAAAACGACAAACGCTTAATACGTGTATCGCAAAAGGTAAAGTCGTATTCTAGTTTTAAAAAATTTTCTTTTTTTACAAAAATAGGTATCACCTTTTTTTCGTCTACACAAATAACAAAATCATCTTCGCTTTCTATGGGGAAATAAAATTTGTCGGCATCCTTTTCAAAAATTTGTGCCATTTCTATTACCCTTTTTTTAAAGTCAAGCCATTCAAGAGATACTACCTTCATTTTTTAATTTTTAATCTAGCCCGTCTAGTTGTGGGTTAGGTTTTTCGTATGGCTTACTTTCACGTAGTACAATTGCTTCTGCTATTTGTTCTTCGTCAATTGGTGTAATATAATCTTTTACTTGTTTTGCTTTGCGGCCACGCTTACCATCACCATTTTTACGTTGCTTCATGGCTTCTGCATAGCTTAAACTTCCATCTGCTTTGGCTGCATTATCTGCCCAAATTTTTTCTTTTTGGCGTTGCTGCATTAACCTATCTTTTCCCGTTGTTGGAATTTTATTTTCAGTAACCGAGGCATTAATTACGGCCTCGTTTGTTTGGAAGTTAAAATCGTTTGCATCAGTATCAACTATTGGCGCTGCGGCATACGTTGGCGTAGGCTGCGTAGGTTGTGTAGGTTGCGGTTGCGTAGGCTGCGGTTGCGTTGGTTGGCTTGGTGCAGTACCTTCTTTTTTGGCTTCCTTCATCATTTCAATTACATCATTCATTGCGCCACGCATTTGACTAATAATTACCAATTTAACTGCTACGTCTTTGGCAACTAAAAAGCCAAGGTATTGTTCATCGGTAAGGCCCGCACCGCGCTTTTCTAATACGCGTGTAAGTACGGGTGTTACTTCTTTTTTAAATTCTCTTGAGACTGTGAGCGTGTCTTTGCTTTGTTCATTAAATGCTTGTACAAATTCATAACCCGACATTGTACGGCCCGCTTCGTATGGTACGTGTTGGCTTAAATCAATTTCACCTTCACTTTGTAGCTTACGTAATTTACGTTCATTAAATTGTACCAACTTATTACCAAAAACATGTAATTGCTCGTAACCATCAACACACAATTTTGCAAGGTGCTCGGCACCAAGTTTTTTATCGCCATCGCTTAAATCATTCATTGCGGGGTTGATAGGCGGCGCATCTTGTCTTGGGCCACCACCACCACCACGGCTACCGCCCGTACCTGAAATAAGTGCGTATGGGTCTTCACGCATGTTTACATCTTGGGGTACGTATTGTGGCTCGGGTATATAACCGCCCATTTGGTCGGCACTAGCTGAATTATTGCTTTGTGTATAAGAACGTTGTTGTACGTTATCACCAAAGGGGTTATATTCTCGCTTTGGTTCAGTAAATGTTTGTGGTTCTTGTGGTTTTTGTTCTTGATTTTCCATTGTGGTTATTTGTTTAAAATTAGGTCAAGTTCTTGTTTTATTTTTATATAATCTTTATCGGCTTTGTGTTTTGGGTTAAGCTTTTCAATAATGCTTTTGTAGCGGCTTAATACGGCTTTATCGCGTTGTGCAAATATACTTTTACTTATTTCAGTAATGCTTAATGTAGGGTATAAATAATGCACGCAAAAACCTATTGCATATTTTTGGTCACCACGTAAATATTTTGCGTTAAGTAGCGTATCGGTAGTCATACCAAAGGCGTATGCAACTTCGTGTAGGACACGTTTTGGGTAATTGTCGGTAAGTTCTTTTGGCGCAGTATTTAAGTGTTGTATGGCCGCTTCTACGCCATTTTGTTTTATGTATGCAGTTAAACTATTTAGCACATCAAGTGCAATTGCATTGTTCTCGTTACCCATGGTTATTTTGTCCTTCATTTTTATTTTACCAACCTTTTAGTATGCCTTTTAGTTTACTCCCGTTTTGTGCAAACCACTTTTTGTCTACTACGTTTAAAACAATTTGCGGGTGGTATTTTGCCATGCGTTTTATTTTAGTTGCGCTTTTGGCATCCATATACCCTTTTATTTCGTACCATTCTTCTTTGCCACTTGGAAAAATAACTTTGAAGTCAGGTTTGTAATTGTTGGTGCCACGTTTTATACCTTCAAAATAGAAAGTATGTGGTTCATGGTACCAATCAACTATATATTTGTTTTGCTTCATTAGTTCTAGGTATAATGCGTACCTATATTCCCAACGAGAGCGATAAAAATTACGCTTACCACCAATTTCTGCCCAATCTTGTTTCCATACCGCTTTGCCATCCTTTAAATGTATTTGCATATTAAAGGTTATAACGTTGCTTAAATTCTTTATCCTTTACAATAAGTTCTACGCAGTATTGCGCAAAATCATTATCTGATGGGTATTGTAACCCCATGTACATACGTGAATATGTAATGTCTTGCGCTAGTGCTTCAAAATAATCATACTTATCGGGGTATGTATTACCTAACACATAGCATAGCAAATGTGCTTGTAAAGCGTGCCCCGCAGGATATGAAGGCGTTAAAGCGGTGTAAGAATCAAAAGGAAATAATTTAAGCTTATAATGTTGCGCTAGTTGGTATGGCCTAGGGCGCTGAAAATGGTATTTTAATTTTATTGTAAGCGGTAAGCATTCATCAATTAATTTATCAATAATTTCAACCGCTGCATCACCAAGGCCATGTTCCATAACCACTTTTGCAAATGTGCGCTCAATTTCGTGGTCATAGCTTTTATACCTTTGTAAAGTTTCAGGGTCTGCTTTTACGTCAGCAATGTAATCAACAATTTCGTTAAGTTCTTCACGTGTTGCTTTACTGCTATTAAGTGGAAAGCCAAATTTAATTAATTGCGGCAAGTGCTTATCTAGTGGGCTTTGGGCCTCAATAAATGGTATTTGCCTTTGCGTTGGGTTGCCGTATGTAATTGAATCCAACATATTTTTTATGGTTATTTTTTTTTATTTTTTTTACCTCATGCGCATCACGGGTCTACGCTTTTGCGCACCGCTTGCATTCATTTCAGCCGTTTTTTTAGCTGCTTGTACGCTACTTTCAAGTTTTTGTACACGTTCGCTTAAATCGGTGTACCCTGACTTTTCAAGCATCATCATATACTTAAAGTATTGCATGGCATAAATTACGCCACCAACAATAAAAGCGCTTATTGCAACGTCTAAAAGGTTAATATCTTTAAAGAAGCCTTTTACGCCACCACCGCCACTATCGCCACCACCTACATCACCGCCATCGGCCATTGTACTAACGGGTGCGGCGGGTATTGGCGGGTTTTGCGCCATTGGCATTGGTGCTGCGGCGGGTGCCGCTGCGGGTACGGGTGCTTGTGCTTCCATTTTAATTCTTCTTTTTTGCTACGTAATAAATACCAACTGCTACTAATAGTAACCACCAATAGCTTTTCTTTTTTGGTGCGGGTGCGCCTTCTTCGCTGCCACCGCCGCCGCCAAATCCACCGCCCGTACTTGTAGGCGGTACGCCTAAATTCCCCACGGGTATTACTGGAACCACTACCTCTGTTTTTGGTGGTGGGGGTGGTGGGGGTGGTGGGGGTGCCGCAGTTGTGGTTGTTGTTGTTGGGTCAGCTTCTCGGCAACCTCTTTTAAACATATCATGCGCCGCCATTATTTGTTGAGGCGTTGCATTACCATAACCACGCGTTGTTATAAAATTTTGTAATTTATTGCAATAGTCAGGTTCTCCAATCATCGGTAAACCAACAGGACTGCCACTACGGCCACCACCATCATCAATAGTTGAGATTGGATTTTGGTCATTTTGGCTACCCGAATTTATTGGCCGATTATTACTAGATGGGTCTCTGTCATCGCCTTTTCCTGGACCATCTACCGCGACAAATTCTTTTACGCCCGTACCTAAATCAAAAGTATGAGCACGGGGTGTAACGAATTTATCTTCGCCTTGGAAGATTATTACCTTTTCTTTTGCCATTACTATTTCTTTAATTGGGAAGCCGCACGTTTAATTGCGTCAGTCCACTTTTCGCCTTCTTTGCGTATTTTTTTTGCAAGTTTTGCAATATCTGCTACACTTACTTTTTTGGTTGCTTTTGCCATAGTTTATTATTTTTGGCCGCCTTTCCAAGCTTTTGAAACAACTCTCACAGTCAAATATAAAAGGCCTAAACCTACCGCGTAACCAACAATGGTTGGTAATAATTTTTTAGTTTCCATTTTATTTAATTTTTATGTTTAACAAAGTTAATGCCTTAAAATTACATTTTATTTAGAAATACAAGACAATTTTTTTTATTTAACCCCTACATTAACGCCAAAGCCACCTTTATCGCCAAAAAAAGCATCATCCCAAAAGGTTTCTTCATTACCAACAAAGCTTTTATCTTGGAATACATCAAAGGCTTCACTATCTTTAACACCCCACACACCATTTAAAATGGCATCTTCGCTACCCGTAAAGCTTTTTAAATTACCATCTTCTGCCTTACGTATAACTTGTTCTACCATGTTGCGTTTTAGCACTTCAATCCTATCATACTTTTTAGTACCATCGGCTTTTGTTATAACGCCAAATTTAATTCCCCAATCAAACCCTATTAGGTAGCTAGAATCGCCACGTAATACAAATGGCTTATTGTTTATTAGTAGTTCTGCAATACCCTTATTAAAATCAACGCTTTGTACTATTATTTTTGGGTGCCACACATTATTTTTATAAAAGGAAAATGCGGTAGCAATACCAACTACGGCTGCGCTTATTGCTGCTACTTTAAGTAATACTTCTTCGCCTTGGGATATATCAAATTTAAAATCCATTTGTCTTAATTTATGTTAAAGATAGGTTGAATTTTTTAAATTTAGCAAGCCTATCATCGTAACCATGGGTACCGCCATTAACACGCTTGGTTACTGCAAGAACATGGTCGGGGTGGTCGCCTTTGTCGCAAATGTCCCAAAGTTTGTTTTTATCAAAAAAGAACGCTGCCGAAGCCAAAGGGTATTTGGTTGCAACAAGGTCAGGGTTGGCAATGCAATCCTCGCCAATAAAGGTGCTAAATGCTTGATAATTGCTTTTACCCGTTAATTGTATGTAACCACGACCTCTGAATTTAAAGCCCTCGCCACTTAATTCATCACCATTACCCATACGGCTTGCGTACACGCGGTTAGCAATCTTTTCAGCTTGGCGTGCATACTTGGTAGCAAAATCAATTGTTGGAAAGTATTTCGGGAAAATTTTACGTAAACCATCTGCCGAGTAATTAAGGTTTTCTTTTAGCGCCGTAAAATTTGCACTCTCGTGCGCACATTGGGCTAAAAAGTGTGCCAAACGTAATTTGTTAGTAATACCAAATTTTTGCATTACAAGTGGTATTTCTGCCATTACGGCTACGGGCAAAGTGTCTTTAAGTTTTTCTATTTCCATTTTAATTTATTTGCGAGTATAAAAAAAATGCAAGGAAAGCAAATAACACACTATTTATGCGGTGAAGCTTAATTTCAAAGTCAGTGCTTTTCTCGTATTTGTTATATATCTCTATGTTTTTATAATACCTATTTTTATAGTCAATTAAGCTATCTAAATTAACTCTATTTTGCGCCAATAAACTATCTTTAAGTGCGTAATATTCTATTTTTTGTGTAAATACTTGCCTACTTATTTTACTTACACTATCAACGTACTTATCAACATATTTTTTAAACGTTAGAATACTATCAGCCTTTAAATTATTTTGCCTTTCAAGTGAATCAATTAGGTTATTAACTGCTTTACCTTGTTTAAGGGTAAGTACAATAACGCTATCGGCCCCTAATTTTTTAACCACCTGAGCCTTTAATACTGAATGGCTTACCACCATCAATAGTATTAGCAGAATCAAGTTTTGCTTTGGTTTCATTTAATTGGGTTTTTAATTGACTTACTTCGCTTTTTAAAGACGTTATTTTATCAGCCGCTTTGGTAATTACGCTATCGGTGCTTTTGGCTGCCTTTTGCTGCATGTTACTATTGTGGCTAATATTTTTATTAACGTTTTTAATTAAGGCATCAAACTCTAAATCTTTTTTTGTTTCAGGGTTATTTTTTTGGGCACCAAGTTGGCAACCAATTAAAAACAACAATGTAACAATAACCAATAGGGGTTTCATTTCTACGGGTTTTTTATTTTATTAATTGATTCTAGCATTTCAAAACGTGCATTACTACTAGCGTTGCTGCTATCAAGTTGGCGTATAACAATAGTTTTTAGGCTATCTCTATATTCAAGCTTGTCTATGCGTACGTTTTGTTGTACTGAATTATTTTCAAATATTTTTTTAAGGTCTACATAAACGTATGCAATACCCGTTACTGCTAAAAATGCTATTGCAGCCGTTGGCTTTTTAGCAAATTCTTTAAAGCTTACGGGTAGCTTAATTGTACCCGCAGCGGTTTCTGCCAAGCTATTTGGTTTTTTGCGTACGGGCGGTTTGCGCGTTGTGCTTGCTGCTTTTGCCATGTTATTTATATGTGCTTACAAATTCTACCATGTTAGCATTTTGTGGCTTTACAATGGCAACTTTGTTTTTAGCTTGTAAGTAATTAAATTTTTCATTTAGCGCGGCAACGCTGCTATCGCAGTGCTTTATGTGTTTGCTTTTTATAGAATCACGATATTCTAATAAGCTTATACGCTTATCTTGGCTATCGGTATACATCAGCACTGAACCTTTCATATCTTTGTATATGTAGGCTATGGCCAATAAGCACAAAAATAAAACCGCAACAATTGGGTTTTTTGCAAACTCTTTAAACGTCATTGGGCTTTTAATTTCCATTTTTTTTATGCTTGTGGTTCGTCAGATTGTTTTACAATATTTTTATTTCCAAAAACGGCTTCTGCCCCCGCTATGCCAAGACAAGCAAATGTGGTATACATTAAGCCATTAAATACAATAGGTTCAATTACAAAATCTTTGCGCATAGCACCCGTAACAACATCAGTTAGGCCGTATACTATCATTGTAACAAATGAAATAAAACCTACTACTACTTTTGGGTTAATATCACTTTTGTCTGAGAACATTTTTAATAAGAACTGCTTCATATACTTAATTTTTATTTTCTACGTTTTTTTTACTCCCAAAATAATAACTAAAAATCATCAATACCAATGTTTTTATTAGGTCAAAAAGTTGTGCACCTTGTTCAGCATCTAGTAGCTTTACTTTAAATGCAATAACCTTATCAACCACCCAAACACCAACTAGCGCCGTAAATACAAGTAGAATAAATCTAACAAGTATGTCTTGCGTATTGTTGGCAAACATTTTGTTTACAAAATACAATAGTCCACCAATGAAAATAAGGGCTAGTAAAATCCCTGATATCATTATTATATTGTTAGAACTACTGAACATTTTGTAATTAAAATTAAGTATATTTTTTAATTTACCAAAGTATTTGGTCTGCGTAGTAGCCCGCAGTGCCTTTAACGTGCCTATCCTTTTCGTGCCGTGTTTTGTATGCTTTACGGCGGCGGTCAGCAAATTCTTTACCCGCTTTTTGTATAAAGGTTGGATAATCGTTCATACCTAGTGCACCTATGCTTGCTAGTTTTTTGCCTTCTTTGTCAAACACATCTATTTTCTTACCCTTAACGCGAGAAGGCTTGATTGTTACACCAAGCCTTTTTGCCCTCTTATAAGAATATTGTTTTATTTGGTATGCCATTAATCTTTATCTTTTAATATTACTTGCCCCAAGGTTAAACCCGCTACAATTGCAACAAGTGCAATAAAGCCCCAATCGGTACCTTTTTTTTCAGGTGCGGGTACGGGTGCGGGTGTTGGTTCAGGCGCGGGCGTTGGTGCGGGTGCGGGTTGTGGTGCGGGTTGTGGTGCGGGTGTTGGTTCGCCGCCGCTTGCCGCTTGTTTTTTTGCTGCTCGTGCATCTGCAAGCTTTTTAGCGCTTGCCGCCCATGCGTCTTTGTTTTTATACCATGTAGCTAATTTCTTGCTAATTTCGTCATCTTCTTCACGTAGTGCTGCACCAAAATCATCATGCTCACCTTGGGCTTCTTCTAGTTCATCACCTTGTAAGCCTTCAAGTTCTTGTGCACTTTTTTCATACTCTTTGTGTGCTACGTAAAACTCTTGTACTTGTTTTTTTAGGTTTGCTGAAAGTTGGTCAGTTGTTACGCCGTACTCGGCTAGTAATTGTTCAAATTGGATGTTCATTTTTTGTATGGTTTTGTTTTTTAAAATTTTATATAGCCTTGTCCTTATAAATTAAGGATAAAAACCCATCTCTACCTAACATTTTAAGTAAGTATGCTCTACTTTCTGCGGGTACTTGCGGGTTACGTGATAGGGTTGTACTATCTATTGGCGTTTTGTTTGCTTTTGTTCCCGTACTAATTGCCCTAGTGTATGCACCCGCATTATAAGCAACCATAGCTTTGTTAAGTTGGCCTCCCGTTAATGGACTGCTAAAACGTTCTAATAACCAACGGAGTACTGATGTACCCGCCATGATATTAAAATTAGCGTCATTTTGTAATAGCGTTAATAACCTACTTCTTAAAGCTGCACTAATTGTTTTGCTTTTTAACAATTCGGGTACCCTTTGGTTAAGTAAATCAACACTATCTTTTGGCATTGGTGTACTAACTTCTGCACGCCATTTGTTTGCTACTTCAAAAATAGATGGGGGCGTTACTTGCATGAGGCCCGTTGCTTGATAGCGGTTTGGGGGTGCCATTTGGCCGCCACTTTCGGTAGCAATAAAACCAACAATTACACCAACGGGTATTTCGTATACCTTGGCCCATTTTTCTAATGAAGGCCTATAATTATTATAAATTTGTTGGGCTACACCAATGTTAGCTTTTTTAACGGCTGCATTGCTATAATCGTAGCTACCCGCCTTAAAAGAAGTTTGTATATCGGGTACTTTAACAACTATTTGAGAATAATTCATTTACTTTTTTTTAGGTGTTTGGCTTTTCGTCATTTTGTACCTCAATGGTAAAAGAGCCCTCTTTAATTTTTGTAACGTTTTTATTTTTTACATAATTGTAAGCTAGGTAAGCCCCGCCTAAAACTACTACGCCAATAACTAATTTTTTTAAGTCCATTTTTTTATTTTTTCTTGTACAAATATATTGCGGTTGCAACTAATAAAATACCAATTAATAAGCCGCTTTTGTTTTTTTCCACAAATTCCACAATTTGCGCACGCAACATCAGTGCTTTAATACCACCCGCATATTCTTTTATTTCCTTTTCTGCTCCTGGGGTACCATACGCACTTGGGCCGTAGTATTTTCTTTTTTTAAGTAGGCGTGCAAATTCTTCGGGCGTTTTAACATTTTTTAGTTGGTCGGGTGTAACGCCGCCCATGGTTTTGCTATAAAGCCTAACAATTACATCGTTAGCACTATCTTTTACCGAAGCAAATTTTGCATAGTGGTCGCTATTGACGCAAGTACCGCCGCTTCGGCATGTAGCGCTGCGTTCACTCCTTGGTGCAAGCGAGCCACGGGTAGCCAATGGCTGCCCAATAAACTTCATGCCATGCGTATTGTTGTTGGCCCTAAAAACCGCAGAAGTGTAGTTAGCACTTTCAAAACGGGCTTGGCCTACAATAAATTTTGCCGCGGTTGGTGTAAAACCTTGCTTAATAGCGGTATCGTATACTATTTGGTCGTAGTTTGCCATTATAATTATTTTATGCTAATACATCTCCAAAGTTATAATCTTCGACTATGTTTTGCTCTTTGCAATATTTAACCCATTCAGGTTTTGTTTTACTATATCCTTGGTCAGTTCCCCAACCTCTTAATTTTTCTGCCATTTTATACCACCTTCTTCTATAATTTTCACCAATTGTTGTATTCCATTTAGCATAATTTCTTGCCTTATCTCTTGAAGCTTTTGCCCTATCTTCAAGATTCATTAATTTTTTAAATTTTGGTTTTTCAGATACTAAACCACCATCAGCCATTTTCTTTTTAGCCATCAGCCTTTCCTTTGCAGTCATAGCGCCTACTATGCGCTTTGCAGATTCTTTGGCTTCTGCTTTGTTGTATGTTTTGCCGTAATCTTTTTGTACGCTAGGTGCAACCTTTTTACGCTTTAACAAAGATGCTTGTATGGACTTTACTTTGTCAGCAAATTTGGTTGTGCCACCCATGGCCATTTTATTTTTTAATTTTTTAATGTCTTGATCAATTTTAATAAGCATTGTTGCATACTTGTCTGCCTTTGGGCCACCTTCTAATTCTGCCTCTTGCTCCATTTCTCTTTCAATTCTAGCCCTTTCTTTAAGTAGCATAGAAATTTTACCTTGATTTTGGTTACCTTTAACAGATTGTAGTTTTGCTTTACCTTGGTTAGCGCGCATAGCAATTAATATTGGGTCATTGTAACCACCATCAGCCATAGATTCAGGAAATTCTTTTTCCCCCGTGGTATTTAATCTAAATGTTGGATAGTCTTCAAATAAATCATCTATTGTATTAACGTTCAATTTATTAATTCTATTACCTAAACCATCTATTACATTTGCGTAAAATTTTCCACTTTGCTTATCAAATAATACACTTGTATCTGTTTTTTTTATGGTACCAATGTTAAGTTTACCACCATCAGCCATTTTTTGATTTGCAACAAAATCTTCTCTAACTTCGTATTTGTTACCATCGTATACTACATGGTAATATTTTTTCACACCTGATGCAAATTCATAGTTTGTAATTTTTTTTACTTCTAAATCTTGCCCCTCTAAATTCATTAAACTACCTAAATTCAAACCATCTTTTATTCTTATGGTATCACCAACTTTAATTACACCACCATTTGCGTAATCATCCCAATCATCTGGATAATCAGGATCACCATCATCACCCTTATCATAAGCCGTAGCCGCTGCATCATAATCATCTACTACATGTAAATCAAATGCACCGCCACCTAAATCGTAGTCAAATGTAAAGCCGTATTCTTGTACTTCTTTTTGGGCTTTTTTTAGTGCTTCATAATCTCCACCATCAAAACCTTCGTTATACTTATCTAGTATTTCTTGTATTTCTTGTGGTATGTATTCAGGTACTTCAAATAGGTCTTCAATAACGCTTGTACCCCCACTTTCTTTAATTATTTTTTGTACATTTTTATCATGTATTGCCCTTGCATCAAGGTATGCAAATTTTCCATCAGGGAATACGTATGCAACAATGGTACCCTCATCTTCGTCATAATCTTCGTCATCATCATCTTCACTTGTTGTATAAGCGTCTATATGAATTACACCATTTTCATCTTTATAAACATTTTCAACATGTTTAAATATTTCACCCCCATCTGCCATGTAACCACCATGTTTATAATCATCATCTTTTGGCTTGTATTCTGCCAACGTATTTAAGTAAACAAATGGTATATTTTTTTCAGCCATTTTTTTACTTGCCTTTTTTAACAAGCGTGCATGTAATTCTTCTGCTTTTTCTAATAGAATTGGTGATTGCCTAAACCAAAGTGTCCCTTTTTTTTCTTCATCAATTTCTTTTAATAATTCCTCATCTTGTTTACTACCAAAGTGCCTTACTAATACATCTAACCTAGTATCGTCTTTACCTTCTACAGATAAGCCAATTTCTTTTGCAATTGCAGCCAAAACTTCATCTTCTGTCATGTAGTCACGATCTCCAACTTTATATAAATCTTGGTTGTCCCTTTTTACTCCATTTGCATATTTTATTACTAACCACGAAGGCAAATCACGATCCCCTTGGTAATATTTAAGTTGTATTCTATCCCATGCAGCTTGGGTAATACCGCTATCTTCACCCTTTTTTTTCCAAGCATTTTCTAAAATTTCAAGTGCAATTTTTTCATCTTTTGTTGTTTTTTTTCTTTTGTATGGCCCCCTTTCATCATTACGTTTTAACTTTTCAGTTATAAAATCTATAAATTTATCAGCATCTTTTGGTATGTCATCAAAAGTTAAACCCCTTCTATGAAAAATATTATCATAAGGCAAGTTTACATCAGCTTTATCATAATATATATTAATACCATACAAATCATATTCATCTTTTTTTGGGTCTAACCAAATGTGGTTTGGTTCAAGTACGAGGTCATTTTTTTCATTTTTAAAATACAAGCCCATTGGCTCGGGTGCTTCATAAACATCCCAACCTTCAATTTTTTTGCCTAAAAGTTGGTCTTGTAAATATTTATTTAATTTAGCTAAATAGGCTAAACGTCTATCAACGCTTAATTTACCACCATCAGCCATGTAGCCACCATCCTTTAATTTACCTTTCCCTTTTACTTCGTACTCATAAAGTATGTCCATAAATTTGGTTGTGCTAATATCACCACTCTTTAATGCCTTTACTGCATCATCAATTGTTTCAAAGCCGTATTTTTTTAATACTTCGCCGCCTTTTTCAAACCAACCAAATAATTTATTTTCTTTTGGCTTTTCACCAAATTCATCTAGTGTTTTAAACATACTTTTTGTACCATCGTTAAATAGTAACTTGTCTTTATCAGGGCCATTATCTATTTTACCAATAAATTTATATTCTACACCTTGGTTGTCTTTGTACCAACGTCCAGGAGTAAGGCCACCTACCGCATAACTATCGGTTGTATCAGCCATACCACCTTTTGCGTAAAATTTGCCATTTAAGAGGCCATTATACACTTCTTGAGCATTACGTTGGCTAAAACCTAAATCACGCTCTAATGGGAAGCCAAATCGGCCTACACGTAGCCTTTCTAATTCTTTGCGGCTAACACTGCCAACTTCTACTACATCGCCAATTTGTACAATAGCCCAAAGGTAGTCAGGGTCGGCGGGGTCAGAATTAACTAAAAACCAACGGCCATTTCCGTAAGGGTTAAATATTTTAGCTACTACCATTTGTGCATTTAGGTCTGCGCCAAGGTGGTATTGCGCTGCTAATTTTTTATCTATTTCTTTTGTAAATAGCTTCATTTTAATTACGCGTTTACTTTGTGTGTGTTTGCTTTAACCATACCGCCCATGGCCATTTTTAAGCCGTCTAGGTAGTGTGTAATGTCGCTTAAATCGGTGGTTGCCCTTTCTGCTTTGCTAACAACCCATGCCTCAATATCCATATTTGGTTTTACTACTTGCATTAATTCTTCTGCGTGGTGCATAACTTCTTTTGCTTGGCTCATAAGCATTTCATAATTACCTTTTGCTACGCTACCACCATCAGCCATGTAGCCGCCTTTTGCGTAATCAGATTGCAACCATTTATCATAAATTACATCATAGCTTACACCCATTAAATCAGATAATTTCCAGAAAACCCTTTCTCTAACTAAACTATCACCAACACCTAAATATTCATAAACGTCAAGTTTGCAATCTAACGCTTTATTTAAACCTTCAAAACTTGCTTCGTCATTAATTTCCTGACCTATATTATCAGTTGGGTAAGTATCTAAATAATAACTTTTGATACTTTGTCTACCATAAATATTACCACCATCAGCCATCATGCCACCATCAGCCATTTCTTTCAAATCTTGGTTGTTGGTATAAATTATAACTTTCCTACCTGACCTACTTAACATTTGTAAAGCATCAGTAAGGGCTTCCCTAGATTTTGAATCTTCTTTATAAAGTACAGCTAATTTATCAATAATATCTTCACATTCTTCTACTTTATCCATTAAAGACCTTTGTAAAGATTTTACCTCACCACCACTACCATACTCGTAGGCTTCATCTTCAAAATAGCCCCTTACAACTTCTTGGTCTTTGGTTTTACCACCTTTGGCCATGTAGCCGCCGTCTTTAAACTTGCCTTCTTTTTCACCAACAGAATAAACTTTATTACCACGCTTTTGAGAAGTTTCTTGTAAATGGTTTGCAGACGTATAAGCCTCTGTTTTATCAATAAATTTAGCTACATCATGCAATTTTCCGTCTTTTCCTATTGCGTCTATTAAGTAGTATTTATCTAACTTACCGCCATCAGCAAGCTTGCGGTATTTTTTAGGCGGTTGGCGGTTATCAATGCGGTTATCGCGGTATTCGTAGTATGTATTTCCATTTGCGCTAATACGCTTACCCGCCTTTTTTGCGGGCCTAATTGCATCACGCTCAATGTCTTCTTTACTTGTGCTTAAACCTTGGTTAGTTCTTCTTTTTTTGGCAACCCTTACAAGTGCCGACTCATTTTTAGGGCCCGTAGTTTTGGGCTTGCGCTTGTTGGGTTGTAACTTATCTAATTGGTTTTCTAAATTAGTTAGTTTACCACGTAATTTGGTTTTTATTGCGCCCGATGTAGCCTTACTAGCAATAGCGGCCTTTAATTTTTTTATGTCGGTTTTTAATGATAATACGCTTGCCATTATAAGTATTTTTTGTTAAAATTAGGGTTTTTTATTTTTTAATTGTTTTAATTGCTTTTTTAATTCTGTAATTTCTTTTTTACTATCGTCATCATCTAATAGTTGTAAGCCCTCAATTGCCTCTAAAATTTCAGCTTCTGTGCTCAAACCTTGTGTTTTTTGGGGGGCTACTACCCAAGATGCATCATCAAGGTTTTGGTTAAAATCTAAATAAGGAATAAGTTCAGTTATGGGGTCATTTTCCCATGTAATTTGCACCTCATCCCAACCTTTTCTAATTGCAGTAACACTAAACCTTACATCATCTTCTATGTCAAGGAATGTGGTACCAACTTGCACAATAGGGTTAAGTGTAAATAAAACCCAATCACCATCTTCTATTCTTGAATTTATTTGGTTAAAAGTAATTGAACTTGTACGTTTTTTGCCATCTACTTCGTATTCTACAATTTCATTTGCTTCATCAATGCTTTTTATTTTATTAAACGCTTTACCAACCTTAAATTCAGCCCCATTTTGTACTACGGGGTTAAGTATGGTTTTGTTTTGCACTATTGGTACCCAAAGCCCTTGTAAAATATAGCTATTTACATTATCAAAGGTAGTGGGGTATATCATAGCTTTACCACTTTGTTGATATTCTACACTAGATTTTTGGTTATTAATGTATGTAATAGTGTATGTTTCATTTTGCTGCCCCCTAAATTTTGCACCAACTTGTACCAATGGATTAAGGCCAACATTAATAGATAATATATCTTCTTGGGTTTGTATTTTAGGTATCCACTCTCCTGTTTCAATTTGTCCGTTTACAAAATTAAATGTTAGATTATATTCAGTTTTGGTTTCTAATTTTGTAACATTTACGTTACCATATTTATCCTTATAATCAATACTATTTACTATAAATGTACTTTGTGGTGCAAACTCTTTTACTTGTACAAATACTGCACCCATAACAACCAATGGATTAAGGGTAATTTGTTTTGGTTCAGCGGGTTTTGGTACATTAATTGTTTGTACATTACCAAATTTGCGGCTTAATAAATTAAGTGCATCAATAACGGCATCATATAATATTGGGTTAGAAGTAGCAACATCATTTATTTGTTCTACGTTGCTAACTACAAAATCATCAATAAGGTCTTGTACCTTTTCTTTATTTAAGGCCATGGTTAATTAATTTTATCATAGGCGTTTTTATCTGCAAAGTCAAATGGCATACACTCCGATAAAAATGCTGACTTTACAAAAATATCTCCCAATTTATCTTCTATAAATATTATTTCTCCGTCTTGTGCAACCGCTGCAATTTTAAAATCGTAATCAGGTTGCCCCGCGCTTACAAAGTTTTTTTCATACTTAATCAGTATGTTGTTTGGTAAGCCCTTATTTGTCATAAGGGTAAGGTTATCAATGGTACCAAGCCCTCGTGCAGTAAAATCTTTAAGGTTGTTTAAAATGGTTTGTACCGATAGCATTTGCTTTGTGGTTATTTGTGGTTTCATATTATAGGGTTTTTAATTCGGTTAAAACTGCGGTTAATACATCATCTTTAAGTATGTTGTCCCTTACTTCTTGTGATTCCTTTGTGGATTCAAATAACCTTTCTTCTGCATAGGTGGTAACTTCCTTTGTAATTTGTAAGATATATTGTTTATAAGTTACATCACCATTATATGTACCTATTATTTGGTACATGGTTAATATTTTGTTACCCCAATCACTAATAAATTCTTGTAAATTTTTTTGGCTTGATTGTGGACTAATTTTGCGTGTACTAACATCTGCAACAATGCTTTTAAATTCATTTACTACATCATTAAGCCTTGTATTAATTGCAATTAAATCTTTTTTAATTTCTCTAGAATTTATAATGTCAATTTTATCACGCAGCGTATTTGCAGATATGCGCATCCACCATAAAAAGAAAGGGTTAATTTCTATGCTAGTTAATACCTCAATATCGGATTGGTTATTAAAATAACTTTTTATGCCATTCATAAAAGCATAAAATTTTTGATTAATAACAATGTCATGAAAAAATAATAATGCTTCGCTTTTTACTTCTTTGGCTTTAATAATACCAAGGTCAGTATACATTTTATATTTGTTGCGATATCTATCAAAACCTTCGTAATATTGGCTTTGCTCCCATTCTGGATTGCCATAAAGTTCCCTATCTACGTCTGTTATTTTTTCTTCTATTTCCTTTTCTATTGCATGTATGGCTGCCTTTTCATACACCTTACGATTCCACCCATCAGCTACTAAAAAAGCTAACGCTTTATCAAATTCTTCACCATAATCTTTTGCAATAATTGGTTGTACAAATAAATTTGTTTTGTTAATTTTTTTTGGAGCTAAATCATACATTGGTAATATTACGCCTTGTGGCGTCTTTTCCTTTAATGTAAAATAAGCATTTTCTAATTGCACATACCTAGTCATATAAAAACGTGTTTTTACGCCTTTGCTTTCTAGATAGTCAGCAACCATCATAGCGGGTATGTGCCTAATTGCATATTGTGTAGGGTTACTAAATGTACCATAATAAAATAAGCTATATATTTCTACGTACTTTACCCTACCCCTATTACGTTTGTATGTTAAGTATACTTTTTTATTTAAGGTTGCAAATTTCTTTTGTGCACCAACAACACCTTGTTCAATTGCAGTTTCCCCTTTTTGCCTAATTATACAATTATAAACAACGTCATTTTGTAGGTCTTTGTAATAAAAACTAGGTTGCCCACCTACACTTGTTTGTTGTACTAGGTCAGGGGGTATAATACCACTAGGCAAATCAAACTCTTCAAATCTTTTTGGGTTTTCTTTTGCAAGTTTGGCGCTATAATATTCGGGCACCTTATACAAACCAATTGATGCTAATGAAAAATCAAAAATACCCGTGGACTTATCGGTTGGTATTATTTTGGTTTTATCAGTATCACCACCTAGGTTAAGTGAAAGTGGTGCTTGGGTATACAACGGCAAAATATAATCGTTATATTGGTCTCTTTTGTAATCTTGTAGGTATTTGTCTAAATCTAAATCTACAACATTATTAGCATTCATAGCCTCATAAAAGGTTTCCCAATCATCAATAGCCCATGCTAGTATGGGCATGTTTCTAAACTGCCTTCCAAAAGAAGCTGCCATTATATATTTTTATTTTTTGCTTGGTACGCATCTACTACATTACGGCCCTCTTCTAATTCTGCATCTGTATCAAAATTAGGTGCATCAGGATTGTAAGGCATTGCATTTTTTTCTTCCACTACGCGTTTAAAATCTTCAAAACCACTTTTATCTTTTAATGGTTGTATTTGTGAAGGCTTAAATAATGCAAAGAAAGTTTCCATTGCTTGTATCACAGTCTTTGGATTGCTGATTGCTTCAATATTTTTACCCGTGGTTTTATCCACAACGTTTACGTTACGCACGCTGCTATTAACTTCTCTGTATGCTAAATAAGTAGCCTTAACGTTAATCATGATACGCATAGAAACAAATGCTTGGCTTCCTGCTTTTTGTTCAATAATTGCTTCACGTAGCCTTACTAAAAACAACCAAATAAATGCAAAACCATACATTAAAGTTTCAAACTCAAATTTGTAATCAGCAAACACTTTGTATGTGCTACCAACAAAGCGGTCTTGTAAAGAAAGGTCTTGCTTAAAGTTAGCTTCGTAGTCAGGGTCAATAGTATTTAGTGCAACGTTACCCGTAGCAATTACTAATAAATTTCCAATTGGTAACATTTCGTTTTTACCATTACGTATAAATGGTGGTGTTACAACCTTGGTTGCTGCTTCAACTTTAAAATCTTTTACTTTGGCTAGGGCTTCGTTAAGAATACCCGCAGTGTTAGGGTCAATTTTTGGTAACTCATCTAGTATAAGCACCGCACCCTCAATATCTTTTTTTGTTCCATCAGGTAGAGTAATTTTATTTACCCAAGCCATACTTACTTTACCCTCTTGGTAGCCCGTAATTGTTTGGCCACCTAAAATATCAATAGGGCTAGTGTATTGGTTACAATTTAGGGTAATTGGTTCCCAACCTAGCATACCCGCAATTTCTTCTGCAAGGTAGGTTTTACCCGTACCCGCACCACCATACAAGTAAACGTTGTTACGTGCCATCATATCACTTAAAATAAGCTGCGTTAATGGCCTATTTAGCGCTGCCCCTGACACTTGCTTGGTGCTATTTACGCCGAGCAATTTACCGATTGTTAGCTGCACTTTACGAGTACTATTAAGGTACGCTAATAAAGATGTACTTAAATCTTGTTCTGTTATTTTACGTTTTGCAAGTTCTTCATTTACGGCCTTACGTACTTCTGCCATGCTTACTTTGCCGCCACCCATTTGTAGTGCTTGTTGCAATCCCGCTAAAACGGCCATTACTTCTGCATCACCATCGCCCGTTGCTGCGGCCAATTGTACTTGTGCACCACCTACGGCTTCAAGCCTACGTATTTCGTTAAGCTTTTGTTGTGCATCTTGTTTAATGTCATCGCGTGTTTGTGGGTCTGCAATGATAGCTTCTAATCTTTCTGTTTGGGTTGACATATTATGGTAAATTTATAATTTTTTCGCTTAAAATACGCTCGGTAGTTTGTGGCGGTAAGTTTAAATCTTTTTTAATTTTTTCAAAATCTTCTGTTTGTAAAAATAGTTCACCAATATCAACATTCCTAAAAGTATCTTCTACTTCTTTTGGTTTTGCCCCTATTGATTTGGCTAATTTATTTATTAGTTCTTGTTTAGATAATTCGTTTTCCCTTTCTATTCTTTCGCCAAATGTCCCCATGGTTCCCATAGTACCCGCGGTGCCACTCGTGCCCGTGGTGCCATAGCTCCCATCAGTCCCATTGGTGCCACTCGTTCCCGCAGTTCCATAGGTGCCACTTGTCCCGTAAGTTCCATCAGTCCCGTTGGTACCACTTGTTCCATTGGTGCCACTTGTCCCGTAAGTTCCATCAGTCCCATTTGTTCCATCGGTACCATTTGTCCCAGATGTACCGCTTGTACCCGCAGTGCCACTTGTACCTTCTTCGCCGCCCTTTTCACCACCTTGGTCGGTAATTGATTTGGGTATAAATAAAAACACTTGTGCATTTTTGTCATCTTCAAATTGTACGTTAGGGTATAATAGCATTAAAACTTCACATTTTAAAACCATCATTATATCTTCGTCAGACCAATCTACTACAAAAACCTCATCTTGTGGTATAGGGCTAGGCATTGCGTTTGGGGTAATGGTAAATTGCTCCATTACTTTTTGTGCAGCTTTATCGTCTACTAAAAATATTGTAACAAAGTGTTTTCCATTTGGCAATTTCTTAATTGCAAGTAATGGTAAAAAGTTAGGGTTTTGCCTATCTTGTGAAAAGCCGCCGCTAGATGCTTGTTCAGGCGCACATGCGTCAAGCATTTCTTCAAATGTATTCCAAGCTATTAAAGGGCTATCAGTTTCAAATAAATTTTGGGGGTCATCTATTGTGCCACTAAATAAACTAATTTCCTTATTATTTGTCCCGCGTTTTATACGCATGTAAAAATTAGTATCATTACAATTATACATGTACGTTACGTACTGCGGATCCATGGTTTTTGTGTAGTTATCTTTATTTAGTTTCATATATTATATTTTGCCGCCCTTTTCAAGTAAGAATGATTTTAATGCACCCAATAATATTAAGCCCCTATTATTATCAGCTATTTTACATTGGTCAGCTTTAAAGGTAATAAATACTTCTGTTTTATGTGCGGGTAAGCCAACGGGTACTCCTGGATTTGTTTCGTAAAAATGTATGCCATCATAAACTTCATTTTCTGCAAGCTTTTTTAGCATTTTTGGATTGTTACGTAAATACCTCCAACACTCTACGGGTGGTGCAGTTGGGTTAAAAAATAAAGGGTTAGGTTCAAAGTATTCAGGCTCAAAACCCGTTTGTAAATACAAATAATCAAAAAATTCTTTTGGCTTTATAAGTTCAGTACCAAAAAGTGTAAGGTCTAGTGGGTTACGAACATTTAAAAAGAAAGGTATAACATAGCCCTCATCTCCACCATGTAGGTTAGCAAAAAATTTGCTATAATCTGGATTAGCTGCAAAATACGCCGCGGGAAATTTGTCAAATTTAAAATAGCTAAATGCTTGGCCCGTACCATGATAAAACAATTTAGGCTCAAAATTTTCGGTAAGGACTACGCTGCAATCAGTATAATTTTCGCCCGCTTGTTTGTAATTGTAAGTAAGTTGCCAATCGCCAAACCATTGCTTAAATTGTTCAGTACGTATTATTTCATTAAGTTGCTCACTTAATACACTTGGTTGGCCGTTAGGTGTAAAAAAGTCATCACTTTCACCTAGGGCTAATTTTACATTTGTATACTCGTGTTGTAATGGCGTAAAAGATTGTTCAAACAATTGGTCAAAAATATCATCAGTTGTTATTTTGGCTTGTAACTTATCAAAATTTAGTTCATTAATTTTTTCTTTTACGTTGGCAATTTTTTGGCCTAGTTCAATATTTTTTTCAAAATCAAGTTGTGAATTTAAGCTTCGTAAAAATACAAGTTGGTCTAGTTCTGTTTTTAGCTTTTCAACTTGGGTTTCAATACCAAGTAAGTCAGATTGTGTTTGTACAAGTGCTTTTGTTGGTGCGGCACTTGTAAATGGGTTTTTATAACCTAATCTGTTTAACTTTTCGTCTATGCCAATAAAAGTTGCTTCTTCGTCAATTAACCTACTAGATACTATTTCAAATTCAATTTTATATAAGTCAGGGTTAGCTTTTAATAAAGTGCTTTTAGCGGCAAGGCCAAATGCGGTAACCCCGCTTATAAATGATACTATCTGATTTGCAATATTTAAAATATCTTGCATACCCGTTAAATAGAAGCTATAAATTGGTACATTAAATACATCCTCTTTATAAACTTGTACTTCCGTTAGCGGCATTAAATAGTATACTTGGCCAAGTTTTATACTATCTAAATTTGCATATTCTGTTTGGGGTGCGGGTATCGTTGCGGGTGCTTTTTTTAACGCTAAATAAAGCTTTAAATATTCTTCAATTAATTTATCAATAACATTGTAATCTTCATTTATTTGTACAGAGGTTGCATTATCCTTTTGTTCAAAAGTAAACCTTACTAAATCACCCAAAACTTGCTTTGTCCATAATCTTAAATAATTTGTTTTTTTATGAAAATCGTAATATAAATTATCAGTCATCCATTCATCCCAATTAGGTAGGCTAAATTTATATTCATAGTTTGGTTTTTTACCAACTATGTCTACTATTGTCCCCGTAATTGGAAGTATGAAGCTATTAAAAACACCTTGCATTTGCGCAGCACTTTTAAAAGTTTGCCCCCTTCTTAATGTATTACTTGGTTTTGCTGCGGGTGTTGGTGTTGGTGTTGGTGTAGGTGTTGGTGTAGGTGTTGGTGCGGGTGTTGGTGCACTTGGTGTGCTTTTAGTTGCATTATCTAAATATAATGAAATAGCATTATATAAAGGCGTTTCTAAACCTACCCTTGACTTGTAAACAGAAAAAGTAAAATAGTATGTATTAACTTTTAAAAATGGGTCATAAATATTTTGATAAGTGCATTTCAATTTTGTATTACTATCCTTATTAATATATTCACAAATTGCTTCTGCTTGCGTTTCAGTAATATCTGTTTGTTTTATAGAAAAAGCCCTTGATGTTTTGGTTATCGCAGTTACTTGGAAAAATATTTTACCCGAACTTGTATATTTAATTTCATTTGCCATGTCAAGCATTTATATAATTATCAATTAATTTTTGGCTACCTATTAATAAGCCCGTGCGTATGTTTTGTGGTAGTTGCATTAAATTAATCTTATAATTTTCTTTTAGGAATTGTTTGTAGTTATTTTTTAAATCCTTTGTATTAAGGTTTTTAAATAAATCTTGGTATGCAAGGTAGGTTGGTATTTCTTTGTTGATAATACGCACTACACCGCCTTGTGCATAAATTTGGCCACCGCTTTTAAATTTGTGCCCGTACATTTCATTAAATATTTCGGTATTTAATTTGCCACCTTCTGCCATGGTATGCTTGCACCCGCAAGAACTTACAATGTCATGGTCTTTTACCATTTTACCGCCGTACTTGTATTCTTTACCACTAGTGTTAATGCTTTCAGGTATGTCGCCACCATCAGCAAAACTTACACCACCGCCACTTTCATTAATGCGTGATAGTATTTCCCTATTGGTAAGCATTTCGCCTTCAAACTCACGTTTTTCATTATCGCTAACTGCGTTGCGGGTAATTACAACTTCACCACCTTCCATTTCTAGCGGTTGGTTAGTTGATTTGTTTACGGCCTTTATGCCACCTTCGCTATGGCGTTTGCCAACTAGCACCCCGCCAACGTTACCGCTGCCATGGGCAAAATAATCTTTTACGCCTTTGTTGTCAGGGTTAATTTCACCACCCTTGGCGTAATTTTTTTGTTCTTCGTAATGTTCTTTTACATCAAGCCCTACAAGTTCCTTTTCCATTTTGGTAAGGTACTCGTAATAAAATGGGCTTTCGCTTAAATGGTCTAGGGCAATCTTTTTAGCTACGTCAGGGTTTTTGGTATGTTCCATTTCGGACTTCATACCTAGGTACAACTGCGCATTAATAAAGCTTTTAGGTAGTTCAGGGTATTTTTTATGTACGTCTACTACGGATAAGCTTTTAGTTAAGCCGCCATGTGCAAAGCTATTTTCTTTTTCCGCATATTTATTTTGCAATACCCTTTCTTGTGTAAAGGCTTCATCTTCAAACTTTGGAATATCGTCAGAATAATACCTTTTTTGGTATTCATCATAAGTCATTTTTTCATCATCAAATATAATTTTGTCACCTTCAAATCGTAACCTTCCATCTTCCATTTGTTTAACGTGCACTAATTCATGTGCCAATACCCTTATGAACCTATTTTTTGTTTCATTAAAATTTACGGCTACATAAAACTTATTATCCTTTTTTGAAGTAACAGAACCCATTAGTTGCGACATAGACATAGGGTCAAAACCTGATTTTGATTGCACTAAAACTATATCTGACTTTATGCCTAATTCTTTCTTGAAAAATTCTAGTGCATCTTTTGTATAATCTATTTCGCCGCCATTTGCCATTTTATTTTGCCTTTCCATAGATTTTATTTTATCAATGGTTTCGTTTGCTTGTCTTAAAGGCTTTATTGATTTGTATATTTGAGCTTTGTTAAATTCACCTATTGGGTCTTTATCGTAATAAGTTCTATTATCGTAGCCGCATTTATGGCAAACGTATTTGTCGCTAGGGTCGCTATCGTTTGTGTTCCAATGCCACCCGCAATTAACGCATGTAATTTCTTTACCTAGTTGGCCGCCATGGGCTAATAAATCATTATCTTGTACGTAAGTTGGTTTTGCACCTTGGCCACCCTTTTTACGCAAAAAAGCATTTACACGGGCGTAGGCCCATGCTTGTCTTGTATTGGGTGCACCACCCGTAATGGTTGGCCTATGGCTTTTACTATAAGCGCCCATACCTCTACGCATTACTGCTTTAAGGGTTGTTACGCTTACTTTATTCTTTGGGTGTTTTTCGTTGTATTCTTTTGCCTTTTTGGTAAGGCCCGCAATTATGCTTGCGTTTAATTTAATACCTTGGGCGCTTTTTTTAGAAGCTGCACTACCCGATTTGTTGGTGCGTGAGCCTTTTATCCTATCTTTAAGCGGTGCGGGTGTACTTGAAGCATTTTTACCCATGTGGTAATTTTTTTTTATTATACAACAAATTTATTGTATAAAATTATACTTTATATTTGTTATGTCAAATATTTTTTAACCCCTAAATGTAGAAATCATGCAAAGCGGATTCTTCGACATCAAAAGCCCAAATTGGTTAGGTGGTAACAATGTACACAATACATTGATTATCCTTGGCGTAGGCTACCTTGTATTCAAGGCTTGGAAAAAGTAGTCGCTTCCCTGAGGGAGCTTACTTCGACCGAATAGACCCGCTTGTCATAAGATTTGCGGGTTTATTTTTTACCCCAACCTCTTTATATCTTCTGCAAACCCTTTTGCAATATCAGTCCATACAAGTTTACGTACATACTCATAAGCATTTTGTTGCTTTACGCTTAACCCATTTTGTAAATCAATTTCAACATTATGTAAGGCTTCTGCTACTTCGGTAGGGTTACACTTAAAACGTATTATGTTATCAATGTTGTGCACGTCGGGTGTTAAATCTTCAAGGTAGTAGCATCTTTCACCACGAGCACCGCCAAGTTCACCAAAGGAAGTGTGCCTAGGCATCACTACGGGTAACAATGTAGCCATAGCTTCTGTCACGGTGAGCTCCCAACCACCGCCCGTTGCAGTTGTTAAAAAGCAATCGGATGCGTTATAAATTTTATTAAGCTTTTCTACGCTTGCCCCTTTGTTATAATCTTCTTCGTTAGGAAACATGTAATCAAGGCCTTCTTGTAATGGGGTTTGTTGTAATACCCTTTTTAAGTCCCAACCTAGTGGGTCTTTTGGGTGCATGTGTAAATATAAGAACGCATCATGGTTAAGTTCTTTTACGTAATCTAAAAAGCCAAATATTGTAGTTGGTATATCTTTACGTGGTTGGTTGCGGTTTACATTCGTTACAATAAATTTGTGGGCGTTGGCACCAAAGTATTCTTGCCTAAATTTTAATTTTTCATCTTTATCAAATATTGGGTAAAAGTCCTTTGTGTTTGTGCCATGGGGTACAACCTTTAATTTACCTTTTAAGTCAGGTCGGTGTAGTAAAACTTCTTTGCGGCCAAATTCGGTATAAGTTGCAAGTACATCAAAAAACTCTAACCCTTGTGTTAGGCTTGGTACAAGTCCACTATCTACGGGGAAGTAAAAAATGGTTTTGAAGTTAGGCCTATTGGCTGCCCTTTTTTCTTCCTTAAACTTCTTTAAATGCGGTATAAGGCTAATTGTTACACCAAGGTCTTGCAGTATAAATACAACGTCATAATCGCCATCTAAAAGCGTTTTTAAAAAGGTGTAACGGCCAAAGTCATCTTTTTGGTTGTCGGTTAGCTTGGCGCTTATTACACGTGTGCCATCAGGTTCAACTATCATATCGCCAAAGTAGTTAATGGCAATAATATCAAATTGTACTTGGCCTTTAAGTTGCTTACGCCAATTATCCATTAAATTTTTACTTACCGAAGCAAAGCCCGTGTGGCATTTGTAATCAAAAAGGCAAAGTGCTTTTATTTGTTTCATGTTTATTTTTTATGTAATTAAAATTAATTGTTTTTCATTTCTATTACCACGGCCTCTTCGTACTTATTGTATGGGTATTTGTAGGTTTCTTCATTTGGTGGCCCGCCCCATTTTTTTATATAAATTTCGCGGTTAGCTACAAAATTATTTAATGTTGGGTCTTTTTGTATGGTCATGCTATTTAGGTATACATCAGGTATAAGGCCTTCTTCGTATTTAATTTTAACACCTTCTAGCTTCATGCGGTATTGGTAATCGTTATCTTCAAAATAGCATTTTTCAAAATCTTCATCAAATTGCCCTACCTTGTCAAAAACACTTTTACGCAGTATGAAGGCTGACCAATTATAAGCTACGGGGCATACTTGGAACGTATTTTCGTTACCGCGTTTAATTATTTTATTTATTTCACTTTCTGTCTTTTTAAGTATTACGTCATCATTAAGTATTAAAAAGTTTTCTTCTTTAAAATAACCGCTTGCTACGCTTACAAGGCAATTCCATGTACGCGCTACACCCATGCGTTCAGGTATGCCAAAAATGGTTACGTTGGGGTTGCTGCTACCTAGGCTTTGTTTACCTGAATCAACTACAATAATACGGGTGTTAGGGTAGCACTTATCGTATTCGGCAAGGGCTTCCATTAATAAATCGGCGCGGTTAATGGTAGGAATTAAAATGCAAAAATTGCTCATGGTTGTATTTTTAGTATTTATTAAAATTTTCTCTATGTCGGCGGTAATATAATAACCCTTGTTGTAAATGTACTGAATTTGCTCCCGCATTTTTTAGTTTATTCCAAAGGTTAAGGTCTTCATCAGTGCGTGGTGATGTATTGTTATGTTCATACCCGCCAACCTTAATGGCCATTTGGGTATCATACATCATGCTGCCATGGTGCGCGCCCTTACGTGACCAATACCAATCGCCAAAATGAAGGTTTACTTGTTCGGGGTAAAACTTACGTATTTCATCACGCAGTTCACCCGTTACCACAATATCGTAAACAATTACATCAGCGTTTTCATTACTTAATAATTCAAGGGTATCGGGGCGTAGCCAATTATCTGCACCTACAAACATTACCATATCGGTTTTAACACGGGTAAGCATATCTTGGAAGTTTGCCACTACTCCTAGGTTTTGGGGCCGTAGGGTATATTCAATGTCAGGGTATATGTTTGGTAAGTGTGTGCAATCGCCCGCTCCGTCATCAACAAATAGCACTTGGTCAAACTTTTTGGTTTGGCAAAGTACCGACTCAATACAATTAGCGGCTAGGTGCCCGTATTTATAAGAAGCTATAATACACGTGTAAGTCATATAAGGTATTAAAGATACTATTATTTTTTTAACCATAAACTTGCACCACGTACTGCACCTAAATTATTTTTTATGTCAGTTGGTACAAAAGGATAAGCTGCTAGTAATTGTTCATTTTGTGTTTTACTAATATCGTAATTAAAACAAAGAACTTGATAACCTATTAATAACGGCATTAATTTATCATTCTCATTCCAAAGTTTCATTTCAGGGTTTTGTTGCCATTCGGTTGGGTAACCATACGTACCAAAGTAATCGTGGAAGTGTATTAAAACACCTTCTTTTAATTTGGGTAATACTTGGTTGGTTAAAAAGTGCACGTCGGAGCCTTCTGCGTATACATGGCTGCTATCTATAAAAAGTATATCACCTTGGTTTAATTGTTCAAATACGGCTAGTTCAACTTCTTGTACGGGTTTTAGTATGTAAGGTATATCTACCGAAAATACCCTTGGCTGCGGGTCTATTGCAGTAACCTCTACACCCGATTGCCATGCCAATTGCGTAGAATAACCACAACCAACTTCTATAACTTTTTTTGCTCCTTTTAAAAAATGCCAATAGGTAAGTGCATCTAGTGGTGGGAATTGGTCATTGTACCAATTAAAATTAATTGGAAAGTTATCTATGTTTAATTTGGTTATATCCATTATAAGTAAGGTCTATATATTTTGTAATTGTGGTCAGGTTCATTTGCGTTTTGGCTACCTTGGGTAACACTCCATGCTTTTAAGTAACCCGCCCGCTTTACACAATCAATTACCATTTGATTAAAGTTGCCGTATGGGTACGCAAAATAACGCATGGGGGTTGGGGGTGTAATTTCAAGCATAACTTGTTCTTGGGTAAGTTTGGTAAGGTCAGGGTGGCTCCATGTGTGCCAACCAATTTCAAAATCATACTTACTGCACATTTCTTTTATTTGTGCCATGGTGCAATATTGTTCTAGCTTGGGTACGTTAGGTAGGTCAAAGGCATTATCGCCACCTATATAATTCCCCACCACAAAGAACACACCGCTTTTGCCCGCAAGTACATCTTGATTGTCATAAACGTTTTTGTAAATACCATCAAAGCCCAAAGGTTGCGTGCTCGCGAGTATTTGTTCGCGTGTGTGGTAGTTGCTATGCTTTTCAGTTCCTATGTTATGTACTAATACCATTTTGCGTAAAGTGTTGCGTGTTGTTCGTAATCGCGGTAAGGAAATTTAATTGTACGTACTGCGTGGCCAAAGTCATAAGGTATTAACCATTCGCCAATGCCTGATATTAATATGTGGTCGGCTGCGGCGGCCATAATAGTTTCGTAAATGGCTTTGTGGTCATATTGTGCGTAAAGGGTACCCGTACTAACAACTAAATCATATTGGCCTATGGGTGCATCTACGGGCGTTACGTTCCTTGGTAAGCGGCTTAATGCGTTTTTGGAAAGGTCAAGGCCATGTATTGTGTAGGCGGGTATTTCTTTTGTGATAAAGCCCTCTCCACAACCTACGTCAAGTGCACGTTCATAATAGTAACCACAATCAAGCATGGATAGCAATAATGTACGGCGCTTTTCATCTTCGGGGTTTGAAAAATAACCCCATTGGTCAGGTTTTTCGTACCAATCTTCTAGTTCTTGTTTTGTTTGCATATTTATTTTATTTAAGCTTTGGTCTGTACCATGCTCTTTTATTTGTAAATGTTGTTACCTTCACCCCGTCTATTATTGTACAACGAGTATGCTTCAACAACCTATTAACTTTACCCTTATTTAAGTATGTACCCAAAAAACGTTGTTTCCTGATATTTTCAATCATTAAAATATTTTTGTGTAAACATATTCTATTGTATTTAGCCATGGTGTTATAATTAATTTTAATTACTATCTGCTTTTAAAATCTATAAATAGTTCCTCTATTTCTTCTAGCTCATACCCTTGGCCTATGGCTGCGGTTATAAAACTTTCAAATAGGTCTTGTAGAGTTCCATCAGGTTTTTCAATAGTAATGGTGGTGTCTTTAATTTTAATTTGTAGTGTTGTCATGGTTTTTAAAATAAGGCTTGTTGGGTAACGGGTGGGTTTTTGGTTGTTTTTTTGGCAATTAGTTCATCAGGTATGTGGGCCATTAATAATATTTGCATAATTTCAGCCTCATTAATTTCAATATCCTTTTCGTAGTCATTGTGCAATATTGTATGGCTAAATGTATTTTTTATATTGTCTATTTTGGTTTTACGGCCTTTTAAAAAAGTTTCATTTTGCTCATGGCCCCTTTGTGCATGGCGGGCTTTGTGTATGCTTGGGCTTAATTCCAATATGTATACAATGCTAGGGTGCTGCTCAAATATGCTTGCATTAAAAAGCCTATCACCTTCAAAAACTATTTTAGCGTTTGGGGTTTTTTGTACAAATTCTAAAAAAGCGGGCTGCACGGATAAGGATAGCTTATCGGTACCTTCAAACATGCTATCGTCAAACACACCTACAAAGTAAACTTTATTTAGTGGGCAATATTCGCCACGTACTAGGCCGTCTTTAAATTGTACTAGGTTAGGGAAGTTCTTACGTATACGTTTTAGTAAAGTTGTCTTTCCAGAAGCGGGCTCGCCGCCCAAGGCTATAATGTGGCTTGGTTTGGTTTGTGGTATTTGCATGGTTATAATTTTAAGAAGCCCGTTTCGCGCATTTTGGTTTCAAATAGTTCTTCGCTAGGGCTTTTACACTTATACATGTATTCGCGGTAGTACATAACAAAAGCTATGCGCATGTAATCTTCGCTTGTATTTTCATAAGGGGTATTTCCATGCCAACTATGTACGTCAGCAAAAAGTACGTCTTGGTTTTGCATGTCTATTGCCACCCCGTATTCTGGAAGGCAAAAATAGCTTCCTTCATAGTGCCCTTCGCGGTATACAATTAGGTTGCCAAAACCTTCGGGGTAATCACCCGAGTCTTTATGTACTGCGGTGGCAAAATTTCTATTCACGGTGATAGTCGTGAAGGCAGTGTCCCCAATAACGTAGTTGCGGTTGGTACCTTCTGCAATTGCTTTTTGCTTTGCGTAATGGTCAGGGCATAGTTCTGCGTACAATTTATCTATGTGTTGTACAAATGGTATTCCGTCAGTAAACTTATCAAAGTAGTCGCGGGCAAATGCAGTTTTACGGCAATAATGTACCATAGCACCCGCATCCATATAGCCTACGTTACCACTATATACTTTGTTACCGACTGTGATATTGCTTACGCTACCATCTTTACGGATACGTTTGTGGCTGCTACCACTAGCGCTACCACGGCCATCGGTAAGTTGTATTGAGTCTTTAAATGCGTCTACACCACGTTTAAGCACATCCATCGGTATTGCGTTCTTGCGGTACCTAAATAGCAATTTACCATTTAGGTCATACCCATCACAATCGTAATTAACAAGGGTATGGAAGTGGTCATTGGTTAAAAACTCTTTATGTAGTGCATCTCCTTGGGCGGGAGTGAGCACCCTTTTAAGCCTGAGTACTTGTGCCATATTTTTCGTTTAATACTTTTAATAATAAATCACTTAAATTACCCTTATCCTGAAAGTTGGGGCCGTATTCTATTTTCATACCTTCTTTACAAAGGTGCTTAAACTGCTTTAATTCTTCTTTGCTGAAATACAAAATGGTTGTGGTAATTTCTATGTTTTCAATTGGGCTATTGTCTTTGCCCCAATCATCTTCAAATAATTTCATGGTCTTTGGCTTTTAAATTTTATAAGTGCGTTTTGTATTTTTTGGTGGTCAAGGGTTGTGTTTGGGTTGGTGTCAGCTTTACAATCTTCGTAGGTATCGTAAAAGGTTTTTTGGTCTTTGGTATATAAATAATGGTAGTTACCATCTTTACGTACTTTTATTTGGTATACTCTGCTCATTACCTAAATATTAAATAACCACCACCAAGGCCCGCTAAAAAGGTACCCCATTTGGCAAGCTTTTGGCGTCGCACCATGGTACGTTGAATTTTTAGTGATTGCTCGTTATTGGCTAATATACTTTTATAGTTAAGTATGGCTGCTTCGTAACCCGTTACTATTTGGTTATGAAGGTTATCTTTTATTCTATATTGTGCCAAAGTGCTATCTTTAAGGTTTACGGCATATTCTAGTAAACTTACCTTTTTGTTTACAATCGCTAGTTCCTTTGCAACTACCTTACCATGTTCAATTATGTTTATGGCTTTACGAAGTTGGGTGTTTGGTAAACAAGTTACACTATCTTCCAATACTATCTGCGAAGTAGCTTGTAATTTCGTTACTAGTAAAACTATTAGCAAAAGTTTGAACCTTTTCATATTGTGGTTTTAAAGTTGTAAGTTTTGTATTTATTGCTTTAAGGCTAATACTATTCATAGAATCAACCTTTTGTAAATGCTCAATAACTATGTCAGCCTTTTGGTATTGAAAGTTTAATTGGCCTATTTCGTTTTCTATTTGTGCGTTACATTCTATAAGGCTATCATTCTTTTTTTGTAGTTCTTTAAGTTTTAGTTTAAGGTCTTGATTGCCCGTATTGAACAAACCTTTGTAACCAACTATTACAACTGCAATTACCAAAACTATGGTAAGCCAATTTTCTTTTACATACTTCATAAGGGGGGGGCTTTTATATTGTGCTATAAAGTTACAAAGCATTGTATAAATTTCAAAGTATTAGGTATTATTTTTATCCACTTTTTTTTGCTCAATTATTAGTTCGCCAAGTATGATGTTTGTAGTTATGGCGTAAACAACAAATAAGATAATAAGGGCAAATGAATAATCGGTATGGTTTTCTGCAACTTTGTAAATAAGGTACGCATTAACTAGTACGTTGAATATAAGTATCCATTTAAGTAGTGTTTTCATTAAAGGCTTTTTTGTGATAAAGGCATT
>Ga0222713_10000878_pt1 | contig 34574 bp, 29 predicted proteins | sample C33_649DmetaG_FD_165061 | JGI IMG/M metagenome (GOLD analysis project Ga0222713, IMG submission 165061) | Estuarine water microbial communities from San Francisco Bay, California, United States - C33_649D | ecosystem: Environmental > Aquatic > Marine > Unclassified | place: USA: California... | reverse complement strand
TGCCATTGAGTCCTAGCCATCTCAAGTTCTGCCAAGACCTTTTCCTTTTCGGCCTCTGGCATCATTTCAAAGAGAGCGTGGCTTATTTCGTGGAATGCCGTGTTTACAATCTTGGGGCCAGTTGTATAGCCAGTAAGATTTGACATGATTGCCCTGCCCCAGAAGCTCATTTGGCCGCCATAATCAACATCACGCTTATCCCCAGTCTTAATTATGAACTGGTATCTGTATATGAGCTTAGAGACATCGACGGCCATTCTTAGCAGTGCCCTCAACTCCATATCGCTAATCTTTCCTTCGCTATTCAACTTGACGTACGGCTCTGATATATCAACAACTGTCTTTTCCATCTTAGCGAGCGTTTCTGGGGTGACCTTACCTCCAGATATAGTCTGATGGACTCCGTATATATTTTCTATGATTTGTCTTGCCTTTGATTTCTTACCCTTAGCCTGTAGCCTGGATATAGATATCCGAGGTCCCTGTCCGACTGGTATGATTGATTCCCCCAGGGGGAATGACATGGTCATGTTATTGTCGTTCACCAGGCCATCTTCGTCTTCTTCGGTGTAGTTGTCGTCTTCTGACGGCTTCTTCCGCTTCTTGAATTCTTCAAATGTATGTTCCTTTTCCGACTTTATTATGGAGGTTGCACTCAAGCCTCCAGACAGGAACTTGGCACTAAGGTCATCAAGGTACTTCATGTACTCTCTGGCTAGGGCGGCGGCTTCGGTCCATCTCTTAATTTCTCTGTTTGAGGACTTGTTTTTCTTGGCGTTGGCAATCTTTTCTTCGTTAACCTTTGCCGTGCTCTCTGCCAGGGCCCTGTTTCTTCTGACTATATTCTTGGCCTTGTTATTGTAAAACGCGGTCTGGGCTGCCTTCTGCTCTGGGGTAAGTTCTGTAGCAGTGACCCCGCCTAGCTCGGTAATCGGCTTTACGCCACCTTCCGCAAGGACATCACCATCAGCTTGCAATCCAGCGTCCATGACCACGGCACCCATCATTGAGTCACCCTTGGCGACGCTATTGTTCATGGCTTCGACTGCCATTGTCTTAAGTCTTACCAAGCTTATAAGCTTGTCATCGCCCTCTGAAAGTCCAGTTGTAAGGACTATTATTCTAGACGGAGTCGTAGACAGAAGTCTGTCTGTTCTGCCCATGGCCTGGATAAAAACGTCACCGCCCCAGGGGGACGATACGATTATCATCGTGCGCGGGAAGCTGCCAGACGGAACCTTTTCGCCATCGATTTCTTCGGCGGCTATTTGCTTCATTCTGGCTATCTCTTCTGGCGTATATTGCTTCTTCGGGTTAGTCTTGCCACCCACGCCATGTCTGTCGTCAATAGAGAGACCAGTGCCGCCAGACTGTGTTGTCATGATAATGACGCTCAAATCTGGGTTATTCTTTTGGTATTCGGCAATGTATGCTTCTCTTGACGATATGTCAACGCCGCCCTTTATTATGCCAAACTTGATACCCCTTTCTGTCAAGAATCTGGACCACTGAACATATTCAGACTCATAAGCTAGTCTGTTTCCATCTTTATCTTTTAGGCCTCTGAATCTTCTGACCTTTTCAGTGTCCTCAAGCTTGTATTCATTCGATGTGTCCATCGTCAAGATAACCTTTCGTCCCTCGGCGAGCTCATCCAACAGCAGCTTTGCAGCCCCACGGGGTTCAGAGCCTGGATTAAAAAGGGTTCCAGGTACGCCAGCCTTCGCTTGTGCAGCAGCCCTCTTCATCTCAAAAAGCATCATTCCCTTGAGGGTTCTGGTGTTGAGACCAGTAGTTCCACCGCCCTCTGCTGCAAGGCTCATTTCCTCGTACCACCACTCGTGCATCTTCATGAGCAGTTCTCTGCCCGTCTCGTGCATCGAGTCAGATGGGTCCATCCAAATGTTTTCTATGCCAAAGTACTTGGTGCTTCTTCTAAGGATTGCTCCGCCCTTGCCAGCCCTGTCTCTGAGCATCTTAAGCTTCAAGAAAAGGCCGCTGAAATACTTTTCAAGCTCCTCTGGATTATCCCAGGGGACGTGAGCAAACTTCATGACAGGCCTTTCAAGGACGACCTCCGAACCAGCAGCTCGCATGAGCTTGGCGGCCTTCTCATCTCTCTTTTCGTGGGTAATCTTCATGCCCAACTCATCGGCTATCAAGTCAATTGATGTGTCCAAGAGCATCCCTAGGAGCGGTCCAAGCTGGGTTGGCTTGTCAATTGGAGTTCCGCTCGCGAGCATGACATGTTGAGCCTGGGACATAATCTCCCAGCCAGCGTCAGCTCTGCCGCTCATCTCGTTCTTCATGTTGTGACTTTCGTCAAACATAACGACACCCCATCTACCATAGCCCTTCTTCGGCGGCCCGATTGGAATCATTTCAAATGCATGTTCCATGAGTCGGAGTGGTTCGCCGTCCTTGTCCACCTTCACTGGGTCGAACTTTGGAATCGGGTCACCCTTCTCATCCTTCATCAAGCCTCCATCCTCGTCTCGCAAGAAGGCGGGAGCCATGAGTGGCGTCTTTCCGTCTGCCTCAAACTTAAAAGACTTTTCCGTGGTTGGCTTGATCGAGTTGTATGTAGCTATGTCAATCCATGAATCGCCAGTAAGGAGTCTGCCACCATCTGGAAGCGTCTCGTATGAGTCTGGCTCAAATCCCTTTTCTGTAAACTTTCCATTGAGATTAATCTTGGCCATGTTTGCATCGCCTCTGAATGCATTCTGTATAATCTGGGCGTTTTGCGTGATTATAAGGACTGGCTGCAGTTTGGTTCCAAACCAGGGGCTGGTTGGGTCGGCTATAAGCTTTCTAATCTGGTCTCTATACAGGACGGCAGCCATGAGCATCTGAAGGGTCTTTCCAGTGCCAGGAGCGTCATTGATAAGTATTGCTCTTGGCTGGTCGCCCTCTGGGCGCGGGGCAGACACGACACCAGCTGGGAACCATCTCGACATCGCGGCATTTGGTCCGACGACCTGGTGAGGTTTGGGCTGGAATGTTATGTTTCCGTCCTTGTCTCTGACTGTAAAAGTCTCTGCGTTCATCCACTGGGCGACTGGAGCATTCCACTTGGCTGGATTGTTGACCATCATTGGCTTGCCGTTCGGAAGCATTCTTGGCTTTCCATTGAGCATTGCCGGGACTTTGTCTGGAAGCTCTTCGCCAGTGTCCTCGTTGTGCTTTCCTATTTCAAATATGATTCTCTGGTATCCAGCCTGTATCCACTTGAGCATCAACTGTGCTTCCGTGGGATAAATCTTGCGGCTCTTCATCACTGGGTACAGCTCATCGCTGTGCGGCTCTGAAACGAGTGCGTATGTGCCCTCTTCCAGACCCATCTGTGCCGCCATTTGTGAAATAAAGTCTCTGGCATCCTGTGCGGCGAGCAGCCCGTTGGTCTGGAGCTGCGTGGAGAGCATGTCAGATGTGCTTTGATTCGGGTCGCCCATGAAGCCGATAATGGCAGCATTGATCGATTCCCCGCCGTTCATTCCATTAAAGACTTCCATCTTATCACGAAGACCTGGCACCGAGAGCTCGTTCTCTTCGAACATCTTCAAGTCTTCATGTATGGTTCCGCTAAGTGCTATTCTCTTGTTGAGAGGGTTGGGGTTCGTGACATCTCCAGAGTAGTTGACCTGCCCCTCCGTCATCTGCCTTGACGCAAGTGAATCCTGTGCCGCGGCCATCATCGCGTGGAAGATAGCTGGGACCTGGAACTTTGGCTTGCCGTCGGCAGCAAGCGAAGTGGTGGACATGCCGACAAGTTCGCCTCTGAACACTTCTGTCATGCTGCCGACCTGCACGCCGTCGGAGTTGACAAGTCTTCTGAAAAGTCTGACTGTTCTGTTGTAAGAATTGCCCTTTGCACCAGAACCAGGAGGATTCACCTCGTAGATAAGGAAGTTTCCATTTGGAGCTGGGACTGGGGCGGACACCCAGTTGGAGTCCTCTCCGCTGTTCTGGGTATTGAAGTAGAACTTGGGGTAACCTCCGTTGCGCAAGATTGCGGCATCTGGGGATAGGTAATCCTTGATGAGCTTGAGGTCTTTCTCGTTCCAGTTTTCCGCCGTAGTTGGCACAACAACACCCTTCTCGCCGCGGATTTCACCGCCAAACGCGTCTGGGTTCTTTGGTCCGCCTATGTTAAATCTGACGCCAGACGCACCATAACGCTTCGCACCTTCGGCTTTTGACTCGGCCTGTATCTGTGCCTTTGATTTTGCCGTCTCTGGAGCCTCTGTCGCTACGGGAGTTCTGACTTTCTGTGCGGCTTCTTCTCGGTCCTTTTCGACCTTCCAGTGTTCCTCGACAGTCATCTCCCTGGGGGATGCCTCTTCTGGAACGGGCACAACTGGCTCCTGCTTCGGCTCTTCCTTTGGTGCCTCCTTTGCGGCTTCCCTGGCCTTAATCATCTCGGCTTCATTTATGAAAATGGTAGGCTTGTTGTCATAATTCATTGTCAACCCCTCTCTTTGGAAGTTGCTAGGCACACTAACCTTCAAGTTCGAGAGAAGTTCTTTTATGAACTGCTTTTTTGCTTCTGTGGTATTTGCTATTTCCAGGAATTCTTTTCCTCCAGTTTCTGAAAGATTCCCAGAATACCTAGGGTCTCGCATGAAAGCGTTTCTGTTAGGACTGTCGGCAACATCTGGGTAGAATTCAACAATTCTCCAGGCCTGCCAATGGGGGGTGTCGTATCTCGGTCCTCTCCAGCTTGCGTCTGTCGTTATACCATCTTTTGTTATCGTTTTCTTATGCAAAGTTTCTGCAACATAAGAATCAAGAACTGGAATAACTCCGCCATTTTCACCTTTCTTAAACTTTATTGTAACCATCCCACGAATAACACCTTTAATTTTATACTTGTCCTCAGCGGCTTCCGTTCCTGGAAGCCTTAAAATGTAAACATTTTTTGCGCCTTCTTGCTCCAGTGCAAGTTGGTAAGCTGGCCATGTTTCTGTTGACGGACCGCCAGGTGCCTCAAGTTCAAGGGGCTCTGGGTTCATCATGCCGCCGCGAGCTATGCCGTTGGGGTTATCCCTATCTACTGGAAGAATCTTGTCTGTCTCGTCCCGCTCACCGACAACAGCCGACTGAACGAGGACGTTCTTTCTGCCCTGCGGGTCTGGGATGGCTGGCGTCGGTGCACTGCCTGGGTCCTTCTTTGCGAGCGCGGCCTTGAGGGATGCAACGCTTTCCTGCAGGTCGCCTCGGCTTATTTCTCTTCTGATAAGGAATTCATTGTCTTCTGTCAGAAGCTGCTCCTGCTCCTTGAGCATCTCTTCGAGCAGCTTTCTTTCCTGTGCTGGGATGGTCGGGTCAAATTTCTTGAATCTCGGCGTCTCTCTTCTTGCTGGAGCCTTGCTGACGATGCCCTGCCACGCGGCTGGGCCTTGAGACCTAACAGCTTTAAGCAGTGTTTCCACTGCCTTGACGTCCTGCTTGATCGAAAATGTACCATCGCCAGGTATTCTTACAACATATCTGCGCGGGTCTTCTTCTTTGCCCTTTGCAACATATGGCTTAACTCCCTTTGCGTGCTCTGCGAGCTCCTGCAGTGTCTTTATGACCTTTCTGTGCACATCTCCAGCCGTCTTGGTGTCTCCAAGGTCTATGAGTCTTTCAATCTCGGTCTCAACCTTGTCGGCAGCCTTTGCTGGGGTGTCAACCTTGCCAGCAGCAGCGGGAGCTTCTACCGCGGCAGCCTGGGTCTCAGACGCAGCAACGACAGTCTCGCCAGCAGCTGGCGGCTTGTTGCCGCCTTCGGCCAGGAACTTCTTTCTGTTCTCTATGTAGGTTCTGCGTTCTTCTGGGGTAAGCGAGTCCTCGATGGCTCTGGTCGTCTCCTTCATCGGACGCGTTCCAGCAAGGATTTCCTCGCGCGTTGCGTCCTGTTTGCCAGTTTCACCAGCTTCCAGCGCTCGGGTTGCTGTCTGCTCAGCGACAGGTGCAGGTTGCTCGGCCTCTACGGGCGGCTTTTCTGTGACTTCGACAAGGGGTTTTGCTTCGACTGGCGGCTTCGCTTCGACTGGCGGCTTAGCCACATCATCTAGGGTTACGACTGGCTTGGGTGCTGCTGGGTACTTTCTTGAATATCCATCTGCCGTGTATCTGCGTGCGTACTGAGAGTCCCACAGTGGTTGAAGCTCGGCTGGGACCTCGTCTCTCGGTATGACTCTTCGTCTTCCAATGGAAAGGTCGTTGTCTTTGTAGTCTTCTGAATTTACTTCTATCTGGTTTTCGCGCTCATATTTTTTACCAAGCTCCCAGAGTTTGTCAGAGTTTTCCTTTGCCAGCTTTTGTTCTGGTGTGAACCTTTTACCAGTTCTCTCTTCGTGGGTCGAGCCAAACGCTTCTTTCCATTCATAGTAACCCTGCTCCCCGTACTTGGGTCTAGGACCTACGTTTTCTGATTCCTTGTTTCCGTCTTTTCTAAGAGTTGCACTTTCTGACTCAGACTGTGCTTTTTCAAGCCGCAAAAGGGCTTCCGTTGAACGCTTTCTTGCGGCTGCAAGTGCTTCCTGGGTCACGGGATTGCTATCTATGCTGACGGCTGCTTCCGCCGCCTTCTCTTGTGCGTCTGCAAGTCTTTGCTCCTCTCCTGCGGCACGCTCTTCTTCTTGTGCCTTTTCGTATGCCTGCTGGAAGGGATTAACCACAACTGGCTTTGGCTTTTCTGCCGCAGCACCTGCAGCTCCTGCGACCGCCTCTGCTGGCGTCACTTCTTCTGGCTTTGGAACTTCTGGCTTTGGAACTTCTGGCTTTGCGGCCTCTGGCTTCGGGGCTTCTGGTGGCTTAGTGGCACCAGCAACGGCTTCAGCTGGGGTAACCTCAACTGGAGGAATTGATTCCTGTGAGACAGGGGCTCTGCCACGTCTTGGGCCTATGGGTTGAGTGTAGGTCCCGTCCGCACCAGGAACTTCCACAGTGAGGTCTTGCTCGGCCTTGGCTCTCGCAGCCTGTTCAGCCGCAGCGGCACCCCACTTCTCGTCGAAACGCATGCGAGCCATGTCGTATTCGTTGAATTCTACGACATTAGGAAGGTCCTTATATGGACCTCTTGCTTTGAGTGCCTCTCCTCCAAGATTGGTTATGAGCGTGTATCTCACATTGCCATCTGGCATTACCATCACTCGTATGCCAGAGCCAGTCTTGGGGTCAAAGCTGGTCACGTCGCCCCTTCCAGTGGAAGAAGGCTTGGCTGAATTCTGGGAAGACTGGTTTCCAGCTGGAGCCACAGCTCCACCCGCTTGTGCTGCCGCTGGGTCGTATGGCTCAACTGCAATCGGGCGTCCGTCTGGGCCCACTATAACCTCGCCTCTTCCGTATGCGTTATTCGTAATTAATTGGCCAGTCTTCGGGCTTATATTAAGATTACTTGGTGTCGTATTTCCAGTAAGCGTATTTACAAATCCATCCTTGAAAAGACCGCCACCAAAAACGGACTCCGCAACCATCGATGGGAGGGCGTTCTTGTAGTTCGCCGTAGCGGCACCTGCGTGTATTGTGGCAGCTCCAAGCTTCGTCGGACGCATGAACAAGCCAAACGCCGCCCCCTCAACTGAATGCAGGGCAGCGTCGGCTGCTATCTGTCCGATGTCGCGCTGCTCGCTGCCCATTGCTGACGCGATACCAGATTCTGCGAGGTCTATGCCGCCAACTACGCCGCCAAACAAAGCCGCACCTCTTGCCTGTTGACCAAGTGTTGCCACATTGGGAAGGCTTGGTACAAATGTAGAAAGGCCAGCAGCCGTCTGGGCTGCAGTTGATGCACCTGGGTTTATCTGCTGCCCGTATGGGTCTGGGGTGAGTCCCAGTGCATCTGCACCAGCCATCGTGGTATAAGCTCCGCCTTGGGCACCAAGAATAAATCCTCCAGCGTGAAGAGCTTGAGAGGCAAGAGGAGCAGCCTTTGACATGGTGCCAATGGCTGTTCCGACCTCACCAGCAATGCCGCCAGTAAAAAGACTTCCAATGCCAACAGTAGCCCAATACGGAGCTTCTTGTGTAAATGTTTCAAGATACGATGGGTCGGATATGCCCATGATGGCATCTTTTCTGTAGGGCAGGAAGTTCCTTCTGCTGCTGTCCATGTATATCTTGCCACCAATTTCCCCGCCTCTGCCTCTAAAATCACGCCCAGTGCCTTCCTGTGCTCTCTTTACAACGTCATAGGTGCTTCCAAGTTGAGACACCTCTGGGTTCTGGGTCGTGATATCCCTGTCAAGAAAGCCTGGAGTCAGCGGTGTTTCTCCGACTGTGCTTTCTCTGAGTGCCTTTAGGATTTCTTCTGCCTGTTCTAAGCTCATTTACTTTGTGGGATTGTTTATGTCTCTGTACAGCAATGCTGGAGAATCTATACCCATGTTCCCAGTAGAAGCCGTTTTTACAATTTCTTTATTTCCCAGAATGGTCAAACGAACAAGTGTTCGCGCAAGCGAGTCGCCAGGTTTCATGCCAAGCCTTCCGTCTCTTATGAACAATTTATGTATTTCTGGGTGAGCCTTGTCAAAGGCCGCAAACATAGTGTCTCCGTCTATGTAGTTGGAACCAGGAGCCAGTTCAGCTTTGGTAGAGTAGAGCCTATTTGGCATCGGCATCATATTTGTCGTCATGGTCTCCTTTTGCATGTTGGTTGGATACATGACGGAGAATTCTCCGTCTGGCCTTACTGTCACATTTGTAAATGTATTTAGCAGGTGCAACACTTCTGATCTTTTCAGCATGTATTTTCTGTCAGATTCCTTTACTCCGTCAAAGCTATTTACTATTAGACCTGGGGCCTTAAGAAAGTCCTCTTGGAGCAGTGCGACAGTCGGAGACACTCTTGCAATCTTGTTTGCCGAAAGCGAGGCTATCTTCCTATCTATTTGCTGTATTCTTCCGCCGAGCTCACTCTGATACTCGATTACGCCAGTAGCGGGACTGGGCGATGCCATTGAATTCATAAGTGAGAACTTTTCTCTTAAAAGCTCCTCCACTCTCTTTCCGTATGGGGTACCCTTGTCTATGTTGTTTGAATTTAAAAAAGCAGTAACATCGTCTGGCTTATAGAGATAGTCCGCTGGCTTGTAAGTCTTTGGGTCAAGTACGGCTTCCTTTGGCATTCCTATCAGCTCCCTGGGCTTGTATGCCTTATCCCCAAGTCCCTTTTCAAAGAATGCAGAAGAGTTGTCAACCATAGTTGGTGCCATGGCCTCCTCCATTGTTCTGCCCTCGTACCCGACAGTGGGGGCTGTAGCGGCGAGAGGGTCAACTTTTGAATACATTAGACTTTCTTGCGTCGGCATACCCCTGTTTGTTCCAGCCAGGAAGTCGGCTGGGCCAGCTTGCTCAGATGGAATAGCTCCGTTTGCGTTTTCCATTCTTAGCGTGTCTTTCTCTGCTTGGCTCGGAAGGTATACCCCTTGGGTTGTGTCATAGGGTTGCTCTTTTTTGGGTGCCGTAGCGGATGATGGTATTTTTAGAACCTCACCCCCCTTAAGAACCGCGTTTAGATTAAGTCCATTTTCTTTTGCTAGTGCGGCAATTGTTGTTCCTTCGCTTTTTGCTATGGCAAACAAGCTGTCGCCCTTGACTGTTACTCGCCTTCCGCCTGGTCCTACTGCTGCGTTCTGGACGAGCTTTGTAGGCTCTGGCGTCTTAAGCCTTTCGACTGGTCCGCTTGGCTTATTGGGTTCTGTACCAACCTCTTGATTGTGCTTTGTTGGCTTTACCTTTCCAGATACGGCGGCGGCTGGGCTGTTCTGCTCAGCGGTAAGTCTCGCCATTTCTTCTGGCGAAGCTGGAGGAACATCAAGGTTTGGCTGGACTTCTGCGTCAAGTGGGCTTGCTGGAAGTGCCGTAGTGGGTTCGGTCGCGGCAACAAGTGCGTCTGCTGCGGATATGTTAGACTGCGCAAGATTCGGCGTTTCAGCTGTGGTTCTTGCGACTTGCTCTTCTGGCGGCATTGCAACTTCTTGCGCTGGCGTATTGACAGCTTGAGCGTACTGCGCGGTAGACATTCCCTGCTGTGCCGCAAGTGCCCTAAGGTCTTCCCTGGTCATTCCAAGGCTGGCCGCAATCTGGTCGTCAGTCGCGTCTATCATGTTGCTAGACGGGCTTGAGTAGGAGGCAATCGGTGCGGCTGGTGCCGCCCCAGGGGCGGTGGCCACAATGGCTGCAGCTGGTGAGCCTGGAGCTACCGCAGCTGTTCCTGTTGCCGCAGGGGCAACGACAGCACCAGCTGGCGTATCTGTGGCTGCTGTTGTTGTCGGGATGACCCCGCTTGATATTGCCGTGCTTACGGCAGACCTGGCCGCTTCACGCGCGAATGCTGCGTCTGGCGGGTTCTTCTGTCTGTATGCTTCGTAAAACTTTTCGGCATACAAATTCTTATACGCCGTTCTTTTTGCCTCGTCGTAACCTTCTTTGGCTGGGTCATACAAGGCATCAACATCCCTTGACGCAAGTCCATCAGAGCCAGCGGCACTCGTTCCTTCGACTTCGTTTATAATCCCAATGTTAAGGGGTGGCGGCTTCTGTCCGTTTGCATTGACCTTGGAATTTTGCGCGGCAAGCCTTGCTGCGTTTCTTTCGTTTGCAGCTATTATGCTTGCGGCAGACCTAGAGTTGCCTGCAGCGATTGTCGCGGCATTGTTTTCGCGGGACGTCTGGGCGGCCAGTGAGGCACGCTCCCATGCACCCTGTTGCTGCTGCGTGATTCTGCCAGATGCTGCAGTTATCTGCTCGGCAAGCTTAGTATCTCTGTCTGGAATTCCAAATGTTGAATTTGTCGTCGAAGCAAAGTCTTTGCCTATTCTTCCAGAAAACGCTTGATATGTTGGACTTGGCAGTCCTGTTGACTTAAGGGGGGCTGCGGCCATTTGAGCAGCGACTCCGCTTCTAAACGCCTCTATCACCTGGTTTGGGTTCTTGCCCTGCCTAACGAGGCTAGATACGACATCAGCCATGACCGCTGGGTCTTCGTTAAAAGCAATTCTGTCTGGCTCACCAGCTTGCATTCCTCTGACTGGAATCAGAAGCTTTCTCGTAAGCATTGGAAAAACCTCGGCAGCCGCGAGAGCCCCCTCTGTTTCCTCTGCCTTTGCCGTATGATACCTGGTTTGAGCCGCCTTGAGGGGCTGGTTCATGGCGTAGGTTCTATCCTTATCTCGTTGATTAAAGTCGGCAACCTGCTGGGCAAGCAAGTGCCTTTGTCCAGCCGCATAAGATTCTGGAAGTCCAGAAACAGCGGATGAAAGCTGACTAAGTGTTTGCCCAAAGGCTGGGTCCATTCCAGAGGTTGCCATTATCGTCTAAGAAATCTAGTTGGGTTAGTGAGTGACTTGAGCGTATTGGTTCCTCCGACGAATGAACCCTGTGAGTTCACAAAGCCGCCGCGAACCGCAGCTCCTTGATTAAATGTAGGAGGTCCAAATCCACTTGCCGGGAATTGTGTGTAGGCATGATTGACAGAAGGCGGCGGTGCAGGTGGACCGACGACATTGAGGCTGCTGGGGCCAGTTGGAGGGGGTGTTGCCGCAAACTGCGGAATATCTGGGGTTGCAAAAGTGGGTGCAGCAGCCGTAGCCCCAGTCGTACTGGCAACTTCTGGATTAAACAGTTCCCCCCAAGACGCGGGGCCGAGCGGCTTGTTTATGCCAGCCTGGTATCCGCTGTAGATTGACGCAAGTGAAAGAACTTGGCTGAGTGTCTTGAGTCCGTCTCCAGCTTTAGACGCAGCTTGAAGTTCGTATGGCAATACACCAAGTGATCCGTTTGACATGTTTGCAAGCACGGCAGAATCCTGTGCGTATTTCGTATTGTTAATCTGCTGTGCGGTCATCGTGTTGTTGAACGCATTCAGTGCCGCGGAGCGAGCTGTGTCGTCTCGGCTCTGTGCCTTAGCCCTGGCATCCTCTCTTGAATATGAGTCCGAGACATTCTGTGAAGACGCGGCTGAGGGGGCTACCGCTGTTGGCTGGTCTGTGGCTTCTGCCGTGTTGGCTCCCGCAGCTGCCTCGGCATCCGTATTAGCTTTTGCTGCATCTATCGCCATCTGTTCTTTCGTCTTTTCAGCAGAACGGGCCTTCGTTGATATATCGAGGACACCCTGCTGCTGCTCTCTGAACTTCTTCTGTCTCTGGTTTTCAGCCTCGACAGTGCCTTCCATCGCTTTTTGGGACTTTCTGTTAGCCGCGTAGCTGGTACCAGCACTGGCTATCATTAAAGATGTTGTTACTGGGTCACACATTATGATACAACCTTTCCGCTGTCTCCTTTCTTGTTATTATTCCAGCCCATGTTCATGCCAAGATTTGGGTTAAATTGCTGAAGTTTCATGTTGTTGACGACGATTGGGCTTGCCGCTTGGAAGAGTGCACCAACTGGCGTGTAAGCTGGTCCAGCCGACATTGCGGTAGCACGCGAGAGGGAGGAGTTGGCGGCGGCTTGCGGGTCCGTTGTTGATACGGCTTGGCCTATCAAGTCTCCCCTTGCAGATTCAATTGCTTGCCTGGAACGCTGTTCGTATTCCCTGGCTTGCTGTTCGACGTTCTGCGTCTGTTGTCCAAGCTCGTATGTCAAGTTGGCTTTCGCAGCTGCACCAGCCGAAGAGGCACCAAGGCCTGTTCTTGCCATGCCGTATCGGAGTTGGTCAAGGGCTTGATTGTACTGTCGGCTTACCTGCGGCCTAGCCCACTGTGAATAAGTGTTTTTTTGCTTTGCATAGAAGCCGTCGTCAAAGCCTCGGAAGGCGTTATTGACGGCAGAAATGCCTTCTTTAATTCGATTTTGTCTATCGATTTCCATTTTGCGCGATTCAGCCGCACCGCCATCTCCACCGCCGCACATTAGTTTATGCCTTTCATATCTTTTTTAAAAAGTAAGGTTGGGGTGATGTCATTTGCTGGAAGCCGAACTTGTCCATATACCCCCAGTACGGGCTCGACTCCGAGCAGGGCATATAGATGTAGTCGTATCCAGACATTCTGCAAAAGTTTTCTATTATTGCAAGCGCTATTAGACTATCTTTTGCTGACATCTTCTTTGAGTGGGCCCATATGGCTATGTGGCACACCCCCCTGTTCCCAGGCCAAAATGTAAAACAGCCAGATATTTCTCCGTCTTTCATACAATAGTAGTTCGGCATCAGAGGTACATTGTGATTGTCCTCCCTTGCCGCATCTATGACTTCTTGAAGCTTTTCCTCGGAATCTATAAGGTAGAATGATGGAAACATAAAGTTAGTCGGCCTTGTCGAGCCTGTAGTGTATCATTAGGTTAGCTATGGTCGCAGGTTCATTGGCCGATGTTGATATCATGGACACGCCCATATGGGTTCCTATACCAACCATCGGTATTCTTCCAATCTGGAAGGTGGGATTTGTTATAGTTGCTATAAGGTCCCTTGCCTGGGTGTTGGATGTATTGCTTCCAGCCCACACCTGCCAAGAGCCAGATATTGTTGCGTCTATGCCAGTGAATGTCTTGGTGTGGGCTGGCTTTTCTCCGTCGAGATAGGGCATGCCTATCCTTGCTACATTAAGGTCATCTACGGACTTGTAGTTTACCCTTGAAAGCTTATATATGGAATTACCGCACCTAATGAACACATCTGAGTTGCTGCTTACCATCCTGTCTATAGTGCCAAGCATCGGCTCATATGTGCTCCAAGCCTGTATCTGTGAGCCAGTAAACTGCGAAAGGACGTAAATTTTTTCGTTTATGCTCATCATGTATCTTCCGCTTATCGGCTCAATGACGGATGATATGTTGTATTCTGGAGCCGCAAGCGTAACCTCGTCTTCTATTAGGGTGTCAATCTGCGTGCCGACATCCGAAGACATGGCACTGTCTGTGGCGTCTCGCGCCCGAAGCGACCTAATGCCACTTGACGAAACATAGAAAACGTCAACATCGCCAAGCTGTGCAACCGAACCAGCCCCGATTGCTCCCGTATTGGCAAGCACCTGTTGCTGTGAGTTTAGCTCTGGATTTGGGTCCCAACCCCATATCTGCGTGTTATTCTGCCCAAACACTGCAAGTTGTGACTTGTATGGAGCTATTGAGACTATATCATACTTTGTCGAAAAATTCTCAGAAAAGTTAACATATCCTGCTCCTGCTTCTTGCGGGTCCCATGAAAGCGGGTTGTTTAGGGCAGAAAAGAACACGGAAGGGCCAGCAGTAAGATGCATCTTTGATTTGTAAACCAACGCAAATGTTGGCGTTGTCCCTGTTATGTCAGAAGCGCAATGTGTCTTGTAGTTCTGGTCGTCTGCATACTTCGTGTTTATTTCAAATCTTGTCCCCTTGCCGACCAGCTCAGTGGCAGATGAGCCAATGGTTATCGTATTTATCTGAGGCAGTGCTCCGTCTGAAGTGACACCGCCAGACATGACGCTGTATGTCGATGTCTTAACTGTTCCATTTGCAACAACATCAACCTGTTTTCCGTTTTCATTAGCGCCTCCAAGAACGTGCTTTATGTTTATCTTTCCATTTATGAGTTCTGCGTCATAGGCGTTCTGGTATTGGTTTATTTGGTCTATCACGTCAGACATGAGCTTACCATTTGATGTTGTCCAATATTTCTCAACACCTAGTATTTCGTTTGAGTCTATCTTTATGCTTGATATTGAATTTCTTGAACCGCCAGAAAAGTTATAAGTCAATCTCATCAACTTAAAAGTACCTTCTGGATTTGTTGCTATTGCTCCAACCTTGCTTTTGGTGCTTTCTATTAATGTAGCCAAAAGCAAGAACGAACCTCCAGCCCTATGGTTGTATGCAAACGCTTGGCACTGAGCCATTGTATTGTCAAGCTCAAGCCAAACCTCGTCACCATTGTAATCTATTGAGTTTATTGATGGTGATATGACATCAAGACCAATAAAACCTGCGCTATTCCATCCATACCAATCTGGGTCATAATATGCTTTGGCCTTGTATCCGCTTGCTGGTGTATTTGCGTTTATAAATTTAGCAATAGCTCCCGCCATTTTTTCAGTTCCAAGCAACTCTGGCCTGTCGTTATCAAGGTATGTTATTACTTCATTCAAAGGAACGTATGCTATATCAACATCGTTTACTAAAACTTGACTTACCTTCATTGGGGCTATGTGGGTCCAAAACGGACGCCCATATCCTGTCGCTATAGAGTTGCCAGCACTCCCAGCGGTAACAGAAAATTCAGTAAAAGCACCAATTGCAGGGCTTCCAACGACAGAATCCTGCGTCTTTGCAAGTGTCACGGAGGTGTTGGTAGCATTAGGATATTGAGTAAGGTTACTCATCCTTCTGGCTTCTATGTCGAAAGATTTTTCGTTGATGCCCTTTACTGTTATTTTATTTGCGTTTCCGCCAGTTCCTAAGGTGCTCCCAGAGAATCTTTCATCAAGCATCAAGAATGAAAAGAGTTCAGCGGCAACTTCTGCTGCCGTTTTAGTAGTTGCTATGCTGCCATTGCCAACCATGCCCTTGTATGTATCCTTGACGACAGTGGGGATATGAACCCTAACCGAGCCAACAAACTCTCTCTGATTCTGCTCGTCGTAGTAACAATAGGTCTCCTTTGTTGATGTGTTATTCTTGTTTACAAACCTAACTATGACAAAGATTTTTCCGTCGTAGACAGTTGACCACATTATCCTGTCTATGTCCCAATTGTCACCGCTTAGGTCATACGGATGTCTAAGCACCTGTATGCTGACGCCGTCATTCTTGAGTTGTGCGGCAGACTGTTCGGTCACATCCCTCTGGAGTGCGAATACAAACAGGCCGTCGGAAGTCACTTCAAGACCGAAGTGCTTCTGGGGAAGCGTTGCTGTCTTTTCAAAACAATGTCGCTTTTCAACCTCACCGCCGCGCGATATGTGTGCGTTGGAGCACACCATTAGTCCGCCAGCTGGGGACGTCAGCTCATTCCTTCTTGAATCAAGCCCCAGCTTGAAGTCTTGTACAAGAAGGTATGGCATTAGTTATTTTCCTTCCATCTGCCCCAAAGCTTTCTCGGCTCTGGGTTGACATCTTCGCCGCCAAGCACGAAATTGCTGTTCTTGGATGCGAGTGCCTTGAGCTTGTTGAAATGAAGCTTTGCCTGGTCGTACTTGATTGCAGAACCTTCATCTTGCAGCAAGGCAAGCATTTCAGCGGAGGCAAACAGTACGATGAGCGTGTCGTCAAGGAGTGCGGTGTCGCTATCCGACGTCATGCGTGGGCAGTTCATATAGGCGAAAAGTCTGAACTTCTGCTCATCACTTTCCGGGATTGGCCACACTTCTATCTGAGAATTATTGGCAGCAATTCTCCACCTGCGAACATTGTCCTCCTTCTGCCCGATTTCGCTGTTGACGATGTTATAGTGTGCTGGGCCGATTCCGCTTTCGCACGCATACCAGTAATCGTTCCAGTTAACCATCACCTTTCGGATTCGGTCTGGGTTGACAGTCTGCGGTATGTTGTAATATCTGACTCCGTCGATGGACTGGATGTCTGTCTCCGTCCACAGGAACGGCCAATCGTACTCAAGCCACAGGCGTTCCTGCACGCGGTTGAGCATGTGATTCATCTGGGGCACGGAATTGATGCCCATTGCCACGCTTGGAGAGGCACCTATTTCCGCTCGCAACTGGTCTCTCAGCTGAGAGAGCGTTGTGTTCCGAGCCATTACTCGGTCTCCTTATCCTTCTGGGTTGACGCAAGTGGACGCACTTCAAGTTCTGGTTCAGCGAGACCAATCTCGGAGAATCGAACTGGAAGCCGCGGGTTCTCACCAGGCCAAAGCTTTGTGATGACTTCCTTGGGGTACTTCGCAACGAGGCGAGAATACTCGCCGTCATGAGAACGCTTGTCCATCGACTCGATGTAGACGATTGAAACCGAACCCTTGCCGTGCATTGCACGAAGGATTGAGGCCTCTGGGACTGTGACGCCGTTCTTATAAACAACATTACCGAGGTCGCCAGACAGTGTGATTGATACTCTTGCTAGTTCCATAGTGACACCAATATACAAAAGGGGCCCGAGCTGTCAAGCCCAGGCCCCCGTTTTTTGCTCAGCTTAACTCGGATTACGAGTCAATCTGGTAGACGCCACAGCCGTTGAGCTGCTTGGCCGCGGTAGCACCAGTCCAGGTCATCGCGCGGTACAGGACGTACTTATCGTGCGGACGAGCGGGGTTATGGGTCTTGCGGTCTTCACCTTCCATAACATAAAGGTTTATGTTATTGCTGTCGATGAAGTAGGCGTAGTCAGACTTATTCATGTCATCCAGAGTCGGATCGTACACGAATGTGCCAACGCCACGCATGGAGATATCGCCCATGCCGATGTCGGTCTTGCCGCTGTTGACGAAGCCAGCCTGGGTGTAGATACCCTTTTCATGGATTTCGGCTTCCAGGGCTTCGATGAACTTCGAGCCAGCGAGCAGGATGTCGGGCTTGCCGCCATAACGCTTCAGCTGACGAACTTCGGCTCTGAGGGTCTTGGTGAGCGTCTGGTTGGTCGGGGAGACGGCGATGGCGTTAGCACCAACAAGGGCGCGGTTTCTCCAGAACTCGTTACCAGCGGTAGCGCGGTTGATGCCACCGACGATGCCCTGGGTGGGGTCATCAGCGATGAAGAAGGAGAGACCTGGGACAAGCTTGTTGTCCTGGGTGCCGTCGTTCCAGAGCATCTCGTTGAAGGAGCGAGACCAGCCTTCGGCCATATCCGCGAGCTTGTGCTCAAGGATGTTGGTGAGAACAGTGACATCGCGCTCGGAGTGTCTGCTGACATTCGAGCCGTCAAGGGTGTCAACGACAGAGATGCCGTCAATCTTGAGCTCGGTGAGGGTCAGCGAGATACCCGCGTGGATTTCCTTCCAGGGGAAGGTGACACGCTTCATGTTGTTCGGATTGTCGTATGAGACCTGTTCGTCACCCACGAAGCCTTCGATACCCGTAGTGTATTCGGAGACGATGGGGATGCTGATGAGACCCTTACCACCTGGGAAGGTCTTCTGCTTGGACATCATTTTGCCGAGCAGAGGCTTTTCCTGGATGGTCTGAGCGAAGCTTTCACCCTTGATGTAAAAATCAAGAGCAGCGTTAGTTATTGATGCGATTTCAGCCGTTGTAAAGGCGGAAATCGGGTTGCCGTCGTATGCCATAGTATTATATGTTTTTTGGGTTTTGGCTTAAATTTAACGAGCCGAGCCACCTCGAAGTGCTGCCCAGGATACCGCCTCTTTGAGCGTTCTGGGTTGCGGAGCAACATTTCCGCTGGACGAACTATTATAAGAAGTCGGCATTCTAGATGGGGTGCTTCGTCCAGCCAGAGAACCTAATCTCTGATTTACTTCATTATACGCCTGTTCGACATACTTTACGGCCTCTTCTGGAGACTTAGGATTGCCTGTAGACTGCATAATTGACTTAACACGATCTGTAACCAACGCTTGCTTATTTCGATATTCAGAATCCTTCATTGTAACCCGAGACTCCCAATCAACCACGGCTTGATACATATTCTGCTTAGTTTGAACTTCAGCTTCCTGTGCTATCTTCGCCTTGTACTCTTCTGTGGCCTTAGCCGACAGTTCGCTTCTGGCCCTGTATGACGCAAGTTCCCTTGCTGCGTCTGGCTCAATGAACCCATTGTCAAGCTTTTCCTGGATGTCAGCTGGCAGTATATCGCCAGTGAATTGGGCCAGCTTAGACATGTGCGAATTGAGAACTTCCTTGGCTTTGAATGGGTCGTTTTTCATCAAGGCCATAACCTCGAATCCTTGCGCCAACTCATCGTTAGTCAGTCCATTAGCTCTCATGTAGTCCGAGATTTCTTCGTAGTGCTTAGCTTTTTCGGCAAGTTGTGCCTTTTCGCGCATCACTTCTTTCCATCTCGGATGATTGTGGAACGGGATATTTTCTTCGGTTGAGCCACCGACTTCAGAGGAGTTGTCCACCCGCTCGTTCGTCGAACCCAATGATTCACTATATCTTGCTGAAGATGACGAGTCTCCATCGGCCATTGTTCTTTTGATTGCTGCATTTCTGACAACATCAAGAAGAGAACGCCTCTTACTTTCGTCTTGCGGAGAGGGACTGTCTCCATTTTGTGTCCCGACATCAGTAGCGGTCAAGCTATTGATGTCTGCCTCAGTTGACGAATCTGTTGCTGTATTAGCGTCTGTTGAATTATCCATCGATGTATATTGTTACTGGTATTTATTCTTTGTCAAATATTATGTTGATGTCGTTTCTGGACGCTTGGCATCTGGGGCGGACGAGGACTGCTCCTGGGGACGTTCTGTCTTGTTACCACCCTCGTCTCCTTGCTCATCTGGGTTTGAGTTGGAGTCGCCACCGACATTGGTATTTGTCTGGGAATTCATGGCAACTACCGAAGGAATCCCAGCTACTACTGCGTCTGATATATCCATTCTGTCGTCCAGTCTAGTTACGGCCTGTTTGGCCAGCCATTCTGGCGAGATGCCAGGTATCTGCATCAACAATGGAGCAATTCGTTCGAAGTTTGATATTTCCTGGGCCTTGTTTGGGCGGCCAGAGGAGCCAGCCTCTATCTCCATAAATATCTCCTCGGATATGGTCTGCATGTCAAACAGGGGCCAGATTGCACCAGGACCAGCTATCTTTTTGACAGTTTCCTCGTTGTAGTACTTGAGCATGACCTGCCCAGCGGCGTTTGCCATACAGCTAAGCATATCGTCAAGATCGTCAATGTTAGACTGTATTGATGACATTCTAGATCCCTCAGCGACTGAAACTTCGGTTGCCGTAGTTCCGTTAGAGGTGCCACCCATGTTAGCCTCCTGCGAGCCGACAACCTTGAGGATATCGTCAAATATCATGCTGGTATCGTACATCATAGGGTCAAAGCCAGCGAGTGGCATTGGCTGGATTATTTGGCCGACATTGGTACCAGGGGTGACCGCGTTCAGTTCAAGCACGGCGTTTGCTGGATGGGACTGGAGCTTCGCCCTGTCTTCATCGTCAAGCATGCCCTTGGGCACGATGTACTTGGGTCTGTTTGCGTGACGTTGCTCGCGCAAGCCCTGTCTGGCTCTGTTGTACTCTTTCTGCATTGGCTGCAGGAGTCTTGAGTCAGAAGACGGATATATGTCCTTGTCAGACTCAATGTCATTGAAGCTCAGAGTGAAGAACGGCCAAAAGCGTTCGATGTAAGGATAAGGAGCTGCAGGTTCCTGCAGGAAGTCTGGATAGCCTTCTGCGACTATGTACTTGAGGTTGTCTTTCTTCGAGTAGATTTCGTAGACAGTGATGTCCTCGTTCTTTGAGTAGGACGGCATGGTCATGCCAAGAGCCTTCCTTATCATGCGTCTGCCAACGGAAACGTCCTTGTTGTATATTTCCTTGATTTCATCATTGCTGAGCACGAACTCCTGGGCGACCCAGTCGGCACCGACAAAGTCCTTTAGCTGTCTGCACTTCGGGTCTGGTATGATTGATGTAGCGGCAGGGAAATCAAAAACCATACCTTCTCTGACTATTTTCAGTTCCTGGTCCTGCAAATCAACCATCATGAGCCTCATCTGCTCCATCTCCTTTGAGGTTTCCGTGAGCTCCTTGTCGTGCATGTCTGCGGCTATTCTCTTTAATGTAGCCAGCTTTTCTGTGATATCTCTAATCTTGTCAGAGTCTTCTGGTCTACGCTCCATGATACGCTCAAAGCCTATCTTGACATAACCAACACCGCATATGCACGCTCTTCGCACCAACTGCTTCATCTGTAACTTAAAGTCTGGAATCTGCTGTTCAAGCGAATACTTGAAGACTATTTCCATTGTCTTCGCAAGTTTGTCCATGAACTGACGCCTCTGGACGCCAGCCTGGAAGTCGGCAAGGAACTCCATGGTCTGCGGAGACGGCGGCATTCCAGCCGCCATGGCCATCTCGGCTTCAGCCTGGGCGGCTTGAAGCATGCCCATACCACCATCCCAAATGGCAAAGTCAAGGGTCTTTCTGCGTCTAGCAACGACAGTCGGGTTCTTCGCGTATAGTGATGCGACTCGCTGTTGTATGTGTCGCTGAACGATGTTCGCGACATACCTTGTATCGCTTGCGTGTGAGTTTTCCCACTGCTTGCCAGCGACAAAATCCATGTCTTCACGCATTCGCGTGAACTGGGGATGCCAAAAAGCCTTGGCTTCTTCTATTTTGCTCAGCCAATCGGCGACAAGATTAGCTCTAGCCTCGTTTGGCATTTCAATGCTTCTTGATATAATCTTACCATTGGCATCGGTTGGAACCTGTGACCCCATCATAGCTGGGTCAATCGGCATTTGTTGTTCGTAGTTTTCCATATGTTTGTTTGTTTGTTAGTTAGAAACCGCCCATTCTTAAGAAATTGTCGTTGCGTTTGCGGAATTTGTCCGCCCACTTGACCCAGGCAAGTGTTCCGCTTTTCGGCACATTGTCAACCTTTACGACAGCACCTCCAGCTCTGACCTGCTTGTCTAGCCCCATACCTATGTGTGCCAGGGCATCTATAAAGTCGTCATGAGATGACGATGGGAACTTCAGTATTTCGTCCTGTGCGTCAGCCCACCATGTGGCAAACCTTGGGAAATATACCTTGCCCATGCTCATTCTGGCGCGAATCGACTGTGCTCTGGTCTGTTTGTCTTTGGTTGGAACAACCTCATCAATCGCGCAATATATTTGTCTTTCTGACATTCGTTTGCGCAAGAATGGACCTATTGATTTAGTAATATGGCCGCTTTCTGCCCACCACATCAGAGGATTCCTTCGCCGCATTAGGTCTATCATTCCCTCCACCACTGTTTCCGTGTCAGCGCGTCTCCACCAGACATCTGGAAGTATCCATATATTGTCCTCATCATCCACTCCAACTGGTAGCAGACACGTGGCATCTCTTTCTTGGTCAGTCGATACAGCATGGTCACTTGCAACATAAAATCGTAGGTTTCTAGGGAGTTCGCTTGGTACGTAGAACTTAAGCCATTCTCGCTTGAAGTAATCTCCGTCATCTGGAGAGGGGGAGCCCTGGTAAAGAGCGGAAAATCCCTTTGGATTTAGACGCTTTGCCTGGTTTAAGAACTCCATGTCAAATCTCTCTGGCCACAAGGCCTCGCCTGGCTTTCTTCCCATAGGGTCATCGTTGACGGCTATAGCTGGGAGCGACAAAACCTTCCAGTTTGCCGCTTCCTCTGGGACGTAGTACGAGTTTTTGGGGTCAATCAGTCTTCCAACTAAGTCATCTTCGTGCCATCTGGTCATAATAATGACGACTCTAGCTCCCGCGGTCATCAATCTGGTCATGGCAACGTCCGTAAACCATGACCAAAGCTTGTCTCTCAGTGTTTTCGAGTCAGCTTCTTCTCTGTCCTTAATAGGGTCATCAATAACCAGCAAGTCCGCACCGCGGCCCGTAAGAGAACCACCTCTTCCAACGAAAACGGCTATGCCGCCCTCCTCTGTTTGAATTCTGTCCGAGGCCTGTGAGCCAGCCTTTAGCTTACACAGTGGGAAAGCTTGCTTAAATATGTCAGATTTCATCGTGTCTCTGACATGACGACCAAAGTCTCCAGCAAACTCGTCGTTATATGTGGCAAAAATCATGTGACGATACGGGTCCTTCCCCAAAAACCAGGCAGGAAAACGCCTGGAAGCCAGTTCAGACTTGCCATGACGAGGAGGCATGGTGATAATTAACCGCTGAATTCGTCCAGCCTCAACCTCTTCGAGCGCGGCACAGATAACTTCGTGATGCTTGGCCGCGGAATACCTGCTTAAGTCGGTGTTGTCTGGGTCTTCTGGACTCGGCATCGTTAACTTGGTGAAGTCAAGGATGCTGTTTTTGGCTTTTTTAATAGAAATGAGCCTCTTGGCGGCCTTTATCTGCCGCTCAAGGTGCTCTTTCTTGTTCTTCGATTCTTCGGACATTAGGCAGGTCGCAGACCGATGCGGTAATTTACGCCATTTATCGTAACAATAGCATCAAGCGTGTCAGAGCCGCCAGAGTGTGCAGCTGTGCTGTCAAGCGAGAAGGTAGGCCCAGAGCCAGTTGACAGTGTTGTGGATTTGATGTTGCCAATTACTTCTAGCTTTGAGGTGGCATTCCATGTTGCTGAATTAACTCCAACGCCTACATTTCCACTGTTATCAATGACAGTAGCATCTTGGTCTGGGTTCTGCGTAGAACCATCTTCAATGACCAATGCTCGGCCAGTTCCGAGTTGCGTCACACGAAGTGCTGTGCTGGCACTTGTCACATTGACTGTTTGAACGGCAGAAAAGACGTTTCCGTTTTGCAGGGAAGCCAGAACCTTCCAAGCACCAGTTCCGTCTCGGAAGTTAAGGTTAGCACCACCAGTTGTAATCCATAGGTCGCCAGGGGTGGTAGCACTTGCAGAGGTTCCTCCGATGCCAACATTTAGGCCAGCAAGCCCGCCAACTGAGGTGAAGTTGACCTTTCCCGTAAACGTAGTGCCAGACTTGGGAGCAAGCTTTCCAGCTTCTGCAACAAGTTCGTCCTGGTAGACGAATTCGTTTCCTTTTGTCTTAGGTGCAATCAGAGGACCATATCCGCCTTCAAGGACGTCTATATTCGCATAAGGACTTCCGTCTGTCACTGAAAGAATCATTCCATTCGTAAATGTGCCATAATAACCCTGCAATGTTGTATTCGTTGTCCCCAGGTAAAGAGTCCAAAAGCTTCCATTAAAAACGGCTTCACCTCCATTTCCGCCATTGGTCACTGTGACACTTTGATTATGATAACTAGAAGGACCAGAAATCGTCACTTCGGAGCTTGTCGGTTCGCCTGTATATCCGTCTATGTATGTAATCGTAGTCGTATACGTAGCAGTCGATAGTTCGCTAATCCAACCGCTGTTTCTGATTGCCGTAAGGTCGTCCTGCTTTATCGTATCTGAATCTCCACTATCAGAAATCTCGACAAATCCAGCGGGGATTGATGTAAGATAGCCCTGTGACGTGACAAAGCTTTCGGTAGCATATCCAGTCAAGTCTGTTGAGCTTGAAAGCTCGGTCCATGCCGCAGGATGCGTAATAGGACCATAACCCGCGCCACCGATGTAAGTATTGAACCAATATATCTTTCCGTTGAGATAAACTATGTCTCCCTCGTTGTATGTCCTGCCGTTGTCATAAACTGCAATCTTAGCGTCAATGACTTCTTGTCTCGCGACATTTGCCGTGCTTTGGGCTTGGTTTGCAATACCTTGAACCCTGTTTATTTCGTAATCGACATAACCTTTAGGAGTCAAGGCTGCTCTTTGGACACCTGCGTATGAAATCTGGTTTGTATTGAACTCAGCTGCGCTGTATATGATTGGCTTTATAAAGGCTGTACCAGGAACGTTAAGTTGAGCCCATTCCGAGTTTGGAGCACCATTCACGCCGACCTGCATGGGCTTTATCTCACCCTGTGCGACTGACGCACCAAACGTCTTCCATGTTTGAACCATGCAGTTCATCATGTCTCGCATGATAATGACTTCTGGGTTCTCTGGTGCTGGATTGCCGACAATCCACCAAGGTCCGTTCAAGAAGTTATAACCATTATTGTTTGGAGCGGGATATGTAACATTAGAGTTTGAATCAAATGAGGCATTCTTGAATATCTGACCTATGAGTGTGTTGGACACGTCCCCCTCATTAAACAGCATGTTTGCAGCAACTGAAGACGTGTCTTCGCGCTTGTGGACGAACTGGTAGGCCTGTGAGTCTATCCAGTTCTTAAGCGACAGGGCAGAGCCGTAGACCTGGCCGACATCGGCGTAACTCGCGGCAGCCGACTGAGCTGAAGCGTGTGCTTCGTTGCGCGACTGGTTGGCGTCTATGGCGTGTGAGCGAGATTCTGACCTAGCAATAGCCGAGTCTATGGCTGCGTTCTGGGCAACTAGCCCCGCGGCCTCGGCGTTGGTCATGTGTGCTTCGGCAAGCTGTTTGGAGTTTGCAGCATCCGCCGCCCAGCTGGCTGCATCGGAAGCACTTGCCGCAGCCTGTACCGCCACAGTAGGGTCGTAGTTTGCTGCAAGGTAGTTTGCAGCGGTAGTTGTGGCGACAGTCGTAGCCACGGATGTTGCCGTGTCGGTAGTCTGGGCAACCAGGGCACCTGGGACCTTGAGGCTTCCGTCGGCGTTCTGGATCTCGTTAAGTCTTGATATTGTTTGATTTACGGAAGATCTGGCCGCGTTAAGCTCTGCCTCGACCTTATCTCCTGGGAGCGGTGTAGTCGGGTTCAGTGACTGGTAGTCTTCAAAGTTATACTGTCTGTTGTAAGGAGGAGGCTGGTTGCTCATAATACAAAATGTCTGGTTTGGTTGATTTTTTCAAAAATTTATGTTACGGGGCATCAATGGAATCGACCGCCGCGTCCGCTGTGGCGGGAGGGGTAGGGGGCGTGGAAATATCGCCAGAATCGACTGAATCCAACTCGACGACTGACGCAAGCGACTGACGCGTCGCCTCGACCATCGCCTCCAAGTCCGCGAGGGACATCTGGGCGAGGGGGAGGGAATCGGACTTCGGGGTCGCACTTGCGTTAAGCCCTGCTGCCTCCAGAGTCCACTTTGCCGCTTGAAAGCGGACAGCGGAGGGCGTGGCAGGGTCGCGGAGGATGTGGAGGACGCACCCCCACGCGAGGGAGGCTCCCTCCCCCTTGACCTGCCTCTCCAGATTCTGTGAGACAGCGTGTCTCACTTGCGTCAATCCCATGAGGCGGGACGCGGCGTGGGGGGACAAATATCCCGCGTCCTTGGCGGCTCTCCTGCCGTCCCCGCCGTTCGTACAGAATGCCTCCACAAAGGCTCTCTGCTGCTCTGTGAGGCTCTCCACCCCAACCCCAGACTCAAACCGCCCCAGCGAGCCGTTGCGGACGCTTCCCGCCCTTACCGCGATACCGCCGCCGCCCTTGGTCTGCTCATGCTCCATGCCCGACATCGTGCGCGAGGAAGTCCACGCGTCAACCGCCAGACGCTCACGCGGACATGACGCAAGAGGGGGAGCCTTGCGGCTCCCTTGCTCACTTGCGTCAATCTTGGGTCAGTAGGAACCCTCGCCGTTGAACACGCCCTCGCGTCCATCTGGCTTTTGACCGCGAGCGTTCAACTCTTCGAGCAGACGCTCAACGCGGAGTCCGTTGTAATGAGCCTTGCCGTGACCGCCCGCACCCTGCCGCGTCGTGAGGCAGTTCGCGTAGTACGCCTGCACCTGCTCGTCAGAAAGTTCTTCGTACTCACGCTTCTCTTTCTTTTTTTTCTTTTCCTTTTTCTCCACAGGATTGACGCAAGCGACATTCATTTTCATGTCACGCACGAGCCAATTTATTTTTCCGTCCGTCATGTACGAATCGTTAATCCAAGTACGCTCGCCGCCCTTGCCGTCGCCGATGATGGAGACAGCGAGAGTGAAGTGCTGTCCCTCGAACTCGATGTTGACCGCACCGCAGACTTTCGAGAACCAGCAGACCGACAGAGTCAGTCGGCACAGGTCGCGAACCTTTGCGGGATTGGAGATGATGGCTTTCGTCGTTTCGTTGTGCTTATGTGTTGTCATGGCATGAGCAAACAACCGCCGACATAGGATTGACGCAAGTGCAAAAAAAAGACCGCCGAAGCGGTCTTGTCTTTCTGTATCTGGAAAACGATTACTCGCTCTCGTCCTCGTCGCCCTCCTCGTTCAGTTCGAGGTTCGCGACCATCTCCGCGTCACGCGTGGCGAGTTCAATCAACTCCTCCGCGAGTTCGACGAGGTGCTTCCGCTTTCGTGCTTCCTCTTTCGAGGACACGCCCTCGTCCCAATTCTCGATGCAGTCTGCCAAGTCGAGGGCGGTGTTGTTGAACCGACAATAACTCATGTTGCTCATGTTGTGTTTGGTTTTGTGTTGGATGCCGTGAGGCGAGTTCAACAAACGCGGGACACGCGATTGACGCAAGTGAAAACAAAAAAGCCCCCGATGAAGGGGGCTTGTCGCCGTCATGCGTTTTTGTTTACGCGTATGCCGCCGCGAATGACGCAAGTCCTCTCTCGTCGCGTCCTGCGATGCACCGATGCAGGAGACGCATCGCGTCGCAGGACATCGGGTGCAGATGAACGCCGCGAGGGGCGAGCATCGTCCTGTGCTTCGAGGTGGTCACGCTCACCTTGGCTTCGTTGACGAACCACACGCGGCGGCCACCGCGATTGACGCAAGCGAACAGCGGGTGATGGTGTCCATACGAGAACACCACATAGCCTGTCTCGTAGTTCAACGCGAACACCGAACCAGCGGTGAAGGTTTCCTGCTCCTCGATGAAGGGACGAGCGTCGCGGATGGCGGTCTTGATAGCGGGTCGCATGGCTTCAGCGGCTGCGGGTGGTGAACTCGTAGCAAGCGACGGAGTCGGACGCGTCCTTGAGGGACGCAGACCAGCGGTGCGTGAGGCGAGCGAGGGACATCAACGCATCACCGACGAGCCAGAGGCTCGCGGAGAGGATGCGTTGCGTGATGGGGCGGCGGGGTGGGTAGTTCATACATGAGCAGAAAAGGCGGGACGCAGGATTGACGCAAGTGAAAACAAAAAGCCCCCGATGTCGGGGGCGTTGCGTTCCGTATGTGCGAACCGCTTACATCTTGAGACGGACGCGGCGAACCCACATCCCGTTGTGAAGCGAGAGGTGGGCGAGCGAGACGCCCATCCGCTTCTCATGGAACTTGCGGATGTCGTCCTCGATGTCCTCGGCTTTGATGCGAGCGAGTTTCTCCAACTTGCGGAACGCGTCCACACGCTCGCTTCCCTCGAACGCCGCGAGGATGTTCTGGGTGAGCGTGTCGAACTCCTTCAAGACCACCGCGGAGGCGATGGTCTGGAGCGTGGGGTTGGACGCGGTGTGGGCGGTGGGCTTCTTCTTGGTGGTGTGGTTGCTCATGGCGAGTTCGTTATAGGTCGGTGTGCGGGATTGACGCAAGTCGATTTAGTAGTCGTCGCCGTAGATGGGTTCGTCGCACTCGTACTGCTCGCGGATGTCGCGGCGGTAGCGGCTCATCTGTTTCTGGTGGCAACGCGGACAGGTGCGGCACAGGAAGAATCCGTAGCCGTCATACTGACGCGTGGGCGTGAGTCCGCTTCCGCAGAGACACTTGAGGACACCATCGGGGGCGGGAGTAGAATCGGTAGACATGGGATTGACGCAAGTAGGGTTAGTTCACGCGGTCAACGCCGTAGCCCAACGCACCGAGGCGGTCGTTGATTTGATACGGAAGTTCAAACGCACCATCGTAGTCGATAGCCTCGCCCATCATGCCGTCGTCCTTGTACGCGATGGTGACGGAGCCTTCCTCGTAGATGCTGTGGTCGTCGCTCTCAACTTCCCAGCCGACCATGATGTAGCCGTCGGAGGGCTGACGGAAGCGGAGCGTGAATGTGGCTCCTGCTGGTGCTTTGTCGAGCGTGTGTCCCGATTGGGAAATCATGCTGACGCTGGCGGTGGGGTCATTCCATTGAATGACTGCGGGGTGGTTTAGTTTCATGTTGTGGGTGCGTAGTGCATCTCCCATTACGCACCGCGACGCGTCTGACACAAGGGCAAAAGAAAAGCCCCCATCTCTGGGGGCTTGGATTGACGCAAGTGGCTCGCGTCAGTTGAACCGCGACGGAGGCAACGGCTCGTCGTCGTCCGCGTCTCGCTTGTCCTTCGCGTCCTTCGCTCGCTTGTCCGCTTCCGCTTGCTTGCGGGAAAGCATCTCGTCGAGGAAGTCGTTCAGCGAAACCTTGTCGCCCTTCTTGGGCTTCTTCGGTTCGGACGGCTTGCGGTCTTTGGTCTTGCGGACTTCGATGAAGCCACCGATGTCCTTGGTGGTGGTCGTGGTTCCGTCCTCGTCCACGCCGTCATGCTCCTTCTCCGCGTCCGTGAGGATGGGCGGCACGATGTTGGTGATGCCCATACGCTTCTCCTGCTTCGCCATCTCCTCACGCATCGCGTCCTGTGCGTCCTTGTCGTCGGGGTGGTGGAGGTTCTTGCCGCACAGCGTCTCGTCAAAGACGAGTTCGATACTGCCGCGTTCCTCGTCCTCTTTGATACGCATCGCGACCAGAACGCTGGTGTCCATCATCGGGAAGTGGTCGGCGGGGAGTTCACCCACGGAGTGAATCCACGCCTCGACCATAACCTTCGCGGGGTCTTTGTCCGCACCCTTGCTGATGCGTTCCAACTTCTTCGCGGAGTATTCCGCACCGCCCTCGTTGAACATGACGACAGAGGCACGGAGTGCGGCGGCGAACTTCGCCGTGTCGATGTTGGAACGGATGGCGTGGGCATCGCCAGCCAACTTCGCGGAGCGAGCCGCGAGGACGGAAGTCTGTCCGATGTGCGACAGGATTGACGCAAGTAGCGGATACCAAGTTTCGAGGACGGAGCCGCCGCGGAGTTTCATCTCCGCGATACGCACCTCCCAATTGGTTTCATGCAGGGTCGGCTTGATGCCGTCCGTGCCGTCGCCGTCGCTACCTTCGTTGTGGGACTTGTTCTTCATGGTGTGGTGTTATTTCTGGGTTTGTGTGTGGGGGGAAAGGTGTCGCACTACGCAGTTGGACATCGAGGCGATGGCAACCGCCATGCAGACATAGCAGACGATGAGCAGGATTAACGCAAGTCTGTCCTTCATCGGAAAGAGAGAGCGTGTCCTTTCTCACGCACGATTGACGCAAGTGTCTCGCGAGCCTTCTCTGGCGTGTTCCACTTGCCGCCATGAAGTTCGGGCAGGGCGATGGTGTTCGCACTCTGGTCGTCCGCGTGGATGTCGCATCCGTAGCCGTAGCCAGACCGATGCGACTCCTCGGCTTCCGCTACGGACTCCATGAGGGCGAAACCGATGCGGCGGAGGGACGCGGTGTGCGACAGGAAGAACGCCATGCGTTCGATGTCGAACGGCTGTCCCGCCTGTTTGACGACCACCGCGTGATTCATGTGGAAGCCCTTGTCAGCCTTGCGTGAGCCGCTGGAGGTGGACGCGTAGCAACAGACCAACTCGACAGTCCTGCGGGTCATCTCCAAGGCATCGACCACGGAGATGATGGCAGAGCCTCGGTTGATGACATCGGTGTCGCTGGTGGAGCATGGGTACGCCATGGGGACGAGGATGCGGACGAGTTTCGCACGACCCCTGTCGGCTCCTGCTCGGTTGCGGAAACAGGCATCGTCGCCGTAGGAGAAGCGAGCCATGTCGATACGCTCGCCGTAGTAGTCATGCCGCCACGCGTTGCCAGCGGAGAGGGACGGCGAGGGCAGGTTCGCGAACGCCTGACGGATTGACTTAGCACCATCACGCCATCCGTACTTGGCGAGTTTCATGGCTTCGGTGAACGAGCCGCCAGACCATCCGTCGCCCCCCTTGCGGGACGAGCGTTCGGACTTCCAGACACCGCCATGCTCCGCGACACGCAGAGCGTGTTCGACGGAGTGGTAGACGCGGACGGCACAGGTGTCAGTCGTGCGTTCGCGGATGTTGAGCATGGTCATAGGATTGACGCAAGTGGCTGGATTAGGGCAGGAGTCCTCCGCAGACTTTCTTGGCTTCCTCCAAGACGCGGCGTTTGCGTTCCGCGTCCATGCCGTGCCACAGGACGGCTTCCTCGACTTCATCGCGAGGGATGCCGATAGCCAACGCCCTCGCCCCCTTGATGGTGGAACGCGGGGACACGATGTGACGCTCGGTCAGATTCTCCACCGCCTTGCGGACGGCACGGATGTATTTGCACCAGCCCTGCGTGATTTCTTCGGGGGCGAACTGCTGGGCGATGGTTTCCTCCATGGCTTCGTCGTACTCGATGTGGATGTAGAACCAGCGGGAGCGACCAGCCTCGTCTTGGGCGTTGCGTCCGATGTAGTCCATGGTCGCACCCTTGCCGAAAGTGTTCGCGGCTCCGATGAAGTGGAAGTCCTTGTGCTTCTCGACCATGCCGTTCGGGAAGTCGCAGATGCCGTTGTCCAACGCCGCGTTGATGGCGAGCAGAGCCTGCGGGTCGGACGCGTCAATCTCGTCCATGAGGAAGATGCCGCCTGTCGTCCACGCACGATAGAACGCCGTCTCGACATACTTGCCGTGGGGATTGATGAAGCCCAGCAACTTCGCTTCGTGCGGAACAGCACCCGTGAAATAGAACGGGAGTTTGAGAGCGTTCGCGACCTGTCGGGCGATGGTCGTCTTGCCAGAGCCAGCACCGCCTACGAGCATGACATTGTCGCGGGTCGCCATCTTGAGGACGCGGTCAAACTTCTTGTGAACGATGCCCTCGATGACGCGAGGCTCATCGTCGCCCTGCTGAATCTTGATGACGCGAGTCTTGCTCCCACGGATTGACGCAAGTGGCATCTCATCGCGGACGATGCGGCGAACATCTTCGAGAGTCACCGCGGACTGCGTGGCGTGAACCATCGCCTTGACGATGCTGTCGGACATCGCGAGAGCCATCTTGTCGGCATCGACCATCTCGCGGACGCGATTGACTTCGATGTGCGACAGCGTGGAGGGGCGAGTGCGGATGTCGGACGGACGCATCTTGATGACAGTCCGCAGGAGTCCGTCCTTCTTGTCGTCGTAGATGTCGATGATTTGCTTGTGGTTGAGAGCGTTGAACTGCGAATCGGAAACGCCCTTCAGATTGAACCAGCGGTTATAGTGGGCTTCCGTGTTGCAGTTCTCCGCGTCCTCGCTGATGTATCCGTATCCGCGAGAGGGCATCACATCGGTGAGAATCTCCATCGTCCACTCGGACAGCGGGATTTCCTTCCTGTGCGTCTGCTTCTCGTTGTAGGACATCTCGGCGTAGGTCTTGGGGGTTGCGGTTTCGGGGTTTGTGTTATCGGTTGGGTGCGTCATGGCAAAGAGGTTTGTGTACCCCCACAGGATTGACGCAAGTGGAAAGTCATACGATGTTTTACATGGAGACGGAAAAGAAAAAGCCCTCCGATTGGAGGGCTTCGCGTCAGCCATGATTGACGCAAGTGGGAACGACCCCACGGATTGACGCAAGTGCCTACTCGGAGTCCGCGTCCGCGTCGGCGAAAGTCGTCACCTTCTCGATGGTGCGGACTTCGATTTCCTTCGTGATGGAGACGACCCTGCGACCATGCTTGTTCGCGTAGTCCATCATCGCTTCCTCTGCCGCGTCACGGAACGAGACGCCCTGCTCGCGGACGATGTCGCGGATGATGTTGTCCAGCGTCTCATGGATGCGGATGTGGTGCATCACGCATCCGTTCGCGTCCGTGGACGGAGCCGTGTCGCTCAACTTGCGTCCGCGACGGCGGGAGGGGGCGGTATCCGTGGTGGTGGTGGTGGTGTCGGTCATGTTGGTGGTATCTTGGTGGTGGTGGTGGTGGTGGGAAATTATGCCTTCTTACGCTTGGGCTTCTTCTTGGACTTCTCGCGCTCGTTCTTGATGATGGTTTCGATGAGCGTGATGAACTCTGGTTGTGCCAAGGCGGTGGTGAACTCTTCGGCAAAATCGGTGGTGCCGTCCTTGAGTTCTTCGGTGCCGTCCTTGAGTTCTTCGATAGCCGACTCGCTTTGCTCCACGAGGTTCTTCATCTCTTCGAGATTGGACTCGACTTCATCGAGGCGGTACTCGAAGTCCTCGACTGTGGAGACGCGACCCTCAAGGTCATTGACCGACTCGATGAGGTCGGCTCGTTCTGGGGTGGTGGTGGTGGTGGTGTCCTCTGCCTTGATGGGCATCTGGGCTACCTTGATACCGAGTTTGATGGTATCAAGTTCCTCGTCGAAGATGAACTTGGCGAGGGCGTTCTGGATGTACTTCTTGATTTTCATGTGGTGGTTTTATTTGGTGGTGGGAAAGAGATTGTAAGTGCCGTCAGAGAACACGATGCCATTGGTCTCGATTGACGCAAGTACTAATTGCGGCTGATGTTTCTGTCCTTCGATGAACCTTTCGTATTGTTCCGCTTGGGCGATTTCTTGAAATCGGGACGCCCGAAGTTCGCGGATGCACCCCTTGCACAGAACGGCTGGCTCTCCTTTCTTGCTGGTGGTGGTGGCGAAGGGAGGGTTCGCGAAGTAGGTCAGAACCTTCTTCGCCTTGTCGCATTGGTAGCAGTTAATCATGTGTGGTGGTTGTGGGTGTGGACACAGTATTGACGCAAGTGGTGGTGGTGGTCAAGCGTCTTTCTTCTTTTTTCTTTTGGCGGTGGTGGCTGGGGCTGGCAGAGCCGCGATTGATATGGCTACCCCCTCCTTGCGTTCGCCTACCCAAGTCTTGCTGATGCGGAGCGTGGACACGCATGAGTCGTCGGTCATGATGTTGAGTTGCTGTAGGACATCCATCGCGAGTTTGGCGAGGTTGTCCGTGTCGGGCTTGTGGGTGTGCGGGGTGTGCCACCGCTGGGGGTCCTTGGTGCCGAAGTAGAAGTCCATGCGGATGATGAGCGGGACATCTGGTAGTGGTGCTACCCAACGCTGGGAGAGTTTGGCTTGCTGGACTGCTCCCACCAAGATACGCTTCCAAGCCTGTGAGTTGGCATCGCCGTTCGAGATGATGCGTCCTTGGTAGAAGCGTGGGCGTGGTTGTGGGCGTGGGTGTCCTGTGCAAACTATGAAAAGATCAAAGGACTGTGGTGGTTGTTCGTTTTTTTCCATTTGTTTTATTTATTTAAGTGCGTGATGGGCGATATGGGTTGTAAGCAACAAGAGCGTAAGCGCCCCCTTGGGGCTTACTCTATACCCATATATATCCTCATCATCCTCGTTGATTACCAACGACTTACGCATGGGTCGAGGAAGGTGGGTTGAGTACGAGGTTAAGTTGCTGATAATCATGTGGTTGTGCATTATGCTTCCTCACTTTCCCCGCGAGGACGTTCCTCAGTTTCCTCAAACTTGTATTCGGCGTACTTGCGGGTCACGCGGTCAAACAGACCACGCTTCTCGGGAGCCATGCTGACGCCCAGACGAGCAACCAGGTTTCGGACAGTCAGCACGCTCAAGCCGAACCGCTTGGCAGTCTGCTTGACTGTCAGACCCATGCCATGGGCTTTGATGACGAGTGCCTTGGACTCACCCCACTTGCGCTTGGGGCTCATGGCTGGATGTTCCTTTCCATCATGAGGTCCCTGCCGATGCCGTCCGCCTGTGGGACGGACACCTCGACATTGAAGGTACCATCGGGGTTGCGAGATACCTCGCACTTGTTGCCGTCTGGCTCGGAGTAGATGTCCATGACGGCTTGGTCCGTGTACTGACCCGTCTTCACCAGATTAATGGCGTTGGTCAGCAACTTATCTAGATACTTGGTGGTGCTGTTCATTTTTGTTTTGTAGTTTTAGTTTTAGTTTCTTTTCCATTCGGAATTGGAGGACGATTTCCTCAGCGGCTTCTTGGGTTATCATGACTTCGGCCTTGACGCCACGGCGTCTGGCTTGAGCCAATGCGTAGAGCAGTTGGGTGTGCCCTGTGGTTTTTCTTGCGTAGTCTTTCATTTGGTGGTGTTGGAGCGAAATTTTTCCATGAAGCGTAGGACGCCGCGTTGCTTCACCTCTGGTGCGCGAAGTATCTCGAAGTTGATGTCCTTGGCTCCT
>Ga0222713_10000877_pt1 | contig 34575 bp, 44 predicted proteins | sample C33_649DmetaG_FD_165061 | JGI IMG/M metagenome (GOLD analysis project Ga0222713, IMG submission 165061) | Estuarine water microbial communities from San Francisco Bay, California, United States - C33_649D | ecosystem: Environmental > Aquatic > Marine > Unclassified | place: USA: California... | reverse complement strand
GCCTGAGAAGGTAGTGCCGGCCAAGGAAGCGTACTCAATCAGGCAATCATCGCTAACGATCAAGGCTTTGTGACGCGACGTGCCTCAGACATAGCAATAGCGACGGCCTGCTTGCGTGACTTGACAGGCCGATCGCCACCAGATTGCAGCGTGCCTGCTTTGTATTCACGCATGACACTGCTGACTTTGCGGTCGTAACGAGATTTGTTTTTCATTTCTGTTTCCTGATTAGCAGGATTACCACGATCAACAGCGCCGCGCAGATGGCGTCGCCAACGGTCATTACAAGTCCTTGCATCATCGCTGCACTCTCCTCAATCCGAACCGCCAGGTGTGCGTTGCCATAAATTCTGCGGTTCTGGTAACTGCTTCTTCCGATAAGTCTGGCAGCGCAATGTGTAACAACTCGTGCAGCAACACCTCCTGCTGCAACTTGTGTCGCAGCCGGCTGTCTATTTCTATAAGGGGCTGGTCAAAATGCGCCCAGCCCCAGACTTTACCTCCAAGTTTTCGCTCAATGATCTTTACGGATTGGACCGGCGTTTGCACTTCCAAGTCTAATGAATCCAGAGCTTGTGCTTTCTTCGAGATATTTGCAGTAATCTTCGAGCCAGATGATTGTGGCTGCGAGGTAGTAGGCTGCGTTTTCGCCATGAGTTTCTTCCGCTTTTGCGACCAGTTTCTTTACGTCTTCATCAATCACCATATCGATCCTCCAGGTCTAGCATTGAAATGTATGAGTGGCCGACGATATGTCCGTTGCGGATTGCCAGTGTCCATACGCCATAAGCCCAGCCGGTCATAGACTTACCAGCGTAATACTTTACAAGTCCTTGCGGCATTGCTGTGCCAAGATTAAGGATTTCAACTGATTTTGCGGGACCGATTTTTGGTGCAGAAATTTCAGCCTTGCGATGGCTGTGACCAAACACGATCGAGAACACAGCGTCGTTGGCAATCGTGTTGACAGTTTTACCGCCGTACTCGCGCCCCATTAAATTGTGCGGCACATGTGTGAATCCAACGCCATTAACGAATAGCCACTGTCCGTATGCGTAGGACTTCCAGCCATAGTTTTTGAACAATACGTCTCGACGGTCTGCGAATGATAACCCTTTGCTTTCTGGCTGATCGTTGTCCCATCGTTCAAGCCGCTCCTCATGGTTTCCATAAGTTATGTGGCAGGGAGGCCCATCCTTTAGCGTCTTGCGAAACAGGCTAAGTGCTTCTTCTGCGCTTTCCAGATCATCGACGAAGGCAGGCTTGTCTGCGTAGCCAATGGTGCCAGGCTTCTCGTGTTTGGATAAGCTGTTCCAGTCTGCGAAGTCACCGATCTGTACAACCAGATCAGGATTGGTATCCGCAATGTATCGTGCGATCCATTTGATTCGCGATTTATCTTGTCCAGGACAGTCATGGTAATCGCCAATCGCGCAGACGCTTATGGTCTCTTTTTTTATCTTTAGGTCGAATGGTTCAAGCGGCAGTTTGGGCTGCCTCGTCCGCACGTGAACACCACGGCTTGATAGGCGTCCCAATATTTTATTTATTGTGCCTCTGCTAACATTTAACGCAGCCGCAGCCGCCCCACGGCTTCCATTTTTTTCGACGGCCTCAATGATCTGCTGTTGCCGAGCGGTTGGTTTGCGTTTACTCATCACCGTCTACACCAACCAGTGCGCCTGGCGTTGTTCACTTTGACGGCAATGATCGTCAAGTCTGTGTCCTTCTTCGACCAGCTTATTGGCTGCCAGACTTCGCAGACAGCACTGTTAGTCGCGACGGTGCCCGTCAGTCTCGCGCAGCCTGCTGGGATCACGGCTAATACTATCGCCAGCAGCGACAGCCTTTTGAGTACGATCGAGGATATCTGCATTGTTCTTGGCCTCTATACCTTGCCGGGCATCACGCCGGCCCTTGCCATAAATAGTTGCAACCGCAAGGATAACACCGCCGGCAGCAGCCAGCCAGCGTCCAATTGGGGATAACAGCCACGCTATCATGCCGCCTCCTCATCAAGGCGACGCTTGCGCCAGTACCAGATGCCAGCGCAGGCAAGAGTTGCGATGATTGCAATGAACACAGCAGGCCTCCCCAGCGCTTCCACAGCGCCAGACAGTGCGCTATTGGCATCTTGGATAATAGGGACCACCTCCCTAGCTGCGGCCATCACAGAAGCCCCGCCAGCCACCACGGCGGCATTGGCTTCCTTGCTCTTGGCAATGGACTTGCTGGCCACAGGCTGATCTGGCTGGACCCTACTGCCATCAGGCTCGATGCCTGACAGGCTACGCCACATCTCTACCTCTGCCCGGCGACGGCGAACCAGACCGGCAAGCTGACGACCGCTGCCTCTGGTCCACTTCATAAACTCAGCCGGAACGTCATCGAATCGATTGGCATTGACGCGCTTGAGCAGGGTTGATTTCTTGAGAGCGCCCAACCCACAGTTGTACGCAAAGCTGACCAGTGCATCGAACTGGTTCTGGGTCAGATCCACCTTGACCAGGCTCTCGACGCCACGCTCAAAGCGATCAAGATCTGCCCGAAGGATAGCAGCCGCCTCGTCCTTGGTGATGGTCATCTTGGGTTCGACAGTCGGCTTGCCAGCAGCAGATGTGTGGCCATAGCCAATCGTCAAGACACCAGCCGGACAGACGTAGCTGGTCAACCGGAGGCCCTCGAATAACTGGATCAGCCGTATTCCGTCATTGCTTATCTTCATAACCCAGCCACCTTTGCACGGTCTTGGTTTCGTATATGCGCAACGCTGTCCATACAATCGTAAACACAGCAGCAATACTAGGCAGTAAGTTCACAAGCGTCCCCGTCACAACAAAAAGAGACGCTGCATCTCCAGCCAATTTTCCAGCTTCATCTTTCATGGTCATCTTCCAGTTTTATGTGGGCACCTTTGGCCACACGAATGCCAAAGGGAAACCAGGTTGGCTACTAATATTAGACAGCTCCTCTCTATAAATGCGCCACTCTTCAATCTTATCAGGAGTAAGCCCACTATCCGGTTCTTGTGTCCACGCTGTAGTTTCCAATGCGTTATTCGCTTTCATTAAACTGTCAGAAGCTACGGTTGGAGAATATTCTTCAATCTCTTGTTCTGTTTTATTTTCGTAATGCCATTTCCAAATCCAATTAGACTCAATTAATGTTGGCAGATCGTCTCTTACCGCCTTCTTAAGTGGATCAAAACTGTGCATATTATCTTCAATGGATACAAAAACAATTGTGCATCCTGTATTAATAGCGTCCTCTGTTACAGCATAAAGTTCTTCTATAGATTTTTGGGCATCAAAATTAGTGTACGGATTCTCAGCCTGCAAGTCGTCCATAGAATACGGAAACTGTACAATAGCGTCCATTTTAACCTTTGCGTACATTGTCATGCTTCCTTTTATACTCTTATAACATTGTCCATTTTTCCAATGGACATTGACTTGCAGCCAGCTTAGTCTTAAGAGACAGTATGCAGCCGCAGAGCGAACAAATACCTAGTGTGTAATGCTCACATACTTTACACATAGCATAGCGTTCGTTTCTTATCTCATCTGACACCATAACTCTGTCGAGAAAACGAGATTCTCTTTTGGCACCAGATTGTTTATTTCTTTTTTGCGGTCCATTACAGCAGCTCATGTGAACTCTTTCTTTTTATGGAAAGTTTTCCAATACCAATGGGGTATTATTCGAGTCATTTTTAATTTTTGACCAAGCCAATCGCCAATATCGCCGCGCCTTACATCCGACTTAAATACCTCTTGTTTAAATGGAATAACTTGTAAAATTGGAGTGCCGCGCTCTATAATAAAATGTTTATTTTTCATTACGGAAAAAACCCAAGTTGGCCTATGCAAACCATCTGTATCAACAATACCTGGGTAAGTTGTTATGAACGGTGCGTTTTCTAAAAAATGATAAAACGGAGAAATTATTAAACAACTGTACCCCGGCTTTGTTCTAATCAGCCAAGGCAATTCAATTTTGAAAACATTAGATTTAATATCACAATCGTATACAAGCGGAACAAGAGATGGATCTAAGGTTCCAACTGAACCGTTGCTGAAATCATGTTCTCTTTCATTGACTGTAATATTAATATCTTTCGAATGTGCTTCTATCTGAATATCAGTCCACGCTCTAATTAAATAGCCAGAGGTATTCCAGTCATGAATACCGGGACACAAGTGCATTCTATGTTTTTTTCTATCAGCAGGCGCAAGTTCTTTAGTTGGCACTACAGGCCAAGCCAACTCAAGACCAGGTATTGTTGATGTAAAAGTTATGTTTGTCGTCATTGGTAGTCATTCAGATATTGTAGCCATACGCCACCAACTATGCCATAACCACAATTGCCACTAGCGCCTCTGGACACCGAATCATAAGATAAGCCGTTTAAGCCATTTCCATAAGTTGCCGGTTGGCATGCGTTATAATAATAATCATCATCATAATAATTTCCATAATTATGACTATAGGCACCGTATGTCAATCTTGAAAAAGCCCAAGCACTATATGTCGCGGCATAACTTTCGGGGGCACGTGAGTTACCATAACCGCACGCGGGGGCCTTTGATCCAACCCTAAAATAAGCACCGTTGTTAGTTCCACCTACAATTTTAATCTCCCAGTAGGCAGGGCTCCCTAGATTAGAGCTAACTTGAATATAACTTTCATCTCCTTTTACTGTATAATAAAATGTTGCATTTTCCCCAGAAGAAGATCTTCCACAGTTACCGCAACAAGAAGAGCCAACAGCACCACCGCATCCTACTGCATAAATTTTAACTCCAGCAGTGTATCCGGGAAGCAGAGAAAAAGTAGTTGATGCTTCAGTTCCCCAGCCTGATGGAGGGCTCCATTTGAATCGAACAGCCGTATCAGTAGCCAATACGGCAGAGGCTCCGCCAAATGAGCCATAACCCCTAGCAGAACCAGCGCCACTCGTAATAATAGTAGGCATTTTTTACCTCACGCAAATTTCGTTTGACTTGCAAGCACTGTAAAAGTTGCGTTAGCCGTTTTAAAAATGGTGTATGTATAGACATCAATTGCTGAAGCGTTACCAGAAGAAGGGGCGGAGCCCCCTTGCCACTTTGGCGTGACAGCAGTGCCGTCAATTTGAACTGTAGTATTCCGATAAGCTGTGCCACCTTGTGTAGACATAAATACAACCGTTATTGCCTGTCCTATTGACAAGCTATTATTAAGGCTTGTTGAGGATGATCCCCTAAAATTCATCGTCCAATTCGCTGTAGCATTCGATGTATAGTACAACACAGACTGTGTTGTTATGTCGTAATTAATTGTGCCAGTAGTCGCAGTAGCAGACACCGTTGCTGGTTCCGCAATGTTGGCAATTACAGTTGCTAACTTTGATGATGTGCCATTAAATGTTTGTGTGCCTGTCCATGTAACATCATCGCTGTCTGCTATTACAGTTGGCGCACCTGATAAATCACTATATGCACCGCTAGTAGCAACGGTTGCCAGCGTGGGCGTGCCAGATAAATCACTGTATGCACCACTTGTTGCCACTGTTGCCAGCGTTGGCGTGCCAGTAATGTCTGCGTATGCGCCGCTAGTTGCCACCGTAGCAAGCGTTGGGGTGCCAGTCAGATCTGTATATGCACCAGTAGTAGCAACCGTCGCAAGCGTTGGTGTACCCGTAAGATCAGCATACGCACCGCTGGTAGCAACGGTAGCCAGAGAACTTGTATTAGCTTTTGCAGAAAGCAGAGTATCTACTTCTGTTTCAGTGTAATACATACTGTCATGGTTATGCACTGTCGCCGCAAAACTAGCTGGCGAGTATGTGCTGTCTTTTATGTAATTTCCGCTAGTGCCATCAAAAAGCACAATGTTGCCATCAGTAGCACTGGCAGGAGCAATGACGTCACCAGATCCTGTACCAGCAGCACCCGGTTCACCTTGTGGTCCCTGTGGTCCGGTGGCACCTGTGGCACCCGTAGCGCCTGTTGCACCAGTAGCACCCGTTGGACCTGGCGGACCCTCCGGCCCCTGCGGCCCAACAATGTTGCCATCGTATGCAAATGTCTTGTTGCCCTGGTAGACTAGTGCCTTGCCAATGTTGGCATCGGACGGCTCTGGCATTCCCTTAACTTGGGATAGGCGGATCTTAGTAACCATTGCCAGGCTCCTTTGGATATGTATCTTTTACTAATTGGACAGAAGAAATCCAATCCAAAACTTCAGGCGGAAGATTGATCCCCTGATCGTTCAGGCTCTTAGCCATCTTATAGATAGCATCAATCTGATCCGTTATATTTGGATAGACAGCCGCTCGCCGCTCTTTGTAGTCTGATGTATGGTTGATAATCATGGTATCACAATCTCCTTATCGAGATGCGTAATGGCCGTAATCTTGACTGTATAGGGGCCGATCAAATTAGAGTTGAGCGTTATGCTACCGTCCGGCACGCTATAAACAATGCCTTCAATCTTTGCTTCGCAGGGTACTGGCAGACCGCTAATCGTGTTGCCCGATACAGTCGGCGTATAGTCTTGCTTAGGTGTGGGAGATCCAGATCCAATGTAATACTGAGACGGGAGGAACCTCCCCTCTACATAGCTGTCACCCCATTGCGGGTTAAGTGCAAGTTCTTCCTGCCTGCAATAGACATTGCAGGTGATCTTGCCGGTAGGTTCATAGAATGTGTAGTCAGGCATCAGCGCATCGCTCCTAAAACAGTCAGTGATATGTTGCCAATGGTCACGGCACTAGATGCACCGTACCAGCTAACGTAAACAGTGTGTGTGCCCGCGCCTAAAGAAGCTGAACCAGCAAGCGTTGGCGATGTTTGTGCATGGCTACCACCATTTGAAACACCACTAATAACAGTACCGTTTAGATACAAGTTCAAGGTTGTGTCTGGTATAGAGCCTGAATATGCTTGGTTTGCATTGAACAAGATATAGGCTTTTGTTGCCACAGGCAGAGTAAAAGACAATGAAGGTATGTTGATTGTCGATCCACTACCAGTATATCCAGACTGGTTGTAATATGTCTTTGGTACAATTACTGCCTCAGAAGCAATTTCCAAAGTGTCAACCGCTGCGGTGTTAATTTTTGCATTTGTAATTGCGGCGTCAGCAATCTGACCACTGCCAAGCAAGAAGTCGTTTGCATTAATCTTTGATGTACTAATAACACCAGCAGCAATCTGGTCAGCGCCAATTGCTCCGGCCTGGATCTTGCCAGAGCTAATTGCGTTAGCAATAATTTTATCGGACGTTACAGCATTAGCGGCAATCTTATCCGCAATGACTGCATTGGCCGTAATTTTATCTGTAGTAACGGCACCAGCCGCCAGCTTTGCTGTCGATACAGCATTTGCAGCAAGTTCAGTTGTAGAAATAGCGCCAGCTTGGATAACGCCAGCAGCAATAGAGTTAGCCGTCAATAGAGAACCATCAACAGAACCGGTAAGATCAGAACCAGCAACGGCGGCAGTCCATGTTGCGCCCTCATATCTGTACAGTTTGTTGTCTGTAGTCAGATACGCCATCCGACCCTCAAAGTTGCCACTGCTTGGAAGAGTCGCAACAATTTCGACAGGTGTGATACCCTGAGCAAATTTGGCCGTCGTAATAGATCCATCAGCAACGGTTGCCGACGTGTCGTTTGTCAGCACGATGGCAACCCACTGACTGCTGCCAGCATCCCACTCATACAGCTTTTCATCTGTTGAAAGGTACACGACCTGGCCAGCCGTTCCTGCCCCAGGAAGGGACGAAACAACAGTAATTGCGTCAGGCGCGTCTGGAGTAAACGATTGGAAGATGTCTAGCCACTCGCTTGTGCTAGCTTTCCAAATGTAGATTGCGCCGTCTGTTGTGTTGTAGATTGTCTGGCCATCGTACTCGCCAGAAGCGGGATTAGATGTTACAATTTCAATGTAGCTGGTCGGATCTGCTTCGCCGCCGCCACCACCGCCACCACCGCCTGCGTCAGGAACGCCGCCTTCATAAAGTCTGATGAACACTGCATAGCATGTGTCCAAACTTTCAGGAGCAGTTGTAAACACAACGCGAGCAATATCGCTTGAGTCCACTGTAATATTGTAATCGACACTTTCTGTTTGGATTACACCGTTAAGTGCTATAATCCAAAAACCGTTGTCGTTGACAGTCGTGCCAAGATTATCACCGTTTATGTCCAACAAAAATGCTGTCTGATTACCATCGAACAAACCGCTAAAGTCATTGATTGTGTAAGACGCTCCGATCGGCACGCCAATTTCATAAGCCTGCGGGTTGCCAGAACTGTCAAAAGAAAGAACTTTACCAGCCCTGGCCGATGCGGCAGGCAACGTCAGATTGGCTGTGCCGCCATCGGCAACATCAGCAGGATCGTAAGCCGGTGCCTTTAGCGTTCGCTTGTTCTCTTCAGCAAGCTGCTGGATCATTACGATCTGGCTATCAAGCTGTTCGTTTAGCGACGACGCGAGTAGATCACCGGCAGTCACGAAGTCAGTCGTCCGCTCGATCGCACGCGATCCAATAATCGTAATTGTGTCGGAACTGGTAGCGGCCACAACAAGCGTAACAGATCCTGTACCGTTGGCATTGATCGTCACCGTGTAGTCGGTGGTCAGCGTCAACTTGGTGCTGTTCTTGTAGACGGCGATGTCCGTCTGCGCCAAGATTTCAAAAGTGAAAGCATACGGCCCGACACCGGCAGAGCCACTGAATACGACGCGGCGCGTCACTGCATTGATGCTGTAGTCTGCCATAACTTACCTCTTTTTCCCATCGATCTTGGCTTTAAGATCAAAACCGTCAACTTCAGTGTCCAGGAATAGGCGTTCTTGCGCCACTTTTCGATACTTGCCAATAATTCCCGTTATGGCATTTCGTTTTGCCTCATTGCCAACAAGACTATCATAGTCTTTACTCATAATCATATCAGTCAACACATAGAGCATTGTGCCTTTTGAACTGTATCCTTCTTCTCCAGGCATCCTGTTGTTTATCAGATCGATCGTATTAGTTGTAGTGATCCATTTGTTATATTGGTCTGCATTAAGTTCTACGCCGCCGATCTTCTTTTTAAAATCAGATATGCCAAAGTTAATACGTTGTAGTTCTTCATCCACTAGATTAAATTTGGAGTCGCGGATACGAACAGGGTTTATCATCTCCCATGCAGAGCCAGACCCCTGCGGCATTGTCTCGCCCCAATGGTTTAATGCTGGTGGCAGAGAACCATTGAAGAATGGATTGCGTGCCTTTGCTTTTTGCAGGGCTGTATAAAAACCTTTTGCAAAATTTGGTAACGTAGTTGGGTCCTCACCAAACAAACCTTCAGCCGGAAGCATTGTGTTTTTTTGATTTGGATCACGATATCGTGCAATTGCAGCAGAGCCGGAACTTACTGTTGGCAAAATAGACAAAACGCCAGCGGTAAGTTTCTCTGTAAATAATTTTTGCAGAGCTTCATTTTTTTCTGTTGGGTTCTGAAGTATAAGAGCGCGTGCCATTTCTGCAACATTCTGCATATATGGATGCTGTAACATATATTGCGACATTGCTGTCGATGCAGCGGATGCCAAATTATCGAGTACATGCTGGTCTTTTTCGTGCTTCGCATAGTAAGCATAGTCAGCAGCAATAGCGAGCAGCCCAGACACAGGGTCAAAACGGCTATAAGTGAAAGACTTATAGCTTCCATCTTCTTGTTTTACCGATACAGAATATGGGAGAAAATTTTGCCGTAGCCATGCTTTGCGCACATTAGGGTCGCTTGGGCCGTTTCCATTGATAATGATATCGCCGTTTTCCCCACCAGTCATTGCTAAGTAAGCAAAACTACCAGTTATCATACCGCCCATTGCAATTTTCGACATAGCAATATCGGCTCTTCTGCCGCCAGCCAGAAGATCATTGCGCAATTCAGAACTAAAAAACTGAACACCAGGTGTGCGCTCAACGACAGCCTTCATAATATTAGTTGGAGTTTTAACAAACGGCACATACAACTTTGCAATCGGGTGTTGTGTTGCATCTTGAACCTTCTTCATTAGTCCAGTTAGATCTTTCTGAAAGACCATTTCACGGGCAGCGTCTTGAATGTCCTTGACAACACTCTCAGGTGGATCAGTCAATATTCTGTTGCGTTCGATCGATGCCATCGACATCGCATCCTGTGGCGTCTTGCCAGCAGAAATTGCTTCATCGTAGACACGCTGGCTTCGGATATATGCTTCCTTACGCAATCCCATCCTATAGCCAATTGCCTTGAAGAACTCATCTTCAGCCAAAAGAAACCGTCCAGGCATCCTGATGCCAACGCCAAGAACATTTACTGCACCGGCTACAGAATTACCCTCACGGAATTGTTTATAAATTTCTGCAATATCGCCGGTATTTCCAATGGCTTTAGCGCGACGCAATTCCATTTTTGAGACAAGATCACCTGCTTCTTCTTTTACAAAAGACTGGCCCGCAACAAGCAATGCGTCCATAAATCCTTCATAAACACCTTGCGCTTCAGCAATTGCCTCGCGAGCATAGACACGATCGGTATTTCCGGTAATCTTGGATCGCAATTTGCCAATGCCACCCGCAATAGCTGTTTCAACCATACGAGTAGCCATAAATCCAGCATTACCAGCCACGTTAACAATATGCGTTGCTGGTGCGGATAATATACTGTTGATGAATGCCTCTGCCATGACATCCATTGTGCGATTTAGGAATCCGGCTTTGACAAAAGTTGATTTCTGATGTGGTGATTTTAATGCCAGATAAGCAGTTACAACATATTCAGCATCTTTTGCCGTCTCAGCACCAAACAGGCTTGTGAGGCTTGTGATATCGGCAGCCCGTTTCTCGATAGATTCAGCGCCCATAGCCTTTTGCGCTTCGCGCAAAACATATAAAGCCCTGCCAGCCTCAGACCCGGCACCACTAATCTGAGCTAATAACTCGCCTTCAATAGAAACTATCTGGAGGCTGCGTTTTAGGGCTGCTTCCTTTTCAGGGCCATCAGCCATTGTCAACGCTTTGGTACCTAAAGCCTCTCCTTCACTTCGCAGGGCTCTTGATGCAAGTATGCCAGCAAGGATGTCCTCACCATTTGCACCTTCACCGACTGACCTTGTAAGCCACTGGTAAATTGTAGAGTCTACGTTTTTTGCGTCAGCTTTTTCAAGCAACTGCTTAAAGTTTAATGTGCCTCGTCTGGCTTCTTCAAATTTATCCGGGTTTGCGTTTTTCAATTGCTGCAAATAACTGGCCAAATTAGTATCGCCGGCAGCCTCTGCTATCTTGGGGAAGTTAATTCCCTTTGTATAATCTTTGCTAAAAATGGTAGATAGCTTATTTACCTCATCATCGGTCGCTGGTCGAATGAGAACGGTCTTGTCTACCACCTGAACAGGAACATCAGGTAATTGAGGACGAGTGCGTGTCTCAGCTTCAGTAACACGTTTGCCGATCCTGCCAGCAATCGCCTCGACGATATCCTTCATGCCGGCAACTTTGACCGGCTCAATCACAGGATCAGTTGCGGGAGCTTCTAAAACAGACGGCTCTAGCGCACTAGGCTGGGCTGGCTCTGGCGGCGGCGCAATGGCATCAGCGGACAACTCCATGTCCGGCGTAGGCACAGCAGACTGCGGCTCAAGAGCCGACTTGAGAACTGCACCAATGTCATCCTGCAATGCCATTACATAGACCCCGCATCATTGGTTATGCTTGTATCAGAATTGACATTATCGGGCAAATCTGCATCACGAAGTTGATCGATTATGGCTTTTACATTCTTGCCGCCATTAGCTTTCATTGTCTTAATTCCAGCAAAAATACCTTCAATGGCATATCCAAGACCAGCGCCTTCCAATGCGTTTTTCATCCGAGCCTGCAACCTCTTACCGGCAGATGCGTCGCGCCCAACTTTGCTATCAAGATATTTAAATAATTCTGGTGCGAACCCAAGCTGAACTGCGAGGCTAGATAAATTGCCTTCTTCTGGGTCTTGTAATACATCAGAGGCAACGCTTGCTGTCACAGTGCCTGCCCCCAGACCCTTTAGCAGAGCGAATGTTAAAGCAAATTGCCCTATATTCTTGATGACCTTGCCGGTTTCGGTATCTGGGGAAATATTAGGAATTATGTTACGAACCGCTTCTAGGGCCTTTGGGTCTTTGCCGAGCAAGCCGCTAACATAATCTATTGCTTCTGCCCCTAAATTAAGAACTTGTTGTGCTGTGCCGGCCACCGCGCCTCCAAATACCTTTTCAGCCTCTGTAGGTTGTATAGGCGCAGCAGCACCAATATTCCCAGGTGTGCCAAGTGCAAGTGATTCCGCTGGCTGACCAGGAAATGGCGATGCGGGTAACTTAGGGCGAAGCGGGTCTGTCGCAAATTCACTCAAACCCCATGTGTCGGATTTCTGCAATGGAGCCACAATGTCGCTTGGTTCCACTTCAACACGACCATTGCGCAATTGCATAGGCAATTCGCTATCAGCAATGCTCATTGTTCTGGAGAGTTCTTGCTCAAGGTTCATTGCTGTCCACCTTTAAGACGTTCTTTCTTTTTCAAATCTTCGATCAACGCCTTGATCTTTTGCTGTATAATTACAAATCCAGCGCCTGTCTCATGTCCGCGCTTGTTGATAAATTCTTTTTGCAATGTTTCAAGATCAGCAATCGAATCCATGCGCTTTAATATGTCTGCTGGTTTTTCTCTTGCAAAAGGCCCAAGAGAGTTACTTTTTTTCAAAAAAGAATAAATATTATTTTTCTCTCTACTTATCTCACTTGCACTCATTGTTTTATTTTGATCTTCTTTTATTGCTTGCTCAACAATCTTCATCGGCTCAAAAGATCCGCCTTCGCGACGAACACGTTGCAATTCTGCAACCAGCTTATTGGATATGCCCTCAACTTTATTTTGTTTATCACGTTGTGCGCCAATTGGATTAAGCAACCCAGTGGGTAGTTGAAGATAAGTGCGATATGCCTTAACGGCTTCTTGCAAGGACTGGTTGTTTGCCGTTTTGATTTTTTCAAAATATGGCAAAGCATCTTTTTCGCTTAGTTCACCCTTTGTGATTTTATCCACAACATAGGCGCGTGTTAGTTCGAATTTAGATAACCTGATTTCCAATTCACGAAGCGTAGCGGGATCAGTCGTTGGTGGACCACCACGAAACAGCGTACTGTATGGTGCAAATTTATCACTTCCCAAAATACGCATCTGTTCCAATGACGCCTTCATGCCATCTTTGTTGCCTTTTTCATAATAATCAATGAATTCAGTGTTTGCCATTCTTATTGCAACAGAACGCCTACGCTCTAATCTTGCATCCGCATCGTCTTGCAAATCATGCGCTTCCTTGCCACGGCGCACAATTTCCTTAAATACAGCACTACGCTGTTCATCATTCATCGCGGCAAATGCAGACTCAACTGGTGTTCCTACGCCCCGGTTAGCTCTTAATTCTTGAGCCCTTCTTATATTAACCATCCCAGTTTCATCTGTCACATAATCAACAACAACACCAAGCCGGCCCGCTTGAACTGCGTCATTGAAACGTGTAAGCGCAGATTTGGCCATAACTGGATCGCCAATACTATAGGCTAGTTTTAAAATTTTATTACGTTCACCAGCAAGGATAGCTTCAGATGGAACAACAATCTGATCGCCAGGTTCAAAAGCATCTTGAAACTGATCGCCTGTCTTAACGATATTGCCAACGCTTTCAACAATATTATCTATTGCAGCAACCGCTGCAACCTTGCGGCGTTGCTCTGCTTTCGATGCAAGTTGCGTAGCATGCACCTTGTACTGCATAGACGCAATTGTCGCGAGGCTTGCCCGCAATGACCCAGCAGCCGTAGGCGATGCAGATGCGATTGCGTCGCCGTAGCCCTTAATCAGATTGTTCATCTGGGCTGCATACTGGTCGGCCGGAACTTCCGTCTTGAGAATGTTGGCGTGCATCTGGGCGAGTTCGTTTCTTGCTGCCGACTCAACATTCAGTCGCATTGTGGATAGAGCCTGCGCCCTAGCCGCCCTGCCAAACACGGTAGTCGTATCGCCAGGCACATTGACCGGATCGCCATCTTCCTGCGCCCGCTTGATCTGCTCGATCGTCGGTGCCTTATCAGCGCCATATTCTGCACCTTCAACGACAGCCTGCTGCATTGCCTGCCTGAACGCAAAGTTCGACATCTGCGTCAAGCTGGCAGATATGTTGCGCCCCAACGATGCAGCAGCCTGACCAGCCGCTGCTGTCACAGGTTGCGGTGCTGCAATCGTTATGCCTGCCGGCGTATATCTGGGAAGTGGTGCCAATTATCTGTCCTCAGTACATCGTGCCGGTTACATATTGCGGATAGCCAGAAAGACTTGGTGATGGCGTAAGACTAGAAATAATTCTAGGACCAGCAAGTGACTGTGTTGGAGTCTGCCCGCCAACAGACCCGTACTTCTGGAATCCACCAAGCAGACCAGCGGTCAAACCAAACACGCCCTGCATCATATAGGACGATGCGGCATCTCGATAGGCAGCAGCATTAGCGGCCCCACCCAACTTGGCCATCTGAACATTTTCTTGCGCCCAGTTGTATTCATCAAGACCCTTGTTCAGAGCATACTCTGATAGCGCCCCAGCAGATCCACTAAACGGATCAATGCCACCGGCAGCGCCGCGAGCATTGATGGCCGCCTCTGTTTCCATTGTGCGGTTCATCACCTGTATAGCCTGGCGCTGATAGTTCATCGCCTGTTGATTACCTTGGATCAAAGCATTAGTTGCTTGGATCTCCATGGCCTTGGCCTGCGCCATGCCAGTAGCAAGAGCGCCAACGCCACTGACGACGCTGCTCAGCAGTCCAAGTGTTGATGACGTAATCCCTATGCCGGTAGCAGCCGCTCCTACTGTGGACGCTGCACCGGCAATTGCTGGTCCTATCGCTGCAAGAAATGCCATTTATCCCACCGATAGTTTGTATTCAATGCCAAGGACCGTAGCCTTTAGCGGTTGATTTTGCGTAATAGTAATTGCACCCTCTCGATCGTATCCAAGCAAACACTCAATTTTCTTGATGCCAGTATAGCCAACAACAGCACTGTCTAAGACATCCTCACCAAACTGCCGGAACGCAACATTGCGACCTTGGATGGTCAGGTTCTGCGTCTCGAACAAGTCAGCCGTGATATCGTAAACACGTTTGCGCATACTGCGGATCGACCCTTGCTGCAATCTTGGCGCAGCCGGAAGCGTCTTGATCGTAATCGTATAATCTAGCCCGACCTGATAAAACTCTTCTGCATTGCGATCAAATGTGATTGCACCAGACGCTACCGTCTTATCAGCACCAACAACACCATCGCGAATCACCTTAACAGTCTTGCCCTCAATAAACGACAAGCCACTGACGCCGCTGGTCGAAGATCCAACCGTTGCATTTTTGGCGCAATCAACAAATAGAGCCTCGTCAAAGATTTCGACGTAATAGTTTACGCTCGTGTCCGGTAGTGTTCTTTTTACCACAACATAAATGTCGTCGATATCAACGCCAATTGACAAGAAATCGCCATCAGTCTGCCACTCCGATGCCGCAATAACTTTCTGCGAACGCAGCAGAGTATAGCAAACAATCGTCCCATCGTCGTCGTTTACGATCAGCAAACGATCGCCTTCATCTGTCGACGTTGCTGCGCGGACAGCCATCTCAGATGGAGACTTTAACAAATGCGATGACAACAGCGAGATACGGGCAGACGTAAACGCAGCCTGTGTATCTGCGTAAATGAACTCTTGCAGCGCCTTGCCCTGCCGCTGCACGAAGATTGTTCCGCCCTCAACATTAACAACGCGGATGCCCTGACGCGAACCGTTCTCTGTCTGTAGCTTTAGAAAAAAGTTCTGCGGCGTAATCGGATCGTCGCCAGGTTGCGGCGCATAAAATTCGCCGCCTGTCGTAAAGATTTGCAACGCTCGGCCTGGATACAGATCGTTGATTGAATTAAGCTGGCCAGTATCTGCTGTTGCCTCAACGCTGTCATCAGCCAGTGACTCACCAGGATTGAAGTCAAAATACTGGCCTACGCGGCTACCCCAAATTGTAGAAGGCCGCCCCTTAGATCCGCCAAAGTACAATCGGCCCTGATAGAACGCGACACTGCGCGGCCAACCACGGGTAGCAGACCATACCGGCTCATAAAAGCATTCGGCGCTATGGTCACCAGACACGATCGGGTCTGTATTGGGGAACGGAACTTTTGTATATACCTGAACAGTTGTGTCGGTTAGGAACTTAACAATTCTAGCGCGCCCAAATGGCACAGCATTGATGTACTGGTTGACGCTCTCTTCCGCGTATGGAACAACCTTGTAATTGTCAGAAGCGACTGGTGCCGTTTCCCACGCAGGGTAGATAGTAGCAACCTTTGTTGTTCCGTTGTAATCTACAATTTTGCGAGCCTTACCATCTTGCGCGCCGCTGGTCATAACGATGCACAGCCCGACAAATATATCATCGGTCGAACCCGCCGCCGCCTTCAGCGTCATCGTTGTTGTTGTCGCTGCCTGCAAACTACCTGTGTCACCAGTGTAGGCAGATGCCGTGATGGTAATAGTACCGGTGGTATCGCTTGGTGTTATTGTAGATTTTGGATAAAGATCGATATGATCGTAATCGTAATACGGCACATTGGTCAGCGTTAACGTGCTTGCCGTCCATGTCGAGTCATTTCCGCCACGGAATATCTTAACCGGCTCAAGATCTTCATGAACAACAATCAACGTGTCATATTGCTGCGTCCACGTCATTGTCGGTATAATGGAAGATGTAATTGCGGCAACAGCAAGGTAATCATTACCGCTGCCATTAATATTTGTGATAAGCGCCCCATCTTTGAACACGTGCATTTTGCCAGGAGTAAACACCAGCATGTAACTGGTATCGACAGAATATTCAAAAGCAACCATGCGGACGGCCTGGCTCGCGTCGCTTGGGAGGGACGCAATATAACGCGATCCAGGCCGCCGCTTTGCCCCACCTTGGGGCTGAACCGTTATGTTTTTTGCTGTAGCAAGTGCGCTGCGGTATTGCTCCAAATCAGAACGAGCGCGAAGTTTTGGGTCAACTTCGCCGCTGGTAAAATCGTTCTGAAGTGTCGTTATCTGCATTTAGCCCCTCACAGCAACCAGAGGGAAATCTTCAATTGCCTGTGGTGGCAGGCTGCCGTCTATGTTCATTGCAACGCGCATCAGTCCACCACGCATATTGTCCGACGCAGGGCCAAATGCCATAGCATGAAAAAAGTCCCCTTTTGATGCACTATCGGCAACTGGGATAGAGAAAGCAGAAGCAAGTGCCGCTTTTAAGACGCGCACAAAATACGGAGGCATCTTGCTCTCTTCAACCTGATACTGGTAATCAATCCAGACCGATCCATAATTCGTGAATATGCTTGTGCCGTAGACTTCCCAACCGGTGATGGGACGCATGCCGACAGCAGAACTGTCGAACAAAGCACGCGGCTCTCCAAGCATATCGCCCGGCATGGCGTAGGCATACTTCCATTCATTCGTAGGTGCCGCCGCCAGACGGGCAAGAGCAACCTTCTTCATAGACCACGCCCAGGGATACTGAGCAATCATCGTGTCGCGGATATCGTCATATAGGCGATCAGCAGCTTGCGCAGCATCGGTGCCTTCACTAAACGACGAAAGCGGGGCAGCGCCCAGCATAATCATTGCATCGGAGCAAATGGATAGTTTTGTGTCGCCGGCAGCCATTATGTTCCCCGAATAGGTGAAGGCCGGGGTTTCCCCCGGCCAACTTTATTAGTCAGAGTCGGTTGCGGAAACGGTGGTGCCGTCCGCAATATCGACAACGGTTCCGCTGTTGGCATTGACGTAGGTCAGTACCAGAGACGGGGTAGTGGTGTCATACACGAAGATGATATCGCCTACCGAAACAATCGAAGCGATGCTGTTGAAGTAGCCAGCGGTGTTGACAGTGGCCTGCGTGTCAGCCGTCTTGTAGCTGTACATCGAAGGGGCATTGCCAGCCTTACCGGCAGCGATGGTAGACCATCCAGTTTTATCGAACGCCATGGTTAGTTCTCCTTAGCTTTCGCGGGTGGTGATGAGGCAGATGCCTTCATCGTCGATGTTGATCGCACCAGCAGAGAACATGCCGTTGACCAGATACGAAGTCTTTTCAGCAACGTAGTTGATCTCCGAACGCATGGCCATACCAACTGCGAAGCCTATGGCGTCCTTGTGGAACGCATAGACAACACGATCGTTCGAGCCGTCGATCGCAAGGCCGCCTTCAGAACGATCGCCGATCGTAATGAAACGGAAGCCCAGGAACGTGTTGATCTCGCCGGCAACAAGAGCGCGAACGCTGTTGAAGTCTGCGGAGATCGCGGCTGTTTCACCAAGCAGGCTTTCCAGCGAGTTCGCGTGGATGAGCATGCAGCGACCGTCCATCGGCACGTTCTGCTTGTCCAGCAGAGCCTTGGCACGGCGCAGCTTGGCAACATTCAGACCACTATCCGTTCCGCCAATGTCGTTAGAAACAGTGAGCGAAGAGGATGATGCGGCCAAGGCGTCGATCACAAGCTGGTCCATACGGCGGCCAACGGCAGCCGAAACGACCTGAACGAGTTCACGGCGCTCGTCGAAGTTTACCTTTGCCTGGTGGAAGATGTCCGAATATTCGGCAGCGTTCCAGTCCTGCAATGTGCAAGTAACCTGGCTGTAGCTGACGTTCATCGGGGTGACATCAGCCTGCGGCACGCGCAGCGTGGCAGAGCCTTTGCCGATCTTCGGGAACTTTACAACAGAACCTTCGACGTTGTTACGCTCGCGGACTAGGCCGGCAAGCTGACGAGAAGCCTGATAAGCCTGTTTGACTTCTGCGTCGAACAACTGAACGAAGGCATTGGAAATGGCCTGTGCCATATCTATACTCCTTCAAGATTGATATATATGGGTTCGTCGCAGAGGGTGGCCGGCAACCGGGCCTCGACTTGAGCAATAACGAATGCCCCCAACGGGCCATGCCAGTCTGCGGGCTGTATAAATACAGGTAGCCGCAATATCGCTATATCATGGGCCAGACAAGAAGTCTAGCCCTTGATATTATTCACCATAAGCATTCTCAAATGCTTGCTCTACCTTACGCCTATAGGACGGGTCAGACGCATAACGCGGATCGGCAATCATAGCGTTTAGGTCTTCCTTGCTTGGACGATCCGATACAGCCGCAATATCAACTGGAATACGTTGCATGTCGCCATAATACTCGCGCACTTTCATCAATGCGTTCAGCCCCTTAGCCGTGCCGCCCATGATTTTGAACTCCTCAAAATCATCAACAGACCAGATGCCACGTTTGACCATGTTCTGACCCCATGCAGCCATCTCGCCAATGATCTTGTCGGCGTTAGGACCGAGTTTCTGTTTCTCCGCATTGATGTCGATTTGCATCGATTTCTGAACTTCAAGCTGACTATTGATGTAGGTCTGCGCCAGCTTCTGAAAGCCTTCTTGACTAACACCGTTTTCCTTGGCCCACTCAGAGAACGAGCCGACAAGCGGATCATCGTCCGGCACGCCATACTCAGACATGAATGACGTGTCGTAACTCTCAGGTACTTTATGTTCACCGCGACTAAACCGCTTCTCCAGTTCTGCGCGTGCTTTCAGGGCTGACCCAAGATCAGGTGTGCCATCCTTCCAGTATTTCTCTGGCAATGCCTCAAAATTTGGTTTGCCGTCCTTATACAGCGTCTCGCTGACAGAAGATATCCATTGCTCTGTGCCAGTGTTGTCTGGGGCAGACTGTGGTGCCTTTTCTTCTTGAACGTGCGAGATATCAACCTGTGCCGGTGCCTCTTCCTCTTGAGGAAGATCTCCGATCAGACTTTCATCATTCATGCCCTTGCCCTCACAATACGACGCTCGATCTCGCGCACTAGACTGTTCTGTCCCTCGCGTGCATATCCATACGATGCGTCTTGCCCCGGCACCCATGCCGGCGCTTCAATCGTCAAACCGCGAAGCCAAGCCAGAACCTTCTGGCCTTCTTCGCTGCCAAATGTTTTGGAAATCAGGATGTCAATGTCCTGCTTCTCTGCCGGCTTGCCCTCGTCAGGCTGCGGCTCAAAAAAATCCCATCCCTCCACAGAAACCTCTTACACTTCCTCTAGATCCTCACCGGGCAGCGGCGGCTCCGCTGGTGCCGCCTGTCCCTGATCTGCCGGCAGTGCGCCAGATGCTGCCGCCTGCTGGGCCATCTGCATAGCCATCATGGCCTGCTGCTGCTGCTGCATCTCTTCCATTTTCTGCTGCCGCTCTTCCGGCGTAGTACGGACACGGGCCGGGATGCCAAGATTGTCTGCGATCATATCGACAATCTCGCCAGGCTTTGATGCTATCTGGCCTTCTGGTCCCATCTGCTGCGAAATCTGGAACCACTGCAAAGTCTTTTCAATCTCGCCCATCTGCTGCGCCTGTGCGATCGGCGAGATCGGCACAACCTTAACCTCTAGGCCGTTGACCTTCAGCGGCAGATCAATCATGCCAACTTCGTCCATGATCTGTAGTGTCTTGGTGACAACAGGGACCATGGTCTCAGTAATGAGGCGGCCAAACGCAGAACCCAAATTGGTCGCCAACTCTTTCATGCGTTCAGCGATCTCAGTAGCCGAACGCGCCGACATAGTGTCGGGCGGAAGTGTATCGTCCAGCAGCATCTTCTTGACATTCATGCGGATGTCCTGAAGCACAAGCTGCGTCACGTTAAAGTCGCCAGCACGCGGCAGAGGACGAAGGCTCTCGCCCTGCGGCCCACCATTGCGAGCTACCGGGATGATCGCACCGGGAACGATGCGGATCGTCTGCGGGTTCAGAACGCCATCGTCTGCCGCAGTGTAGACGCCGGCAATCGCCAGAGACGCATTCTTCAGCAGCAGTTCGACAGTCTTGTTCAGCGTCTTGATGTCAGGCAATGCCGCAACCAGAGGACCGCGACCATAGATTTCACCAGCCAGCTTGCTATACCGAGAGACAATCCACGGAGAGAACCGCATTTTACGATGGACGATCTTCTCCTTGTCGCGGCCAAAGATCACGCAATAATGCCACTCATCTTTTTGAATATCGTGTGTGGTCGCTTCCAACAAGTCAACTTCGTCGGTGGCCCGTTCAACCAACATACGCTTGAGCGTATCGCTCAACTTGGCGTCAGGCCATGTTGGTTGTATTGTTTCGACTTTAAGGCGCATACGCCGGTAGACGTTCTCAGGGATGCCGTCAACGCCTTCGTCGAACGCCAACAGATATTCTGGTACAGGCTGAAAGCGGACAGGCATATCACCCGTGCCTGGCTGTACCATCATAGCGGCTGTGCCGACAGTCAGGTCCAGCAGGAACTCGCCCATAGCCAGATCAAAATTGCTTTGGCGCAAAACCGTAAAAAATTTATCGGCATATATGTCCAGTGCAGCCTGCGCCTCGATGCGCCGATCCATCGGAATGTCGGTGCCTGGCTCAAGTCTCATCCAGCGTCCATAGGGCGGGAACAGACCTGACTGCAAGCGATTGGCAAAACGCTGCGTGCTATGGATCGCTGTCGAGTCGAACACCTTGACCATCTTCTTCTGGCCAGGCACGCCACCCTCATATGCGCCATCGTACAGATTTCGCTGGGGCAAAGCGTATTCATAACAATCTTGATAGATCTGACGCCAATTCAATTTGCGAGCGTATGCTTTCTCGCTGCGCTTCATCAAATCATCGACTTCAAGCGGGTACTTCATCCGATCAAACCTCTCGAACGCAAGCCAAACCGCTGCGCCATTCTACCAATTTCGCTCTCAACCTGCGGACCACCCTGCTGCAACTGCTGCTGCGCTACTGGGATCGGCTGCATTCGGAACTGCGCCACTGGCGTATCTTCTTTAGCAGCCTGTTTGACGGCTGGAGTTGCCGCTGCATCCGGTGTCTCTGCCGGCATACCATCTGTCTTAATGGTCGTAAGATCTTTATAAACCTGTGAAATTGATCGTGTGTTGCCATCTTTATCGTAGAAGATGCTAGGATTAGCGACGGCTGCCTTCTCGAAATAATTAGCAGCAATATCGTTTGGCGTTTCCTTGTTCATACGCATCAAGCTAGCGGCGCCTGCCGCACCAAGAAAATGCGCAGCATACAATTCACCATCGGTCGGCGTAGCGCCTGTAATCTGCGTAATAGTTTGGCTGTTCTCTTTCGTCAGAGCCGCAGCCATAATCGCAGACCACTTCGGATCGAAGCGGGTTGTCCCCATTGGCATCTTGACCAATGCACCATACTTGGCCACCATGCTGTTCCATGTGGCGTCAGTGAACTGGAACAATCCGCCGGCACTGCTATTGGGGTTCTTTGCGCCAGGCTTGAACCGGCTCTCTCGCCACGCTGTTGCACGCATCAAAGCGGGATTGACGCCAAACATTGCAGCGCCTGCATCAATATCCTTAAAGACGCCGCCAAGCGGAGGAGGATTGGGGATCACGCCGCCGCCTGTACCCATCAGCTTGGCAAGATGCGGCTGCGCCCATGCCGGGAAAGCCTCTGGCTTTGCGCTGGCATAAGGTGCGTTAGGGTTAGCACCCCACAGCGACGGGTTGCTGCGCGTATCTATATGAAGCGTCTTTCCGCCTTTATAGATGCCGACGCCTCTTGCTCCGGCAGCTATAGCCTGCGCCAGAAGATTTGACTTTTGCTCGTCCGTCAGGTGGCCGATCGGGATGTCCAGAGCATTGCTATGCAAATGCTGACTATTGCTAGCGCCGCCAACTGCAATATTTTGCGCAGCCGTCCGATGCCCCGACGTGATGTTTAGGTCAGGCAAAGTGGCATTGCGCTGGATATACATGAGCATATTGCGCGTCGGCGCACTCAACATATCCAACCTCACGCCTGGATTAAACGTGAAGTTTGTTGGCATTAGGAACCTGATCCAAGAGTAGTTGTACCAGCTTGGCCAAGATCTTTTTGACCCGCATCGGTATTGGCAAGAAGCTGACGCATGCCACCAGAGCGACGTGCCGTAGCCATTGCGGCCATCTGCCTCTGCCTATCAACTTCCTGAGCATCAAGTCTGGCCTGCTGCTTCTTCTGCATTTCAAGCTGCTGCGCCTGCATGGCCTCAGCATTCCCGCCACCACCAAACAATCCTGCCATCAGAAAATCCTTGCAAGTCGAACATAGTCCCGCTTGTCGGGTCCATATGCCTTCATAACCCCTTCGCTAGTAAATCCTAAAGATTTTGCATATCGTAATGCTATCACATCGCTTGCATCTACTGACATGTGCAATCGATGTGCTTGCAAAGTGATAGCGTCGCTATCAATGTGATATCTCGATTGGCGTATTGTAGCTATCGGATAGCGTTCAATTAGATATCCAGACAGGAACCAGCACTCATAAACGCCTGGCCATTGCGGTATGTAGCCCCAAGAGCAAGCCGGACCCTCACCATCTACTATAGCTGTGCAGCTTAGGCCTAATGCCTCTTGCTGTTTTAGCTTATCCATATAACCAGGCACTTGCTCTATGTTCCGCCTTTCTGCTTCGCGGATGTCAATTGCCTTGATGTGATACCATCGAAATGGTACGATCGTAACCTTTGGCATTAGAATACGCTAAAATCAGATGTTGCCACAAACTGCTTGCCGCTAGGACCAGACTTGCCGCGAGTGATATACTTGTGTTCGCCGCCGCCCATCATCAGATAGCCAAACGCATCGCCGACATGTGAGTGTTCGTTCTTATGTGGACTATCCTTGAACCGCTCATGGCCAGCACCGACAGCGACACGCTTGAAATGGTAGCCGCCGGCAAGTGACTTCCTGAGCCGGTGGCAGTCACGATGGATCAGCAAACCGGGTCTGCCATTGACCAGCCGCTGCATCGGTGCAGCACCGGCCTCACGGCGCACCATGAAATCGTTCGATGCCGTTGGCTGCGCCTTCAGGCCGACCGATTGCAAATGCTCGAAGGCCGTTACCTCAAAGATTTCATCCCGCTTCATACCAGCAGGATCGCCCCATATAAAAACCTGGGACATGCGAAACTTCGTGTTGATCTCGCTCAACAGCATGTGCGTAAATTTTTCCAGCCCCATGCTGAACGATACAAGTTCATGGACCACATGCCAGCGGCCCTCGATCTTCTGGCCAAACACTGCAGCAGGCGTCAAACCAAAGTCCAGCCCGATATGCACATCCTCACCTTCGCGGATGCGTAAATCATCGACCATCGTCGAATCATCGTATTCATGCCACACAGGTCGCCCTTCCTGCACATATACGTACTCGCCCTGCGCATAGCACCTGATCCAGTCCAGGTTTTTGCCGGCAAGCTGCTGGGCATAATACCCCATCGGCAGATTGTTGATGTTCTCAGCGGACGTATTCTCCTTCCAGAACTTGCCGGCAGAGAAAATCGCCTCGTCGTCGTCAAAGGACTCGACTACGCCACCAGGCTGCTTAAAGAACGTCCACTTGTACTGGCCCCGGATCGGCTCCTTCTCAGCCAGCTTATACCACCAATGGTCATCGTCCATCGGGTTGGTATCCATCCAAATGCCGCGCCATGTCGGCCCACCATTAGCTTTTGTAGGAAAGCGACCGACGCGATGGGTCAATCCGTCTATCACTGCCTTGGGCAACTCTCGTGCTTCGTTTACCCATGCGCCGGTCAATTCCAATGATAGCAGCTTTCTGACATCTTTGGGCTGGTCCAATGCCAAAAAAATTACTTCGCAGTCAATGCCTGGAACGTCACCCCTCGCCGGCAGCTTGATGTGATGCGTGATCGGCGGGGACCAGCGCATGGCACCCCAAACATTCTCAGGAAACAGTTCCTGCCAAGTCTTGATCGTCGTTGTCCGCAACTCAGGATAAGAGTTACGCACAATCACAAACCGCGTGTACCTTATATGGTCCTGCGGCGATGGTGCCTGCTTGACTGCTCGCAAGATAATCTCAGCCGCAGACGCATACGACTTGCCTGAGCCGACAGGCCCAAGCAAGCCGCGAACAAAGCTGTCATCATTCAGAAACCGCCAGACAACCGGCGACTTGCTGAAATCAAGGTCCAGCCCCTCCAGCGCCTCCTGCTCCGTCTGCTTTTTCGGTCGCTTCGACTTGTCCGTCGCTGCCCTCGTTCTCGCCATCCGTCAGTTCCTTTGGTCCACGCAAGTTAATCCCGACGAGGCTTGGACGCTTGTCAGCATCATCAGTCCCATCCAGCAGTCCCTCTGCCCGCGCCAGCAGCCGCAACGCAGACAGCTTATCGTGCATCTCGACCTCGACCTGATTACCAACAGCCGTTGGCGTGATCTTGATCTTCTTGATCCCACGCCGCGCTCGCTCTGGCAACTGATCGGACGGCACGATCTGCACATTCGTGATCTGACCAAACTCGTTCGTTTGCCAAGACAGTACGTCAGTGATCTGCGATGCACCCACCGCTTCGATCTCCTGACGTACCGCCTCGCGGCCCTCCGTCCCTCTGCTAATCAAATCACGCCTGCTGATCTTCTTCATCTTTAAACTATCCAAACGTGATCGCCCCAAACTGCGATCGTGCCACGTTGTAGCAAGCTGTCAAAGCATCGTTGAAATCTCTTTCTAAGTGTTTCTTGCTCTGCGCCACCAAGTTTATAATAATACTCACGGACTGTGCGTAGTTTAACACACTTGGCATCAAACGGTATGTGATTACTACCAACAACCTCACCGCATTCCGCGATAGCCATTTCAATAGCGTCAAATAATTGCTGCTGATGCCTCGTCAACGGTTTCGACTTAGCCTTCAGATCGTGCATGCCATCCTCATCCAGCGGCACGCAAACAAGGCTTGACTTGCCACCGATAGGCGATAATGCAACAACCTCCATCTTATAGCCAATGTCAAATCCGTCTTCACCATCCTTCATCTTCGTGACGGCCAATTTGCCAATGCGATTAGGACTGTCTTCATCGCTGATCTTTGTAAGCTCATATTCTGCATCCAAAGCACCAAGCCATGAACTGTGACCGCGACTTCCTGCCGCCTCATTCTTACCAGCATGATGCACAACAAGGACAGAACAACCAAGTTGATCTTGGATCAGACCACAGCGGCTGATAAATCCGCCCATTGCTTCAGATGTGTTCTCATCGCCCCCACCAAACGCACGGTTCAATGTATCAACCACCAACATCGCCGGTTTGATATTTAATGCACCCACAGCCTGCACCAATGCAATTGCATCGTCTTCTGTCGATCGCAAATCAAGTTGCGAGCGCAAAAAATATACAGGTGGCTCGTCTATGCCGTAATGACTTGCCAACGCATCAAGCCTTGGCTTCAAGCCGCTTCCACCTTCGCCCATAATATAAACGACCGGACCTTGCACAGTTGACCGACCAAATGCCTCTTGCCCCATTGCAATCATTGCCGACAAGTACAACGCCACAAATGATTTGTAAGACCCTGGCCTGCCGTACATGCCACACAGTCCACCAGCCGGCAGCAGCTTGTCGATCTGCCACGCAACCTCGATGTCCTCGATGTCTGCCCACGATGTCAACGATATGCGCGGACGATCAACCGTGTTCTGCGCAGCCTCAATAATATCAGGCTTGATCTCCGGCTGCTGCAACGGATCATAGAACGGGCAACCCTTTGCCAGATCAATCAGCCGGTCTTTCGTACCGCCCATGATGATCCAGTCCACAGCATCGCCCTTGCGCGGCAAATCCGGCAGACGAAGTACCCTGACCGATCGCGCCGTGCCTGTCAAAGCATCGGCCACAATCCTTGCATGGCGCTCGCCCGGCTCATCATTATCAGGCAAAATAACGACAGGACGGCTGCGGAAGTAATCATTCAAACTTGGCCACCATCGACCGGCACCGCCGTGCGCTGTCGTTGCCACCAGCCCAAGGCTTGCCACCGCGTCGGCAGTCTTCTCTCCTTCACACACGAAGATCGGACCCGTGCTGTTCAGAATATCGGCAAGCCGATACGGCAATGCCGTGACGCCGGCCATAGAATATATAGGATTGCCATCGTCGGCGATCTGACGCTGCCGGTAAGTCTTGCCGTCGCTGCTGTCTATGCGGACAACCTGATAACGGATCACGCCGTCAGCGTCTGTGTAATTATATGCAGTCTCTGTTCGCTGGCCAGTTTTAGGCAAACCAAATTCCGCCATGCGATCGACAACGCTGATATCAGGCTCCTGCATACGGATCAAGTCAGCCAGCCCGCCGCCTTGGTCCAATTCGTGATCGAACCAGATTTCTTTCTCCAGGTCGATCGCTTTGCTGCCGTGGCTGCCGTACCGCAATTGCTTGCCTGTCGATAGCCGCTCATTGGGTGGACCCCAATATTGCTTTGCAGCTCTCAGTAATGGTTCCAAATAAGACATCTGTCCCCCGACAAATGGGGGCGAGCTTGACTGCCCGCCCCTTCGCTATCAAAAATCGTCGCTTTCGATATCATCCTCCGGTGCTGCTTCCGGTGCAGCCTCATCCCACTCAATGCTATCGCGTGCGACCCACTTAACGATCTCGAACTTAGGCTTGCGCGTGTTACCCTTGCCAACCTTCATGGCTTCAGAGCCAACGTATTTGACAACCGGAACCTTGCCAGCGTTCTTCTCCTTTGCGTTCCATATTTCTTCAAACACGCTCTCGAAACCCATGACAGGGCCGGTGCCAGTGGATGACCACTCGACAACGCCAATGTCTTTCACGAACAGCTTTATCGAGAACCCGCGACGATAGTCACCGTCCGGCCTCTTCCCCTGCACGCCTAAACGCTCGTCCCAAACCCACTGCGGTGCCTGACCCTCCGCCATTAGCCCCCAGCCGGACTTTACCGATCCATGATCGATAACAAACTGCTTGAGTTCAACTTCCTCTTTATTGACCACCCACGCATTCATCGAGGGCATATAGCGGATATACTTGCCGCCACCATTGCTGGAATTGCTAAGACCTAATATTGACATGCTGTTAACCTTTCACAGTTTTGAGTTAATCCCCGAAAAGGGCCAGCACCTAAGTGCTGGCCTAGTCGAGGGGACAATCAAACGAGATCAACCCAGTGATCTCAACGCATCACATGATGCGCCCCACCGTTGATTAGCGGCGAGATCGTGACCGACATCGAATATGATGTCGGTGTTCGTTGCCACCAACACTGAGATGTATGTGCCGGTGATGTGTGCATCTGGCGTAAGTGATAACACCAAATCCCTTACTTAAAGCCGCGCGTATGATGCCACGCTTCCACTTGACATCAACAGCCCCACGACGCTTGTCGCAATAAGAGTGCAGAGAAGCACGCCGTTTGCCTCGTATCCGCGCACCGCGTCGATAACTGCTAACAACCGTCAACTTGTGATAGCGCACAAATTCACGCAGTGCCGGCGGCGTGCAATGCAACGACGATGCCTGCGCAGGCGCAATGCCCAAAAATGCCGCCAAAAAAAATACCATCATTTGGTAACACCCCACCAAGCGATCAAAGCCGCGTCAGCGCGACCATCGTCCTTAGCCCGCGCAAAATACGTCGCAAATGCAGGAAACAACTCAGCAGCCCTAAGCCGCGCGCCACCCTTGCCGCCACGAGTTCCCGTAAACTTCTGCCACCGCTGCGGCGCGACCACTGTCGTCGGCACCATCAAGGCACCCAAACATCCCTCCAGCATGCCGACCGTCCGGCCAAATTGATACATGCTAGACACACCCTGCCCAGGCCTCGCACCAACTAACTCCAAATACGCATGCGTCGGTTCGTACTTGCGCAGCAGGCCGGCGACGATCGGCGTCGATACCTCACGCTTCAGCTTGCCGTTGCGCTTGACAACAAGCACAGGCATGTCATGTATCTCAAGTACACACTTCTCATCATCAAAAAATGCCAAGGCACCTGACGCGCCTGGATCAATGCCAACGATCCACATCGAATAGCCTCCCGATCTCTTGACGCGTACACCAAAAGACTGCGACGCAGAGAATGTTCAGGACAATCAGCGGAACCACCAGCAGGCCCAACACAATTGAAGCAACCGTTGTCATCTCGTCCTCTCGACTGCCTGACGCAACCGATCAACAGGCGGTTGCTGGGCATTGATCTCAGCAAAGCGACGGCGCAAAGCATCTTCAATAAACGCAGCCATCGATCTGTGCGGACCCTTCTCAACATGATGCTTGAGGCTCTCAACAGTTGAAGTGTTCAACCGTATGTAGATAGGCTTGTAGTTCATAATCCCTGCTCTCCATACCCGCCCTCATTAGGCCGGCTATTCCTCTCGATCTCATCAACCACAAGCTGGGCGTAACCAGCAATGTCTAACCAATGATCCTTCAACCGGCCACCAGACATCGCACGGGCAAGCTTCATCATAATCATGTGCATACACATCCGCTCAATATGGGTCATAGCTGCGCAGTTGTTGCTTCCATAAAAAATATCCCACATGCCGCAAACAGCATCGGAAACATCGTTGACATTCCCATGCTCCTTGTCCTTAGCATCAAGCAGTACGTGTATGTTCATACTTTTTAACCCCGTGCATTACAGTCGTATGGTCACGATTCAAAAGTCCGCCGATCGTAGGGTACGACATGCCAGCCCGGCGCATCTCCCACATGCACTCATGCCGACACGCAACCAGCCTGTTCGACCTCTTTGCGCTGGAAATCTCCCGCCATGTCAACTCATGGCGTTGAAGGATCGGCTCAATAACCTCACGGATCGGGCCAACCGGAGCGCCAGCCAGCAAAGGTGGACGCAAATCAGGCTTCGGCTCCGGCGGTAAAGGTGGTGGTGGCGGCGGAGGAGCCATAGCAATCTGGGCGGCCCTGGCAGCCGCCGCTATCCGCTGCTTGATGGCAGCGTAGTGCGCGCGAAGTTCCTGCGGTGTTTTGAAATCCATGTATGTCTCCCTCGTGACTGTGTGGCGATAGCATATCGATATATTGCTGACAAGTGGTGCGTGGGGCCTGTGGACAAAAAAGTTGGAAAATTTTGCGTGGGAGCCCCCAACGCAGAGGGCGGGGGCGGGGGGCAGGGGGTGCGCGCGTTTGCGCGGGCGAATTGCGCGCTTTCGGCCCGGCCCGCATTGCAATTTACGCGTTGCGCGCGCCGGCATACCCCCTTTTGACCCCTTTACCCATCACTTGTAAACCCCGAACGAGCGTTTGCGGTTTGCAAATGCGCTATCGCCTCGGCTGCAAGTGATTGAAAAGATGGAAGTTGCGTGTTCGCGCGGCCAGCTATGCTGATCGATAGCGCTACATATGCTTGGAACCAGGCAGGCTTAACCTTAGCGTCTGCCATTTGCAGGGCGGGTGCTGCCGGAACGGGCGGTGCTGGCGTGCCTGTCGCTTGAGCGTAGCCTTTGCGGTATGCTGCTATCAGTTGTGTAGCTATATGATTTTCGCGCTGTGAGCCTTGCGTGTGCGTTTCTTCATCTTGCAATCTGTCGTCAGGATGTTGCAACGCGCCAGCCGATAACACCTCTTCATATTCCGGCACCTCTTCATTGCCGGCCCATAAGATTTGATAACGATTGGAAAAGCCCCAGACTCCCCTCTTTTGCTTAAACATCCCCGGTGTCAATCGCCGAACAAAGCCAAGCTCGATCAATAGGTTAAGGGACCGAATCACTGTTGCTTCATGCACGCCGCTTTCCGCTTCCAGTGTAGCAATTGACGGCCAACATACGCCGGCCCTGTTGGCATGATAGCCAAGCGCCATCAATACCTTAATGTCACTTAGTTTTAGGCGTTTATCCCTTGCGGCCCTTATACCAATCACTGCCCATGGCCTCTTTTCAGAATGGGATATCGTCATTCGGCTCCCCTTTCGTCGTATCAACTTTCTTGGTGACAGCCTTGACATAGGCTCCCGGCATTGCATCTTTCACACGATTGACCAGTTGCAGGCCCTCAATAACCCTTGCGACCTCTTCAAGCGTCCAGATAACAACACCATCGCGATGCTCTAATCTGGCCGAATGCTCAGGAAAAGCCCTGACGAGCCTCAGGACGCCATTTCCGCTCGGCATAGTACATTCCCATACGTCAGGCTCCAAAGGCCGCTCACCGGCCTTCTCTGCGGCTTTGACGAGCATATCAAGGCCGCGTAGGACATTCGCGGCACGATCGGACACGGCCTCAGCGTCATTGGACCGAATCGCTTCGTTCAATTGCTCTTGCGCCCGCCAGAACTTTTGCCGGAGATTGTCCGCCACAAGGTATGGCAACCGATCAACGCCCCAGACCTTCTCGACCTCGTCCATCTTTCGGTCATGGTCCATTAGTGCCGATTGCATGCGCCGCTCGTTGATGCTGGCCGCCAGGCCGGTGAGCTTGCGCGGCTCGACATCTTCGGCGCTCAGGTCCGGCATTCTAGATTTAGCCGGTTTTCGTGATTTCATTTATCCCCCCTCATAATACCGGACAAATTCGCCCGGACAGGCGGGACATTTGGGACACCCCATAGGGGGGTGTCCCATTTGTCCCGCTTCCAGCCCGGTAACCGCAAAACGGGACAAACAACAAATGTCCCATTTGTCCCGCACGCTATAAGTTGCTGTTTTTAAAAGACGTTCACCGGACATTTCCTGCATTCTTAAAATGTCCCGCAATGTCCCGCTCCCATTTTCAAACATGCGTCGAAAATCCCAAAATGTCCCGCATTCGCGCAAGTATCTGTTTCCAAAGGACAATGTGCGGACATTTTCAAAATGTCCCGCAGTGCCAAAAACTGTCCCGCCAGGCTCCCAAAACCTGATATCAATTTGCTATATATTGCATCGTGCCGCTTGCAATCGGCGTTTTGGGGATAACTCAAGCGCTTATTTTGTAAGCATTTAAAAAATAATCGCAAAAAAGGTTGCATTTGAAGTTTACAAATAAAACGATATCGAATAGATATCGCTTCACCGGCAGCGAGGTGCTGCCGGCAACAAGAGGGACAGACAATGACTGACAACACATTGGCATTCTGGGCATCCATAGCTGCATTGGCTTTTGGCCTGATAATCCTAGTTATCTTTCCCCAATAACCAACCAAACGAGGGACCTACAATGACCTATGATGAAGCCTTTGAGATGGCCAGAAAATGGATCGGCATTATTGGGATTGGATACAATCCAGAATTGCGAAGCGCAGACTATATTCCGGCACTCAGCGCAGAAACAGCGCACCAATACGACGCTGACATGAACGCTCTTTGGTTAGGAAATGATGAACCAGAATGGTTGGAGATTATCTACGAATCACATGCAGACGCATTTGACGAGGAAAAAGAATGGTTTGAATATGCTGATAAAAAGTCAGGTTTAAAATAAAAAGACTACCACCCGTTGCGCACCCATGCGCGCAAACAAGAGGGACAGACAATGCAATTCATAGCCTATTACCGTGTTAGCACACAGAAACAGGGCAGATCAGGCCTTGGCTTGGACGCCCAAACAAACGCTGTGCGTGAATACGTTTCTCGCTCCGGCGGGGGACTTGTCGCATCCCATACTGAAATCGAAAGCGGCAAGAAGACAGACCGCGTCGAATTGCAGGCGGCCCTTGCCGCTTGCAAGGCGCAGGGTGCCACGTTGATTGTGGCAAAATTGGACAGGCTGGGCCGCAACATGGCCTTTGTTTCGGCACTTATGGAAAGCGGGGTGGACTTTATTTGTTGTGACAACCCGCATGCCAATAAACTGACAATCCACATTCTTGCTGCCGTGGCTGAATATGAGCGGGAGCAAATCAGCCAGAGGACTAGGGCCGCTTTACATGCTGCCCGCTTGCGTGGCGTCCGCCTAGGGTCGCCAAGGCCGCATGCCGGCAGCGCACTTGGCAATGCCAAACAAGCCGCCAAGGCCAATTCATTCGCGGCACGCATACGTCTAACGGTGGCCGATATGCAAGCTGCCGGCATAACATCGCTTTCGGCGATTGCCTCAGCACTGAACGAGCGCGGCATTTCCACGGCGCGTGGCGGGGCGTGGCACGCAACCACCGTGCGCAATGTGTTAGCCAGGTTTTAAGGCCAAGACCTAGCTTCAATAGTCAAGGTGTTTGCATAGGGCAGGGGCCGCAGAAAATGGTTTTCCCCCAAAAAAATGGGGATAAAAATCGAATTACTTTTCTAGGCGGCAGGAAAAATGGAAATCTGGAAGCCACGATATTGCATCGTGGTTTTCCATGTGTTTGGGTACAAGCTTGGGAGACGCTATCATGAAAATACTTATAGCTTGCGAAAGCAGCGGCATCGTGCGCGATGCCTTTGCCGCTGCCGGACACGATGCTTGGTCGTGTGATTTGTTGCCGTACTCTGGCGACAAACCGGACGGCAACATTCGGCACATTCGGGCAGACGTTAGAGACGTATTGGCCAGCAGCCGGTGGGACATGCTGATCGCGCATCCACCCTGCACATATCTTGCCGTCAGCGGCCTGCACTGGAACAAGAGAGTTCCGGGCAGGCAGGCCAAGACGCAAGAGGCGCTGGACTTTGTGCGGTTCCTGATGGACCAGCCGATTGACAAGATTGCCATTGAAAATCCGGTGTCTTGTATATCGACGCACATACGCAAGCCGGATCAGATGATCCAGCCATACCAGTTTGGCCACGATGCAAGCAAACGCACGTGCCTCTGGCTCAAAAACCTACAGCCATTGACGATTGACCCGGCCCTGTACGTCGAACCGCGCATGATCGATGGCAAACCACGGTGGGCCAATCAAACAGACAGTGGACAGAACAAGCTGCCGCCCTCGGCTGATCGATGGCAGAAACGCTCAGAAACTTACGCCGGCATTGCGTCAGCAATGGCCCAAGCTTGGTCTTAACAAGAGGAGAAAGCAAATGGTAGGTAAACTCACACCCGATACAGAAATGTCTTGCAGCCGCCTGCCGGCACTGCTTGGCATGTCCCCTTGGTCAACGCGCAACGATGAGTTGGCCAAAAGTTTCGACGCATTGCAGGGCAAGCCGCCGGCCCCGTGGGAAGGCAACGAGACAACGCATTGGGGCAACTTGCTTGAGCCGCTGATACTTGAACAGGCTGTAAACAGGATCAACAATTGCGATCTGATTGTGCCGGAAAAGCCATTCGCTGCCAGCGATCTGGCTCTGAATGCCAGCCTCGATGGCATCATCGAGATGCACAGCGAAGTCACGATCGAACACGATCCGGCCAAGGGATTGTACGTCATGGACGGCGAGACGATCACGCTGTCAGGCCGTGGCGTATTGGAGGCCAAGTCAACGCGGGGCGAACCAGAGACAGAGCCGGCACCCTATCGTGGCCCCGTCCAGTTGCAGGGCTGCATGATTTGCAGTGGCTATCAATGGGGCTGCGTGGCGGTGCTGTACAAGGGCAGTGAGTTGCGGCTGTTCTTTTATAAACGCAACCAGGAAATGATTGATCGGATCACCGATCATGTTATGGATTTTGAGGCTCGCAAGCATGGCCCTGATTGGTATGCGCCGACCAGTTCAGCCG
>Ga0222713_10000876_pt1 | contig 34588 bp, 19 predicted proteins | sample C33_649DmetaG_FD_165061 | JGI IMG/M metagenome (GOLD analysis project Ga0222713, IMG submission 165061) | Estuarine water microbial communities from San Francisco Bay, California, United States - C33_649D | ecosystem: Environmental > Aquatic > Marine > Unclassified | place: USA: California... | reverse complement strand
ATGACTTCAATGGATTTTTGCGCGGAGAAATCGAGGATGCTTTCGAAATCAGCCTCGATTCTGTGTTTGACGTCAAGAGCGTGCGGCAAGCTTTGGAGTCTCGTCGCCACAAGCTTGAGTGCGAACTCGACCAGATGGAACACATTCAGTCCAAGTTCGCTTCCATTCACTCGCAGCTGGAGTCCGCTTCTGGCAATTCTCCCGCCACGGCGGCAGCAGCTAAGGCAGCGACGACAGGCACAACGTTCCACAACGCCGCTGCACGTGAAATGGCGGCGCAGGATGAAATTTTGAGAGCCAGTGCGGATTTGAGCGAAGGAATTGCCGAAATGAAGAATAATTTCTCGCAGTACTCGCCCAGACCTATGCGAGGACAAAAAGAATACGTGGCTTCCCCTGGACGATCTGTCGTTGGTCGAAGCCGAGACCGCACGCCATTGTCACCGGTTTTCCCGAACTAATCGCGCTCGCAAGGTTCGCCAAGCTGCGTCGATGCGATATTTATTAAACCTGCGATAGGTTGTTGACACGCTCCGCAAATGCTAAGGTGTAATTTCTATTTATGCGTTTGTATTCACAGCTCAATCTTCTACTGTATAGAATCGTTGCAGCGATCATTGTAGCGACCCAAGGCCTGGTGGGCCCGGAGGTGGGCGATACGACGAGCCTTCAAAACTGTCGCTAGAAATCCCTGTCCCACCGTACGTCGATGTCATGCTTGTAGCTCCACGGTACTCCAACACCATATCTGCCGTTAACGTTCCTTTTCTTATGTCCCAAACGTCGCGCAATGCGGGCGCTTTATGTCCAGTATTAACGTACAGTAATCCGAGCGAGTTCACGATCCAAATACTTGCGGGTCTTCCACCGCTTCCCTCGTTCGTCCACACGAGCTGCGGATCGACTGCAGGTTTACATGCCCATTTCTCCGGAAGACAACGCACCGTCGATACGTCCGGCGCTTGCGGCTTTGAGGTGAGAATCATGCCCACTGCGATAAACCCTGGAGGCGCCACGGGTGCCCAAGCGTACACTGCAGATGCTTTCCACTCTTGACCCCAAATTTGTCGAAATCTAAGTGGTAGTGGAAAGAGCCGCTCGATCACGCGAGGCATGAAATTTGAACCAGTCAGCGCAAACGCGTTGATGTCAGTGACGTCCACGGCGAACGGTGCGGGCTTTGGCGCTGACAAAGTTGCTGACGCGTAATGCCCCAAGGAAACTCGCTCAGTTTTCTTCTTGCCTGCCGATTTACTGACGTTTGGATCCCATATGCTCACCGTCATTCGACTACCCGTGGCATCGCTATTCCAGACTTTGGCGAATGATTTGTGATGCGCAACGGTGACCTCAAATCCACGGAGTACGCTCGTGGTGAGCTTGGAGTCAACCTGACTATTTTTGATATCAACAGTCGTTTTCGTAGGATCCACCAGCGCACGAGCTTGAATACGTTCACGAGGCGGCGCGGCAATGGTACCCGTGGACGTATCCAGCTGAATAATATCGTTCCCTTCCCACCCGTCGGCTGTACTGGCGGCTCCAAGCGGGTCGTTCAGCGAAGCTCCTCCAGGAATCGCACCGGAGCCTCCAGACAGCCAGTCGTCGAACGCGCTCGACGACACTCCGGCCGGAGGACCGAGTCCAAATGGGTCGCTCGCGCTGGGTTTGGGAGCTTTCGAGGGTTTCTCAACCTTTTTCACCGGCGGCAGCGTCGCCGCCATTCCGAGCGCGCCCCAGTCACCGAGTCCAGTGCCGTCGTCGATGCTCATGTTCGCCGTACTGTGCAAGTGAGGTAACGGTGTCGAAGCCGTTGCGCTAGGCGCCGCTGCGGTGAGCGGAATCTTCGCCTGAGCAGGTGTAGGGATTATTGACGCACCAGACGTCGAACCCGAGTCGCCGAAGACGTCCATTAAACTTACCGCAGCGAGTTGCGAGGTCGGTAAACTCGCCGCCGGTGCCGAACGGGACAAGTCTCCTTCCATGACCCAGTCATCATCAGGTCCAAACGCCTGATCAAACTCTTCGCGCGTGATGAAACCATCACCAGTCTTGTCAACTCGTGCCGCGAGCTCGAGCATTTGAGCCGAGTTGAGCTGCAGACCCAGCCACGATAAACCACCGTACAGCGCCTCATACGTAAGCCGACCGATGTTGTCGCTGTCGAATGCGCGGAATGCGTCCAGCAAACGCATGCGTTTCGCCTTGAGAGCTGTGCGCACGCGCGCGACGAGGGCGCGGGAGGCAAGCAGGTGGAACTCGTCAGGCGTAGTCAGCACCTTGGCGAGCGGCGTAGCGGCCCATGGAATCTTGGCGCGACGCCTGCATGCGCGAACAGACTCGAAGAACGCCTCCCGCTTATCGCACGGCGACGTTTGCAGCGCACGAAGTAGTATAGATACTTCGCGATCTTCGAAATCCATTTGGCTATCCAAGAACCTGAAGCACTGCTCCGCAGTTGAGCCCTGGAACACTTGCGCCGGCGTAAAGTTTGACGTTGTATCTATAAGCGTGCCTCCTCTGATACGTAGTGCCGACTCTGTAAGCTTGAACGGTAAAAGCTTTCCATCACTCACGGGGTCTGATTTCGTGAGATGCATGACGACGCGAAGTGATTCGGCTTCAGCCAACGACAAAGCGACGTAGTAACGTCCACGCTGCAACGAGTAAATGTTCTTTTGTCGCAAAACTCGCTTCAGTTCCTCGAAAGACGTTCCCGTCGATGGCATGCCAGTGATGTACGTGCGCGCATCTTCAGCAACCTCGCGTGCAAGTTGTTGCAAACGAAGTTCGTCATCTTCAACGCAGGCGTCGATCTCACGAAGCACTTCGCGCAAATCTGTCTCTTGCAATCGCCCGTTACCCTTGGTGTCAAACATGTCGAAGGCCGTTCGCAACGCCGCCTCTTGCGCAGCGGTAAAATCGCCCGCACCCATCGTTCCTCCCTCGTCGCTTGAGAGTTTACTTGAATCCGGCACCCAGTCGAGAACGATTGTGAGATTCTTCAACCTTCTATGTGAATTTAGTGCCCAGCCTTGGCGGAAATAGTTTTTAGACAACTGAAGGTACTCTGGGAAAGCCAGAGGCGCTGTAGTCCTGCCAATACCCTTGTGAATCTTGAATGTATTTAGAGGATAGAAGCCTTGCGTGTTCGCGCTCGGTGGATCCGCTAGTAATTCATAGCTCCACGACAGTTGCTTTTCTTCGTCGCGACTGTACTTGAGGCGGTCTGGTACCTCCTCAAGAATTTCCTCTTCGCGCTCTTCCTCTTTTTCTTGTTCTTGCTCTTGTTCATTTTCCTGTTCTTCTTCGTTTTCTTGCACTTGCTCGAGATCTAAAACATGCTCTAAACCACCAGCTAAACCTTTATCACCAGACTCTGTGGCTCCCGGTGCTGAGAAAACGCCGGCTCTGATTTGCTTCAATGCGGCATTCGTCGCGTTCTCCATGTGCTTCACGTCTTCAAGGATCTTCCGCAGCGTCTCTTTCGCTTTCAAGTTATCATCAAGTAAATGCCCAAATTGCTGCACGCTCATTGCGAGCTTTTCAGTTGGCGAGAACGACTTTGGAATGACGTTTGCAACAACGTATGACACTCGCTCTCGGAAAACATCCAGTGAAGCTTGAATTCCTGATGGCTGCGCTCTTGGCGTGCCAGGTACAGTAGGCGACGCTATCAACTTCCTGTACGAGTGCTTGCGCCAGATATTCGAAGCGCGCTGTTCTGCCAAAAGACCAGCTTGAACGTTTTCGCTGCGCATACTGTTCACAACAAGCCACGCTGTGACATCGCGCAACAACCGCTTCGATGCCTCAAGAGGAGTCATGCTCATAAGTTCTGCTTCTCTCGACGATGGAAGTTGACCACCTCCCTTCGCAACTTCGACTGAAATTAGGCGCGCGATCTCAGGAATCATGACGACTTGCAGAGTCTGGCCCCGGCCAAGACCGCGCATACGCCACGCACCTTGTGCGTAATCGCGAAGACACATATCCTTTCCTAGTGTGATGGCGGCCTGTGCTGCGGCTGACTGTTTGATATCCATACCAGTGGTGTGCACTTGATCATAGAAGGTAAACCGTTTTGACATTGGCATAGCGGCCACGCGTTGAAGAGGGATCACATTCCAGTCTTTACGCATGAGAATCATTTGTCGGTCATTTTCATCAAGAAACACGCACCCTTCGGCCCATGCGAGACCCTTTTCGAGGAGAAAACGAGCAACGTCAAGGTTTGACATGCCCGTTATGAGAGCCCCGGTGTCGATCAATGCTCGAATCGGCGGGTCCGAAGTGGCTATACGGGTCAGCAATTTGTCGACGTTCCAGTCCGAAGGCATTTTCATGGGCGAAACTGTTTGTGGATCTGTCAAGTACGCAAGCATTTTTGCATCTGAACCCGCTTCGTAGCGCGGTGCGCCGAGCTCGAGTGGAAGTAAATCACTAGGAGTACCACTGAACCCAAGCCTGTTTGGAAACAACACATCACCACCAAGTTCTTGACCAGTTGCGCTCAATTTCAAGTTTTGATGAAGAGCGGTTTCTGGGAAGACAAAATCATTCAGATAAAATTCAACGACAGGCGGCGCTTTTCGCAGTAACTGATACAGCTCTTCGACTTGATCGTGATCGCGCAAATCAACAAGCTGTAGTGGCCAAATCTCGTCGTCGTTTAGACCGATTGCGGTGTCCTCTTCTAGGAAAGCCAAACCGCGGATTTCGCCGACATTCGTCAAACCAGCTTGTTGCTGCACACCACGACGACGTGCGTTGAGCGCAGCTTCAGCCCGGCGCTCACCTCTGACGCGCTTTCCAGTCGACCGCACCCAGCCTGCCCAAAGACGAGCTGACACGCGTTTAGCTGGCGGTCCAGCCTCGTTTACAAAGTTCTCAATCATGTTCTGGATGACCTGTTTGAAGTCGGTCCTGCGCAACCCTTCAAGTCGATATGCACAGATTGTGAGACCAAGCACGACGTCTGGGTGGGAGAACTCGTTCGTTCGGCTAGGAATATCCTTGCCCACAAAAGGCACGGCAAGTAGCCGCCGAGTTTTCGGAATTCGCGACCCATTGGTTTCTTCAAGAAGCTCGATGTCCGCAGGTTGTAGCAAACCAAACGTAACGCGGTTAATCTTGGCCAGCAGATGTGGTAGTAGCGAACAAAGCCAGTCTCGAGCGAGATTCGTCATTTTGATAGCCTCGTCATCACATTCACGGTTGAGCTGAGCAGCGGCTTCTGCCTGTCCAGGACCGTGCAAGAGATACGCCATGACGAGAGCCTCAGACAAACCTCGCAAAGCGCCGTGTGCTCGGAGCCAGATACTCGCCCACTGAGCGAGAAGAGGTCGAAGTATGTCGTGATACCAACCTCGGTCGAGCACAGCGAGATGCGGAGACGACTGGATTTGTTTGCTTTTCATGGCAGCCTTGACCGCGTCTCGAATGCTTTCGAGGAGATCACTCGCTTCTTGCGATCCAGCAGCTTCGCTCACCGTCGACGATCCGAAATCCACTGCGAAAATTGCGTCCAAGATGAAATACGGGAGCTTCCATCGTAAACCGTTACCTGAAGCAGACTGACTGAAATCGAGCGGTACGCGTCGACCCATAGGCCAGTTGAGTTCAGACTTAAGCGGATGGAGAATCAGGTCGACTTCGTCGAGAATCAAGGTTCCGGTTTGAAAGATTTGAAAAATTTCTGCCGCGCACATCGCCTCCGAACGCAAAACATTGAGCTCATCTATGGTCAAACCGCCAGCTTCGGCGACGCGCTCACTGCGACTTTTGCGCCCGCCAAACACTCGAGTGACAAAATCCATGCCTGCCTTGGCTTCGAGCTCAGCCACGTAGGACTGATCGAGCAAATGACAGACTTCCAAAAATTTCAGCGCCAGAGATTTGATGCTCGTCGGTGATGAAATCACAATAGCACGGTTCTCCTGGGCTTTGCGTAGAGCTGCCAAAATTGCACCATCGCTGAGAGAGGTGTAGCGGTTGAAGTCCAGTGTCACGACCGAGCGCCTGATCATACCAGAGTACGATTTCCGCAACGTGCTGCGGGAGAATTCCAGCAACGCGTGTGGGACAACTTGCACGACGATCGAATTTTTCTTTGCGAGTAAGAAGCCAAGCAGCGGACACACCACCGTGGTTTTACCTTCTCCCATGAGCATCTGTGCGCACTGACCACCGCCGAGTTCCGCTGTGCTGACAAAGTCACGAGTAAGCTCGACTTGACGCTTACGTAGCACTATACTTTGACTGTACTCATACACCAGCAGTCGCGGATCAAAGACAAGGGTTGTTGCTTTGCTGAACGGATTCGACGTGTCGGCGTGGAAATAGTGACGCTCGACAGAAATTAGTTCAGCAACGGCTAATGCTCGAAGGCGCAGGTCACGGTCGACGGAATCAATACCATCCATGGCGGCTGTTTTTGCGCAGTTTGTCAAAGCGATCAGTGTATCAGCCACCATCGCCGCTGCCCGAGCAGCCAGAGTGGCACGGAGTGTCAACAACAACGCCTGAGAGGTCAGATGCAGACCTGTGACAATTTGAGCAGCAGTAACTCCAGGGGACAGGCGTGACAAAATGTGTTCTCCTCCGTCGCACGTCAAGCATTCAACCAAGTCCTCGAATGTAACCTCAGCCCACGCGCCGGCGCGACGCTGCAATCCCAAACGCAGCATCTTAGAACCCGACTCAGAGTCTTTTCGTAAACCGTTCGCGGTGGCAAGTGCAGCTGCCATAGCTTCCGACGCCGCAGCTTTGTCGTCCGCTGTGACGCGACGGATGCCTTCAAGTAACTCCCGAAGCACCGCTCGGGCTGTGCCAGCGGCGGTACCCGCGCGACCAGCGCCAGCTTCCGCCGCGATTGCCGCTGTGTCACTCGGCGTAAAGCCCTTAAGCGTTACTGCGCTGAAATCCCCATTCGCTTTTCGCGTTTTCGCCTTTTCAGCGGCACTCGAGACGTCTTGTCTCAGCCTGGTCAACATTTGACGTGCGACGGAAGTCGTCGCCGACGCGTGCTGGCTCACATCAAAAGGTAAACCACCTACGCCACCAAGCGCAACTTCTTCAGCGAGTTGATCGGCTCTGTCTTCAGTAAGCGGAACCACGTATTTATTTAAATCGAGCACGCCAAGAGGCCGATAAACGAGCATGCTCAAATCGACGTGTTGAAGCGTTTTACCGCTCCACGTTGTTACCGAGGGTTCCTCGCCAACCATCTTCAACGGAAATTCTCGCTCGGAGCATGAAGTGTTGGAGAAACGCGTCAGCGCCCAGCGGCCTCCAGTTGCAATCGTACGCGCCCATGTTTGAACGTCCGATTCGTAGATGCTCGGAGCGAGGTAATCCTTCCCGACCCAAGTTTGTCGTATCGGGAATTCCTCTTTGCGCTGTTGCAAGTACGGCCGCACGCGTCGAAGCAACACACCAATCGCGCCATCTGCGGTGAATAGTTGAGTAAAACGCTGACCGACGCTCTGCTCTTCCATCTTCGGACAATCAACTGCGATCAGCGGGCTCGCGGCGAGCACTCGGAGCGTGCTCATCAACGTTCCACGTTTCATCGACTGCTCAGGCGGGACAAATCGCAACAACACGTTACCCCAGCGATGTGGGGAATCTCCCGGAAGAATACGCATTGGGAGCGTGCCGGTAAGGAGCTCAAAGAATAGCGGGAAACCAAGATTACCATCGAGGTTGAACTTCTCGCTGTCCAACCATTTGCCTATCAACGCAAGCGCTTGAGCACCGTTGACGCTCACGTCATCCGGACGATTGTACGTTTGAACAAAACCTGCAAGCTTACCAAGGGGACCATCGCCGTACACTTTTTCCTCTAAGCATGTCATATCGTCAATAGTATCGAACTGACTGTACTCTGGTATTTGCGGATAAATAAGCGGGAACCCAGAGCTCGTGGGAGTGGAACCAGCGCTCATACGAGCGATTCCGCTCACCAACTGACGCAAGTACGCAGCGCGATTTAACAACTCGGGAGTTTTCGCTGGGTCCATGTTTGTCTCTGCTGCGCTGGCCCTTCTCGATCCTGGAAATATCAGGCTTAAGCTTATTCTGAACTTGGTTCGCTTTTTCGCTGAAGTTACGGACGGTAGATTCTCAATCGCGGACAGCTCTTCTTGGCCTGTCAATCGGCACTGTGCGCTGATGTGTGGCCAAGCGCTGATGTAAGCGAGAACGTCAGCGACAGGAGGCCACTTAGCGGCCAATCTTGGCTCAATTGGTGTCCCCTGCACCATCAGACAGAGCTTGACGCGGACGGCAGTGGCATCAGGGGATGGATCCAACGATGCCGCATGCGCGAGAGCGTCCCAAAGTTGCGCTTCTTCTGGGGTCGGCAGGGCTTCAGATACGCAAAGCTCTGCTAGACGCAAAACATCCAAGTACGAACGCCCGATGAATCTCAAAACAGAAAGATACAATGCGGACGCGAGTGTGGTGGCACCGATGACCGAATGCGACGGGTGAACTGGGTACACGTAGTGCTTTGTGTTTCCGATGTTCTCAACCCATTTCGAGTTCCATCGATCGATGACCAGATCAGAACCGAGTCCAGTGCTCGCGGCGTACGCGTTATCGGCCGCATACGCCGCAGGACGAGGAATTGCACCCGCTGGTAGTAACACTGAAAGTGCCCCATCTCGTGCTTCAAGAAGTAACGCATGCGGTAAACCAGTGAGGAGACTTTCAAGCGCGGGATTTCTACGCTGAGCCAAGAACAAACCCGCGTGCTCTTCACACTCCAAGCGAATAGAGCCACCTGATTCGATCGCATTAAACGATACGCCGAGTCTTGGAAGCTCAATGCGAGCGATATCGCAAAAGTCGATCGATGGCGTGGGTCCGTTCTCAAGGCCACGTTTTGCTGTCCAAACAAGCGCGTGAGCGAGGCCTTCCACGGCGGCGAGGGATTTCGTTAGGGACAAAAGCGTTTGACCCTTTTCACCCGCAAGCCCAGGAGCGTAGAGTAAATCAACGAGAGTAAGCTGACCGTCAACATAAGATCCGTCGATCGCCGGGAACTTTGATCCTTCTTCGAACGAGCTGACAGGTAATCGACGCACTATCGCGCAAGTATCCACAGCATGCTTTCCGTCAAGGAGAGCATTATTTTCGTATCCCAATCTCACGTGAATCATAGTATCATGGTACGCAGCGCCCTCCTTAGGGGTACCAAACAAGTCACCTGTTGCTTCACTTCGCCAAAACTGATATTGTCCAAGTAAAGCGGCGGGAAGTAATCCACGCAAATGTCTCTCTGGAACAAACGATTCTCTACCGACAGCACCGTTGAGCAATCTAGTCACGACGAGACTCGGTGCGCGAGAGCCGAGGCGCGCTGCAGAAAGCAGAAAGCGTTCATTCTGATCCGTTAACAATGGTTCACCATCGGGATCGATGTCGGCCAAACAAAAGGATGCGTTCGACGCGAAGACTAGCGATCGGCGCCAGCGCCTTCCGTAAGACTCAACCCGAAATACTTGGACCAGCGGCGGCTCTTGCACCACGACAACTTCGGTAAGGAGTTGCTTTGCCTGATCGATTCGCTTCGCCTCATCGACGTCCTCGTTTTTCTTTTTGCGTCTGAAGAAACTCCATGGTTCTTGCACGGCGTTCTCAGGCGCGCCGATCCCTGCAAGTCTAGCGATTGTTCCTTGAATGGTATGGTTGGGCAGAAAGAGCTCAACCCCGTGCAGAAAGCCCGCGCCTGGGCCTTTGATGATCGGCTCCAGAAGTTGTCCGATCCACTGCTCGCACGACTCGAGGCCTCCACTACCGACGACGCGTCCTAAAGCTTCGATAGCCGCAACTGACGAGTGCACGCGGCTCACATACGGCCGAGTGTAGTCATTTTCAGGCGGTCTGGGATCTCGATCCCAAAGCTGAACATCGTGACCGAGACCGACAAGTCGCATCCACTTACGATGGTCGGTATTTTGCACTTCGGCGCAATGAACAACATCACCGCTGTCACCAATAGCAATCGTTTCCTCCTCGGCGAGTTCATAGAAATGTGAGAATTCGATTCCGCGTTTTGATAGGACCGGCTCCAACGCGGCAATAAAATCAGGCATTTCTCGAATAGATGCTTCGAGATGACCCAACCTATTTTTTCGGACAGTAAATTCACCTAGTTGCGTATTGATTTCCATCTCAAAAGGTTGTGTTGTTGTATCGAGCAACCATTCACCATAGTGAACATGTCTGTTGACCAACTCCTCGGCAGCCTTTTTGTCCCTTGCGACCAGTTCGCTAAAAGGAACATCAGAAACGTAACTAATAAAGCGCCCCGCTCCGCCTGCTCCAGGTGCTCGTCTCCAAGCTCGGTTCGTCCTGAACGTGTCTTCTGAGTCAAGCACGTTGGTTGGCGATCGGGAGCCATCCGTTTTCTTCATTGTCAAAGCATCGACCACCTCTTCCAGGACCTGATTGGCATCTTTAGGATTCGCTGCTGCCCATTCTAAAACTGAGCGCCGCTTGCGCTGAAATAGGTCGAAAATTTCCGTCGGGACAAAACCGAGGCCGTTGTCAACACCGCTCATGTTGCTAGAGTCCGCCAGCCGTCGATCCGTTTTCACGCTGCCGTCTGGAGTGTCCGAGAACCAATAGTTCACAAAGATGTATTGCTGCGCAGTGAGAATAGTCCGAGCTGCCTGCTTGTCCATCTCAGACCGTGGAGTCCAGTAGTACATGTATGCCAGGTGCGCGTGCAGTGCGCACGCTGGGCGGATGGCATTCTTCTTCACCGCGTGCCCTAGCCATCGCTTCAAGACAGGGCGGCATTTTTCATCCAACGCACGCTTTATTCGAATTTTAACATCCTTCAACGTACCAATCGCTGCAGACGAGCATGTTATCCCTCTTGTCACACCGACTGATGCGCTGAACTCGATGTCAAGTGAATTGGACTTGATGACGTGCGAGACAAATGCTAAGAGTCGGGTGAGCATTCTTGTCGCGAACAAAACCCCTTGAGCGCTCGGTGCGTCGTGTCGCCCGGTGTCAAGCTCTAAACTTAACGCCAACAACTCTTCGGCGCTATCAACAAGCGGTGCAGGACAGTAAATAAGTTCATGCATGAGTAAGCCGGAAGGCGTCGCCATGTGCGCGCGCGTCGCCGCTGGAATTTCTTTCGGCACAGTCGTCGACTCAGGCGGCGACCAAGGGCCGGGTTCGAACAATACGGCATCCATAATACTCTGAATGTCTCGATGCGTCAACGCGCGCACGCGAGTCGGGTCAGCGAATAACTTCATGACTAGGGGCAATCGAATCATCGGCGCTGTGAGATACGTCAGCAGCAACTCTGATTCACTTTGCTTCAACAGATTGTCAAACGTCGGAACGTTCGGTAGATGAAGCACATCTTCTTCTGTATCGATCCGAGTTCCCGCCAAGTTACTTGGGTTCGCTCCTGATGGAGGACAACGCGGTCGACGGTCGGTCGATCTAGCGAAGAATCCACCGCCGAAGACGTTGCGCCAACCCGTGCGCTTCTTCCCACCTTCATCAACAGGTTCCTTCCACGGTGGTATAGACAGCTGACGACCGAACGCTCGAACTGTCAAATCAAAGCTACCCTCTCGGTTCGTCACACTCCAATCTAATGCCGCGTCGATCGGTTTCCAACGAGCGAGTTCAGGAAGCGCGTCCGACGTCGGAGCCATGAGTAATTTAAACATGAAGAGTATATCGCGCAGCGAACGCATTTCGGGGTACGAATCCGCGAACTCGCGAAGTTCACCAGTGTGAAACTTTGCCAAATGTTCCGGTGCATCGCGATTGATGCCCATCTGCAAGCATACTTGGTCGATGAGTCTCGCCTCGCCGACGCCGAATGACATACCGCCAGCGCTTTCATCCTCCCATCGGTAAATCATATGATCCTTGCTGATCGTCTTCTTCAAGCTATGAAAGTAGTCCAATATCTGCGTTAATCTAGATGTGCGCTCTGGACAATGAAAACGCAAGTACTCCGCCTCTACGGCGAACGGGCCAATCTCGAAACCAAAAGGGGTGATCGGACCTTCAGCGTATCCTGCGTAATGTTGAATGAAAGCTGAAGGGGCGTCATCAACTCGGAGCCGCAAAGTGGCGTCGGCGATGGCGGCAAAGTTTGCAATTGTGAGCAAGCGCGCGGCATCAAACGTTTGAGTCACACTAATTGAAAGCACAGCGGCTGAAAAATGCCGAAGAAGTAAGTTCATACTCCTCAAGATTTCTGCTTGCGCTTCGTACGTCGCCTTTGAGCTGGCCCAGAAACATTTTGTCGCACGTTCTGGATGCGTCAACGGCATCGGCGCCGGAAGGACGTGAACAAAAAGGTGCACTAGTAAGCTAACGCGCAACGCATATGAGTTCGGCATCAAATCTGCTTGATTGGCGAGGATGGTGCAGCAGTGCACAGCGTTTCTCAACGCCCTTGGTACTTGCGCCAACGAGTCAACCGCATCCGGTACCAGTGTAAACTCCACAGGACGAAGAATGGGTGGAGCTTTCGCTGCGCCAGCTAAAGCATCGACGTTGCCTTCGATCGCGAGCCGATTAAAGAGCGGCAAAGCACACGATGTAGGTGGAAGTTTTGTCGGCGCCAGTGGCGGCGGCAGCGTCGTTACCGCGTGTAAAGCCTTTGTCCTTTGCATCATAGACTCGACGCTCCGCAGTATCTGCGCTAGCGTTTCTCGCGGCAACGAAGCACTTTTCACAGGAACCGCGCCTGCACTTGGAGATCCGCTCGGCGATGTGCTTTCCTCAGCTGCGACGAGGAGTTCGGCGTGCGTCGCAGCGTATTCAGACACCGTTCGGCAAGCAGCTTGCAGCGTCACCAAGGCGCTCGCGCCAATCATATTGACGCGATCTAAATCACGGTTTGCCTCTTCAAGCATGACGTGTCGGACGCCAAGGTTAACCAGAGCATCCGCTCGAGAAGGTGGACATCCTAAACTTGCGAGGCCGCAGCGCGCGGCTTCGAGCGCCGTGAATACGCCGCTCGAATCGAGCCCTCTCGGGCGCTTCGCGAACTGCACTGTGCGCAGCGGCTTAGGCGTCACCGATGCAAGCAGCGGACGTGAGTTCATCATAGGCAATACCTTGTTGTAAATGATATCTTTCGCTTTTTCAGCCGTGTGTGGAAACACGAGCGGGCGGAACAAGAGCGCCCACGTCGATGAATCCAACGCCACGGTCATTGGAACCTCCATCAACTGAACGGTAAAGATATGCTTAAACGCGTCTTTCGCCGGATCTGCCTGAACAGGGTGGTATTCTAACCCATCACCACAGTTCGTCAGACTGACCACAAACTGCGTCGGAAGACGGTGGATGGTGTAAATCACCGCAGCGCCTCCGTCGTCGTTCGCCCAGCCCCCTGGGACCATCAACAGTTCACCCGCGCGAAGTTGCTTGACGCGATCGAGAAACGCCGACAGAAAGGACACGAAAAGATTATTATCTTTTGACCCGATGGGAATGAGTCGCGCCAAAGGCAGCATGTCCTCCAACGCGCGCCGAATAGTGCCCATGGCGTTTGTTTCTGGTCCACTCATCTGAATCATAGACGCATTCAAACACCTCGACACGGTAATAGCGCTATCGGTGAGTGCTGATAGCGTATCACTCACATACTTTTGCCTGCGCTGCCGACCGAGCCGCTCGTTCAAACACGAATCCGCCATGAGATCTACAAAGGTTAAATTTTCCCAACACGCATCCAAATGCACTGGGAGCGCCCCACCTCCTAAAGGCCCACACAATCCCGCGAGCTCGAGCGTACCGCGAAAATTCTTCCCCTTCAACGCATCTTGTTCTTCGGCATTGATCGCGCCCTCGCTGTGTCCACCGATTTCGCTCTCAATCGCCCGTGCTGAGGCTATCGCGTCGGTTATCGCCGTCACCCAACGCTGCATCACCCCCAAATCCTCCGTCTCCACAACCAGAGCGCCACCGTTCGCATCATTCTTAAACGTTTGAAACGCAAACACCCGCTTCCCAGCGAACTTGCTCGCTTTCAGTCCATACTCCGCGAACGCGTCGTCGCCGTCCAGGACGCGCACGCTCGACTTTCCATTAATCACAAACTCCCCTTTCGCCTCCGCCTCCGACGCATCCACGGGCTCGTTCGCGAAATATCGTATCACCGATCGTTCGCGCGTGTGCCTCGCCCGGCGCAAGGCGACGAACCGCAGCCTCCACGATGGCTTGCCATATAAATCTTTCCCTCCTCGTTTGGTCAGCCAAGATGCGATGGCGATTTTCGACGACGACGCATCGTCGCTCGCGTTCGAGGGCGCGTGTGCGCCCGCGTTCGGTTTCGATTGTTTCGACGCCATGCGCGCGCGCGCGAGTCGTCGTGCGCGTCTCGAACTGGCGTTGCGGAAGAAGACTCGGGGAAAGGGCGGAACGCGGAGGGCGCCGCCTCGACGACGACGTGAAGGAGTTCGCGCGTCTTCGCCGAGGGAGCGAGCAGTAGGAGAACAATCGAAGCGTACCGCCGGGCTAATATTGCACATGTGACTAGGATGTCCGCGAGGCGGATCAGCTAAAGAACGCGCCGACGACTTGCCGACGCGCAAAGGATGCGATTTGTTCCTTGGCATCCTTTGAACACTGCGTGTACCCGTATAAATTCGACGCCGCGAGCACGATCGCCAATGCGGCGAGGAGCGCGTACTTGGGCTTGAACGCCGCGATAGTACCTATGAAAAAAACCGTCCAAACCAACACGGCGACGTAGAGCGTCGTCCAAAATAATCGAGATTCGTGCTTATCGACGCGCTTCATGCCCTCCTCGTCGCGACACTCAAACCTCCACTTCGACTCCCCAAGCTCGTCGATTTCGTTCCAATACCGCAACCCGACGAGAAGGCGTCCACCGATGTTCTTCGTGATCCAGAAATCCGCGGCGAGCAGGATCACCACCGCCACGAAATTGTGCACAAAATTTTTATTGAACAGCTCGCACGTCACGTACCTACGCCGCGTTCGTTCATTCGCGTCCTCTCCCTCGTCAGTGTACATCGACGGACGACTCCACCCCGCGCGACTGTCCTCCTCATCCTTTTCCTCCTTCCATCCCAAACGTCGCCCTCGCCCCGTTCTCTTTCGAGCGCTCAGAACATCATTCATGATTCATCATCCACCCACATCATCCATCCATTCGCGTCGCCTCGCCTCGCCTCGCCTCGCTGACGTACGCCGCGATCGGTGCCGCCTTGGCGACGAGCATCAGCGTCACCGCCGATGGGTGTTTCTGCGCTTCGACGTCGATCTCGATCGCGCTCATGTCCTTTTGACGACGGACGCGATTCGGACGAGGACGAGGACGAGGACGAGGACGTGCGGTCGGTCGGTCAATTGGTCGGTCGGTCACCCCGACATCGATCGCGTTCGGCGCAATCGACCGAGCGCGCGTCGAACGACCGACCCCGCGGTCGCGTCGCGTCGTCCATCGTCACAACGCGCGTCCTTCGCTTGAAATCACCGAAAACGTGACGCATGATTCCGATGCGACGTCGTTCGCGCGCCGTCGCTCGCGTCACGACGCGTCGACCAACGGGGTCGTCCAACGAGCGCGATCGATCGATCGGACGACGCGGGGCGACGGGACATCGCCCCCCGACAGTGTCCCTTTTCATGACGAGTCATGACTCGCCGCCCATGGCGGTGCGACCGACCGACCGAGCGACGACGAAAAGATCTCGATCTCCTCCCTCGACGTCGACGGACGACGACGACGTCGATCGACGTCGGGAGCGCGATCGTCGACGCGATCGCGCGCGCGACTTCGCGCTTGACTTCGCGCACAGTCGACGCCGAGTGGTTTTTTTTGAACGACACCCATTCGAGTTCGTTCGCGTCGGTCGTGACGTCGCGCGAGCGAGGGCGACGACCAGGGGACGATCGTCGATCGCGTCGGAGGAGGCGTCAGCATCGAGATTGGAATTGGAATTGGAATTGGAATTGGAAATCGGAGTCGCGAAAACGACCGCGACGACTTCAGATGGGGAAAAGTGAGAGCGTTGCGAAAGCGCGAGAGCGATCGGGTCGAAGCGCGAGCGCGAGCGAGAAGAGACCGGCGGGGGCGAGGACGAGCGCGAAAGGACGAGGAGAGTTGGAGAACGTCGCGATAGGGGGGGACGGGAACGGGAACGGGAACGGGAATGGGAACGGGAACGGGAATTGGAACGGGAATTGGAACGGGAACGGGAATGGGAACGTTCGCGTCGATGGCAATGATGTGCATCGGGGGGATGAGAAACCGCCGCGAAAGCCGTATACGATGACCAAGGCCAGGGTGTCGTGGACGCCGAAGGAGCACGGGAAGTTTTTAAAGGCGCTACAAATGTTTGATCGAGATTGGAAGAAGATTGAGCACTACGTCGGGACGAAGACGGTGATTCAAATTCGTTCGCACGCGCAAAAGTACTTTTTAAAGGTGATGAAGGATGGTACGGGCGAGCATCTTCCACCGCCGCGGCGCAAAGCGAAGAATAACGAGAGCGCCAAGTCGCTCAAGAAATCTGGCCTCGCGACGAGCACATCGACCGGGCCGGCGACGGCGACGGCGACGAACGTTGCGGCGGTGATGCCGATGCCGTCGACGAACGTTACCGCCGTCGCCGAGGTATCCGAAGCTGATGGCGCCAAAATCGCGGTCAAGGCGCCGGTGAAGCGCAAAGCGAGCGAAATGTCGGCGCCGAAATCGTCGCGTCGCGCGCCCTCAAAGGTTCCAAAGAAGGCCAGCGCGGCGTTACCGTCCAATAAAGTCTCTCCCGAAAGCATGACGCCAGATTTCATGGTCGTCTACGGCTTCCTCGCGGGCTTGTTCGATGTTCGACAGGAATCTGTCGAACATTCAAAGATTTTACACTCCATGTCGCCGATCAACAAGGAGACGACAGTTTTGTTGATGCGCAACGTGAGTTCGAATTTGAGTTCGAAGCAGATGTGGAAACAGCAGTTACAACTCGTCGGCGCGGGATGTGCGACGTTTTTGGACTCGGTGGACGCGCAGTACTTGATTCAATCCATGCAGCCGCACAAGTTGAACAAGTCTACGGCGCGCCTCGATGACAGCGACAACGACACCAAAGAGAAAAACAGTGGGGGAAGCGGTGGAGGAAGCGGCGGGGGAAGCAACGATGCTCCACAGCAGGAATCTCAAGAACGTCCAGCGGCCACCACGAAGGTTGTTAAAGCTTGAAAAGTCAATCGGAATCCCGACTGGGAAATGTATTTCTACGCGCGACCGCTTAAGTTTTCACGAGGTCAAACTAGTGCTTATTATTAATGCGAGACGCGAATCAACGAAATGATTGTCACCTTACGCGAGATATTTATCCGCGTGCTCCTGCAAGAGCTTCGCACTCGCCTTGGCATCGAGGAATAAGTCCTCGCACTCCTCTAAATCCGACAGCGCCACCTTTTCGCGCCCATTCGTCTTGGCTACGATGTACGCAGGCGACATGAGCTGCACAGCGTGACGCAGTGACGTGCGGTCGCCAACATCTGCCAAGTGCGCGAGGGACTCTTCGTCGACTTCAAGATCTTCAACTTGCGCGCGAACGGCTAAAATCTTCACCATTTCCTCAACCGTGTACGTCATCGTGCGAACAATCATCAACCGATCGAGCAAATCCGTGGGGATTCCGTGCGGGGAGTGAATATCTGTGCCTTTCACCGTGCAAACTCCACGGTTGGTGGCGAAAATCACGATAGGAGCCAACGAACTCTCCAGCGCCTTGTTCAAGTACGCGAAACATTCAATGTCCAACATGTGCACTTCGTCGATGAACAGAACTCCGGGGATCAACTCCGCGATCCCTTGATCGATGTAGCCGTTCACAACTTTGTTGACTTCCTGGCGAAGCTTCTCTGTGATTTCCGTCTTCTTAGACTTGTTGATCTGGTTCATCACGGCGACGAGGTCGTGGCCGCCGACTGGTTTGGCGTTCGCCGCGTCCAAGTCGTGCAACGTCACGTCTTGCACGATTTCCTTTCTCTTGTGCACATCACCCTTGGGCAAGGGAACGTACTCTTCCGCCTCGAGATCGAACTCGGTGGCGTACGCATCGCATCTCCCCACGCGTTTCACGCTCCCGCTGTTGGCCTCGATGTAAATCACGTCCCCGGTGGCGACTTTTTCTTGCTGCAACGCCTCGTAAATCGCCGGGTCGAGCTTGAGCTGCTTTGTCCCTTTCACCGACTTTAACCCAATGATGACGTGCGAAATCACCTTTCCATACCCCCCACTCGTGCTCTCCGTCTCCTCCGGCGTCATCTCCGTCACTTCGCCTTCGTACACCTCCTTAACCTCCTTAATCCTCAACCCGATGGCGCGACGGAAATTCTCCATCAACACCTCCGTCTTTTTAATCTCCGAGCTATACACCTCCGAACCAACCATCGGGCAAAACGGTACGCGCGACCCGAGCTCTTGCGCGATCCCCAGCGCCAACGCCGTCTTCCCCGTCCCTGGCGCTCCCGCAAACAGCAACGCTCGTCCCGCCATCTTCTTCTCGCGGATCATGTCCACGACGACTCCGCACGCCTCGCGCGCGAGCTCTTGCCCGACCCATCCCGCCGCGGCTTCCGCGGCGTCGCCGTTCTCTTTCAACCCTAGACCCTATATATCGCACGCGTTCGCGCGCGCGCGATCGCTCTCTCGTCAGTCCGTCGTCCTTCGACGCGATCGCTCGACTCGTCGACCGGCATCATCAATCATCATTCCTTCGCGACGCGCGCGCGTTGACCGCGCGTCGCCCTCGCTCTCGCTCTCGCCCTCGCCCTCGCTCTCGCCCGAAGAGCTCGATCGTTCGTTCGATGCGTACTTTAATGTGCGTGTGCGTCGCCACGCGCGATTTCTTCGCCAAGCTCGGGACTTCGTCGATCTTCATCGCGCGCGATCGCGTGACGCCGCGACGGGGCGCGCGGGCGAGCGCGACGTTGGGGTGTCGGTCGGTCGGACATCTCGGTCGGTCGGTCGGACATGTCGGCCAGTCCGGTCGGTCGGACATGTCGGTCGGTCGCGCCCCCCTCCGCGATCGCTCGAGCTCGCGTAGAGGGATTCGAATGGAATCGATCGCGATCGCGATCGATCGATCGGGACGTCGATCGATCGCGATCGATGGATATCCATCGATCGCCATCGATCGATCGATCGATCGACGTCCCAATCGATCGATCGCGATCGATCGATCGCGAGGGTTCGCGCGCGATCGCGAGGGTTCGCGCGCGATCGAACGGCGTTTTGCGAGCGCCATCGAGCGACGCGCCTTTGCGATCACAAAAGCGATCGCGATCGATGTCGTCGTCGTCGTCGGCGGCGGCTTCGGCGGCGGCGGCGGCGTCGGCGAGAGTCGCCGCGCGCGCGCGCGGGAAAGGGGAAAGCGGCGCGCGCGCGGGGCGGCGGCGGTTCGCGCGCGACGCGCGCGCGCGAGCGACGAAAATCACGCCCGCGAGTGAGATTCAATGGGATAAGCTCGGGTTCGGGTTAACGCCGACGACGCACATGTACCACGCGGAGTGCGAACTCGGGGGGAAGTGGGATAAAGGCGGGGTAGTGCCGTTTGATAATTTAAGCCTGAGCCCGGCGGCGGCGGTGTTGAATTACGGGCAAGGCGTGTTCGAAGGAATGAAGGCGTTTCGAACGGCGGCGGGGGAGCTGTTGGTGTTTCGTCCGGAACAGAACGCGGAGCGTTGTTATGAGGGCGCAGGGAGAATGTCCATGCCGCCGGTGCCGAAGGAGATGTTTCAACGCGCCGTGTTGCAGACGGTGAGCGCGAATAGAGATTACGTGCCGCCAGTCGGGAAAGGGTCGCTGTATTTACGACCGCTGTTGATCGGGAGTGGGGCGATTTTAGGGCTCCAACCAGCGCCGAGCTATACGTTTTTGGTGTATTGCTCGCCCGTGGCGTCGTACTTTAAAGGTGGGCAACTCACGCCGATCGACTTAACGGTGGAGGAGACGTACCACCGCGCGGCTCCGGGGGGAAGCGGTAGCACGAAATGCATCGGGAACTATTCTCCGGTGTTGAAAGTGCAATTGCAAGCCAAAGGTGCGGGCTTCGCGGACGTCATGTATCTCGACGCTAAAGAGAACAAGTACGTCGAAGAAGTGAGCTCGTGCAACTTTTTCTGCGTCAAGGGTAAGACGATTTCCACGCCCGCGCTCTTGGGGACTATTTTGCCCGGGATCACGCGTAAATCCATCGTCGAGCTCGCCAAGTCGCGCGGATACAAAGTGGAGGAACGTAATGTCTCCATTCACGAAGTCATGGAGGCGGATGAAGCGTTCTGCTGCGGCACCGCCGTCGTCGTCGCCCCCGTGGGCTCGGTGACGTACCAAGGCAAAAAAGCGCTCTTCCGCGACGGTAAGGTTGGCCCGGTCGCACAAGAGATGTACGATCAACTCACCGGTATTCAGCAAGGTCGTATTCCCGACGAGCGTGGCTGGAACGTCAAGGTCCCGCTCGACTACCACTTGCACTGAAGAACGCGACGTCGTTCGCGTTCGCGTTCCGCTCCGAGCTTCGCCCTCGACGTCCGCGCGTTCGCTCGCCGTCGTCCCGTCGTCCTCCGTGCGCGCGCTCTCACCACCATAGGTCTCGCGTTACTCCATCACACCACCACTCTTCTATCTCACATTTCGTCATCTCTCACGCCTCCGATCGTCGCGTTTACTCCGCCATCCGTTCGCGTCTCGCGTCTCGCGTCGCCGCGTCCTCGAAAACCCTGAAATCGACGCGTCGTCCACGCTCGACGCGTCACACCGACGCGCGCATCGTTCGCGCCTTGACGTCATCGACCGTCGAAAGCGTGCGCATCGAAACGCACTCGCGCGTCGCGCGCGTGAACGAACGAACCCATCGCCGCGCGACGGCGGTCGTTCGGTGACGCGCGCGCGCGGTCGAGCTCGCTCGCTCGATCGATCGCTCGCTCGATCGATCGATCATGGTCATCTTGGAGCTGTACGGGCAGACGACGAGGAATTACCGCATCTCGGCCGCGGCGCGATGGAGCGCGATCGCGGATGGAGAGATCGAGACGATGGAGATGACGATGGGGGTGACGAATAAAACGCCAGAGTATTTGGCGACGCGAAATCCGTTTGGAAAGGTTCCGTGCGCGCGCGAGCCGACGACGGGGACGTCGGCGTTCGAGTCGAACGCGATCGCGAGGTACGTGTGCGTCGTGGGACAGAATGGGAGTTCGGTGTATCCGAACAATGCATGGACACGAGCGAGGATTGATGGGTGGATGGATGCGTTTAACGTCGTGGATTGCTGTGGACCGATGTGGTTATATCCGATCACGGGCACCGGGGCGAGCCGCGGGGTGACGTACGATGAAAAAAAGGAATCGGAAGCCAAGGCGACGGTGCGGGGGTTCATGGCGGCGGTGGAGAACTACTTGGTGGCAAATAACGCGGTTTTCTTGGTGGATAATTCGCTTTCGTTGGCGGACATCGTCGGCGCGAGCTCGTTAGCCAACGTGTACTCGTACTTGGTGCCGCGCAGTGAATGGGCGGCGTCGTTCCCAAAGCTATTGCGATGGATTGAGCTGGTGTACGGACAACAAGAATGGCTCGAATCCGTGGGTAAGATGCCGGTGTGTGAAAAGGCCATGGTTTACGACCCAAGTGGGCCGCAAACGACCGCGCGCCCGGTGAAGCACGTCGAGCAGTGGCCGTCCACGCGCGTACGCGAAACGTTTGTCGATTTCTTCGCCACCAAACACGGCCACGTCAACTTTCCGTCATCTCCGGCGGTGCCCGTCGATGATCCAACGTTGTTGTTCGCCAACGCCGGTATGAACCAGTTCAAGCCCATCTTCTTGGGTAAGACTGACCCGAAGAGCCCACTCGCGAAGCTCACGAGAGCAACTAATACGCAAAAGTGCATTCGCGCGGGCGGTAAGCACAACGATTTGGACGACGTGGGTAAGGACACTTATCACCACACGTTTTTCGAAATGTTGGGTAACTGGTCATTTGGTGATTACTTCAAGGAGGAGGCCATCAGATGGGCTTGGGAGCTGTTGACCGAGGTGTACGGACTTCCCGCGGATCGCTTGTACGCCACGTATTTTGGCGGTGACGCCTCCCAAGGCTTGGAACCCGATCACGAAGCAAAGGCGATTTGGGAACGATACCTTCCTGCGCACAAGGTCATGCCATTCGATTGCAAAGACAACTTCTGGGAAATGGGTGACGTCGGTCCTTGCGGTCCGTGCACAGAAATTCATTACGACCGAATCGGCGGCCGCGATGCATCTTCGCTCGTCAACATGGACGATCCCAACTGCCTTGAAATCTGGAACGTGGTGTTCATTCAGTACAATCGTGAAGCCGGTGGTGCATTGAAGCCTCTTCCGAACAAGCACGTTGACACCGGCATGGGTTTCGAGCGTTTGACTTCGGTGTTGCAAAACAAAATGAGCAACTACGACACCGACGTCTTCATGCCGATCTTCAAGGCGATTCAAAACATCAGCGGTGCCGCCCCGTATACGGGCTTGCTCGGAAAAGAAGACGTTGGCGAAAAAGACATGGCGTACCGAGTCGTGGCGGATCACATTCGCACCTTGTCCGTCGCCATAGCTGACGGTGCAGCACCTGGAGCGGATGGTCGCAACTACGTACTGCGTCGTGTACTTCGCCGCGCCGTGCGCTACGGTCGCGAAAAGCTTGGCGCTAAGCAAGGCTTCTTCCACAAACTCGTCCCTATTCTCGTCAAGCAGCTCGGCAGCGTGTTCCCCGAACTCATCGCCAAGCAGGCGCATATCACGGCGATAATTGCGGATGAGGAAGAATCGTTTGGCCGCACTCTCCAAAAGGGCATCGATCAGTTCAAAAAGGTCGTCGCCGTGGCTAAAGGTGAAGATCGCAAGGTCATCTCCGGTCCCGAGGCATTCTTATTGTGGGAATCGTTCGGTTTCCCGGCCGATCTCACCGAGATCATGGCTGAAGAGATCGGTTTCACGCTCGATAACGCCGGTTTCCAACGAACCTTCGCCGACGCTCAAGAAAAGTCTCGCGCTGCTGGCAAAAAGTCCTCTGGGGTGGAACTATTATTCGAAGCAGAAGCGACGGCTTGGTTGCAAAATAACGGCGTGCTCCCGACGAACGATTCGCACAAATATGAAGTCGGTCGTCCGTCGCACCACGCGACGGTCAAGGCTATTTTGACCCCGAGCGGTTTCGTGCAATCCACCGCGGCTGCGGCGGGTCCGTACGGGTTCGTTTTGGACTCCACCACGTTCTACGCTGAATCTGGTGGACAAGTGTGCGACACTGGCGTGATAACGGCCGTGGGCGGTTCGATTGAGGTTCAAGACACCAAAGTTGCGGCTGGTTTCGTATTACACACGGGGCAAGTTAAGGGAGAAGTCAAGGTCGGCGACGCCGCGCAGGCGATTGTCGATTATGACCGCCGCGAAAACATCATGCCGAATCACACTATGACGCACGTGCTGAATTATGCGCTTCGTAAGGTGATGGGTGATGGCCTCGACCAAAAGGGTTCGTTAGTTGATCATGAAAAGTTGCGATTCGACTTTTCGTACAACAAACCGATGACAACAGAGCAGATTGCCGACGTCCAGCGCATTGTGAACGAACAAATCAACGCCAATTACGCGGTGGATAAGCGCGAAGTTTCGCTTGCAACTGCCTTGAGCATCAAGGGCCTGCGGGCGGTGTTCGGTGAAGTCTACCCAGATCCCGTTCGCGTCGTTTCGGTTGGTCCAACGATTGATGAGTTGCTAGCCAATCCATCGAACGACGCGTGGATGAAACACTCCATCGAATTCTGCGGGGGCACGCACTTGGCGAGCACGAAAGCGGCTGAGTCGTTTGTCGTGCTCGAAGAGACTGGTATCGCCAAGGGTATTCGTCGCATAACTGGCGCGACTCGCGGTGCGGCCAAGGCTGCGACGAGTTTTGGTGAGTCTATACTAGCCGAATCAAAGGCGTGCGGCACTTTGTCAGGAGACCAATTGGAGAAGGAGCTAGGACGCATTAGAAACCTTTGCGACACCGCGACAATTCCTGCGACCATAAAGGAAGAGATTCGCGGAGATCTCGCGGCGCATACGAGACGACTTTTGGATGCTGCCAAAGAGGCGCTGAAGGCGGCGACACAACAAGCCATCGCCGACGTGCAAGCCAAGGCGGCTGCGACCAAGGCGACGGGGGGGAAATACTTTGTCGCTGTTTTGGCCGATGACACGGACGCCCCTGCGTTGAGAGATGCGGCGACGTATGCGTTCAACGAAGGCATCGCGTGCACGCTGTTGTCCAACGTCAAGGGCAAGGAATTTATCTTCGTCAGCGTTCCGCCTGAAGTTAACATCGACGCCAAGGGCTGGCTCGATGCGGTAGGCGCCCCACTCGGCGCCAAGGGTGGCGGCGGTAAGAATGGCGTCGCGCAAGGTCATGGTCCGAATGTCGACGCCGTTGCGATCGCTATCGCGGCGGCGGAAGAGTTCGCCAAGCTTTCGATTTGATCGATGTGAGAAAGAAAACACAATATGCTCGTCGATTAATAATCACTCATTCGTCATAATAAATTCTCAAGATTTGCTCATCCGAGCGCTGAGCGCTATTTCTAAGCGGTCTGGTGTATGTTGACCGTCCCTATGTATCCCCGTCATCTAAAAATCAGCTTCCTGACTACGTCGCACGCATCGAGCGACGCGCTTCTTGAACGCCGGAAAGTCCTCGCGGAACTCCTTCGCCGCATCAATATTCGCCGGACTCTCATCATTCGGAGCGGAAAGCATCGAAATTATGCTCAGCATAATAGTCTCCACCGTTTGCACTGGACTCCATCGCTCGCTCGCCTGCTCGTACCCGTGCGGATCCTCCCCCGGCGAGTGCAAGATTGAAATGCACACCCGCCCATCCGCGTACACGTTCGGGTGCCACATCTCGCTCACAAACTTCACGCTCGGCGGATTATTGGGATAATCCTTTGGAAACGACATGTTACAGATGAAAAACCCTCCCTCGTACAACGTATCCGGTGGCCCCATCACCGTCACTTGCCATTCGAACACGTTGCAGTCGTCGCGTAAACCCGCCGAGAACCCTTCGATCGGGTTCCTCGACAGTTCTACCTCGCGCGCGCGCGCCCGAAAGCGTCGTCACCTCGTCAGTCTTCGCGTCTTCATTCATTCTCTCTCGCGTTCGCCCAATCGATCGTTCGCTCGACGTTTCCCCATCATTCATCCTTTGCCCGCTTCGCGAGATCGTCATCATCATCGTCATCATCTCTCATCAGCCCGCGACGAACGTTGACATCATTCTTCATTCGCCTCCAAACGCGCGAATCGCGATCATCGTCGATCGCATTCGTCACTCCAATGCGCGTACCTTTCAATTGCTTGCGCAACAGCAATACCGCTTGGTCGCTCATTCCACGTTCGTCTTTGCGTCGATCAATGAACGCTTTCGCGCGCGCGCGCGGCATTCGTCGCCTCGCTCGCATGAGCGCGAGCTCGCAGTCGGACGATTCAAGCGACGACGACGAAAGCGACGCAGACGAACGCACGCGCGTGACCGTCGTCGCGCGCGTGCGATGGCGCGAACGAGGCGAGGACAGAGAGGAGGACGTCGCGAGCGTCGCGAGCCGCGCGGCGTCGGCGCACCGCGCGAAGCGCGAGGCCAAAGTCATTGAATATCGCGAGTTACGACGAGACGAACGAGAGGAGGGCGATGAAAGACGAGGGATTGATGTCAGCGTGTCGTGGCGCGCGCGCGCGGGGGCGGAAGAGGAGGAGAGATTTGAGCGAAGGACGCGAAGGGCGTTTCGCGCGAAAGCGGAAGTGGACGTGGAGATCATCGTCATCGCCCCGGCGTACGTGCCGATGATGGCGAACAGAGGAACGGTGGAGACGCTGGCGATGGAAGGCGACGAGGGGAAAACGCGATTTCGAGAGGTTGGCGTGGGGGTGGTGAGCGAGCGAGCGTCGAAGGAGGCGCTCGAGCGAGCGAGAGAAGCGGCGACGGCGTTCATCCAACGAATCGAGGCGCACGCGATACAATCGCACGCGGGAATTCGTTTTGGAGTGGACCGGTTTGCGTTTCGCGAGATTGGAAGTCGAGGGGGTAATCGCTTCGACGCGTTGGTTGACTTGGAGAGCGAGGAGTGGTCGAGCGTGAAGGCGCTCTCGAGCGACGCGCCGTGGATGAAATTCGTGCGCGAGCTGATGCCGAACGGAACGAACGTCGCAGTGAGCGTGGTGTACTCGTATCCAGGGGCTAAAAATCAGGAGTGGCACGCCGATGGGAGACATTTAGACCGCGAATGCGACGTCGACGGTGTAGGAGAGTCGCCGCCGTACGCGCTCTGCGTCTTCATGCCCCTCATCGATTTGAACCACGAGGTTGGCTTCACTCAGTTCTTCTGCAAAAGTCATAAAACGAGCAAGCTCATCGGATTCGGCGAGGCGTCGCACGAGCTGAACGCATCGTTCGATGGAGTTCTAAACGCCGGTCAAGCCGTGATGTACGATTACCGTCTGCTTCACCGAGGCATGGCAAACAACTCTCTCGATACGATTCGACCTGTGCTGCAGTTCTTATACACAACTCCTGCGTATCGCGAAACGAAAAATTACGGCATAGAGAGCTTTTGGGCGTGAGTAGCGGTTTTTGTTTTCGAGAACGTTCGTGAAGCAGTCGTTCTTCGTTCGGGCGCGTCTACCGTAGTTATCCGTGTACAGTACAGTAGTCATAGCAGTTCTAGCGTTCCTAGTGGTCTCATAACCCTAGTGGTCTCATAAACCTTCAATGTCATCTACAGCGCCCCGCGCGTCTCGGCGTTCGCTACCGCGGCGCGTTTCGCCCTCGCCTTGGCCCGAGCCGCCGCTCCCGCTGGGTTCACGGGAAACTGCGCGCTCATCGTCGACTTCAAGGCCTCCGAAATCCCCATCTTCCCATCACTCCAGAGCGGGGCTTCGATATCCTTATTTCCACCCCCCGCGAGCTCGGCGTGCGTCATGCGTTCGTGCGCGATGCCGTAGTGTTTCGCTATTTCTACCCGCTTGTCCAAAGCGTCGAGCGCGTCTCTCAGGTCTTCCCCGGCGAGGTTCGCCCCTCGAACAAAACCCGCGCGCGCCTCGCTCATGGCGATCTGTTTTTGTTTCACATCCATCCCACGTGCGGCGCGCACGATGGCTCGGTATAAATCCGTCGCGTTCCGTTCGCGCCCCATGGTTTGAGGCGTCCGCTCGTGACATTACATCGCCTTCTACTTCCGCGACCACTCGCTATGCGCGACCTATCGTTTCACTCGTCATCGCTATCGCTCCCGAGCGGTACCGCCGCGTACATCGCCGCCGTAAACGTCGTCGGTCGTCCTCGTCTCGTCCGTCGTCCGCCCGCTATGATATTCGACGCGTCCACCTCGTCTCCAGACAAATCATCGATGCATTCCGAATCCACCGACCCGCCGTCGGAATCTGATTCCGAGCGTGCCTTCTTCCCAAGTTTCTTCGTCGCGTGCGACGCGTGTTTCATCTATTGCGCCGATCCCAACGCGCGTGAGGTCGTCGTCAGTCGTCCACGCGTCGCGCGCGTCGGCGTTTCCGCGCGGATGTTTCATTCGAAATGGTCACCCATCATTCGTTCGTCCGCGATCACTCGGCGCACCTTTTTCTTCGCCCGCTCGTCGTCGCTTTCGCTTTGGCTTTTGCTCGAGCTTTCGCTCGCGCGTTCGTCGTCGCTTTCGCTGTCGCTCGCCAAGGCCTTGCCTGACATCGCGCGACGCGCGCCGGAGAGTGCGGCGGACGCGCGCGCGCGCGGGGCGAGCGCGGGACATCGCGAATGTCGCGCGACGCCGATGTGTGGCGGGACATGGGGGCGATATTTACAGCGATAGCGATCGTCCTCGTCGCGACGTTCGCGTTCGTGAAGGCGGAGAAAGGGACGGTGACGAGACGAGGACGCGGCGTCGCGGGGCGGGGCGGCGGCGGCGGCGGCGCGCGGTGGATGGTGAACGAAAAAACGAACGCGTCGAAAGCGAGCGCAGAGGCGTTTGTGTTGAAGTATTCGGGGTGTTGGATCGCCTCCGTCGCGGTGGTGATCGCGCTCAAGGCGTATGAATGGTTCGGGAAGTGGGGGTATTTGACGTATTGCGGGGCGTGCGCGGCGCCGGCGTTGGCGTGGCCGTTGATGTTTCCGAGCGCGGCCGATCGAGGACGGGCGTTGGGGGCGAGATACATCATCAAGGCAAATGTATGGATCGGGGTGTTCAGTTTCATTGGGAATTACTGGTACACGCATTACTTTTATAACGTGTTAAAGGCGGATTACACGTTTCCAGCGCATCGATTGAACGACGTGCCGATTTCGATGTACTTGATGACGCACGCGTATTTCATGTTTTATCACGTGCTTTCGAACGCTGCGTTGCGACGAATTCGCACGGGATACGTCAATAACGCGGCGAGGTTTGTGTTTGAGTGCGCGGCAGTGGGCGCGATGGCGTACACCACGGCGTTCATGGAGAGCTTGACAATTTGTGGGTTTCCGTATTACGACTTTGCAGATCGTCACATGGCGTACACGTTGGGGTCGGCTTTTTACGGCATCTATTTTCTGGTATCGTTTCCAATGTTCTTGCGAGTGGATGAAGACGCGTCCATGCCGATGTCGCAAGTGTTTTGGGAATCGATGGGAAGCGGAATGGCGGTGCTTTGTCTTCTCGATTTCGTTCGAGTTTACTTGCGCATTCCGTTCATCATGCGCATCAAGTGATAGTAGGATGCCGAATACGTTTTTAATACACCGCTCTATTTTGCTATCGCAACCTGTCAAGTCTCTTTAGCGCTGCTAATGATTTTTCAGTTTGTAACAAATCGTTTCGCGCCTGAACTTCATCTTTCTGTCGTCCTTGCTGCGCAAACGACATCGCTCGACGACGGTGCACGGTGCGGTTGCTATGCATGATTTCCGTGAGTGAGTCGATTCGATCGATCATTTTTTGATTCACGCGCGTTTCCGAGTGTTCGCTCAGCGCCAACACGACGTCGACTGCCGATTCCAAGAGCGACGGGCGATCACGAAACATTTGCACGTGCTCGATGATGATGTTCAAGCTGTCTTGAGATTCAGCCAGAGCACTGGCGTGCGCCTGATCGTTCGCGATGAGGCGGAGCAAGTCATACGCTGCGGTCAATAGCGGCATCTGCTTGATGGATCGATCGCACTGACGGATGTTGCGCATCAGAGCATGCAAGACATCTGGTGCGACTACCGCGTCTCGACAAGCGGACAGATCCCAATGGTCAATGAAGAACGTACAACCTCGCACACATTCGTTAAGCACATGCGGCGCACGCACCATAATGGCTGCTTGATTGGCGCGCGCGCGCAACGAGTTACGAGGATCGATGCGCGCGTTTATTTGCTTCAAACGCTTGCGAATCCACTCTAATTTGGGGACGGCATTCTTGCGAGCGAGCCAACCGCGCACAAACGCCTGCAGGACTATGATGCTTGTTTCCATCTTTTCTCGTCGCTTGCGATCCAAGACGAAGCGCATGCAGTCTTTCAGATCACGTCGCACGAGCCAGCCTCGAACGTAACGCTGAATGGTCTCCGCTGCATTGTACAAGGTGGCCGCCTTCAGGGCGACCATCTTTTCTTGTCGTTTCTTGTCCGCCGCGCGTCGTGCCTTGGCCGTCGCTTTTTGTAGGCGGCGAAACTTTTTTCGCTCGACTCTTTGTCGCGCGAGACGACCTCGGTAGAATGCTTGGATTACCCTCGCAGCGTTATCCTGTACTCGAGCTTGCGCCAGTTGCGACCGAATCTGCTTTTTACGCTCTTCAAATGTCTTCACCTTTTCCAGCTCCCGTTTGTGAGCCGGCAGCAGCTCGCGAATGTACCGGCGACGCGCAATTGCACTTCGAGCGTACGCTTGAACAATAACGACGAAGAACATTAGAAACTTGGACTGCCGGCGAGCGACGAACCCTCGCCAATGGCGCTGAATTTCAGTCGCCGCGAGATTTGCGCGCTTATTCTTCGCGGTTTCAATCATCTGCGACCGTAGACGATAGGCGTTGTAGCCCAGGAATCCACGAACGTGCGCTTGAATCTTGATAGCGGCCTGTCTTTTTGCGATGAACTCGCGTCGAGCGATATCGCGCTTCACACGCGCTTGTGCCCAAACGACAGCCCAACGAATCCGAAGAAACTGCTTTCGCAGGATGATTTTACGAACAACAGCCTGGAGCTTGGCAGCTGCATCATGAATGACTTTACGTCTGTGCTCCACGATTGCCTTTACTTCAGCCCGCGCCTGCGCACCGCGCCACGCCGCTTGAATGACGGTCACGGCGGCGATCTTGTCTAGGAAACTTTTTCTAGCTTCAACTGTTCGGTACCATCCTTGTATGACGCTCGCTGCTCGCTTCGCTCGCAAAAACTGCCGACGCTCAGCCGCGCCTCTGCGCATCTTCTGCACCTTAAGAACAGCCCATTGCGTGTCCAAGTACGACAATCGTGCGACATGCATGCGATGCGCGGCCTGAATTTTGATTGCCGCATCTCGGTGTTCCAGAAAGGTTTTACGAGCCATTCGTCCACGTCGATGAGCTTGCATGGTAATGATAGCTCGTCGTCGCGCATTCGCCGCTGAGACGGCTTGCAATCGGCGGATATGTGCAGCGATTGTGGTCGTTGCAGCGACCCACTTACGAACAATCTGCACAAAGCGCGGGCGGTTCGGTCGATGCCATCGCCACCAGCGCTGGATGCGAATGCACGCGACTTCTTGCTGCCGAAGCAGCAACAACCTGGCGCTTAAGAATAACAAATAACCACTCACCGCTCGTGGATCGGGCGATTCGATGGCGTCTGAATTTGCGAAACGCACATCAAAAGTCGGGTTCGGGACACCACCGAGCGCTTGAAGCGCCTTAGCGACGGCGGCAAAGTTGTCGCGAGCTATGCAACGAGCGATTCTCGCTGTCTCCGGATTTGCATCCATAAGCTTCAACGGTGCGCTTGAAATGCGACGTTGAGGCACCATCGCTGGCGCATACGTGCGAACTAACGCGCATAGCGCGCGGCCATCGGTGAAAGCGCTGCCGATATTGTTAATTTCAACGCGTTGAGCGGCGCACGCCGCCTTTGCCCACGCGAATAAACGAGCCTCCATGGCGCACTGCGGCGCTTCATTGATGGAATCGCCTCGCTTCGCCGCCGAAATGCGCGCGATGCGCTTGACATCTGGAACTTTACCACCTAGTCGAACGATCTCTGCATCCAACGACTTAGGTAGCAATAGTCCTGGAGCCGAGTAGTGCATCATCAACGCCCAAAGAAGACCCATCGTGTGCTCCAGATGACCATCGACGATGTCTTCCGCCTTGATGCGGCTCCAAGTGCCAGGCATACCCACATTTTGATCTTTAATCGCTCGTAGCGCCACTTCAACATTCTGAATGCGGTGGCTTCGATTTGCGCACGGGAAATTCGCCTCGCTGAGTAAGCTGCGCTTCCATTCCTTGTTCTTCTCGTCATAACTCATGAAAAGCACATCCGCATTCAAAACTTCCATGAGGCGACACAGACGCACGCCATCGCGCAGATCGACTGCTAAGTTTGAGCACCTGAAATCGTACTCGCGAATCGGATTTTGCTTGTAGTGCAGCTTGTACGAGCATTGGCTCAAGTTGCGAATGACGTCGCCTTCGCCGTACATCGATCCGTGCAATGCCAATCGCAGGATGTCTTCGCTGCGCTTCAGCGCCGCGTGAGGGCGCATCAATAACGGTGTGGAGGGTGGTAGACCTTCATTCGCGCATCGGTCCAACATGAAAACCAAGAGCAGGACGCGCTTCAATATGTTTCGCCTGAGAGCCTCTTCGTATCCATGCGAGTAAGGCGGCGCGCCAGGAAAGTGTCCTGTGCCAAATTCAAGCTCCAACGCACGATCACGGCACAAAGCGGTTATGCACTCTTCTTGCAATGCTCGTAAATCTCCTTGCCGCTTCCACGAGATTCCAGTGCCGATGATGACTTCTACGCCGAGCTGTAACCAAAACAATGAATAGCTCGACAGCGCGCGATTGAAATCCTCTCTGAGCACGACGTCATCCATGAACGTTTCACCGGTCTTGAGACGCAATCGAGCGCTATCGACATGTCCGTACGTTTTACGCAACACTCGACCGAGCTCGTCGTCATAGCTATACAATGCCGAAAGCTTGTTACGTACCGTCTGTCGCACCTCTCGCGCCGACGCTTTGCCGCCTCGATTTTCAGAGGGCGAATCGTCACCCATCGTTCCCACATCATCAACGACGATCGTGTGGTTCAACCACGCGATGAACGCGAGCTCTTGCTGTCGAACCCAAACGTTTGCTTGAAAATCTTCGGCGACTTCCACGCGCGGCGTCGAATTCGTTGACGTACGACGCTCGTCGACGACATCATGTAAACGCTGTAACTGCAACGTGCGCGCCACAGGCGCGTGCTCCATCGACTCATTCTCGATGCGACGCTGCTTCAATTTTTTGGTCTCGGCGTTCATAATCTTCTTGGGTGATACGGCGAGCGTGCGCCGCGTCGCCAATCGAGCGTCCCTCGGCCGCTTTGTCGCGCTCGCGACGCGCTCATCCTGTGTCTTATTCGTCGAGCACGTCAGCACCCCTCCCGCGGCGTTCGCTACCCCGCGCGTGCGCACTTTCATCGCCACCGGTTCCATCGGTACCGGCGCTTCGCCGACGGCGTCGAACGCGAGCGACCCGCAATACGTCGCGCTCAACGCTTTCGCCGGCGTCCACGTCACGCGAACCCGCCCCGTGGTCCCGGGCTGAATCACCATCCGCATCGGCTCCACCGTGAATCCATCTTTCAAACTCTCTTCCCGGAACTTCACGTCCTGCGTCGTCTCGCGCGTCGCGCCCGTCGTCAGTCCACCGAATCCGTTCCGCGCCCGCCTCCGAACGCCGCGTCGCCGCTCTCGCTCATCCCTACCTGCGCCATCGCCGTATCATTCACGACGTCCAAATCCTCTGTCGCGCTTTCCCCGACGACGACGTCACCGAACCGCACGACCGCGACGTCGCGCGGCGCGCTTAAAATCGCTCGCTTCGTCTCTCGCCGCTCGCTCGCTCGCGCGCGCGCGCTCGGCCTCTCGCGACCCGCGTCTTTGGTTTTCGTTTCATTCCTCGTGAGTTCCCGCGCTGAAGCGTTCGCGCAACGCGAGATGAATGGATCGTCCTTCGCGTCGTCGTCGTCGTCCGTCTCGTTCGCGTCGTCCTCGCCGTCGATGCGTTCGCGAACGCGCGCGATCGCGCGCCACATCGCATCGCCGCCTTGCGTCGAAATCGTCATCCTCGCGTTCGCCCTGCGAACACGTCGCGCTTCTCAGCGATCGTCCACGCGTGTGGACGAACGAACGATCGAAAAAAACGTCCCGCGGGGGACTGTACGCGCGCTCGAGGCGATCGATCGCGTTCCACGCGCGCGCGCGCGCTCGTTGGTTTTCGTCGAGCAATGCCGCGTCGATGGCGACCGACGTCGTGAGGGATACGAACGGACGTTTTCGTCCCCCTTCGCGGTGGCTTGAGTGCGGACTCGTCGTTGCGTCATTCGTCGTGGACGGAGGGCGGGGCGACCGACCGATGGTGTGACCGACCAAATCCGACCGACCGATGGTGTGACCGACCGACCGATGGTGTGACCGAGACATTCGCGTTCGCGTTCGACGACGAACGAACGAACGAACGAACGACGATTGGGGGCGATTCGGTCGCGACGAACGCGAGGAAAGGACGACGACGAGAACGCGCGGTGTCGTACCGTCGTCGTCGACAGGCGTCGTCGACAATCGTCATCGATGACATCATCGAAAATCATCAAAAATCATCAAAAATCATCAAAAATCATCAAAAATCATCAAAAATCAAAAATCAAAAAACATCGAGGACATCGATCGAACGATCGTCATCGGTCGCCGTGGCATGGGACCGACACGAAGGCGCGCGCCTGCGCGACCGAGCGCGCGAGCGAAGAAAGCGCGCTTCGGTGGTCACGACAAACGGTCATCCATCGACGTCGTGTTCAAGCGCGTGGACCGGTTTTTCGACGCCCATCCGCTCGTCGAAGCGTGCGCGCGCGTCGCGGTGGCGTTCGCGCTGTTGTACGCGACGGTGGCGTTCGCGCGCGTCACCGGGGCGTACGAACGATTGGGCGTCGAGGCGGTGTTGATGAAGTACGCGATGCCGACGTACGTCACGCGCGTGGTACCGGTTTTACGGGCGTGCGAACGCGCGTTCGCGAACGTCGTCGCGCGGTGAACGCGACGCGAGCGCGAGCGAGCGAGCGACGAATGAGCGAGCGACGCCCTCGCGTCGCTCATTCCCTCATCGCAACGCGTGTGGCGATGTCTTTGTTCGATAGGTTTCAACGCATAACTTCACCACCGACGACTTTCGCGCGTGCGCTCGCGGTTTCTCGTCTTATGTATTCACTCATCCTTCTCATCCAACAACCAACCGTCAAAACGCTCGTCAAGCGCGTCGTCGTCGTTCGTTCGTTCGT
>Ga0222713_10000875_pt1 | contig 34638 bp, 49 predicted proteins | sample C33_649DmetaG_FD_165061 | JGI IMG/M metagenome (GOLD analysis project Ga0222713, IMG submission 165061) | Estuarine water microbial communities from San Francisco Bay, California, United States - C33_649D | ecosystem: Environmental > Aquatic > Marine > Unclassified | place: USA: California... | reverse complement strand
ATCAAGTAACCAGTTCTCCTTCCAAAAAGTATTATGACTTTGGACAACGCCTTGCACAACTCAACGATCAAGGTGCTCCTATCGAACGTTTGCTGACTGCAGCTGTTGGTATCAGCGCAGAGGGTGGTGAGTTTATGGAGATTGTCAAGAAGATTATTTTCCAAGGAAAACCCTGGGATCAGGATAACATTGATCACCTGAAGATTGAACTTGGTGATGTCATGTGGTATGTTGCTCAGGCTTGTATGGCACTGGATGTTTCTATGGAAGAAATTCTAAATACCAATATTAAGAAACTTGCCAAACGCTATCCTGAGGGAACGTTTGATGCATATTATTCCGAAAATAGATCTTCTGACGATAGGTAATGTCTGCTAATACTCTTTTCTCTGATGTCAATGAACTTCATCTTGCGTATCTTCTTAATGGTAAAAGTTGGGGTGGTACGTTAGGTACTGCTGCAAAGACACAGTATGAATCGAGAATCGCAGAACTAGACAAAACTGAAAAAGGTTTAAATGAGCATACTAGAGCTGTTGGTCAGGCGGAAGCAATGGCAGCAGCAGTTCTAAATTATGCTCACAGTCATGGATACAGTGGCAGTCCAACAGAAGTTTATTGGACTGCTAGAGCTGGATTTAGTTTTACTGATATTGATAGTCGTTGGGAAGCAATTAGCAAAGATAATCCGGCAGACGTTCTTGTAAAATTTCCCAGATCAAATTTTTCAAACAGCATTTCTGGAAATTATCTTGGAATTTCAATGAAGGCGTTGAAAAAAACAAGTGGAGATGCTCCAGTGAAAAACCCTGGAGTGCAAAAAATTGCTAGATTTATTGGAAAACCAAGCACATTCTTTTCTGATATTATTGAACAAGGTGCAGAGGAAGTTCACACAACTTTGGGCACAGCAAAGAAGAAAAAATTGCTTGATAAAGCAGCTGTAAAAGCAATCGCTAAAGGAACAAAAGCATATGAAACTTTAGAATCTATCAAAGATAAGTATCTTTCTCAATGTAGAGATGCTCTTCTTGAAGGATTCAAGTCTAAAGATGATGGTGATGTAATGCTCTACATTCTTCAAGATCTTCTTGATACTGACAGACTTCCTAAGTATGTTAAAGTTACTGGTTATGGTGATTACAACCAAACCAATACTGCGAAAGTAGAAAATCCCACAGGACAAGAGAATGAAAAGTTCAAAGCCTTGATGGATGATAGTAAGAATTTTAATTATGAGACTGCTGGAGGAGATAGTGGATATTCTTTTGGAGTAAAAAAAGGAACTAAGAGACTTATTAGGGTAAGATTTAAATTTGAGAGTGCTCCATTTGGATCTGCTCTAAAGATGTCAATTGAACCATGGGCCACTCCAATTGGTCAGGAAGAATCGAGAGCATCAAAAATTCAAACAGAGACAGTGGTATCAGACACTTGACAAACTGTCCACCACCTTGCCAAGCGGGGTGGTTTTTTGCTATAATACATGTATGAAAAACACCCACCTAGAGCACCCTGAAGACTCCATTCTAACTGGGGATCTGTCGGTGCTAGATTTCTTGACTGCTCGTGACCATGGGGTTACGATCAAATGGGATGGTTCTCCTGCTTTGGTCTGGGGTAACTGTCCTTCTACTGGTCAGTTCTTTGTGGGAACTAAGTCGGTCTTTAACAAGGTAAAGGTCAAGGTCAATTACACTCACGCTGACATTGAGCGTAATCATGGTGACGGCCCTGTTGCTTGCATCTTGCACACCGCTCTTGAAACTCTCCCTCGCCCAGAGATAGGTTATGTTCAAGGTGATTTTATTGGGTTTGGTAGTGGCAGTGTATTCCGACCTCAACTAGTTGAGTATGTTTTTAAAAAACGTTTTGACTGCCCAATCATTGTAGTTCCCCATACTTTTTATGAAGGTCCTTTTAGCGATCCTGTGTGTTCTTTTGGTACTCCAACCGAAATTATTCAAGAAGGTATCATTGATAGCCCTCCCGTTACTATGCGCTATCAGCATTTTATTCTTCAAACACTTAAGGCAAAACTCATTGCCAAGTTTTCCAAGTTTGCAACACCAAAATCAGCAGCAGCAATTAAGACCCACATCAACAGTTACATCCGCAGAAAGGGGAATTTACCAACTGCCAAGGTAATGTATGAAGAACTTCCTTCTAAATATAAGAGTGAGGTTAATGTCAATCTTTTTAGGTTGTATTTGACGATATATTCGCTCAAGATGCAACTGTTACGTTGTGTTCAAGACGACTCCAGTTGGTTTGTTGAATGCTTTATAATGGGTGAACCAACCACTCATGAGGGTTATGTCATGACTAGCAACGATCAAGCATACAAGATCGTTGACCGTGCCACTTTCAGTTACGCCAATTTCACCATCGCTAAGACCTGGAACTGATTCATGAAAAAGTTCAGCGAATTTCTCGGTTCAAAATCAATCTCTTCTGCCGTTGTGCGTGAACAAGAGGAAGTGGCTCCTGAGACCACTGCACCTGAGGTTGATAAGACTCGTGGAACTATCACCATTGGATTCGGTAGGTTCAATCCCCCTACCGTTGGCCATGGCAAACTGTGTGACTCTGTAAAAGATGTTGCTGGTGATGGTGAGTATCGTATCTATCCCTCTCACAGTTGCGATAGTAAGAAGAATCCTCTTGATTGTGAGGAGAAAGTAAATTGGATGAAAGCATCTTATCCTGAACATGCCAGCAATATTGTGTATGACAGTAAGATGAAAACTATTTTTGATGTATTGCAGGCAGCACATAATGGAGGATATCGTTCGGTCAATATCGTGGTGGGTGCTGACAGACTCAAAGAATTTGAGAGGCTCGCAAACGATTACAACGGGCAACTCTATAGTTTTGATAAGATTAACGTTATCTCTGCAGGGGACAGAAACCCAGATGCCGAAGGTGTCGAGGGTATGTCTGCTTCCAAATTACGAAAGGCAGCTGCAGAAGGAGATTACGAAACGTTTGAGAAAGGATTATCCAAAAACCTGAAGCAGAATCAGAAGAAAGAACTTTACAATTCTGTTCGACTGAACATGGGCGTTGTTGATATGGAAGAAGAAGTTGAACTTTGGGAAATCGCTCCTAAGTTTGACTGGAAAAATCTTCGTGAAAACTACATCAATAAGAACATTTTCAATGTTGGTGAGTACGTCGAAAGCGTCAATACTGGATTGGTTGGAAAGGTAATTCGTAGAGGAACAAATTACCTTATTTGCGTTACCAAAGAAGGATACTTATTCAAGTCCTGGATTAAAGATCTTTCAGAAGTTAATCTTATTGGCACTGATTCTTATCGAGAATACGTTCAGGGGTTAACTCCTAGGGAGAAAATTCAGTCCTTCATAAATAAAGGTAAGAGAAGGTCTAGAACTGCCCGATAAGAAAATGAAGAAGAGCACATTCTTTGAAGAGCTCCCAGCGAGAAAAAATCCTGTCTTTCAACCAGGCAGCCCTAATAGCGCAGCCGAAGGACCCAAGGGGGCAGCCCCCAAGGGTGGAAATGATCAGGAAGCCTCTGCAAAGAGGATTCGTCAGGCAGTTTATGATATTCGTTATCGTGCTCGTCGTGAAGACATTGAATTAGAAGCAGCGTATAACCAATACATTGGTAATACATCTATGACTGCTCCCGAAAAAACAGCGGTTCGTGAAAAACTTTTTGGCGAATCTTTTGATATGCTTGGTGAAGGCAAAAAGAAAACCGAAAAGCAATATGTAGTCCGTGTTAAAGATCGTGCTGCTGGCACTCAATACTGGAGAAAAGCAACTCGCCAAAAGATTTCGCAGTTGAGAGCCAATCCCAATATTGGTGGACAGGGTGTAGAGATGTCTACATATAAAACACCCTACGAAGAGGGTGAAAAGAAAAACAAATCAGGAAAGGGAAAAGTGAACACTAAGAAAGACGTTACTGAAGCTAAGAAGGGCGACGGGAATCTTGCTAATAACTATCCCCCCTACGATAAAGTAACTCGTGGTGATGTTATCGCTGGCGCTCTTGGAAAAGATCAAGAGGGCGGTAAAAAGAATAAGAAGCGTATGAAGGAAGAATGGGAATCTATTCTTTCCGATCCTATCCTTAGAATTGTTTCCGATGCTGAATTAGAAGCAACTATCTTTGATGTATTCGAGCAGATTGAGATCGAAGGTTTCCTGACCGAGGCTCTTGACCTTATTGATAGTGACCAGTTCCTCGCTGAGGAAAGAGATGCTGGCGCTATGGCAAAGGGTAGACTTGAAAGAAATAGAATGGCTGCTACCACTGATAAACCAATGGGTTCTGGTGACGCTGCTAAGAGATTTGTTGCTAAAAAAACAAAGCAGGCAGTTAAGTCTGGTGCCGAAAGAGTTGGCGCAGCTGTAAAGAAAGTAGGTTCTGCTATTAAATCTGCTGGTTCTGTTGCTGCTGCTAAGGCAAAAGCAGGTGTTAAGTCTGTTGGTAAGAAGGCAATTGAAACTGGCGCTAAGGCAGCAGGACATGCTGTAGGTTCTTATCAGGGTGCCAGAGACAAGGCAAGAGCCGCTGCTTCTAAATCCGAAACCCCTAAGGCTGCTAGCACTGATACTAGCAAGAGCGGAACTACTGCTGGTAGTGCTGCTGTTAAGTCTTCTTCCAGTTCTTCTGGTTCTGGTGAGTCTGGTGGATCTTCTTCTGCTGGGGAAAAGAAAAAAGGATTCCTCCGCCGCTTAGGTAGCGCAATGAAGAGCAACCTTAAAAAAGCAGCTGGAAAAACTCTTCGTGGAATTTCCGCCGCTACTGATAAGGGTGCTAAGAAACTTGGTGAGGAAGTTGCTGCTCCTAAGGTAAAAGTCAGAGCAGAAATGTTTGACTGGAGATCTGAGTTCTTCGAATCTCTTGAGGATAATCTTGCTCCTGAAGATGAGCAGAAGATTAACCTTAAAAAAGGAATCAAGAATAAAGTTGTCATCAATCCTCAAATGGAGGAGAAGCAGGCAGAACTTAATAAGAGAATTAATGAAGCAAAGATGAGAGCAGAAATCAATCAAATGGAAACCACCATTGAGATTGATCCTCTCAAGCACGCTGTAGAAAAGGCGGTTCAACAACTTCATGTTAAGTCTACTCCTGTAAAGGAAGAAAATGAGGTAGTCAGAAGTCTTAGAGATAAGATTGCTTCGATTAGAGAAGCAGCAAGAGAACCTTATGCGATTGGCATGGCAGCTGCTATGAAATCTACAGGTGACCAACCACCTTTAGAAAAGTCTACCATTAAAAAGGCACATAGAATTGCCAAGAAGATTATTCAACAAGAAGAAGCCAGTGACAGAGCAAGAGATGAGCGCCAGATGAGAGGCGGAGTTGCTGGAAATGTTGATTATAGCAGACCTGCTCCTAATAAAGTTGGACCTAAGAAAGCACCTGCTACTCCTGAGCAAAGAGCTGCTGCCATGGCCGCTATTCGCAAAAGCATTACTGATAAGTACGGAAAGGGTGCTTTAATGTAATCGAGGCATATATAGAATATACCGTATTGGGTGAACGTTATGTGGTCCTTTCTTCTTCCTTTGGCTTACAAAGCAGTTGAATCTGCTGTAGCAAAGATTCCTGATGATGCTGAACTCGGTGAAAAACTCATTGAGATCTGCCTTTTAATCCTTGGTAAGGCGGTTAAACTTACCAAAACTACAGCAGACGACGCACTTCTTGCTAAGGTTGCAGACGCCATTAAGGTACGCTGATAACAACCGTTTTATAAATAGTATCAGAAAAAATTTATTTGGCTTATTCAGATGGCTCTCTGGGGAAACAACGATAATATTGGGGTAAGCTCCGTCAACGCTCTTGCTAATGTTGGTTCGGGACTGGGAATTATTACGGTAACTTCCGCAGGAGCCGTCACTGGTGGTATTGGAGTTTGTACCTTTACAAATCTTACTGCTGGTAATGTAATTAGTCTTGGTCTTGGACAAACTTCTGGTTTTGGTGTTATCATTTCGATTGCTAGCAGCACATCGATGACCATCAGCACCAGTGCAGTTGATAAAAGAGACTGGAATGCTGGTAAGAACTACACTACCAGATACATGATCTTCAGTGAGCAACCTAAGTCCACTGATACTGATCCTGCTTTTGCTCCTTCCTCTGCTGATAATCAGCGTGGTTACAACGCTAAGGTCTTTGCAGTTGCTGCTGGCAACCTCGGTAACGATGCCAATGGCAATGACTCTGGAAGAAGCCCCTATCTCAACGCTGTTGCTCACGGTGGATGGGTAGGTGTTACTAGTTATACCGATATGCACGGTAACTTAAGAATTAAGGCTGAAACTCTCGTTGCAGCATCTGGTATCACCACAGGTAACAGAGCATATCCTATTGCATGATGATTGGGTGAATGAAATTCTATGAGTTGAACGATCAAAATTATCTTTTATTCGCCATCAAGTTTTATGATAATCCTCAGGCGCTGACTGAGGATGATTTCTATGATGATTTAAAACGATTTAAATATGTCAAACGTTTATTAAAACGTTATGAAACGACTGGTGTATTGAAGACTAATTTAATTCTGAATCATCTGACAATATTATTCAACGTATTTAATGACGCAACAGTTCCTCTGTTGTTCTTTAAGTTAGAAAAGAATCTTTGGCCTTCTGCCAAAGCATTTCTTCTATTCTTGAATAGACTACCAGACTATCCTAAGTCATCTTTTTCTGATATTGAGGAAGATAAGACTTGTTTGGAGATGCTAAATGAAATCTAAAGCACTCAATAAAGTTCTCAAATATTTTAGAGAAGAAGGTCCAGTAATGTCCTTTAGTGCTGGAGGCGGAGCAATGTATCAGGGCTCTGCTAAGAATGATTCTGGCTCTCCTACTGCAGGAGTTGATCTTAGATTAAAACAACCCTATAAGGATCGTAAGGAACTTCTTAAGAGATGGAGAACCAACAAACGCAAATAGCAGTTCTTGGTGCTAAGTTTGATTCTCTAACTGATGTAATTGACCGAATGGAAAATACCATCGGAAAGATTACTACGATGAATGAAAGAATGGGTGAACTACTTGCGGTTCATTCGGAAAAATTATCTAAGCAGGATAAGGTAGACGATATACTTTTTGATAAACTTGAAGATTTAAGAAAAGAAGTTAAAGAAGAATTTTATGAAGTGAAAGAAGGATGTAAAAGAGATATCCTTTTAGTGAATGATAGATTAAAGGATGTGGAGAAAAGAGTTTACATGGCGGCTGGTGCTGTTTTGCTGCTGACTTTCTTTCTACCACCATTAGTAACGGAAATGATTCAAGGCTTGTTTCCTAGGACAAAAACTGCTACAATAGAACGTGTGGTAGATTTGTCTTATGAGTCTGGTAGCAGAAGAATTCATCAACCTTTTATCGCCAAGACTGGGCAAATTTAAAAAGGTAAGGACTGGTCTTTGGAACTTTAGATGTCCCCTCTGTGGCGATTCTGCGAAGCGCAAGAACGTCTCCAGAGGGTATTTGTATAGCGTAAAGACTAACGTTAACTATAAGTGCCATAACTGTGGCGCTTCAATGTCTTTTGCTAACTTTCTTCTACAGTTGGATCCAGAACTACACAAGAAATATACACTCCAGAATTTTAAGGAGGGTAAAAGGTCTAGATCGAATGCTCCCAGCGAAAAACCAAAGTTCTCTTTCAAGGCTCCTACATTCAAGACATCTATCAACCTACCATTATGCAGTGAGGTAGATAGCGCCAGAGAGTACCTAGAGCGGCGTAGACTAGATCCTAGTAAGTTTTATTATGCGGAAGACTTTAACTCCTTTGTGAGGTCTTTTAAGCGGGATCAAGATCTACGCAAAGAACCAAGAATTGTTATTCCCTTATATCAGGGAAAGCAATTAATTGGGTTTCAGGGGAGAGCACTCCTAGCAAACTCAAAACCTAAATATCTCACCGTGATGCTTCAAGATGATGTACCAAAAATCTATGGACTTGATACGATCAGAACAGATGCTCCAGTCTATGTTACAGAAGGACCATTCGACAGCACATTCATTCGCAATTCGATTGCTATGTGCGGAGCTGATGCTGATATTGGTAAGTGGGGGATTAGCGATCCTGTGTGGGTCTATGATAACGAACCAAGAAATGCAGAAATCCTCTCCCGCTATGCCTCTGCCATCTCCAGAGGTCATCGAATCGTCATCTGGCCATCTAGCATAAAAGAAAAGGACATAAATGATATGGTCCTTGCTGGACATGATGTCCAAAGTATAGTAGAATGTAATGTCTACAGTGGATTAGAAGCAACCCTTAAGTTTAATCAGTGGAAGAAAATATGAGTAACGGAATCAAAGTCAAAAAGCGTAATGGAACCACTGAACCAATTGATTTATCTAAACTTCATCGCATGGTTGAGGCTGCTTGCGATGGACTTTCTGGTGTCTCTGCATCTCAAGTAGAGATCAATTCTGGTATTCAGTTTTATGATGGGATTACTACCAGTCAGATTCAAGAAATTCTGATTCGTAGTGCTAGTGATTTGATTGATCTTGATCATCCCAACTATCAATTTGTTGCAGCAAGACTTCTACTCTTTGCTGTTCGTAAGTCCCTGTACGGACAATCTAAACATCTTCCCAGCCTTGAAACGCAGATCTTGAACTGCACGTCAGTTGATGTTTATGATAAAGATATTTTTAACAAATACTCTAAAGAAGAGATTGAAGAGGTAAATACATATATTGATCATGATCGTGACTTTCTGTTTACCTATGCTGGGTTGCGTCAGGTAGTTGACAAGTACCTTGTTCAGGACAGGAGTAACGGTCAGGTATATGAAACTCCTCAGTTCATGTACATGATGATTGCCTTGACAATCTTTGCAGAATATCCCAAAGAAACAAGACTGTCATATGTCCGACGCTACTACAACGCAATCAGCAAGCACAAAATCAACATTCCCACACCTATCATGGCGGGGGTTAGAACTCCACTTCGACAATTTGCAAGCTGTGTTCTTGTTGATGTTGATGACACCCTCGATAGCATCTTTAGCAGTGATATGGCTATCGGCCGCTATGTTGCACAAAGGGCGGGAATCGGTATCAACGCAGGGCGCATCCGTGGCATCAACAGTAAGATCAGAGGTGGAGAAGTTCAGCACACAGGTGTTGTCCCATTCCTCAAAAAGTTTGAAGCAACTGTCCGATGCTGCACTCAAAATGGCATCCGTGGTGGATCAGCGACTGTCCACTTCCCCATCTGGCACCAAGAAATCGAAGACATCATTGTCCTAAAAAATAATAAAGGAACTGAGGATAATCGTGTTCGTAAGTTAGACTATAGTATTCAACTCAGCAAACTATTCTATGAGCGTTTCATCCAAAATGGAGAGATCTCTCTCTTCAGTCCCCATGATGTTCCTGGTTTGTATGATGCTTTTGGTACTGATGGATTTGATGACCTTTATGTGGCTTATGAACGAGATCAGTCTATTCCAAGAAAGACTGTCGGGGCTCAAGAACTATTTTTGAATCTCCTGAAGGAAAGAGCAGAGACTGGTCGAATTTATATCATGAATATCGACCACTGCAATAGTCACTCTTCCTTTAAAGACAAGGTTGAGATGTCTAATCTTTGTCAAGAAATTACCCTGCCAACGTATCCTCTTCAACATATTGATGATGAGGATGCTGAGATTGCTCTTTGCATTTTGTCCGCAGTTAATGTGGGAAAACTCCGCAATCTTGATGAACTTGAGGAACTGTGTGACCTCGCTGTTCGTGGTCTGGAAGAACTGATTGATTATCAGGACTATCCTATCAAGTGTGCTGAGCGTGCTACAAAGGCACGCAGATCCCTTGGAATTGGGTTTATTGGTCTTGCACACTATCTTGCTAAGATCGGTGCTAAGTACGGCGATCCTCATGCTCTCACAGAGACGCATAAGTTGTCTGAAGCATTCCAATATTATCTTCTTAAGGCATCTAATCAACTTGCCATTGAGAAGGGACACTGCACTGACTTCGGCCGCACTAAGTATGCCGATGGAATTCTTCCCATTGATACATACAAGAAGGACGTTGACGAACTTGTAGCAGCTGCTTACTTCTATGATTGGGAAAGTCTTAGAGCATCTATCTTGGAGCACGGTCTGCGACACAGCACACTGTCCGCACAGATGCCATCGGAAAGCAGTTCCGTTGTGTCAAATGCCACAAACGGAATCGAACCTCCTAGAGACTACCTGTCCGTTAAGAAGTCGAAGAAAGGACCACTCAAACAAATTGTTCCTCAGTATCATACCCTCAAGAATAACTACACGCTTCTTTGGGATATGCCGTCGAATAAGGGATATATTGAAGTAATCGCAGTTATTCAGAAATTCTTCGATCAGGCAATTAGTGGAAACTGGAGTTATAATCCAGAGAATTACCCTAACAATGAAGTTCCTGTCTCTGTGATGGCCCAAGATCTTCTTACAACTTACAAGTTGGGATGGAAGACGAGTTACTACCAAAATACTCATGACCTAAAATCCGATGATTTAGAAAGTAAAAAAGAAGAATTAGAGTCCATCATATCGCTCATCGAAGACACGGAGGAAGACGACTGTGAATCATGTAAAATTTAAAATCACCGCCGAAGCAGACCAAAAAATTAGTGGCATGACTGTTCTAAACACGGAGGCCGCTGACACTACCAAACAACCAATGTTCTTTGGTAAACCACTGGGTCTTCAAAGGTATGATGATTTTAAATATCCTATCTTTGATAGACTGACTACACAGCAACTTGGATACTTCTGGAGACCTGAAGAGGTCTCTCTTCAAAAAGATAGGGGTGACTATCATGCTCTCAGTGCAGAGCAGAAGCACATCTATACATCTAACCTGAAGTATCAGATCATGTTGGATTCTGTTCAGGGCCGTGGTCCTGGTATGGCGTTTATTCCGTATTGCTCTCTTCCCGAACTTGAATCTGCCATGACTGTATGGGGATTCATGGAGATGATTCACTCCCGCTCATACACTTACATTATCAAGAATGTGTACTCCAATCCAGGAGAGATTTTTGATACCATTTTGTTCGACAAGAACATTATGGAAAGAGCAGCCAGTGTAACATCTGGATATGATGAGTTTATTCAAGCTGCTCAGAGTTATGGAAACTCAAATGATTGGATTCATGTTTTGGAACAAGTTCCGTCAGCAAAAGAGACTCTCTATGATCTCAAAACTAAACTTTATAGAGCAGTTGCCAATGTCAATATTCTGGAAGGCATTCGTTTCTATGTGTCTTTTGCCTGCAGTTTCGCCTTCGGTGAACTTAAACTTATGGAGGGAAGTGCAAAGATCATCTCACTGATTGCTCGTGATGAATCTCAGCATTTGGTTCTCACTCAGAATATCCTGAACAAGTGGAAGGAGGGTGACGATCCTGACATGAAGAAGATTGCTAAGGAACAAGAACCTTGGTTCATTGAACAGTTCCAAAACTGCGTAAGTCAGGAGAAAGCATGGGCAGACTATTTGTTTAAAGATGGTTCTATGATTGGTCTCAACGATAAACTTCTTGGGATGTATGTTGAGTGGATTGCTAATCGCCGCATGAAAACTGTTGGTTTGAAGCCAATCTATGATATTTCGGCAAAGAACAATCCCCTTCCCTGGACTGAACATTGGTTATCTTCTAAGGGTCTCCAAGTTGCCCCTCAAGAGACGGAGGTTGAATCTTATATTGTTGGCGGCATCAAACAAGATGTTAGTTCTTCTATGTTTAGTGACTTTAAACTATAAATACCTTCGTATAGGTTTTTTCACTTCAAATGGATCTTTATAGAGGAATGGATCAACTTCGTGATTTGACGAAGTTGTATATGGAAATGAAAAATCCTCGTAAGGAGGAAGAAGAGTGGGAAGGTAGCAAGGAAGATAAAGAAGAAGATAAAAAACTTGCTAAAAAGCATAAGATGTCTCTCAAGGATTGGGAGAAATCTGATGCTGATAAGAAGCATGATGCTGGTGAAAAGGAGGAAAAGGAATCTGAAGAGAAAGAATCTGAGGATGAAGAATCTGAAGATAAAAAAGAAAAGGGTAAAAAGAAAGAAGTCGAAGAAGGTATCGACTTCAAAGGTGCTGCTCGTGAGCAGGCCCGCCGTGATGCAATCCAAGCAGCAAAGGATAAAAAGAGTCCCTCCAGCAAGGCCCGCCGCTTAGCGATGGGTAAATTCCGTCCTGGTGCTTCTTCTGCTGAACGTGCTGAAGGCGGCCGTGACGCCATGAGAGAAAAGGGTACAGTCCCTAAGAAGGGTGGTCAACCCATGTTCAATAACTTTGAGATCATGGCAGACTATCTGATCAGTGAAGGTCAGGTACAGAGCGTTCAGGAAGCATCTGAGTTCCTTGCAGGCGCTCCTCAGGAGTTCTTACAAGACGTTCTGCGCTTTGCTGAGCAAAGAATGCTCTTCATGGCTTACCTAGTTGAAACAGGACATTGTGCAGACCTTACAGAGGCTGCTTCTGTTTATGTAGAAAGTGATCCTGAGTTAATTAGAGATGTCATCGACAGCATTATCACAGACTGATTATCCAAATCCTTGGATATATAATGGCGCAGTGTTTAACACTGACGATATTGGGGACTACTTTGGTTTTGTTTATCTCATTACCAATAAGTCAAACTCAAGACGTTACATTGGTCGAAAGTATTTTTGGTCTTTCCGAAAACCTCCTGGAAAAAGTAGGAAGGTAAAGCAGGAATCTGACTGGAAAAAATACTATGGTTCATGTCCAGAACTAAAAGAAGACATCAAGATCTTTGGTAAAGACTCTTTTACTCGTGAGATCTTGAGTCTTCATTTAACGAAAGGCCAGTGTAACTATGAGGAGACGAAACAACTTTTCCTTAACGATGTATTAGTCGAATCTCTTGACACAGGATTCCCGAGATACTATAATAGTAACATTCTCGGACGCTATATGCGTAAAGATTATGGATCCTTTGGAGTTAGTGGTTGCTGATACTTATGAGTGGGCAAAAGAAAGAGTAGATCAATTACTTGCCGAAGAAAAGTATCAGGAAGCCAGTGATCTGTTTGAAGAATTCAGAGAATGGTTGGTAGAATCTGATGCTGATCATGAGATCATTTATGTATGATATATAATTTAAGAGAGGTTATTTTACAGTGAAGATTTTTCTTGATTCTGCTGACTCCATAGCAATTATTAAAAGATATGCGACTGGACTGATTGATGGAGTGACAACAAATCCGTCTTTGATTGCAAAGACTCCATATAAAAATGCTCTTGATGTCATCTTAAATATTACAGATGGTTGCTCCGAACTTGAAAGTGTTTCTATTGAAGTTCATCCAAGTGCCTGTCATGATCCTGGTGCAATGCTAAATGAGGCAATGGATTACAGAGCTCATTCTGCAATTACTACAAAATTACCATGTACAAAAGAAGGACTTATTGTTTGTAGAGAGTTGAAAGAAAGAGGTCAAAAGACTAACGTTACTCTTGTTTTCTCTGTAGCGCAAGCAATTCTTGCTGCTAAAGCAGGTGCTACTTATGTTTCTCCTTTTGTGGGACGTACAGACGATAATTCTTACGATGGTGTAAAGTTAGTTGCTGATATTGCTAAGGTTTATCGTGAGCATATGGTATCTACTCAGATCTTAGCTGCTTCTGTTCGTAGCGTTTCTCAAGTATCTGAATTGTTTGCTGCTGGTGCAGACATTGTTACTATGCCTATTGAGGTATTTGATAAGATGTATGACCATGTTCTCACTAGAGAAGGTCTTGCAAAGTTTCAGAAAGACGCTGAAAAAAATGGGGGGTAATACCCCTTATGCCTCTGTAGCTCAGTGGTAGAGCAGCGGTTTTGTAAACCGCTGGTCGCAAGTTCGAATCTTGTCGGGGGCTTAGACCATTATAAATTATGAATGTAAAGTACGTTACGGATCCTTTTCCATATACTCTAATTGATGATTTTTATGATCAGAAAGAATTAGATGGTATATGGCAGGAACTTGATTTCTATTCTTATCCAGAAAAATTAGATCCGTCAGATAAAACTTTTCCTGCATTAGATATGCATGGAAATGCATTGAAGAAGAATAATGGTTTGCAACTTGATGAACTTTATAGGGATAAGAGAATCATTTCAAACATTCTCTCCATCAATAGGAAAATTTTAAAACTCCCTGTCATAAAAGACAATCCAAGTTGGTTCTTCCATGAAATGTATGCTGATTTAGATTTCACTTTACTATCTTATTACGAGAATGGAGATTATTATAAACCACATCAAGACAGTGGTTTAGTCACAATTCTAACTTGGCTACATAAAGGGGAGGAGAAGAAATTCTCTGGCGGAAATTTTCACTTCACTGATTATGATATTGAGATTGAAGTAAAAAACAATAGAGTGATTATTTTTCCATCTATGATTTGGCACGCTGTTGATAAAATTGAAATGAAAGAAGAGGACAGAATGAAAGGTTTGGGTAGATGGTGCATGACACAGTTCTTATCGTCGTCTGTGGGCCGTTGACAGGAGACTAAAAACAGGTTATAATAACAAGGTGCTCAAGACGAGAGCACAACTCATGACTCAGTAGCTCAGTGGATAGAGCAACTGCCTTCTAAGCAGTCGGTCGTTGGTTCGACCCCAACCTGAGTCGCCTTGCGGAGTTAGTTCAGTGGTAGAACGCTATCCTTCCAAGTTAGATGTCGTCGGTTCGAATCCGATACTCCGCTTCCTCAATTTGAGGTTTCATGAAAATTAATTTATGGTATTGTCAACATATGAGTCAATGGCGTTGGACACTTACTGATGACCGCCGCCCAATTCTCAGACAAGAGTCAGGTCAAAGACCTTACTTGAGAGATGCTATGAACGATGTTGCCAATACTGTAGAATATATTCTACAACAACACGATCCTGTTTAGCTCAGAGGTAGAGCGGCGAACTGTTAATTCGTTGGTCCCTGGTTCGATCCCAGGAACAGGAGCTCGGGAGATTAACTCAGCGGTAGAGTGGTTGCCTTACAAGCAATAAGTCACTGGTTCGAATCCAGTATTTCCCATAATTGTTTAAGGTTAAATGTCAAAAAATGTTATCCGCCAGATGCAAAGTATGCAATAAAGAACTGCATAGTACTACAAAAGTGCAGTGCTGCGGCTGTTCAAATCAAATGATGGTTGTTGATGATAAGGTAGGAGCAATTGACTTATCTGAAGTTATATTGCTTAATACTGAAGACAATATTAAGAAAAGTACAATATTGTCAAATGCTGACCTAAAATACCAAGAGGAACGACGCCAAAGGCGAGTTCGAAAACTTTACTTCGAGGAACGCTGACCAATGATCAATCTGCATCAACGTTACAACCACTATCTCCAAACCGGTAAAAAACATGACCGTGTTAATGAGCGAGTTCAAGGTTATGGCTGGCGTGATGATGGATCTAATATTGTTGGATATTATGTTGTTACTGAGAGTTGGGTTTTGAATTACGATAAGAACGGAGTTTTTGAGGGAATGGACAGTCGGGAAACTGTCTATCCCCTTGCCAAAACCAGTTCAAATGCGGTATAATATATGGGTAAACAAGCAAACCAATGACACTCTCCGAAAAGTTCAAAAAGCACATGGCAATCCTCAAGGATACCGTTGACGGTCGCTATGTTCTAGACATGCAGAATCCCAAACTTTACAAAAAGATTTGCAAATATCTGTCTGAAAACGGACTTGAGTTCTCTGGTGATCCTTATGATGACTATGAGATGTTTCTTGATCAACTTGCTCTCGAACTCAATGTTGAGGAAACTGTAGAGCAATGAAAACTCAAGTCTTCCATGAGCGTTTTCCTTATCGGTATGTTACCGTAGGAACACTTGAGATCAACGGCAAACCAGATTATCGTATTCAAAAATTTAATGAGTGGACAAAACGATATTCTGACATGTATCTTTGTGACAATGGTATGCAGTTTGAGATAGCTATGGAAGACTTTGAGTACACTAAATGGTTAGATCCTGATTGTGTGCCTTGTTATGTAAAAGACGATGAAGATAATTGATAACTTTCTTCCAACATCTGAGTTTCAAAAAATTCAAGAACAGTTATTGAGTAATACTTTTCCCTGGTTCTATAACGAAAATGTTTCTGAACCAAGGGAAAGAAACTCAATTGAAAAAGAAATGTTTCAATTTTTTCATCCTTTCTATTACTATTGGGAATGGTGTTCTAATTATAAATCTTTGGTAATGCCAATTCTTCATGAGTTAAATGTCTTAACTCCTCTCAGAATTAAAGCTAACCTTACATTTAAGATGGATGATAACTATGAAACTGGTTATCATTATGATTATTCAGATGGATCTATTCCCAAATTTAACATCGCACTTTTCTATGTGACCACTACAAATGGTCCTACAAAATTTGAAAGTGGAGATGTTTGTGATTGTATTGAAAATAGACTTGTTTTATTTGACAATACAATCAAACATACTGGAGTTATGTCTACAGATTCAAAACGAAGAGTTGCCATCAACTTCAATTACATAGACACGGATGGTCTATAACAGTACTGGTGGAGTCATCCCCAACATGCCCGTCACGGATGGACGTTAACAGCACTGGTCGGGATGGGTCTTCGACCCCCTTAGAGTTTCTAGTTTCTCTCAAAAACTAGTGGTGCGGATGGGGTTACCCCGCCTGGTTTCTTGTTTCCAGTTAAAGAACAAGTGGCGAGCCTGCAACTTCGGAACTACGAGGCGGTTGACAACAACCGCCTTTTTTGGTATCATATATAAGAAGAAACCATTTTATTATTAGATGACTGCTTACACTAAGAAGGCACTGGTTCTGGGTGCTGGTGGATTTATTGGGTCACATATGGTCAAGAGACTGCGATCTGAAGGGTATTGGGTTCGTGGTGTAGATCTTAAGTATCCCGAGTTTTCCAAGCATGAGGCAAATGAGTTTGTTCTTGGAGATTTGCGGGATCCTGATTTTGTAAAGAGAGTTCTTGAGTATAAGGGAGATCGTGGTAACTTCTATCACTCTGTACCCTATCGTTACATTCAACCATTTGATGAAATCTATCAATTTGCAGCTGATATGGGTGGCGCTGGATTTGTTTTCAGTGGTGAGAATGATGCGGATATCATGCACAACTCTGCTACTATCAATCTGAACGTTCTTGAAGCACAGCGTCAGATGAATGAGCAGTATGGTATGAAGCGAACAAAGATCTTCTACTCTGGATCTGCTTGCATGTATCCCGAGCATAATCAACTTGACCCTGACAATCCTGACTGCCGTGAATCATCTGCATACCCCGCTAATCCTGATAGCGAATATGGATGGGAAAAACTCTTCTCTGAAAGACTCTATTTTGCTTATAATCGCAACTATGGCATCCCTGTCCGTGTTGCTAGGTATCACAATATCTTTGGTCCTGAGGGAACCTGGGAAGGTGGAAGGGAAAAAGCCCCTGCAGCAATCTGCCGCAAAGTTGCCTACCTTCCGGAGACAGGTGGAGCAATCGAGGTGTGGGGAGACGGCTTACAAACTCGTTCCTTCTTGTATATTGATGAATGCATCGAAGCCACACGCCGATTGATGGACTCTGAGTTTATCGGACCAGTTAATATTGGATCTGAAGAGATGGTTACCATCAATCAACTCGTTGAGACTGCCGCTAAGGTTGCTGGCAAAGCGGTTAACCGAATGCATAAACTCGATGCTCCTCTTGGTGTGCGTGGACGCAATTCTAATAACGATTTGATTCGTGAGAAACTCGGTTGGGATTATTCTCAGACTCTTGAAGAGGGTATCCGCAAGACATATGAATGGATTGGTGAACAAATCAATGCAAAAACTACAACTTAATCTTGTTGGTGATACCTTTACCCATTTAACTGGCGGAAACAAAGGATATTCTGTTCATGGAAAAGTTTCTAAGCACATTGAATGGGTAAAGGATGGTGGGGAAGGTACTTTCTATATTGACAGTACTCTTCCCTGGGCCTGGTTAGATCCAAAACCAGGACCAAAATACGCTTGGTTATTGGAATCAAAGTACATTACTCCTCAAATTGTGGATTCTGTAAAGATGGATCCTCAAAAATACATTGATGCCTTTGATACTATTTTCACCCACAATCAAGAACTTCTAAGTCTACATCCAAAATTCAAATGGGTTCCTGCTCAGGGATTCTGGATTAAAGAACCAAAGATCTATGAGAAATCTAAATTGATTTCAATGATCTCTTCTAACAAAAGAATGTGTCAAGGTCACATTGATCGTCTTCAATGGGTAGAAGCAATCGGTGATCAGGTTGATCTTTATGGTAGAGGATTTCACGAGATTGAATTTAAAGAAGAAGGTCTTTGTGATTATATGTTTTCTGTAGCTATTGAGAATGGACAATACCCAACCTACTTCACAGAAAAACTTCTCGATTGCTTCGCAACTGGCACTATTCCTGTTTATCTTGGGGCTCCTGACATTGGAAAGTATTTCAACATGGACGGAATCATTACCCTGTCAGAAGAATTTGTAGTCAGCGAAGACTTATATAAATCTAAAGAGGAAGCAATTAAAGACAATCTTGAAATTGCAAAAACAATGGAAGTCCTTGAAGACTTTATTTACACAACTTATTTGAAATAAAAAATGGGACAAATTAATCATCCTGTACAACTGAATAAACTGATCGAAGAATATGGGATCAAAAACTTTGTAGAGACTGGTACTGGTGACGGAACCAGCATGGACATTGTTCTGTTCACTGAACAGGTTGATAATTTGTATGGAATTGAATTGGATGAAGAACTTTTCAATCGATTGAAAAGAAACTATAAAATGGCAGCCGACATGGTACATCTTTATCAAGGATATACCGTTGATAGAATGGCAGATGTTATGAAAGATGTTGATTCTGAACCCACTCTGTTCTGGTTAGACGCCCATTTCCCAGGAGCAGACTATAAAGGTGAGAGTTATGGTATTGAATCTGACGATACCAAACGGCTTCCGATGGAGTCTGAACTTCGCATCATGGCTGAGAATAGAGATCTTTCTAAAGATGTAATCATTATGGATGATCTCCGCATCTATGTTCATAGAGACTTTGAGGGTGGTTGCTGGGAAGGTCGTATTGAATATGGCGGTGATGGATATGACTTTGTTGAAGATATTATTGGTGAGACTCACATCATCATTGAACATCTTTCCGATCAAGGATATCTCTTAGCTTTCCCTATTGATTCTTCTGAAGAACAAATCCGTTCGGTGCTGCGAGTATGAATCTAGTTGTTCTCCAACAAGGCGGATTGGGGGACATCTTTTTTATTCAGAAACTTCTAAAAGAGTTTAATAAAAAGTATGATGTCTATCACCCAGTCACAAAAGAGATGTGGGATGCTGGTTGTTGTCAATTAAAGACGCCAGTAAAAACTGGATGGAATCTTCAAATTCCAAGATCAGATGTCTTTGCCTATGATTGCAGCAAGCAACCATTGCCAAATGGTTCTGCCGATATCATGACTTCTAAGTATGATGGAGCAAACCTTGACTGGTCTGATTGGGCCCAATACTTTTCCTACGAGAGAGATTATGAAAGAGAATACTCTTTGTATGATCGACTTGGTTTGAATGATGGACAACCATACATCTTCGCAAACTCTTGGTATAGTTTCAGGAAACCCCACCACGGTGTTCAACTGACCATTCCTGAGGATTATGATGGTAAGGTAATATGGATGGATCCAAACCTGACAGAGAGAGTCTTTGACTGGTGTTCTGTGATTGAAAATGCTGAGCAAATTCACATCGTTGATACTTGCCTAAATTATATTATAGACACGTTGAACATTCAGGCTGACACACTTATCTGTCATCCAAGACACTACAAAAATACTGAAGAGTGTGTTGGAAAATTATTCAGTGCTCCTTGGCAATGGGTAGAATATGATCAGTGGTTGTGGCGTGAAAAAGTACCTCAGGAATTAGAATGAAAACTGCTTTGATTTACCAACCATGTGGATTGGGGGACATATTATTCTTACAAAAAGCCGCATACTATATGAAGGAAGCGGGATTTGAAGTATGGTGGCCTGTGGTACACGAGTTCAAGTGGTTGTCGGATTATATTCCAGATTTTAACTTTGTTTCTTGGAATGATGATGACAGTCCCGTAAATGGGAGTACTCAACCAGTTCCAGAGTCTTGTCAATTTCCCTATAGAGAAGAGTACGTTCATGGTGCTCCATCTAAAATTACATCGGATCTATTTTTCTTTCAGGGATTTGGAGACTACAAACCCATCATGGCTGGAAAGTATGATCACGTTGGTCTTGACTGGTCTGATTGGAGAAATTATGTTCTCTTCAATCGAAACAGAGAAAAAGAAGACGAACTCTATTACAAAGTTTTAGGTCTTAATGATGACAGTACATACGTTCTAGTTAATAGGTATTGGTGTACTAGACCAAAGATTGAAATCTGTGATAGAATATCCATTAACCCAGATGATTATGGTGGTGCTCAAGTTGTAGAAACAAGGCACATCCCTGGTTATACCCTGTTTGATTGGTGTAAAGTCATTGAGAAAGCAGCTGGATATAACTTCATCGAAACTGCTTGGAACTATCTCTTTGAAAGTCCAGAATTGTTTGATAAGGTTAAAGATAAACCAATGTTCTTACATCATCGTTGGGGTAACTGGTCAGAAGTCCAATACTTGTTCAACCTTCCTTGGAAATACTTATGATTGAAACTATCGAATTTAAAGGAGAAGAATACCCTTCATTCCAAACTGTTGGAAATGCTTCTCAGTTTGCTATTCCATTTGCCAAGCATGTGTGTTCTGGATTTGGATATGATATTGGATGCATGAAGGAAGAGTGGGCTTTTCCTGGAGCTCGTGCAATCGATCTAGATTTTCCTGATGAGTATCATGCCTTGAATCTTCCTAAAGAAGAACCAGACTTTATTTTCTCCAGTCACTGTCTTGAACATACTACTGATTGGGTAGAGGTTATGGATTATTGGTATGAGAGACTGAAGGAAGGTGGAACCTTGTTCTTGTATCTTCCTGACTACAGTCAGGCATACTGGAGACCTTGGCATAATCGTAAACACAAACATGTATTTCAACCATGGGTGATTCGTCAATACATGGAAGATCGTGGATACAAAAAAGTATTTGTTTCCGATGTTGATCTCAATAATTCCTTTATGGTGATGGGTGAGAAGTAATGGGTAAAGTTGTATTTACTAACGGATGCTTTGATATTCTTCATCAGGGACACTATGCACTCTTTGAATATTGTAGAGAGTTGGCTGGTGATGACGGGCAAGTTGTTCTTGCACTCGATACTGATGAAAGAATTCGTCAGACTAAGGGCAATTATGTTCTTGGAAATGAAGACCCCATGAACCATGCAAAGAGACCTCATCATAATGAGTTTGAACGACAAATAAATCTTTCTCCTCCGAGAGAGAATCCTTTAAATAAAAAACCATTTGCTGATGTAATTAGATTCTTTGACAGTGACGAGGATCTTATTCGAATCGTAGAACAAGTTCAACCTGATATCATGGTAAAGGGTGCTGATTGGGAAGGTAAACACATTATTGGTAGTGAACATGCAAAAGAAGTTAAGTTCTTTAGAATTGTCGGAAATTTCTCAACGACTAGAATCCTTAAAAATCTTGCTGATTGGGGAGCAATGCCGAGATGAATATCATTACGGGACGGTAGACAGGATTAGTCCTGAGGCACCTGTTCCCGTTTTTGATTATGAGAGAACAGAGGTCAGACCTGGAATGGCTGGAAATGTATATCATAATCTAAAAGCATTTGGATGTAGCGTTGATTTTATTACCAATGAAGAGCATAAGATTATCAAGAGAAGGTTTGTTGATTCTCGATTGAATCAACAACTTCTAAGAGAAGATATTGGACATGAAGTTGAATCTCTTTTGATTCAAGACCTTCCAGATCTTAGTCAGTATGACGCCGTTGTGTTCTCGGACTATGCAAAGGGATTGATTAACTGGAACTATGCTAGAGAAGTTTGTAATAAAGCAAACTGCGAAATCTTTGTAGATTCAAAAAACATTGATCTATCATGTTATCCAAACTCCGTGATTAAAATCAATCAGAAGGAAATGGATCAAGGCCCATGCTTCTCTCAACCTTATGAATTGATCATTACAAAAGCGAAGGATGGTGCTGTTTGGAATGATAAAGTATATCCCGCTCCTCCTGTGAGCGTGTATGATGTAAGTGGTGCTGGTGATGTATTTCATGCAACTCTCTCAGTAATTTCAACAGTGACTGGTGATCTTGAGATGGGTATCAAGTGTGCAGTTAAGTTAGCAACAAAATCTGTTGGACACGTCGGTACATATTGTATAACTAAAGAAGATATCATGGAGGTATTAAGTGAAAGTCTTGAACTTTCTGCGGCCTGAAAATGGACTGACAGAAGATCCTTTATATTATTTGGGATTTGAAAAATATGAAAAGGTCGCAAGAGACTGCTACCTTTTCATGGCAGACTTCTATGGTGATCTTTACTCTGGAAGATATGACGACAAAGAGAAAGTCGTTCTTACTCTAGAGGAACCTAACTTTTGTGTTGCTGGTGGAGACAAAGAAAGACTTCATGAAGTAGCAGATAAGATCTTAACCATTTGTCCTTACACAGCAGAACTATTCGATAATAGAGAATTTGTTTTCTTCCCTTTCTCTGAAGACTGGATTCCTCCCGAGTTGGAAAAAACAATTGATGTGTCTTACTTTGGAAGTTTCCCCAAGGCTATTCCTTGGGAAAGTTATATGAGGAATGTAGTTTCTAAGTATGACTTTAGATTCGGTCACTACAGCATGGGTAATGTTCCACGCTGTTCCTACAGAGACAAGATGATAATGCTTGCTCAATCTAAAGTTGCCATTGTTCATGGTCTCTGTAATATAAATCCAGAGACTGAAGAGAGATATTTAAACTTCCCCAAAGGAAGAGAGAACAAAGCATTCACTCACTTGAAAGAGGGCATCGCTCCTCAGATTAAATCAAGAATGTTTGAGGCTGCATTCGCTAATTGTGTCATCCTATGCCAAAGAGATCCTTGGAATCCCATTGAATACTTCTTTGAACCTGAGAAGGAGTTTGTATATTTTTCTGATGAATCTGATTTGGAAAAGAAACTCGATCACATTATCAATAATTTCTCAGAGTTTGACAGTATGAGAGAATCCGCTTATAATAGAGCAGTAGAAAACTATACCACCAAATCCTTCGTAAATAAGTATCTTCGGTAATGTCTAAAAAATATGTCGTGACAACGACAATCAATCCTGTCCAAGAGGCAACTGCACGTTATGCTGCAATGCGTGATTGGACTTTGATTGTTGTTGGGGATAAAAAAACTCCTCATAAAGAATATGAAGATCTGGATTGTATCTATTTGCATCCAGATTATCAGCATTCAGAGTATCGCATTGTTAGTGATGCTATTGGGTGGAACTCTATTCAGCGTAGAAACATTGGATTCCTTGAAGCATATAAACTCGGGGCCGAGGTTGTTGCGACTGTAGATGATGACAATATTCCTTATGTCGATTGGGGTAAGAATCTTCTGGTAGGTAAGACTATCGAGTGTGATCTTTGGGAACCAGAGGCAGATGTATTTGATCCTCTGTCTGTTACCAAGCACAACAACGTATGGCACCGAGGTTATCCCATTGAGTTGGTTCCTGAGCGACACAGAGTATCTTACAAAGGTAAGACCCTGAGAAAGGTTTTGGTTCAGGCAGATCTTTGGGATGGTGATCCTGATATTGATGCTATGGCCAGACTGTCTCAGAAACCATGTGTGAAGTTTGACGATATTACTGAACCGTATTGTTCAAACAAGATCGCACCATTTAATAGTCAGAACACATTTCTTCATCGGGATGTTCTTCCATTCTATGCTGTCCTTCCTCATGTAGGTAGAATGGATGATATCTGGGGATCGTATATTCTTCAGCATATTATTCCAGACTGTGTTGTTTATAACAAGGCATCTGTCTATCAAGATAGAAATGTTCAAGATCTTGTCACTAATCTTGAGAATGAGATTATTGGTTATCGTTTGACAAATAAAATGTTGAATGATCTAGAACATTATGGTGAGTATCTTACAGATCACGCAAAGATCTTTTGGTTCCAATACAGGAAGGCATATGAAAACTTATGTAATTGATATCGATGGAACGATCTGTAATAACACATTCGGTAAATACGAAGATGCCTCTCCGTATAGGGGTCGGATCGACTATCTAAATAAATTATACGATGAAGGTCACAAAATCATATACCTGACCGCACGAGGTATGGGTAGATATAAAAACTCCCGTATGCTGGCTCATAAAAATTTTTATGATCTAACATATAACCAACTGAAAGAGTGGGGATGTAAATTTCACGAACTTCATCTAGGTAAACCATCGGGGGATTATTATATCGATGATAAGGGATCATTCTCAGACGACTTTTTTGTGTATGAAAGACAGAGCTGCTGAACCAATCACAGTTGTTCCTAAGGGGTGGGGTCACGAAAAATGGATCGTGAACTGTCCAGAATATTGTGGTAAACTTCTTTACTTTATCAAGGGAAAGAAGTGCTCATGGCATTACCATGAGAAGAAAGATGAAGTTTTCTATGTTCACTCTGGTAAACTTGCAGTTTTTTACAGCGAAGATGATGATTTTGGGTCAGCCAAGAGACTGACACTTGGACCTGGAGATAAATTTCATGTTCCAACAGGACTAAGGCATCAAATGAAAGCCTTGGAGGATACAGTTATGTTTGAGTTCTCTACGGAACATTTTGATGAAGACAGTTATAGAATTAGGAAAGGAGATTAATGGCACTTTCATATAATGCTTTAGGATCTAACGGGCGACTTGGCAATCAAATGTTTCAGTATGCAGGCCTTCGTGGCATTGCTGCATATCACGGATATGATTTTTTAATCCCTCCCGATGACAGTTATGGTAGATCTAACTATGGTCTATTTGACTGCTTCAAAATGACAAACGTTGGAAGAAAGAATAAAGGATACTTTCAAACCAGCAGAAATCTTGCAACAGGACAGTTTCACTTTAGCGAAGACTTTATGAAGTCTTGTCCTGATGATTCTAACCTTCATGACTATTTTCAGTCGGAGAAGTGGTTCAAGCACATTGAAGATCAGATTAGAGAAGACTTCACCTTCACTGATGAGATCCTTGAATCTTGTAAGGAAGTTATTGAGGAGTTTGAAAATCCAATCTTTATGCATGTGAGGAGAGGTGATTATATCAGTCAACCTCAATATCATCCTTTCACTGGAATTGAGTATTATCAGAGGGCTAGAAGTTACTTCCCAGAAGATGTTCAGGTTCTTGTATTCTCTGATGATACTGAGTGGTGCAGACAGCAAGAACTGTTCCAAGGGGATGAATATTTTATTTCTGATTTTGATACTAGATATACACAGACAGCAGATACTAACGACGGGCCTGAGCAATCTCTTGTCCCATACTATGATCTGTGTATGATGTCTCTTTGTAAAGGTGGTGTCATCGCTAATAGTTCGATGAGTTGGTGGGGTGCTTGGTTAATTAAAGATCCTAAGTATCCTATCGTTGCACCTAAGCAATGGTTTGGTGAGGCCTATGCCGACTATGATATGAGTGATTTGCTCCCTGAACAATGGATTGAAGTTTGATGGATTTAACGTATATCATACCGGTCAGGATTGAGTCCGCTGACCGTTTAAGAAATGTAATTACATCGGTAACATACCTACTCAAGACTCTTCCTGATGCGAAAGTTATTGTAAAGGAGGTTGATAAAGAGAGTGTCTTTGCTGAGCAAGCACTCCCTGTTATTGAGAAATACGTTGATAAGACTAAGGCAAATCTTCTTCATGTTTTTGAGAAGAGTGAGTCTGATCTTTTTCATAAGACACGCATTCTCAATGACCTGATTGAGATGGCTCCAACTAGTATTGTCTGTAGTCATGATGTTGATGTGGTTTATCCACTCAAGAGTCACATCATGGCATATGAAGTAATTAAGAAGGGACAATGTGATGTTGTCTATCCTTATGGGTGTGGGGTTTATCAATATCAAGTTACATATCCACAGAACATTTACGAAAAGTTCTTGGCCAGTGAATTTGATATTCGAATCTTTGAGAACCATATGAGAACCGAATCATCTACTATTGGATGGACTCAGTTCTATCGTAGAAAGACTGCGATTCAGGCGGGATGGTGGAATGAAAACTTCCTGTCTTGGGGTGCTGAGGACTGTGAATTCTACTATAGAATGAATGCACTTGGATATAAGGTAAGTCGTGTTGAAGGTCCTATCTGGCACTTAGAGCACGGTAGAACTCATAACTCTCACTACCACAATCCCAAGTTCATGGAGAACCATCAACTGTGGCAGAACATTCGTACATGGGATAAAGATCAACTGCTGAAATATTATCGCAGTCAAGCATATGTGAAACAGAGGTTTGAAAAAAATGTTAGCCGTTAATTATCTTGGAAAACTGGGTCGTCTGGGTAATCAGATGTTTCAGTATGCTGCTCTGAGAGGCATCGCACACAATCGAGGGTATGACTTTGGCATCCCTCCCTCTCAGGGTGAAGATGAATGGAATGATCACCAGTTGTTCCAAGTCTTTGAACTTCCTCATCTCAATCCTCAAAACATTAAACTTCTTGATAGAGGACATGCCCCTGCTGCTAGAGAGAGATTTTTTGAGTTTGATCAAGAACTTTTTGATAAGTGTCCTAATGATGTATCTCTTCTAGGATTCTTTCAATCAGAAAGATACTTTGCAAATATCAAGGACAGTATCAAAGAAGACTTTGCCTTTCTTCCAGAGATTAGTGATCCAGTAGAAGAGATGTCAAAGGAGTTAAATCATCCAGTCTCTCTTCACATTCGCCGCACTGATTACTTGACTAATAGTGCTAATCATGCTAATCTGCCTTTGGAATACTATAGGCAGGCACTCGAACAGTTTGATGATACACGTCAGGTAATCATCTTTTCGGATGAACCTGAATGGTGTAAGCAGCAAGAAATGTTCAGTGATGATCGTTTTATGATCTCTGAGTCTGGAGACAACGCTGTTGATCTCTGCTTGATGACTAAGTGTTCTGGACACATCATTGCTAACTCTTCCTTCTCTTGGTGGGGTGCATGGCTTGCAGATTCTAAAAAAGTCATTGCTCCTAGTCTTTGGTTTGGTCCCAATAATCAAGATAAATCTACCCGTGATTTGATTCCTGAAAGATGGCATATTATCTGAGCGAAGAGAAGAACAAAGCCAAGTTTAAACTTACTGGTCTTCCTGAAATTTATTACATCAATCTTGATGATAAGGTTGAGCGTAAAGAATATATGGAGGGTCAGTTTAGGTATTGGGGTATTGAAAACTATACTCGAATCTCGGCACAGGACGGCAGGAATGATAGTCTTGCCGACACCTTAATTGGTGAGTATCCTCCCAATGTAACTCATGGTGAAATTGGATGCCTTACTAGTCATCTCAAAGCATTGAAACGATGGGTTGAAAATGGCACTGGAGATTATCTTTTGGTTATGGAAGATGACTGTGACCTTGAGACTGTAAAGCACTGGAAGTTCAAGTGGTCTGACCTCATGTCAATGGCCCCTTATGACTTTGATGTTCTTCAACTTGCTATTATTAATCCTGGTATTCTCTCCATTAGATTGCATAAAAGATTTGTCAATGATTTTTCCACAGCATGTTATCTAATCACTAGGCACCACGCTGAAAAAGTTGTGAGACTGCATTGTGTCGGTGATAAGTATAAGTTGGATCAGAAGATTAAACCAAGAGCCGTTGCCGATGATGCTATCTACAATAGTGGATTGACTTTTGCAATTCCACTTTTTCTTTATAAGATTGATATGGGATCTGATATTCATGCAGACCATATTGATATGTTCCATAGATCAAGTTATGAAGGCCTTTGGAAGTTCTGGAAAGAGACTGCACCTTTGATCGAAGACTGGAGGGGAATGTTTGATTACGATCCCTTCTATGGTCAACTTCCTCCTGAGATGCATCAGAATAATGACGGTTAACCACACCACTTGACAGAATCTCAAAGAGAATGTTAAAATAAATATGTTCAAGTGATGAAGCCTCAACTACTCGCTGTAGTCACTGAATCAAACGGAGTTTGTCGAAACTCCTTACATCCGCAGGTATAACTCTGCGAGAAACTTAGAGGTACTATTATGTTTAAATCCGCAATCGCAGCTGTTGCTGCTGCTCCTTTCCTTGCCACCGCTGCGTTCGCTGGTCCTTATGTTGAGAGCAAGACCACTGCTGCTGGCGTCATTACCGATGGTGGTGATTTCACTGGTGCTCAAACCGAACTTCGTGCTGGTTATGAGCAAAAGACTGGTGGTGTAACCGTATTCGGTGAAATCGGTCCTGGTTATGAGTGGAACAATGGTGGCACTAACGAAGCCGTTGCTGTTGGTGAAGTTGGTGTGAACTTTCCCATCGCTGAAAAACTGACTGGTAAAGCAAAAATTGCTGGTGAGTATGGTTTTGATAGCGAAGTATTTGCCCTTGGTGGTGAACTGAAAGTTCGTTACGCTTTCTGATACTTTAAGTATTAATACTCAGAGATGTCAGTATCCCCTAACATGGGGGGTCTTGACATCTCTTTCTTTTTGCTATATAATTGTGTAATAATTCTTTACACAATCTTATGACCGTAACTACGAATGACCGTGGTCAAATGAATATGTGGGCTAAAGAACCTCAGATGGTGTACGAAGAGTACAACCGTAAGGGACTGATGACCCCCATGCAGAGAACCGAGATGTACAATGGTCGCTGGGCAATGATGGGTATCATCTTTGGCTTGACATCCTATCTTGCTACTGGTAAACTGTTCTTCGGTGTTTTCTGATGGCAGCAGTCATCTTCACCGCAACCAGCGTTGCCTTTTTGGTATTGCTGTCTCATTCAATCAATCAACTTTCTGAGACTTATTGAAACCAATGACTTCCTTCAACATTACTCTTCAAGCACCTGACGGAACTGAGAATACTTTTCCTTGTGAATCTGATCAGTATATTCTTGATGCTGCAGAAGAGGCAGGTGTGGATATGAATTACTCTTGCCGTGCAGGTGCATGTTCATCTTGTGCTGGAAAACTGATCAGTGGGACTGTTGATAATGAAGAGCAGTCTTTCCTCGACGATGAACAGCAAGCAGAGGGATATATCCTTACTTGTGTGGCCTATCCCACTAGTGACTGCGTAATTCTTTCCGATCAGGAAGAGAATCTGTGAGTGCTGGTATGCTGGGGCAACTTGGAGTTGCCCTCCAAAGTCTAGACTGGAATGATCTAGAACTTGAAGTAAAGGTGGCAGGCACCTTAAAGAATGACAAGTTCATTGTTATCAAACCTGTAAAACAAAAAATTGATTCTGTACCTAATCCTGAACTGAAACAAAAACATGACCCGAGTACCTGAAGTAACTTTTCATACCCGAATCCGTGATGAAAGTATTGGTGGATCTAATCCTTACCGTTGGCAAGATGTGACTACCAATGACTACTTTGCTGGCAAGCGTGTAGTTGTATTCTCACTCCCTGGTGCTTTTACTCCTACTTGTTCTACTTATCAACTGCCTGGGTATGATGATAAGTATGAGCAGTTCCAAGCACTTGGCATCGATGAAGTATATTGTATTTCAGTAAATGATTCCTTTGTTATGAATGCTTGGTTCAAACAACAAGGAGTTAAAAATGTCAAGCCCATCCCTGATGGTAGCGGTGAGTTTACTTACGCTATGGGTATGTCTGTCAATAAAGCGAACTTAGGTTTTGGTTTCCGTTCCTGGCGTTATGCTATGGTAGTTAACGACGGTGAGATCGAACAGATGTTTGAGGAACCAGGGAAAGTCGGAAATTGTCCGATTGATCCTTATGAGGTAAGTGATCCTGATAATGTCTTGAACTACCTGAAAACTTATGCCAGCAAAAATGTTTAAATATATTCTTGCACGTCTCCGTTGGGGTTCTCTATCCCTACAACAAAAAGAAAAATTGCAATCTCTTTCATTTAAAGAGGTTCTAAACGTTCCCTATCTCATTCGCAAATACTAACCATGAAAAAATTTTTCACCCCTGAGGCAGAGATCCTCAATGCACGTCTGGCAATGATTGGTTTTGTTGCGGGCGTTGGTGCTTACCTCACTACGGGACAATTGATTCCTGGTGTGTGGTGATCATGACTTTGGGGGTTGCGGCCCCCATTTTTTGTGCTATAATACGTCACGACAACACTGAATTTTGAATGATTGTTGCTAGTCTAATTTGTGGAATCGCAACCTTTTATGGAATGGGCGATGGATTCCATGGTCAAACTACTGCAAACGGAGAACGATTTGATGCTTACCGTTGGACTGCTGCTCACCCTTACCTGCCTATGGGAACTAAAATTAGGGTTACAAACCAAGACAACGGTAAGCAAGTGATCGTAAGAATCAATGATCGTGGTCCTTATAGTCATGCAGATTTAGATTTGAGTTACGCTGCATTCGCTCACATTGAATCAACCCGAAAAGGTAATGCCACTATTTGTTATCGTATAGTCTAAATAAAGTGCCCTCTCTTCTGGCACAATGACTGTAGACTTACACAATTTTTTTAGGTTTTATAAACACGAAAATTCTCAACACGTTGCAGCTGTTCAATGGTTAGAGGATAATCTCCCTAAAGAGTATCTTGATGATGATGCTGAATGGGTTAAAGTTTTTAGAAAAGCAGCCCCAGGCCCTGCTGGAATTACTAACCCTCTCAAGGTTCCTTACTATCCTCAAACAGATAACTACACCAACGCTGAGCGCACTTGCAACTCTTCTTCCTGTGCAATGTGTCTTGAGTATTTCAAACCCGGCACTCTTCCTAAGGGTGAGAAAGGTGATGACGCTTATGTAAAAGAAGTCTTCAAGATTGGTGACACTACCGATCATGCTGTTCAGACTAAGGTTCTGGAAAAGTTTGGAGTTAAGTCTCATTTCTCTTATAACCTTTCCTTTGCTGATCTGGACAAGTCCCTTGCTGCTGGTAAACCAGTGGTTATCGGTATTCTCCACCGTGGTCCTATTTCTGCTCCTCGTGGCGGCCACATGTGCGTAGTCATCGGTAAGAAAGGCGAAGATTATATTGTTAATGATCCCTATGGTGATCTCAACGATGGTTACTCTTCCGATGTGCATAATGGAAAAGGTGCTGTCTATAAGAAGTCGGAACTGAAAGCACGTTGGTGTCCTGCTGGTAATGATGGTTGGGGTCGTATCTTTGATCAAGAACTCCCAAAGTAAATGGCGGTAGCAGCCCCGTTGCTGCTGCCGCTCCTAAAGGTGAATCTAAGACTGCTCCAGATGAAGTTCCTGATGCAGGACTAAAACTTATTAAGGAATTTGAAGGATGTAAATTGGAGGCCTACCCTGACCCTCTTTCAGGAGGACCCCCAATCACAATCGGATGGGGGTCCACCAGAGATAAAAACGGAAACCCCTTTAAATTGGGAGACAAGATTAGTCAAGATGAGGCAGATTCCTTACTCGTGGACGAATGCCGTAAGCACTTTTTACCTTCGCTGCGTAAGATTCCATTTTGGGACGAAATGAGCGACGGACAGAGAGGTGCTCTTCTCAGCTTTGCGTATAATCTTGGCGCTGGTTTCTATGGTAGCAGTAATTTCAATACTATTACCAAGAGACTGAAGGAAAAGGATTGGGCTCAAGTGCCTGATGCTTTATTCCTCTACCGCAATCCTGGTAGTCATGTAGAAGCAGGCCTTGCCCGCCGCCGTAAGGCAGAAGGTGAACTGTGGAAATCTTGATCTAAATACTAAAGATGTTTCTATACATTAAAAAAATGCTACCTAAGGTTTCCGAAGGAGCAGACAGAGAAGAAAAAAGAGAATGGTTAAGTGATCTTGTTAGAATAGTGATTCTGATTTGGTCTGCAGGCTTACTTACTGCCTCATATGTAAGACTTCCTGGTGGGCAAAAAGTCATGGACTTTGACCCCACTTTCATCGCTTCCGTCTTCTCTGGATCCCTTGCTGGGTTCGGTGTTGCTGTTGCTAGTAAAACTGCCATGAATGGCACTGGAACAAGTAATGGTGGTTCTCTACCAGAAGCACCTGTTTATTCACGTCCAAAAGACGAAGAAGAAAAAACAGAACCCGAAGTTCAACCTATTTGGGAAGAACCAAAAGCGGAACCTCCCGCTGAAGAGGCACCTGCAACTGACTTAGAGCAGCGTGTAGTTGCACTTGAAGCTAAGGTAGAGGGTGAAGAACCACCTGCTGAAGAAGGAACCGAAAGACCTCGTAGAGGAGATCTGTAAATATAATGATTCTCTGAACTGAATTGTTCTTTGGATCTACATATCGAGTACTTCGGTACTTGGTGACTACTTAATAATTTTTTGTTAAGAAAACACCAATTACCGAAGTATTTTTATGTCTTACGCTAAGAAGGCGCTTGCTGCAGCGTCAGCCTTATTAATGGGAACATTGCCTACATCAGCATTGGCACACACAAACTCCATTGGTTATGTCGGGGATGGAACTGGTGGAGTAACATTCTGGTATGGAAACTGGCACCCTGGAACCACCTTCAATGAAGCTGAACTTAAACTTGAAGGTGCTAATGGAACAAGTTATACAACAACCATTACTCAATTTAATTTACTTGAGAATTCAACTCCAGCTGGTTTGATTCCTGGAACAAACTACTTCACATCTGATGGAACTCAATTAGTTCCTTATGACACTAATATTCAAACATCATCTACTTGGCAAGGTGTAACTTTCACTGGACTTTCTGCTGGTGATTATACCTTCACTTATATTCCTTTGGGTGATGCAGAATCATATGACCCAACTGCTACTCCAACGGCAAACTGGGCTCCTATGGATAATATTATTCGTTCCTATACCGTTACTCTTTCAGCAACACTTCTTTCTGGTGATGCTAACCAGAATGGAATCCTGGACATCTATGAGTTTGGAACAGTACAACAACCATCAACACCAACTCTGGTAAGTTCTGTAACCAATCCATATTCTCAGTCTGTTGTTACTACAATAACCGAAACCCCATCAGAAGCAGATGGTGTTCAGACTGTTGATAGAAACACCAGAACTGATACAACCACAACATATGCGACTGTAGATACTTATAGTGATAACTCTACAACAACCGCATACTCAAGTTCTACTGTAACTACAAACGCAGCAGATAAGTTTACTGGACGTATTGATCAATTGGAAGCCCTTGATGCCATAAGTGGTGCATCAAATGGTCTCTTGGATCATGAACCAATTACAAATCACAAAAAGAAATTTAGAATATTTGAAAACAATACTCTGGTAAAATCTTATAATGCTGATGCTTATGATGGATTTACTACCATTTTAGGTGGTGGATTTGAATATGATTTGACAAAAGGATGGACTGCTGGAGTTCACTACAATGATCTTAGCACCGAAATGAAAGGTATAGATAGTATTTCACATCTTAAGAGACAGCATCTAGGTATCTTTAATAGTTTCCATGGCAGAGATCTTGCACTGGTAACAAATGCCGGTGGATCAAATGACACTTATGATTATGAAAGAACTATTGAGTCCCAATATACAAATTGGGGAGAAACAAAAGGACAACAGTGGTGGGTTCATAACAGACTGTATCTCAACAACTCTGGATCTATCAAACCATTCATCGGGCATACAGTTCAAAATGTAAGACGTGATGCCTATACCGAAACTGGTTCGGTTCAATCTGCAAGAAAAGTTGCAGAAGTCAATCAAACTTCTCATGTTGGTGAAGCTGGTCTGTTACTTGAAACCAGATTTGGTGGTAAGAAAAGGGATGTGATTGGTGTAAGTCTTGAAGGTTCTTACGGAACTGACAATTCTTATGGAGTGTCTGCTGCAATTGATTACAAAGAATCTATCTACATTGAAGCAGCACACAACGTTGCGGATGGAATGTCAAATAATTCTGTCGCAGCAAAAGTTAAGTTTAGATTCTGATTCTTGACAAGGGATAAATAATCTGGTATTATGAGGAGACCCGTCTAAATGGCGGGTCTTTTGTTATGAGACTTTGATTTGATTTAGAGCCGAGGAAGGTGCCTGCTGAGAGGTTAGGTGTACCCCCCTTCTATTCGGATGTAGAGTTCAATTAATTTTAGTGCAAAACTTCTTTACTGTAGCCCTGCCCCTTCTGGCAACGGTTACAACCAATGCGGCAACACTGCCATTCGTAAACTACAAGATGCAGGGGCCTCCCCCTCCTTTCACAACTGAGAAATTGAATCTTGTAGATGAGAAGACAGCGACCAAAGAGGTTGCTCCCGAAAAGCCAAAAGAGATAAGGCTAATTTGTAAAGGGTGTAATGAGAATGAAAACCTTACACTTGCATTCTTGCAAGAAGAAGGTATTACTGACAGAAACGCCCTTGCTACCATCATGGGCAATATTAAGCAGGAATCTATGTTC